>Ga0075428_100000084_pt1 | contig 78189 bp, 63 predicted proteins | sample RhiMetdeltSRZDD2_FD_75291 | JGI IMG/M metagenome (GOLD analysis project Ga0075428, IMG submission 75291) | Populus rhizosphere microbial communities from Tennessee, USA - Rhizosphere MetaG P. deltoides SRZDD2 | ecosystem: Host-associated > Plants > Roots > Rhizosphere > Soil | place: USA... | reverse complement strand
CTCGCCCCCTGCCTCGCCCCCTGCCTCGCCCGTAGGCTCGCCCGCAGCCTCGCCGCCCGCGTGATCCTTGTGGCGCTCACAGCGCAAAACCCCGTCGAAGGCGCTGTGAGCGCCACAAGGATCATGAGCGGCACAACCCGCGGCACAACCCGCGGCACAACCCGCGGCACAACCCGCGGCACAACCCGCGGCGGCCTCGCTCGCGGAGTCGAAGCACTCCTGCCCCGCCGCACAACCGGCGGCGAGCCGGGAGGCTGCCTCGCCGGTGGGTTCGACCCCGACCACGAGCATGCGCTTGGCCCGGCCCGCCCGGATGGCGTTGGCCGCGAGGAAAACGGCGGCCAGGCCAGATATGGGTCCGGTGCTCACGGTCAGGTTCAGCCCGGTCAGGCCGAACCAGATCGCGATCGAGGCCGCCGCCGCGTTGGCGGAGGCGTTGGGCAGATCCATCGCGCCGGTGGCGCCGGCGCCCTCGGCGTGCACGGTCGACACGGTGCGGCAAACCGTCTCGACGACGGCCATGGTGCTGCTCACCACGACACCGAATGATTCCGCGCCGTGCTGCGGTGTGGCCACCCCGCCGTCGCGCAACGCGCGGGCCGCCGCGCACAGCGCGAGAACGCTGGTGCGATCCTTGTACCGCAGCCCGCGCGGGCCGAGTACGGCGTGCGGGTCGAATGAAGGCTCCAGGGACGGCCCGGCCAAGCCGATCCCGGTGATAAGCACATCGTCGCAAGTGGACGGTCTGGATTGGACGGTACGCGGTCCGGCCTCGGCGCCGAGTACAGCGACCGCGTTCACCCCACCAAAGCCGAACGCGTTGACCTGTATGGTTTTCGCCGCGACCGGATGCGCCGGTCCGGTGACGACGGGAAACCCCGACAGCTCCGGGATGGCTCGCGCGTGGTACAGCGTCGGCGGCACCTGGCCGCCGCGCATGGTCTCGACCGCGGTCACGAGGCTCATCAAGCCGGACGCGCCCGAGGTGTGCCCGATCATCGACTTCAGCGCGGTCAGCGCCGGCCGCCGCCGCGCCGTGGCCCAGACGTCCCCCAGCGCCTGCGCCTCGACCTCGTCGCCGCGCGGCGTGCCGGTGCCGTGCGCGAAAACCACATCGACGTCGCCCGGCTCGATTCCGGCGCGCCGGTGCGCGTCCCGCATCGCGCGGCAGATCCCCTCGCATAGCGGCGCCGTGACGTGGTAGGCGTCGCAGCTCGTGCCGACCGCGTGGAGCACACCGAGCACCTGCGCGCCGCGCTCCAGCGCGGCCGCCATGGGCTCGATGACAACGGCGGCGGCGCCCTCCCCCAGGATCACCCCGCGCCGCTGCCGGTCGAACGGGCGCACCTGCTCGGGCGGCTCCGCCACCACCCGGTCGAGAAGCGCGAACATGCTTTCGGTGATGGAGTCGCTGGCCGCGACCACGACCGCGTCCACGTTGCCGAGCTGGAGCAGATCGGTGGCGACGGCGACGGCGTAGAGCCCGGCGGCGCACGCGTTGACGATCGTCATCGTCCACAGTGGAGCGAACTCCCGCCGTACAGCGCCTGAGAAATCAAGCTCGCCGCCCGTGATCGCGGTTTCGCCGGTCCACCACAGCTCGAGCGTCCGCTGCTCGGCCAGGCCGGTGCCGATCAGCACCGGGATGCCCGCACCGGGGAGCTCCAACCCCGCCCGCTTGGTCGCTTGACCGATCGCATCGCACAGCCAGCGGGTCGCCCGGCCCGGCACATCAACGCGGCCCGCCCGGTCGGCGATCTCGTAGGCGGCGCGCACCCGATATCGCCGCGGATCGAAGGCCCGCAAGGGATGCAGACCCGACTCGCCGCGGCAGAAGGCCGCGTATGAGTCCTCGGGTCCGTGGCCGAGGCTGCTTATCAGACCGGTACCGGTGAGAGCCCATGTCATCGTCGCCCGCCACGGCCGAGGACGAGCACAGAGTTGTTGCCGCCGAAGGCGAACGCGTTGTTCTGCACCACCTCGAGCGTCGCCGGCCGCGCGCGATTGGGCACACAGTCCAGTTCGCACTCCGGATCCGGCCGGTGGTGGTTGATGGTCGGCGGGATGAAGCCGTGCCGGAGCGCGGCCGCGCAGGCGATCGCGCCCAGCGCGCTGGCCGCGCCCATGGCGTGCCCAAGCATCGACTTCATCGCCACGGTCGGCGGCGGCGATCCGCCGAAGACGTCGCGCAGCGCCGCGGCCTCGGTGACGTCGTTGGCCCGGGTTCCCGTGCCGTGGGCCGACACCATGCCGATGTCGGAGGCGGCGATGCCCGCGCTGGCGTGCGCGCGGCGCATGCATTCGGCGATGCTCGCCCGGTCGGGCGCCACCGGGTGGCTCGCGTCGCAGCTGAGCCCGTGGCCCAGGATCTCGGCGAGAACGGTCGCTCCCCGCTTGCGCGCGCTGTCAAGCGTTTCGAGGAAGAGCATGCCGGAGCCCTCACCGGTGAGGATGCCGCGGCGGTCGGCGTCGAACGGCTGGCAGTGCCGGGGGGCGATGGTCCCGAGCCGGTAGAAGCCGGCGAACGTCTTGCGGGACATGGCATCCGAGCCGCCGCACAGGGCGAACTCGGCCTCGCCGGAACGCAGCACGTCGAAGGCGTACCCGACCGCGTAGTTGCCGGCCGCACAGGCCGTCGGCATCGTCACCGTCTCGGCCCGGGACAGCTCGAACTCCTGTGCCACCGCGGTCGATATCCGGTTGGCCGGAAACCTCCGGATGAGTTCGGGGGGCAGCTTGTCCGGTCCGTCGCGCACGCAGGACTCGGTGAGCTGCTCCAGATCCTGCGACTCGCCGTCGGTGGTGCCCACGGCGACCAGACCGGGGCGGCCTGCCAGATCGGCCGGGTCGATCCGGGCCTGCCGCAGCGCGAGCGCGCTGGCGGCCACGGCGAACTGGGCCGCACGGCCGAGGTCCGCCGGATCGAGCCGCCGGATGTGTTGGCCTGGCTCGAATTCACGTACCTCGCAGCCGTACGCGTGGGCGAAGCCGGTGGTGTCGAAGGACGAGATGGGCGAGGCCCCGTGGCGGCCCTGGCGCAGCGCGTCGACGAACGCGGTGATGCCCGTGCCGATGCACGACACCGGCCCCAGCCCGGTCACCACGACCCTTCTCGTCTCAGGCGAATACCCCGCTGCCACGGCCACGAGGCTAGGCGGGCCCGCGTCGCCGGCGGCAGAGCACCGCGCGTACTCAGGCGGATCATCGCCCGGCTGTGCTACCCACGGTGTCATGGCATTGCCGAGCATCGTGGGTTGGTCAGCCCTGTCGCCCTGGGGGTCCGGGCGGCGGGAGTTCATCGAGGGTCTGTCCGAACCGGACAGTGGCCGGCTTCGCCCGCTTCCGGGGTGGGACGAACTGGCGGCCGCCATGGGCGGGCAGGGTACGCGCACGCTGGACCGGATGACGCTGATGGTGATCGCGACCAGTGGGGCCGTGCTGAGCGAGCACGCCGCGAGGCTCGGGGACGCGGCCGGCTCGGTGGGGCTCGTGGTCGGTACCAGCATGGGCTGCGTCAACAGCACCGTATCGTTCATCCGCGACACGTTCGTCCACGCCAAGCCGTACTTCGTGGAGCCGATGCTGTTTCCCAACACCGTGATGAACGGGGCGGCCGGGCATACCGCCATCTGGCACGGGCTGCGTGGGCTCAACAGCACGATCGCGGCGGGCCATCTCACCGGCTTGGCCGCGATCCGGTACGGAACGCGGATGATCCGGCACGGCTACGCGCGCCGGCTGCTGGTCGGGTGTGTAGAGGAGTCCTCGGCGCCGGTGATGGCCGCCGCGCGGGCATTGCGAAGGTCCTCTGTGGACGGTCTGCCCCCGCTGGGCGAGGGGTGCGTGATGTTCCTTCTCGACGGTGAGCCGCAGGGGTGCGGGTTGGGCGAGGTCGTCGACTTCGAAACGGGTGTCGCCCTGGGATCGGCCGAGGAGCGCCTCGCCGGGTGTCTGCGGGACCTGTTGCCGCGCAACGGTGTCGCCCCGGCCGAGCCGTGGCTGGTGAGCCTGGCCCACGGCGAGGGCACGCCGCTCGGCGCGATCGAGCGGGCTGCCGTGTCGGCGGTCGTGCCCGGCGTACGCCAGATCGCCGTCGCCGACCGCCTCGGCGACTGCTTCAGCGCGCAAGGAGCCTTCCAGCTCGCAGCCGTGCTCGCGCTGGCCGAGCGGGAGAGCCGCACCGGCCCGGCGCTCATCACCTCGGTGGGCGCGGACGGCGCGGTCGGCGCCGCGCTGGTGCGCACATGAGAACGCCAGCGCCCCAACAGGGGCGCACGCAAGCACGCCGGCATCACCCGCGCCTTGCCGGTGCGCACATGAGTACCTCGGCGCGACAAGAGCGCCGGCTTGGGTAAGCGATGTGCTCTGCTGCCGCGCCGCGGGCCGGAGCTAACGTCGGCCCATGTCGTCCCGCGTGATCTACGCCGTTCTGCCGTGCGCGGGCGCCGGACTCCGATTCGGCGCGCCGTACCCGAAGGAGCTGCACTGTATCGCGGCCGGCACCACGATGCTGGATCTCGCCCTCGCCCCGCTGCTGGATCTCGCGGCCGAGGGCGCGCAGATCCGGCTGGTCGCGGTGCTCAGCGCGGCCAAGATGGCCACGGCGCGGTACCTGCACCGCTACGCCGACCGGTTTTGCGTGGTGATGACCTACCAGACACCCGCGCACGGCTCCGATCTGCGCGGTGCGCTGGCCGCCGCCACGCCGCTGTGCACCGGCGATACCGTGCTGGTGCTGCCGGACCAGTCGTACCAATGGGATCCCGCGCGCAATCCGATCCGGGCGCTGCTGGCCCGGCTCGAGCGGGAGGACTGGGCGGTGCTCGCGTCGCCGGTGACCGATCCCACCGAGCTGGCGAGCGAGGGTGCGTTGCGGCTGGAGCCGATCGGCGGCACGCTGCGCGTGACCGCGGCGGCGGAGAAACCGGCCGATCCCACGCCCTACAACGCGGCTTGGGTGTCGGTCGCGGTCGCCGCCCCGGCCGTCGCCGAGCTGACCGGCTTGGTCGGCGCCAATGGGCGGCATCCGCTCGTCGGCGCGAGCGCGGTACAAGTGAAGGGTTATCGAAACGCCACAACACCGGGAAGCGCAACATGACCGCCTCCCCCAAACGGCCCCGGCTGTTGCTGGACGCGGGACCGTATTCGTTGAGCGCCACCGGCATCACGGGCATCGGGGTGCGGGTGGCCGAGCTGGCCGAAACGCTCGCGGCCCATTTCCCGGTGCTGGTCTCCATGGAAGACACCACCGACTGCGTGGACATCGCCGCGGCGGTCGCGGTGCCCGCCGCCTTGTGGGACAAGCATCTGGCCGAGTCGGACGTCGTGTTCTTCTTCGATCTGCCCGATCCCGCCCGGCTGGAGCAGGCCGCGGCGGCCGGGAAGCGGATCGTGACGGAGAATGCCCCACCAATCGAACATCTTGAATACCCTTCGCTGTTGCGCGCGGCCGACCCGGCCGGCGCGCATCGCGCGCTGGTGGCCGCGTTCGAGCGCCAGCTTCAGGTTTCGCACCACTTCCTCTGCCGTTCGCGGGTGGAGCGGGTGGCGCTGGTCGCGTGCCTGTGCCTGGCCGGAAGACTTGCCCCGCAGGACATCGCGCGCTCGCGGACCCTTTCGCATTTGATTTCCACGGTACCTATCGGGTTCAGCGCGGCGAGCGAGGCGACGGCGGCGCGCCGCCCGAGCCGGCCGCTGGCCGACGTGTTGTGGACCGGCGGGATCTGGACGTATTTCCATCCCCTGCTATTAGTTGATGCCATGGCGTTGTGCCGCGACGCGGGCACCCCGATGACGGCAGCGTTTCTCTATGCCCAGCCGTCGCCGGACAACCGGGAGTCGATCCGGCAGGTGTCGGAGCGCATCGCGGCCCTGGGCCTGGACGGCGCCGTGCGCCTGATCGGGGAACCGTTGCGCCATCAGGAACGCGACGGCATCATCAAGGGCGCCCGGGCGCTGGTCTGCGTCGCCCGGCCGGGCATCGAGAACGAGACCTGCGTGCGCCTGCGTGCCCGCGACAGCCGGCTCTACGGCGTGCCATCCATTGTGGACAGTGGCGGGCCGACCGGCGCCGAGCTCGCGGCCGACGGGCTCGGCTATGTGCTCACCAGCGACGATCCCGGCGAGCTCGCCGAAACGCTGATCAAAATCACCCGGGACGGCACCGGGCCCGCGGGCGCACACCCGGGCTACCGCTACGACCGGACCCTGGGCAATCTGATGGACTGGCTACTGGAGCGTGCGACATGACCCTCACCGTGGCCGACCGCGACGATCGCCATGTATGGCACCCATGGAGCCAGGCGATGCCGGCGGCATCACGCATCCTGCTCGCCCGCGGATCGGGCCACCACGTCTGGGATGTGCACGGGAAGCGTTACCTGGACGGCATCTCGTCGGCCCTCAACGCGAGCCTCGGGCATGCTCATCCGGTGTTGCGCGAGGCGATCGCGCGGCAGCTCGACCGGCTGTCCCATGTGGACCTCAGCGTCGGCGGCCATGAGCCGTCCGGTCTGCTGGCCGAGCGCATCGCGGGTTTGATGCCCGACGGGCTCGACCGGACGCTGTTCGTCAACAGCGGTTCGGAGGCGACGGAAGCCGCGCTGCGCATCGCGTTCGAGTACTGGCGGCAGGTCGGTCGGGAACGCCGGCGGGTCATCACCTTTGCCCGCGGGTACCACGGCGCGACGATCCTGTGCCAGAGCCTGTCGGGCCTGCCCCACACGGCTCATCCGTTGCAGGATCCCATGCCCGTCACCAGGATGGCGCTGCCGCTGCCCGCGCGGGAGTTGCGCGGTCCGGACGGGCTGAGCGCCCTCCTGTCCGAATTCGACAGTGCACAGTGGACCGGCGGCGTGCCGCGCGATGTCGCGGCGGTCGTGGTGGAGCCGTTCCTCAACGTGGGCGGCGGCGTGGTGCTGCCGCCGGGTTTCCTGCGCGAGCTACAACGGCGGTGCGAGGAGAGCGGTGCGCTGCTGGTGCTCGACGAGGTCTTCACCGGCTTCGGCCGGGCGGGGCGGTGGTTCGGCTTCCAGGCCGACGGGGCGACCCCCGACATCGTCATGACAAGCAAAGGCATTTCCGGGGGGTACCTGCCCCTCGCCGCCGTGACCGCCAGCCGCGCCGTCTACGACGCCTTCGTGCGCGGCCCGAGCCGGGGCCGGTTGCACTACGGGCACACCACCTCCGGCCACGCGATTGCCTGCGCCGCCGGGCTCGCCACCATCGACGTGCTCGAGCGGGAAGGCCTGGTCGACCGGGCGGCCACGATGGGCGCACGCCTGGTCTCAGGGCTGGAACACCTCATGAGCGACCCGCATGTCGTCGACGTCAGGGGACTGGGCCTGGTCGCCGTCGTCGAGCTCAACCGGCCGCAGGCCGCCGAACGCGTGTCGGCCGGCTGCCTGGAGCGCGGTTTGCTTGTACGCCAACAGCTCACGTCGATCATGGTGGTGCCACCGCTGGTCATCGACGAGGCGGGGATCGACGAGATCGCCGACGTGCTCGCCGCCGCCGTGCCGGCCGCCGCCGACACACCGGTGATGACATGACCTCCGGGCGGATCCTGGCCGCGATCGCCGACAAGCGGGCGGGGCGGCGTTTGCCGGAGGAGACGATCCGCGCCGTCGTCGACGACTTCACCGCGGGACGCGTGCCCGATTACCAGATGTCGGCCTGGCTCGCCACCGTCGCCTGCCAAGGGCTCGATCTGGCCGAGACGGTGGCGCTGACGCGGTCCTATGTGGACAGTGGCGACCGGCTGGGGCTGGCCGACCTCGACCCGCCGGTCGTGGACAAGCACAGCACGGGCGGGGTCGGCGACAAGGTGACCCTGGTCGTCGCGCCGGTGGTGGCGGCGTGTGGCGTCCCGGTCATGAAGATGTCCGGGCGCAGCCTGGGCTGGGCCGGCGGTACCATAGACAAGCTCGAATCAATCGACGGCCTTCGGCTCGATCTGGAGCCGGATGAGATCCGCGACACGCTGGCGCGCGCCGGCATGGTGATCACCGGGCACTCGCCCAAACTCGTGCCGGCCGACGGCGCGACCTACGCGTTGCGCGATGTCACCGCGACCGTCGAGAGCATCCCGCTGATCGCCGCCAGCGTGATGAGCAAGAAGGTCGCGAGCCAGGCGCACGGCGTCGTGCTGGACGTCAAATACGGTGAGGGCGCGCTCGTGCCCGACCCCGCTGAGGCGCAGCGGCTGGCCGAGCTGATGCTCGCGGTCGGGCGCGAGCTCGGGATGCGCTGCCGCTGCGTGCTCAGTGACATGAGCCAGCCGCTCGGCCGCGCCGTCGGCAACGCTCTGGAGGTCAAGGAGGCGCTGTCCGCGTTGGGCGGGGAGCACGTGCCCGGACTGACCCCGCTGTGCGAGACGATCGCCGCGCTGATGGTCCAAATCGGACACTCCACAATGGATGAACAAACGGCGGTCGCTCAGGTCCGCGACGCCATCACCTCCGGCGCCGCGCGGCAACGGTTCCGGCAGTGGGTCGACGCGCAGGGCGGCGACGTGGAACAGATCGATCACCCGGACCGGTTGCCGTCGGCCGCGCGGCAGGTACCCGTGCCCGCCTCCGGCACCGGCTATGTCACCGCGGTGCGCGCCCGGCTGGTGGGCGAGGCGGCGCTGCTGCTGGGCGCCGGCCGGATGCGCCTGGGCGACACGGTCGACCGCGGCGCGGGAGTGGTCGTGCTGCGCCGGGTGGGAGACCCGGTGCGGGAGGGCGAACCGGTGGCGGTCATGCACGTCACCGGCGGCGACACCGCCACCGCGGGCGAGATGCTTTCGGCGGCCGTCCACATCGGACCGCAACCGCCCGCGACCGTTTCCGGCTGGCGGGTGTTGGGGCAGGAGGCATAGGTGATCGTCTGGCTCAGCGGAGCGTTCGGCGTCGGCAAGTCCACGGCCGCGACGGCGATGGCGGGCATGGCCGGCATGGCGGGTACCGTCGCCATCTTCGACCCGGAGGAGGTCGGCCCACTGGTCACCCACGTGCGCCCGTCGGCCACCGGAGACTTTCAGGACGTGCCCGCGTGGCGGCGCCTGGTCGTCGCCGCCTGCGCCGAGCTTTCGGAGCACGCGGGTGGGCCGCTGCTGGTCCCGATGACGTTGCTGCGCAAGGGGTACGCGGAAGAGATCTTCTCCGGCATCCACGCCCTTGGCCTCCCGCTGGCCCACGCGGTGCTGCATTGCCAGCAGACGGCGCTGATCGAGCGCATCGACGGCGACCTGGAAGACAGCCCGGCCGTGTGCGAGGCAAGACGCCTCTGGCGGCACGCGCACCGCGACGCTTACTACGCGGCCACACCCTGGCTGCACCGGCTGGGAGCACCGCTCGTCATCGACACCACGGACCTGCGGCCGGCCGAGGTCGCCCGGGCCGTGGCGCGGTGGGCGGGCCTCCCCCTCGACGAGACAAACCCGTTGCGGCACACACGAACGGAGTCACGGATATGACCACCACCTTCCCCACCCTCGACGACTTCCTCGAGCTGCTCAGCGGCATCATGGACAACCAGCCGGTGGACCCGGGCGCCGCGCTGGCGGAGCTGGGCGTGGACTCTCTCGACCTGCTGGAGTGGTCGTTCAACCTCGAGGAACGGCACGGGCTGCGCCTGGGCGACGACGCGATCGCCGCCATCGACTTCGGCAAGCCGCTGCGCGAGATCTACGACGACTTGAGACAAGCGGTCGGATCCCATGTCTGACGAGAATCCAGACGGCGTCTTCGTCATCAGCTCCGGCCGCTGCGGCTCCACGCTCCTGTCCAACCTGCTCGCGCTGGACCCGGCGGTGCTGTCCCTGCAGGAACTGATGATCGTCCTGCAGCAGGACGGGCTGGGGCTGGAAACGGTGACGGGCAAGCGATTCTGGGAGTTACTCAGCCGGCCGTCGGACAATGTCGGCACCTTGCTGCGCATCGGGGTGCAGCCACCGGAGCTTCGCTACGAGGGCGATCGGCGAGCACCGGGGTACGACGGCAACGCGATCCCGCGCCTGCTCGCCTTCGCCCTGCCCGCCATCACCGATGAACCCGAGACACTGTTCGACGAGCTGTCCGCCGTCGTGCCGGGGTTCGCCGAGCAGCCCCTGCCCGACCATTACCGGCAGCTGTTCGCCTGGCTCGCCCGGCGCACCGGCCGGACCCGATGGGTGGAACGCTCCGGCGGCTCCAGCAGTTTCGCGCCCGCGCTGGCGCGGATGTTCCCGCGGGCCCGCTTCATCCACCTGAACCGTGACATCGCCGATACCGCGCTGTCCATGAGCCGCCATCCCGCCTACCAGCTGATCGAGATCCGGGCGATGTTCGTGCGCCGCTGCGGCGCCGATCCGTACCGCAGCCCCGCCCCGGTGCTGCGCCGGCCGGTGCCGCCGGAGCTGCGGCCGGTGCTGCCCGAGCACCTGACCCCGGAGACGCTCGCCGACCGGGGCAACCGGCTGACCAACTTCGTGCTCATGGCCGCGTTCATGACCCGGCAAGCGCAGGCCGCCCTGGCCAAACTGCCGCCGGAACAGGTGGTGCACCTGCGCTACGAGGACCTGGTCAGCGATCCGCACAATGTGCTCACCCGGCTCGCCGTCGAGCTGGACCTGCCCGGCGGGGCGGCGTGGGCCGCCCGGGCCGCGACCCGCGTGGCCCGCCCATCGCCGAGCCTGCCGCCGGACGACCCGCGGCGGGAGGAGATCAACGAGTTGTTCGGCCGGGTGGCCGGCCACGCCGGATAGCCAGACCCGTTCGTCCACAGTGGAGGGACCGACATGCGTGTGCCCACATCGTTGCAACAAGAGACCTGGCTCCGGTCGCTGTCCACGGGCGGGCGGCTGCGGGCCATGCCCGCGCTGCTGCAGGTCGAAGGCGAATTCGACCTGGCGCGTTTCCGTGCCGCCGTGGCCTCGATGACCGCCGCGCACGACACGCTGCGCAGCACATTCCAACCCGAGGAGCCCCTGTGGTCGGAGGTCGCCGAGCCCGGCGAAACCTCGACCGACGTGCTCGAGCTGGACGCGGGCGAGGATCCGAGTGTGTGGGTCCGGGTGCGCGAGTACATGACCCAACCCTTCCCGCTCGACGAGCCGCGACGGGTCCGCACGGTCATAGCGCGCACCGCGCCCGACACCTACATGCTCGGCCTGGCCGCCGATCACCTTGCCATGGACGGGCTTTCGCTGCGGCTGCTCGCCCGGGACCTGCTGTCGCGGTACTTCGCGCTGGAACCCGGGTCCAACCGGAAGATGCCCAAGGCCTATTCGTACGCCTCGTTCGCCACCCGGCAACGTGATTTGCTCGCCACCGAATGGGGGACGCAGCGGCGCGAGTTCTGGTTCGGGCACTTCGATCGCTGGGGTCCGAACCAGCCCGGCTCGCCGCTGGCCGTGCCACCGGCCGACGGCTCCGGCCCCTCCGCCGACCAGACGATGGTGTTGCAGGCCGCTCTCGGCCCGCAGACCATCCGCACGCTCGACGACATGGCCCTGCGGGTCGGGTCGACCCGGTTCGGTGTGCTGTCGGCCGCAATCAGCCGCACCCAGCTGCTCTCGTCCGACCGGAAGTCGGCCGGGGTGGTGTGCGACTTCCACGGCCGCGTGCTGCCGTTGACCTGGTCCACCCTCGGGTTGTTCTCCCACGGGCTGAGCCTGTTCCTCGGCCGGGAGGAGGCGGGCGACCTGCACGAGGCGGTGCGCCTGCTGACCGGGCGCCTGGACGACGCGCGCCGGCTCGGCATTCCGTTGCGCCCCATGGCCGGACAGTGGCTAGCCGAGCGCGGCGAGCAACACCGTTACGGCGAACCGCACTACATCTATCTCGGCGTGCGGCCGCGGCTGAAGCGGTACCTGCCCGACGACTCGAAGCTGCGTGCGGTCCCGGTGGATGTCGGCCAGGTGATAAACCAGGCGCTGGGATATTTCTCGCTGCTTCTTGGTGGTACCACGGAATCGCCCATGCTGCAGGGAAGGTTCGATGGCGGGCTGTTTCCCACCGCAACCATCGAGAGTTTCATTCACGAGACGTTCGCGTCGCTCGGTCCCGTGCCCGATCTTGAGATCACCACGGTCCCCCGCGCCGCCGCCCCGGCCCCGGCACCGGCATGACCACCGGCATGACCGCCGAGATCGTCACCACGACCACGGTCGATCCGTCCGATCCGGTGCTGGCCGGGCACTTTCCGGGGTTCGCCATCCTGCCGGGCGTGCTCCTAATCGAGTATGCGCACCAGGCCGCGCTGAGTCACCTGGCCGGCAAGGCGGCGGGCGCCGAGCTCACCCGGATCGAGTCCGCGCGCTTCCTGGCCCCGGTGTTCCCGGGCGACCGCGTGGTCACGGAGCTTTCCGTGAAAGCCGTCGAGGACGGCTGGCGCTGCACCGCGCGCCTGCTCGCCGGTTCCGAGCCCGCGGCCTTGGTCAAGCTGCGGTACCGGCGAGGGAGCGCCCAATGATCGATATCGTGGGAATCATGCGGCTCATCCCCCACCGGTACCCGATCCTGCTCATCGATCGGATCGTCGAGGTCGACGGGCGCGAGTCGCTGCTGGCGGTCAAGGCGGTGACCGCCAACGAGCCGGCCTGCGCGGCCGCCCCGGGCGCCGGGTATCCACCGGCACTGTTGCTGGAGTCGTGGTGCCAGGCGGCGGGCGTGCTGATCAGCCTGGATTCGCCGACCGCCGACGTGCGCACCGGGCGGGTACCGCTGTTCGGCGCGGTGACCGATGTGCGGTTCCTGTCGACCGTGCGCCCGCCCGATCTGTTGCGGCATCGGGTGCGGCTGCTGCGCGCGGTGGAGGGAAACGCCGTGCTGGAAGGGGAGACCACCGGCGACGCCGGGCCGGTGCTCCAGGTGGGCCGGGTCGTGGTCGCGCTGCGTCAGGCCGATGCCGTTGGCGCCCGGCCGAACGGGGGTGCGTGATGCGCGATATCGTGGGCGGGTGCGGATGATGGATCTCCCGGTTTCTGACGAGGTCACGACCGTCATCACCCGCTATCTGTCCGAAGTGGACAGTGAGGCTCCCGGTCTCGTCGAGGGCCTTTACCTCGTTGGCTCCACCGCATTCGGCGACTACCGGCCCGGGCAAAGCGACATCGACGTCGTCGCCGTCACCGCCGCGCCGGTCGACGACGACAAACACCTGAGCGCGTTGGCCCGCGCGCACGAAAGCCTGCGGTCCGCACTTCCCCACCCCAACCTGGACGGGCCATATGTGACGTGGGAGGACCTCACGCAGGCGCCGGATCTCGCCGGACCCGGCCCGTATGCCCACGAGGGGGTCTACCATCCGTCCGGGCGGTTCGAGCTGAGCCCGGTCACCTGGGAGATGCTTCGCCAGATCGCGGCGCCGGTCAGGGGACCGGATCCGTCCACCCTCGGCGTCTGGCACGATCGCGCGGCCCTCACCGCCTGGACGCGCGACAACCTGAACACCTATTGGCGCCGGTGGCGCGACCGGGGCGCCCGGCTCTTGTCCCGCTCAGGGCTCATCACGCTCGGCCCGTGGGCGCCGGGTTGGGCCGTGTTCGGCGTGTCAAGGCAGCATAACGTGATCACCACCGGCGAGGTGATTTCCAAGACCGCGGCCGGCGAATACGCACTGCGCACCTTCGACGAGCGCTGGCACCCGATTGTGCGGGAGAGCCTGCGCCTGCGCGGTGGCCGGGCGGGACGGCGCGAGTTCCTCACACCGTTCGCGCGCCGCCGTGCCCTGCTGGATTTCATCGACATGGTGATCGCCGACGCCACACAACGCAACTCATGATCATCTGATGTGACATTTTCTGGGAAAGTGCTGCCTCCCAACGACTTTGATACGACATTTTCGGGGAAAATGCTGGATCAATCGATCATGATTGCGTCACGTGTTGGTGGGGAAGCCGAGGTTGACGCCGCCGTGGCTCGGGTTGAGCCAGCGGCTGGTGACCACCTTGCCCCGGGTGAAGAAGTGCACGCCGTCGGCGCCGTAAGCGTGGCTGTCGCCGAACAGCGACGACGCCCAGCCGCCGAACGAGTAGTAGGCCATCGGCACCGGGATCGGTACGTTGACCCCGACCATGCCCACCTCCACCTCGTGCTGGAACCGCCGCGCCGCCCCACCGTCGTTGGTGAAGATCGCGGTGCCGTTGCCGTAGTTCGTGCCATTGACCAACGCCAGCGCCTCGTCGTAGGACCCGGCCCGGGCCACGCACAGCACCGGCCCGAAGATCTCGTCGGTGTAGATCGTCATGTCCGGGGTGACGTGGTCGAAAAGCGTTGGCCCGAACCAGAATCCGGGCCGCTCCAGCTGGTCGCGCCCGTCCACGACAACCTTGGCCCCGGCCTGCGCCCCGGCGTCCACATAGGACGCTACTCGGTCCCGGTGGGCCCCGGTCACGAGCGGACCCATGTCGGTCCCGAGCTCGATCTCGCGTACCCGGGAAGCGATGCGCGACACCAGATCCTCCCCGATCGGGTCGACCGCCACCACCACCGAGATGGCCATGCACCGCTCCCCGGCCGAGCCGAACCCGGCGCCGACCGCCGCGTCGGCCGCCAGATCCAGGTCGGCGTCGGGCAGGACCACCATGTGGTTCTTCGCCCCGCCCAGCGCCTGCACCCGCTTGCCGTGGGCCGTGCCGGTCTCGTAGATGTAGCGCGCGATCGGGGTCGAGCCCACGAACGACACCGCCTTGACGGTCGGGTGGGTCAGCAGCGCGTCGACCGCCTCCTTGTCGCCGTGCGCCACGTTGAACACGCCCTCGGGCAGGCCGGCCTCGATGAACCAGGACGCCAGCAGGTTGGCCGCGCTCGGATCCTTCTCGCTGGGCTTGAGCACCACCGTGTTGCCGCACGCGATCGCCAGCGGCACGAACCACATCGGCACCATGGCCGGGAAGTTGAACGGCGTGATGACCGCGACCACGCCCAGCGGCTGGCGGATCGAGTACGAATCGATCTCAGTCGAAACATTCTCGGAGTACCCGCCCTTCAACAATGAAGGGATGCCGCACGCGTACTCGACCACCTCGAGCGCGCGCTGCACCTCACCCATCGCGTCGGAGTGCACCTTGCCGTGCTCGGCGCTGACCACCGCCGCCAGTTCGTCGCGCCGCTGGAACAGCAGATCCCGGAAGGCGAACATGATGGCGGTGCGCTTGGCCAGCGAGGTGTCGCGCCACGAAGTCCACGCCTCGGCGGCGGCATCCACGATCGCACCCACATCCGAGGTTGAGGCGAAGTCGACCATCGCCCGCACCTCGCCGGTGAGCGGATCGAAGAGCTCGCCCTTCCTTGACGTTTCGTGTGCGGAGCCCTCCCAAGACTTTCCGTTGACGAAGTGGGTTACCTGAGTGCCCATTCCAGGATCTCCAATCCCTCTTTCGCCTCGGCCTCGGTCAGCGTCAGGGGCGGGCCCATCCGGATCACGTTGCCGTAGAGGCCGCCCTTGCCGACCAGCAGCCCGTTTTCCTTGCACCGCTCCAAAACCTGGAGGGCGAACGCCGGGTCCGGCTCCAGCGTGCCGGGCTTGACGAACTCGATCGCCACCATCAGGCCCTTGCCCCGCACCTCGGCGATGTGCGGCGAGCCGATCGCGCGCAGCCCGGTGTGCAGGACGCCGCCCACGTGCGCGGCGTTGGCCTGAAGGTCGTGCGAGAGCACGTAGTCGAGCACCGCCACGCCGGCCGAGGCGCTGATCGGGTTGCCGCCGAAGGTGTTGAACGATGTCGCTTGTAGACAGTCCATGACCTCCGCCCGGGCGACGACGCCCGCCAGCGCGAAGCCGTTGCCCACACCCTTGGCGAAGGTGAGCATGTCCGGCACGGCATCGTGGGCCTGGTACCCCCAAAAATGAGAACCAGTACGGCCCCAGCCGCTCTGCACCTCGTCGGAGACCCACAGAATGCCATGCTGGTCAAGGACTTCCTTGACCGCCTTGAAGTAACCCTCGGGCGGCGCGACGAACCCGCCGACGCCCTGGATCGGCTCGGCGATGAGGCAAGCGACGTCGCCGGAGGTGGTCGTGGCCAGCACCTCGCGCAGGTCCTCCACCGCGCGCTTGATGTACTCGGCGTCCGAGAGGCCGGCGAACGCGCCGCGCAGCCGGTCGCCGGAGTGCAGGTAGCTCACATTGACCGGCGTCAGTGACGTGGCCGACCAGCTGCGGATGCCGGTGATGCCCAGCGCGGCGAAGCTGCGTCCGTGATAGCTGTTGCGCATGGCCAGAATCTGGTTGCTGCGCCGGTACTGCGTCGCCAGCAGCAGGGCGGTGTCGTTGGCCTCGGTGCCCGAGTTGGCCAGGAACACCTTCGGGTCGGGGATGCCGGAGACCTTGGCGATCCTCTCGGCCAGCTCGACCTGCTTGCGGATGAGGTACAGCGTGGACGTGTGGGCGATGCCGGTGTCGAGCTGGAGGCGGACCGCGTCCATGATTTCCGGCACGTTGTAGCCGATCATCGTAGTCAGCACGCCACCGAAGAAGTCCAGATAGGACTTACCGTTCGCGTCGGTCACGCGGCAGCCCGAGCCCGAGGCCAGCTCGATCGGTTCGGCATACAACGGGTTGACCCACGCCGGAAGCACGGACCGGTGGCGGATAAGCAGATCGTCGGTTGTCACAAAACCCTCCTTAGCGCGTTCCACGATTGAGCCGGCCGGGCGAACGCGCCGCCCCGGCCAGAATCCTTGCCAGTTCGTCGAATCCGTCGCGCACCAGGCCGACGGTGACCCTCACGTGCGGCACCGGCAGAGCGGTGACCTCAAAGGGACTGCCCGGCGCGACCGCGATGGCGTTGGCGGCCAAGCTCACCAGGGCCGCCTGCTGGTCGTCGACCTCGAGCCACAGGTTGATGCCATCATCCGCGGTGGCTCGAGCCCCATGGTGCGCAAGGGTTTCCAGCATCGCGGCGCGGCGCCGGGCATACTCCTCGCGCGCCTGGTCGAGCAGCTTGGTCGTGCCGGGCGAGGTGAGCAGGCCCAGCAGCACGTGCTGCAGCAGGCGGCTGGACCAGCCGGGCCCGAGCATGCGCCGGTCGGCCAGCTTCGAGATGACGCCGGCCGGCCCGGCCACCGCGGCCAGGCGTAGGTCGGGCCCGAGGCTCTTGGCGAAGCTTCTGATGTGGACGGTGCGGCCGGGCAGGTGGGTGCCGAGGCTGACCGTTGGCGCGCTGGCTATCCCGGCCGCGTGGTCGTCCTCGACGATGACCACGCCGGGGTGACTAGTGTGCCTGCCCAGCACCACCGCTAACTCGGCGGCGCGCTCCGGCGTCATGCTCACGCCCGTCGGATTGTGCGCCCGCGGTTGCAGCAGCAGCACCGCCGGGTTGCTTTGAATCGCGTTCGCAAGCGACGCTGGAACGATCCCCGACTCGTCCAGCTCGAGCCCGACCGCGTGCGCGCCGGTCTGCTCGAGCAGGTCGAGTATCGGCGGGAAAGTCGGGTTCTCCACCAGCACCCGGTCGCCGAACCGGACAAGGACGCTGATGAGGCGATCTAGGGCGTCCAGGGCGCCGTCCACCACCGTGACTTGCTCGGCCGGGTAGGGCCAGACCGAGCGCAGGTGCTCCTCCAGCGCCGGCAGCACCGGCTCGTCGAGGTAGCTGGTCGTCAGGCGCATGTCACCGAGCCGGCTGAGCGTCTCGGTCAAGTCGGGCAACAGGTCATGGTCGGGCACACCGGTGGACAGGTCCTGCGGCGCACCGCCCAAAATCCCGGCCATATGGGTGTAACGAAGGCGGGAGCGCAGGCGCTCGCCCGACAGCACGACTGTGCCGGAGCGTCCGCGCGTGGCGATGAGCCCGGCCCGGGTGAGCGAGCTCCACGCCTCGCTGACCGTCGTGGGGCTGATTCCGAGCACCCGCGCCAGATCCCGCACCGTGGGCAGGCGGGTGCCGGCCGCCAGCTCTCCATCGTGGACCAGCCGGCTGACCGCCGCGGCGATGCCGCGCGCGCTCCGGTCCGTCACCGCGCTGGAGATCAAGTGGAGCATTCGAAACCTATCCTTGACAATCCACCCATTGTACGGTTAGAGCTGTGTCATTAATCTTCTACGGCATCAGAGGCTCTTAAGACAAGGGGGTGCCCGTGTCTGACACCATCCGTGCCGCCCTGGTACAGACATCGTGGACCGGTGACAAGGAATCGATGATCAAGGCGCACGAGGACTACGCCCGGCAGGCCGCGGCGCAGGGCGCCAAGGTGATCTGCTTCCAGGAGCTGTTCTACGGTCCCTACTTCTGCCAGGTGCAGGACTCGCAGTACTACTCCTACGCGGAGTCGATCCCGGGCCCGACGACCGAGCGCTTCCAGGCGCTCGCCGCCGAGCTGGGCATCGTCATGATCCTGCCGATGTACGAGCAGGAACAGCCCGGCATCCTGTACAACGCCGCGGCTGTGGTCGACGCCGACGGCAAATATCTTGGAAAATACCGCAAGACCCATATCCCGCAGGTGAAAGGATTCTGGGAGAAGTTCTACTTCAGACCCGGCAACCTCGGGTATCCGATCTTCGACACGGCGGTCGGGCGGATCGGCGTCTACATCTGCTATGACCGGCACTTCCCGGAGGGATGGCGCGCGCTGGGCCTGGCCGGGGCGACCGTCGTATTCAACCCGTCGGCGACGCACCGCGGTCTCTCGGCGTACCTGTGGAAGCTCGAACAGCCGGCTTCGGCCGTCGCCAACGAGTACTTCATCGGGGCGATCAACCGCGTGGGCATCGAAGAATTGGGCGACAACGACTTCTACGGCACCTCCTACTTCGTGGACCCCGAGGGCAAGTTCGTCGGCGAGACCGGCGACGCGCACCAGCCCGAGCTGATCGTGCGCGACCTCGACATGGCTCTTCTGGCGGAAGTCCGCGACCGCTGGGCGTTTTATCGCGACCGCCGCCCGGAGGCGTATGAGAGCCTGGTGAAACTATGACTATGCTGATCAGAGGCGGGACCGTGGTGACCGGCACGGGCCCTTTTAAAGCGGATGTGCTCGTCGAGGGCGAGACCATCGCCGCGCTGTTCGCGCCCGGTCTCGGGCCTTCTGACACAGACGTTGTTGACGCCACGGGCAAGTACGTCATCCCGGGCGGCATCGACGCGCACACCCACATGGAGCTGCCCTTCGGCGGCACGTTCGCGTCGGACACCTTCGACACCGGCACGAGAGCCGCGGCGTTCGGCGGCACCACGACCATCATCGACTTCGCGGTGCAGCGCACCGGGGAGAACGTCCATGACGGTCTGGCGGCCTGGCACGGCAAGGCCGACGGCAACTGCCACATCGACTACGCCTTCCACATGATCATCGGTGGCGTGGACGAGGAGTCGCTGAAGGCGATGGACGCGTTGGTCGAGCATGAGGGCGTTTCGAGTTTCAAGCTTTTCATGGCGTACCCCGGCGTCTTCTACAGCGACGACGGTCAGATATTGCGGGCCATGCAGAAGGCTCGTGAGAACGGCTCCATGATCATGATGCACGCCGAGAACGGCATCGCCATCGACGTGCTGATCCAGCAGGCGCTCTCGCGGGGCGAGACCGACCCGATCCACCACGGGCTGACCCGTCCGTCCGAATTGGAGGCCGAGGCCACGCGGCGGGCCATCTCGCTGGCGAAGGTCGCCGGCGACACGCCCTTGTATGTCGTGCACATGTCGGCCTCGGAGGCCCTGGCCGCCATCGCGGAGGCGCGCGACGCCGGGCGCAACGTCTTCGCCGAGACCTGCCCGCAGTACCTCTATCTGACCCTGGAGGACCAGCTCGGCGCGCCCGGCTTCGAGGGCGCCAAGTGGGTTTGCTCCACCCCGTTGCGCAGCAAGCACGAGAGCCACCAGCGCGACCTGTGGAAGGGCTTGCGCAGCAACGACTTGGCCATCGTGTCCACGGACCACTGCCCGTTCTGCTTCAAGGACCAGAAGGAGCTGGGGCTCGGCAACTTCTCGAAGATTCCCAACGGGATCGGCGGGGTCGAGCACCGGGTCGATCTGCTCTACCAGGGCGTGGTGGACGGCAAGCTGTCGCTGGAGCGCTGGGTGGAGACGATCGCCACGACGCCCGCCCGCATGTTCGGGCTCTACCCGCGCAAGGGCGTGATCGCGCCGGGTTCGGACGCGGACATCGTGCTGTACGACCCGCACGGGCAGACGACGATCAGCGTGGAAACCCATCACATGAACATGGACCACTCGGCTTATGAAGGTTTGCAGATACGGGGGAAGGTCGACACGGTCATCTCGCGCGGCGCGGTGATCGTCGCCCGGGGCGAATACCTTGGCCGCAAAGGCCACGGCAAGTATCTGCCTCGCGGTCTCTCCTCTTACCTGAGCTGAGGGAGCGTTATGGACATCGGAGTGGTCTTCCAGTTGAATCCGCCGGCGCGTGACGTGGTGGATCTGGCGGTGAAGGCGGAGGCGGCGGGCTTGAGCCATGTGTGGTCGTTCGACTCGCACCTGCTGTGGCAGGAGCCCTATGTCATCTACAGCCAGATCCTGGCGCACACCGAACGGGTCATCGTCGGCCCGATGGTGACCAACCCGGGTACGCGCGACGCGACCGTCACGGCCAGCACGTTCGCCACGCTCAACGAGATGTACGGCAACCGGACCATCTGCGGCATCGGGCGCGGCGACTCGGCCCGGCGCACGCTGGGCCTGCCGCCGATGAACCTGGCCGAGCTGAAGGAGTCGGTCGAGGTGATCCGCGAGCTGGCCAACGGCCGCGAGGCCACCTACCGGGGCGGGACGCTGCGCTTCCCGTGGGTCAAGAACTCCAGCCTCGAGGTGTGGGTGGCGGCCTACGGACCCAAGGCGCTCAAGCTGACCGGTGAGGTGGCCGACGGGTTCATCCTGCAACTGGCCGATCTGGACATCGCCGAGTGGATGATCAGGACGGTGCGCGCGGCGGCGGCCGAGGCCGGGCGCGACCCGGCCGCGGTCAAGTTCTGTGTCGCGGCACCGGCCTACGTGGGTGACGGCCTGACGCACCAGCGGGAGCAGACCCGCTGGTTCGGCGGCATGGTCGGCAACCACGTGGCCGACATCGTGCGGCGCTACGGCGACTCCGGTGCGGTGCCGCAGGCGCTGACCGACTACATCAGGGGTCGCCAAGGTTACGACTACTCCGAGCACGGCCGGGCGGGCAACCCGCACGCCGACTTCGTGCCCGACGAGATCGTCGATCGGTTCTGCGTGCTCGGCCCGGCCGAGGCGCACATCGAGAAACTGAACCGGCTCAAGGAGATCGGGGTGGACCAGTTCGCGATCTACCTGCAGCACGACGACATGGAGCACACGCTGGCCGCCTACGGCGAGACCATCATCCCGGCACTCTAAAGATCCCGGAATTTGCCTGGCAATAGCCCCCGGCGCGAGCCATGGCAGCGCAACTTGCCCGGCAAATTCCGGGATCTTGGATCGGGTCAGCCGGCCGACTTCGACAGGCGGTAGACCTTCCACCCGATGACGAGATGGAAGGCGATGAGGGCGAAAATGCCGAGCGCCGCCACCATCGACGCCGGGTCGATGAGCACCGCTATCCCGGAGGCGAGGGCGGCGGCACCGAGCAGAGTGCTGACCCAGGCGATCGGCTGGCCGAAGGTGTGGTCGGCGCGCATGGCCCAACCGAGCAAGGCAACGCCGATCGCCATGAGCAGCAGACCGGTCAGCAGCAGCGCGTCGAAGATGCCCTGAACCGCTTGCCACACAAGGACAAGCGTCGCCCGGTCCGCCTGGGTGGCTCCGGGTGCGTGGTACAGGTCGGCCAGTGGCGAGGTGGCGACGTGCGGGATGGCACCCGCGGCGAGCACGCCCAAGCCCAGGATGCCAAGGGCCGCACCGAAAAGGGCCGGCGCCCGGCCGAGAGCGCGCGAGAGGGCAAGGTAGACCGGGACCCACAGCGCGAGGGCGGCGAGATACAGTCCATTCTCGACGGTGCGCACCATCTTGATCTCAGGGAATCTCGTGATCGCCTCGACCGGCCCGTCCGGGTCGGGCCCGGCGAGTACGATCACCCAGGCGAAGACCAAAATGAACAGCAGGCCGCCGCCGATGCTGGTGAGTCCGCCCCACCGCAGAACGCTCTTGTTCGTCTCATTCGTCATGCGGGACAGCGTGGCGCCGAGGACCCGGTCGCCGCTTTGGTCCAAAGTCGAGAACTGGGTATCTACTTTGGTGGGATGCGGCGGGCGCGGGCGCCGCCGTATCGTATCGATCATGAAGAATCCGCGCGAGTGGGTGGCGGATGGCCTGTGCTTCCTGCTGGCCGTGGGGTTCACCTTGCTGACCGTCAGCGACGGCATGGAACGGCATCTCGATATGGAGCCGCTGTCCGCCGAGGCCATCTTGGGCGGGTTGAGCAGTCTTGGTGTATGGCTGCGGCGCCTTTGGCCGGTGGGTTACGCGGTCACCGTCATCGCGTTCAGCCTCTTCTCGACGGCCGCGTCGGGTGTGACGCTGATCGCGCTGTTCACTGTGGCGGTGTACCGGCCCCTCATGGTGGCCGGCCTGGTCACGGCGGGCGCCGCGCTCGCCTCGATGGCCACCGTGCTGCTCCGCCCGGACACGTCGATGCCGAGGGGATGGCAGGCCTTGCTGGCCCTCGTCTGCGTTCTGGCCGCCCTCGCCTGGGGGATGTTCATCCGGGCCCGGCGCCAGCTCGGCCAGTCGTTGCGCGAGCGGGCGCGGCAGGCCGAGTCGGAGCGCGTGACCCAGGCCCGCCAGCAGGAACGCCACCGGATCGCGCGGGAGATGCATGATGTGCTCGCCCACCGCATCTCCCTGCTGAGCCTGCACGCCGGAGCTTTGGAGTTGCGTCCGGGCGCGCCGGCCGAGGAGATCGCCCGCGCCGCCGGGGTGATCCGCGACAGCGCCCACCGGGCGCTCGAGGACCTGCGCGCGGTGATCGGTGTGCTGCGGGCGGACGGGACCGGCGGCGGCTGGGGCGATGACGCGCCGGAACGGCCCCAACCCACCCTGGCGGACATATCCGAGTTGGTCGATGAGTCGCGGCAGGCCGGGACGCCGGTGCGGCTGGAGTGCGCGGTGAGCGACCCGGCGACCGTGCCGGCGGCGGTCGGGCGCAGCGCGTACCGCATAGTGCAGGAAGGATTGACCAACGCCCGCAAGCACTCCCAAGGCGCGGAAGTGACAGTCACCGTGGGCGGGGGCAAGGGCGAGGGCCTGACCGTCGAGATCCGCAACCCGCACCCGCCGGAAACCGATGGCAGCACAGCGATCCCGGGCGCCGGCAGCGGCATCATCGGGCTGGCCGAGCGAGCCACCCTGGTCGGCGGCCGCCTGGAACACGGCCGCACCCCGACCGGCGACTTCCGCCTCTGGGCCTGGCTGCCATGGCCGGCATGAGCACGCCACCCGAGGGCGCGAGTTTGAGCACGCCGACCCGTGTGCTCATCGCTGACGACGATCCGCTCGTGCGGGCGGGCTTGAAGATGATCCTTGACGCCGCCACCGATCTCATCGTGGTGGGTGAAGCGGCGGACGGGACCGAGGTGATCCCGGCCGTGGACGCGTGCCACCCGGACGTGGTTCTGATGGACATCCGCATGCCCAAGCTCGACGGCCTGGCCGCTACCGAACTGTTGCGCGCCAGGCCGCATCCGCCGGAAGTGATCGTGCTGACCACCTTTAACGCCGACGAGCATGTGCTGCGTGCGCTTCGCGCCGGCGCCAGCGGCTTCCTGCTCAAGGACACCCGGCCCACCGAGATCCTGCACGCGATATCCCGCGTCGCCGCCGGCGAGCCGATACTGTCGCCGGTGGTCACCCGCCAGCTCATCGCCCACGTCGGGACCACCGGCGGGGACGCGAGGCGGCGGCACGCCCAGGCCGCCCTGGCCAGGCTCAGCGAACGGGAGCGGGAGGTCGCCGTCGCGGTGGGCCGGGGCAGATCCAACGCGCAGATCAGTGTCGAGCTGTTCATGAGTGTGGCCACCGTCAAGGCCCATGTCTCGTCGATACTCACCAAGCTGGATCTCAACAACCGCACCCAGATCGCGCTGCTCGCCCACGACTCGGGCCTGAGCGGCTAGGCCATGATCGTTGCGCTGCTGGATGTAGATCCCGGCGGGTTTTCTACACTCACAAGCGCAACGATCACCGACGACCATGTTTTAGAGCGAGCCAGGCGGCAAACCCAGGTCGCATTTGGACAGTCCTTTAGCCACAGTGCTCGAACGGGCTCGTGTAGCCGGTGCCGCCGACCGATCCACCCCACCTGACGCAGGTGTTGGGCGCCGAGCGCTTTACCGGGCCGGCGTAGTAGCTGAAGTTGCCGGAATCGGTGGTGCGGGTGGATCCTTGCGGTTCCAGGAACGCCGCGACCGCGCTCGGGGTGCCGACGTTGGTGTACTTGAGCGTGACGACGCAGTTGTAACCGTTGCCGGAGTTATAGAGCAGGAAGACCTTGCCCACCGTGCCGAGGGCGGCCGAGTCGATCACGTTGTAAGCGCTGCCGCAGACCTCCTCCGGGGTGTAGGGGTTCGAGCCGGCGCAGGTGTTGCTACTCCTGATGGCCTTCTTCTGTCCAAGTGAGACAGTCACCCCGTCAACGGTGGGGCTGGTGTCGACGGTGCCGGAGGCGGTGCGCTGCTCGTAGTGCAGGTGCGGCCCGGTGGCCCCACCGGTGGCGCCGACCACACCGATCTTGGTGCCCTGGCTGACCGACATGCTCTCCCCCGGTGCCCGCACCATCGAGGACATGTGGGCGTACCGGGTCCGCGTGCCATCGCTATGGGTGATCTCCACCCATTTCCCGTAACTCGTGGACCCCGCGTCGTGGAAACGCGCGGTGCCGGCGGCGGTGGCGCGCACGTTCTCCCCGTTGATCTCGTCGCCACCGTAGGACTGCCAGTCGATGGAGCCGGCCGGGTTGTGCCCGGGCGACCAGTTGTTGGCGTAGAACGTCTTTCCGCAGTCGAACGGCGCACGGTGCGAGGCCGCTTGCGCCGGGGAGGCGAAGGGAATCCCCACCAAACCGGCGGCCAAGGTGACCACGATCCACCGGAACGTCCTGGATCTGATAAACATCGGGCCATCATGGCAACATCGACGCCACGCTCCCTACAAAAGGCCTACAAAATGGGAAGCATGGTCTCGGCTTGATCTAGCATTTTCCCCGAAAATGCGGCCTCAAATCGTTGGGAGGCAGCATTTTCCCCGAAAATGCTAGATCAAGCCGAGACCAAGGGGCAACAAAGGGAACAGCCCGCGGCCATTGAACCGGCACAATATCCTCGCCGTGGTTGTGGGCATGGGACGTTTGCTGCGATTTCATCGCCGGTAACGACGCGTGGATCGCGAAGCTCGCCGTCGGCCCGGGCGCACCCACTCCTCCGCCGTCGCCACCGGCGATCCCGGTCGCGCCGGCGCTCGTGAGCCCGGCCGACGGTGCCACCGTCACCCAACCGGTGACCTTCGATTGGAGCGACGTCACCGGCGCCGCGAGCTACACCCTCCAGATCGACAACGGCGACACCTTCTCGGCACCGTTCACGGTCGAGGTGACCGTGGCCACGTCGCAGTACACGGCCAGCGGCCTGCCCACGCAGCGGATGTGGTGGCGGGTGCGCGCCAACGCGAGCGGCGGCACCCCGGGGAACTGGTCCGGGGCGAGGAGGTTCGAAATCAGGAACTGAAAAGTTGCGATTCATGGATTGATGCGATAGGACGGACGCGGATGTTTTGTGCGGTACCGGGCGCCGCCTGACCATGGAGGCGCCCGTGTACCCGCGTAACCGTCTGATCGTTTTGCTAAGCGCGCTGGCCCTGGTGGCCGGCGCCCTCGCCGGGACTTTGCGGTCGCCGGAGGCTCACGCCGGCACCGGCCCCACGCCGGTGTCGCGGTGGCAGTTCGATGAGGGCACCGGCCAGACAGCGGGCGACAGCGCGGGCGTCCACCCGGCGAGCCTGATCGGCAACGCCGGTTGGACGCCCGGAATCCAAGGGCCGTCGGCACTTTCGCTCGACGGTGCGGGCGACTACGCCGACGCCGGGGCGAGCGTCATCGACACATCGCAGAGCTTCACCGCCAGCGGCTGGGTCCGGCTGGACCGGGCCACGGGCTACCAGACCCTGGTCAGCGTCGACGGCAACCAGGTGAGCGGGTTCTACCTGCAGTTCCGCGACGACACGCGGCGCTTCGCGTTCGTGAAGCTGCCGGCCGACGCGTCGGCGGGCGCCCCGGCGTTCCCCTCGGCCAACTTCGATCCCGTGGTCGGGCAGTGGTACCAGCTCACCGGTGTGTTCGACGCCGCCGCCCAGACCCTGTCGCTGTATGTCAACGGGCAGCTCGAGGGGATCACGCCGGCCCCGGCCACCTGGGTGGCCGGTGGGCATCTGGTCATCGGGCGGGGCCGGTTCGGCGGCAATCTGGTCGATTATGTCGACGGCAGCATCGATGACGTACGCGTATGGGCAAGCGCACTCACCGCCGCCGAGGTGGCGCAGCTGGCCACGAACGGCAGTTGGCGTTTTGACGAGGGCACCGGCACCACCGCCGAGGACGACTCGCTGGCCAACGTCCACGGGACGCTCACCGGCGGTGCGACCTGGACCCCGGGCGTGGTCGGCGCGAGCGCGGTGGACTTCAACGGCACCAACGGTTTCGTCGACATGCCGGCGCCGGTCGTCGACACCAGCCAGAGCTTCTCGGTCGCGGCCTGGGTCCGCACCGACGTGCCCACGGGCTTCCGCACCGCCGTGAGTGTCGACGGCGACTCGGTGAGCGGGTTCTTCCTGCAGCTGCGCAATGACGGCCGGCTCGCCTTCACCGTCATCGGCGCCGACGCCCCCGGGCCGGGAGTGGTTGCGGGCTCGACCCTTCCGGCCCGCACCGGCCAGTGGTACCACCTTGTCGGGGTCTACAACCGGGCCGCCAACAACATTTCCCTCTATGTCAACGGCTCGCTGCAGCAGACCATCGCGCACACCACGCCCTGGCGGGCCAACGGCCACTTCGTTGCCGGCCGGGCCAAGTTCAACGGCGGCATGGTGGATTGGTGGGACGGCGCCGTCGACGACGTGCGCACGTTCCCGTTCCCGGTCGACGCCGGGGCCGCGGCCGCCCTGGCCACCAGCGGCCTGTGGCACCTTGACGAGGGTAGCGGCACGTTGGCCCGCAACGCCTCGCCGGATGCCGCGCCCGCGACCCTGCGCGGCGCCGGGGCGACCTGGACCATGGGTGCCTCCGGGCAGGCCGTCGCGCTCGACGGCACGAGCGACGTGTTCGTCGACGACCGTCCGGCGCTTAACATCGGTACCAATTCCGCCTCCCTGGCCGCGTGGGTCCGCACCGCGTCGGCCGCCCCGCAACCCGTGGTGTCCAAGGGAATCGCCGGGCCTGCCGACGGTGGTTATGGCCTGGCCATCAATGGAGGCCGGGCCGTGGCGCGCATCGGCGGCGGCGCCGACCGGTTGGAGGTCTCCACCGTCGCCGCCACTGTCGCGGATGGACAGTGGCACGCCCTCGCGTTCGTCCTCGACCGCACGACCCAGCGCCTGCGCCTCTACGTCGACGGCGAGGCGGCAAACCTTACCGTGGCTACGGGTTCGTGCGGTGTGCTCGCGTCCCCGGACGCGCTGGACACCACCGCCTGCCCGTCGGCCACCGGCGACAGCACCGCGCAATTCACCATGGGCAGCACGTCCGGCGCGGCGCCCTGGCTGACCGGTGCGGTCGACGAGGTACGGCTCGTGCGCTTCGCCCTGACCGGTGAGCAGGTCGCCGTGCTGGCCGGCGCCAACGGCATCAGCGTGGACGCGACCGACATCCGCGCCGCCGTCCGCCGTTCCACCTACGGTCTGATCCTTGAGGACATCAGCCACTCCGTCGACGGCGGCATCTATGCGGAGCTGGTGCGCAACCGTACCTTCAAGGAGCCCTACCAGCCGGGCAGCGGCCCGGGCGCGGGTCCGGTGCCTTACTGGTCGCTGGTGACCGGCGGCGGTGCCACCGGCTCGATCGCCATCGACCAGACCGTGCCGCTCAACACCGCGATCGACCGGTCGCTGAAAGTCCACATTGGATCGCTGGCGCGCAACCAGAGGCTGGGCGCGTCGAATATCGGTTACTACGGCATCGCCGTGCGGCCATCCACCACCTACCGCGGGTCGCTCTGGGTAAAGACGAGCCCGGGCTGGCAGGGTACGGTTCAGGTCAGCCTGGACAAGCCCGATGGCACGGTGCTGGCCAACCGCGCGATCACCGGCGCGGGTACCGACTGGGCCAAGCACGAGTTCACGCTGCGCACCCCGGCCGGGATCGCGTCTTCGACCGACAACCGGCTCGTGGTTTCGTTGCGCTCCAACCAGACCGTGACCGAACAGGACGTCTGGCTCTCGGTCGTCTCGCTGTTCCCGCCGACCTACAAGAACCGCCCCAACGGTTTGCGACCCGACCTGGCCGAGAAGTTCACCGCGCTCAAGGCCGGCCTGCTGCGCATCCCCGGCGGCAACTACCTCGAGGGTGTCACCCTCGACACCCGGTTCGACTGGAAGAAGACACTCGGCCCGATCGATCAGCGGGCCGGGCACCAGAACACCGCCTGGGGCTACTGGTCCACAGATGGCATGGGGCTGCTGGAGTACCTGCGCATGGCCGAGGACATCGGCGCCGAGCCGTTGCTCGCGGTGTTCGCCGGGTACACGCTCAACGGGCAGCACGTGCCGCAGGAGGAGTTCGGCCCCTACATCCAGGACGCCCTCGACGAGATCGAGTACGTTATCGGCGACGTCTCCACCCCTTGGGGCGCAAGGCGAGCAGCCGACGGCCACCCGGCGCCGTTCCCGCTGTCCTATGTGGAGGTCGGCAACGAGGACTGGTTCGACGGCTCGGGCAGTTACGCGTGGCGGTTCACCGACATGTACGACGCCATCAAGGCCAGATACCCGCAACTGAAGGTGATCGCCACCACCGGCGGGCTGCAGGGCGGCGCGGCGTCCTCGACGCCCACCGGCCGCGTGCCCGACCTGTCCGACGACCACTACTATGCACCGCCGTCGTTCTTCGCCGGCGTCGCCGACCGCTACGACCGCGCCGACCGAGCCGGCCGCCAGTACCTGGTCGGCGAATACGGGGCGCAGGAAGGCAATCCGACACCCACCCTGCGCGCGGCGGTGGGTGAGGCGGCGATGCTCACCGGCCTGGAACGCAACAGCGACATGGTGATCGGCAGCATGTACGCGCCGATCCTGGTGCACGAGAACGATCCCAACTGGCCGTCCAATATGGTGGGCTTCGACGCCGGCCGCAGTTACGGGTCGCCGTCCTACTGGGTGGTCCACATGTTCGCCAACAACCTTGGCGCACAGGTGGTCGGCGCCCGGCTCACCGGCGCCGGAGCGCTCGATCACGTCGTGACCAAGACAACTCAAGGCGGCACAACGACTTTCTACGTGAAGATCGTCAACACCACCGGGCAGATCCAGTCGGCCCGGCTCAGCTTCCTTGGGGTTTCAAGCATCGACGGTACCGGGACCCGAACCGTGTTGACCGGCAATCCCTCGACCCGCAACACGCTCGACCAGCCCGGCGCGGTAACGCCGGTCACGGAACAGGTCTCGGGCCTGGGCCTGTCGACCAGACTGTCCATCCCGGCCAACTCGGTGACGGTCCTGCGCGTCACCGGCCACTGACCCGGGCATTGGCGCGGCATTGGCACGGCATTGGCGCGGCAGGGTTTGCCTCTCGTGGTGAGCAAGACTCTGTACACCTCCCCCGGGGTGTACAGAGTTTTCGCCACAAAAGAATGGAACTCCGCCCTCCGACACGCCCGAGCCAGAGTCAGGAGCTGAGTGAGAAGTCGGTGAAGTAGAACGTCTGGTCCACACCGCCGGTGGACACGATCTCGACGCCGTAGCAGACCTGACCGAGCGTGGCGCCGGCGGAGGCGGCGGGATCGCCGCACTGCGCGGCCTCACCGATGAGCTTCTGCGCATAGATCGCGTCCACCTCTTGCGGCGCGACGTCGAGCAGGTACCCGCCGGCCCGCGACACGATCACCTTCCGATCGCCGAGCAGCGTCCGCAGGTACGAGATATGGCTCTGAATGGTGTTGGCCACGGTGGCCGAGCAGACCGATGCGTATCACTCAGTTTAGACGCCCACCTCACCGGCTTGGTTGCCTAGGAGGGCGAGGTTCTGGATCGCGGCGAGCCCGTACTGCGCGGCGTCGTTGGTCGACACGAACGGCGCCTCGTCGACCGGCACCAGCACCGTCGGGCCGTCCACATGCGTTGCCGCCCAATGGGTTTGGCGCTGCAGCGGGTTCGAGTTGAGCTGATCCCCGATATCGTGGCGGAAGGCGCGCCAGGCCAAGCGGGCCAACGCCTCGTCACCCGTTTGCGCCGCCGCGTAGGCGGCCAGGCGGCTGTGCGCCTGGATCAGCGAGATGCCCGAAAGCCGTTGACCCACCGCCTCCTCCTGCTCCTCCGGCGCGGCCAGATAGAGCCGGCAGTAGCGCAGCCACGCCGGCCTGAACCCGGAAACCTCTTGCAGGGCAATGAGTTCGGAGCACACCTCGACCAGACCGAACACCGCCGACAGGTGCGAGACCGCGATCCGGTCGCGGGAGGTGTCGAAACGGCCGGTGTCCAGGTCGAGAAGTGCCTCGCCGGTCAGAAATCCTTGCGGCAGAGCGGCGATATCTTCCATGGTACCCAGAAGCTTGTCGCGTGATCGTGGATCGCCCGTGCGCTCCCACTCGGTCAGCCAGGCGGCGGCCAAAGCGCCCCAGTCGGTCCCCAGCCCCACCGCGAGCGCCCGGCGGTCCGGACTGTACACATCGGACCGGACCTTGCGGGTGGGATCGATGGCCAGAAACGTCCGCTCCGCACCGGCCAGCTCGTGCAGCAAATCCCCGGTGCGCTCGTCGGCGGTCAGGTAGTAATAGGGGCGCCGGTAGATGGCGCTGGAGATGCGAAGCTGCTTGGCGCTGCACCCCCAGTGCTGGACGTTGTGGCGGGTGCCCAGCCCCTTCCACCGCCCGAGGTGATAGACGTCGACCTCGCCGGTGTGGCGCGTCATCGCCTCGGCGAAACGGAAGACGTCGGCCCGGCCGGTGCGCAGGAATTGCAGCCACAGCCACAGATCCGGGGACAGCTCGGAGTTGTCCCAGGCATACCCGCCGATGTCGTAGCGCCACTGGTGCCGGTCGGGATCGTAGGCGTGCATCACGTCGCCGTAGTCCCAGAACCCGTACCAGCGCCGCTGTTCCCGTTGCCCCACATAGAAGTCGAATAGGAAGTCGAGCCGATCCTCGATCTCGGCCCGCTCCGGCGCCGACCGGTCGGCGGGCGCCCAGTCGCCGAAGACCCCGGCTTCGCGCAGCCGTTGGGGCGAGCACACCAGCAGCGGCGGGTCGTTCAGCGCCGCGGCGTGCTCGGCCAGCTCCGGCCCCGACGGCGTAGCGCCGTAGGCTCGCAGCACCAGCTCGTGCGTGCGCGCGATCCCATGCGGCGTCCCGAAACCCGGCTCGTAGTCCTCATAGGTGATCTCAAGTCCCTCGAGCTGTTCGGCGTAGCTGTCCTGGCCCAACCCATCGTGGTAGAAGCGCAGATCCATCGCCGGGGCCGACGGCGACCACAGCCACACCGTAGCGGTCGCGGTCTCGGTCGCCGCCCCACGAATGTCCAGGCGCGTGGGGTACACCTTCCAAAAATCGCGCAACCCGAAACCCAAGCCGCCGCTGATCCCTCCTACGTAGCCGTAGCCTTCGGAACGCGTCGACGACGGGATGCCGACCCAGCCGCAGCCCGGTCCGGTCCGCTTGCGCAGCGTGAAGCCGTCCGCGCTTGTCTGGTCGAGGGTCCAGTCGCTCCATTGTGGAATGAAGTGCGTCCGTCTCGATACCGCCTCGGTCCACTCCCCCACCGGGCCGCAGGATCGCCCGGCTATCTGAGCCTGCCGGAAACGCTCGCCCGGATCGCGGCGCAGCCCGGTGATGCCGCGCACCGCCTCGGTGAGGAAACCGCCATCCGGCCCGGCGAGGCGAATGTGGCGGTCGTGCGGCTCGTCCCGCAGCGGCACGTCGGCCCGCAGCCCCAGCCCGGCAAGGAACTCGTGCTCCGGGTCGCCGTCCCAGACGAAGCTGTGCACCACCCGCACATCCTCGGCTCCGGCGTAAAAGTACAGTCGCACCGTGAAGCAAGATCCCGGAAGTTGCCTGGCAATAGCCCCATCGGAAGCGCTCCCGGCGGCATATTGCCCGGCAAATTGCGGGATCTTGGGGGCGGGTTCGTGGCGGCCCTCCAAGCGAATCACGGCGCGTACCGGACCGGCCTGCTCGACGGTGACCGAGCCGACCAAGCCCCGCATCTCTTGGCGTGCAACGGTTCCGACGTCGTCCGGGGTCGGCTCCGCCTGCCAGAGACTCACCAGGCGCACGTCACGCACGATCTCACGCTGACCACGCAGGGCCGAGCTGACCAGAACATCGCCGCCGAGGGGAATGACCCAGGCGGCAGTGCCGGTGTCGACGGTAATTGAGTGCTGCGACGGTACAATGTGGATTTTGAAATCGGGATCGACAGGAGTCTGTCCGGACGAAAGCTCATAGGTCTCAGCCGGATCCGGCTGCGGGGCGATGGCGTGCGCCGACCACTTCACCGAACCGTCGGGCCAGGTCGCCGTGACCCAACTCTGCACCGGAACGGATCCCAGCCCGAACGGTGTGCCCGGGGCGACAGTCCCGCGAGGCCAAGGCACGCCCCAGGTTACGCCGGTGGGGTGGGGGCGGGTGAGCCAACGAAGAATCGTCATCCTTTCACCGAACCGATGAGGATCCCCTTGACGAAGTGCTTCTGCAGGAACGGATACAGCAACAGGATGGGCAAGGTGGCGATGACTATCACCGTGAACTTCAGCCCCTGTTCCGGCGGTTCGTAGTTGGGATCCAGCTGACCAACGGTGTTGGCCATGTCGGAGGACACGGTCACCTGCCGCACGAACATCTGCAGCGTCCACTTGCTGGCGTCGTCGATGTAGAGCAACGGCGACTGGAAGTCGTTCCAGATGGCCACGGCGTAGAAAAGCCCCATCGTCGCGAGGATTGGCTTGGACAACGGCAGCACGATCCGCCAGAAGACGCCAAGCTCGCTACAGCCGTCGATCTGCGCCGCCTCCTGCAACTCGTCGGGCAGCTCCTGGAAGAAGTTCTTCACAATGATCAGAAAGAACGGGTTGATGGCCAAGGGAAGGATCAACGACCAATAGCTGTCCAGCAGGCCCAGTTCGCGGACGATGAGATAGGTCGGGATCAGCCCACCGGTGAACACCAGGGTGAAGACGACCAGGCCGAGGAACAGGCTGCGGCCGGGCAGGTACCGCCGCGACAGCGGATAGGCCATCGTAAACGTCAGCAGCACCTGGATCCCCATGCCGACCGCCGTGACCAGGACGGTGATGACCAGGCTGCGCAGGAAGGTGTTGGTGGCGAAGATGTAGTCGTAGGAGTGCGTGACGAACTCGCGCGGCCACAGGAAGAAGGCGCGCTCGGTCAACTCCGACTCCCGGGCGAACGAGCCCGCCATGACATAGATGAACGGAAGGATCATTACCACCGCGAGGGCCACCAGGACCAGGATGTTGACCGCGTCGAAGACCCGGCCCGCCGGAGTGGATTGTTTGACTGCCATGGCTTTCCTCTAGGACAGGCCGGAGTGACCGAACCGGCGCGCCAGCCAGTTCACGCCGTAGATGAGCACGACGCCGACCACCGCCTTGAAAAGGCCCACGGCGGTGGAGTAGCTGTAGGAGCCCTGGGTGATGCCGAGGAAGTAGACGTAGGTGTCGAAAACCTCGGCCACCGAACGGTTCAGCGAGTTGGTGAGCAGGTAGATCTGCTCGAAGCTGGTGTCGAGCAAGTTGCCGGCCGACAGGATCGCCACCACGATGATGGTGGACCGGATCCCGGGCAGCGTGACATGCCACATCTGCTTCCAGCGGTTGGCCCCGTCGATGCGCGCCGCTTCGTAGAGGTTGGGGTCGACCCCGGCGAGGGCGGCGAGATAGATGATGGTCCACCAGCCGACCGACTTCCACAACGTCTGCAGGATGACCAGTGGCCGGAACCAGTCAGGGTCGGCGAGGAAGTCGAAGCGTGCGTGGAAGAGGTCGTTCATCAGCTGGGTGATCGGGCCGACGTCGAGCGCGAACAGCAGGTAGGTCAGGGCCGCGACGATCGTCCAGGACAGGAAGTACGGGATATAGATGGCGGACTGGACTGCTCGTTTCAGGACGGACAGGCGTAACTCGTTGAGCAGCAAGGCCACCACGATCGGGGCCGGGAAGACGAAGACCGCGTTCAGCAGCGCCAGGATGAGCGTGTTGCTCAGCACCCGGGGAAAGTCGGGGCTGGAGAACAGATCCTCGAAGTGCTTGAGCCCCACCCACGGGCTGCCGGAAAACCCAAGAAACGGAAGGTAGTCCTGGAAGGCGATGGTGAGGCCGTACATCGGCGCGTACCTGAAGACCGCGAAGTAGGCCAGGCCCGGCAGCAGCAACACGAACAGCCAGCGGTAGCGGACCATCCTCGTGCGCAGCCGGACCTTGCCCACGTCGTTTCCTCCCTACTTACTTCTTGAACTTGGCGTACTGCTCGTTCATCTCGTTGACGATGTCCTGACCGCCCTGGGAGTACCAGCGCTGGATCTCCGCCTTGAGCCCGGCCTCGTCGATCTGCCCGGCCAGGAACTTGACCCGGGCGTCGGCGATGATCTGGTCGAGCTGCGCGCCCTTGGCCACCTGCGTCTTGGAGACAATGGCCTGAGCCGGATTGTGTACCGCGCTCGCCTCATCGGCCTTGTGGAACTTCACCCGCTTCTCGTACTGTTCGCGCTCGGGCTGGCCGGCCGGTAGGGAGACGTAGGCCAGGTACCCGTTGGAGGCGGTACCGAGCTGGGCGAAGGACATGACGTCGTTGGTGATCGTCTTGATCGCCGGGTCGGTGGCGTTCTGGCCGAGCGCGTAGCCCTCGGTCACCTTGAAGTTCTTGCCCTCGAAGCCGTTGTTGAGCAGGATCTGCCCCTCCTTGGAGCTGAGTTTGTTCAGCACCGTGAGCACGTCCTTGAGCTCGGCCTCGGTCGGCACGCTCTGCTTGGAGATGGCCAGGAAACCGTTGTACCCGACGGTCGGGTACGAGCGCTTCTTGCCGTCCGGGCCGGTCAGGTTACCGGTGAGGTCCACGAAGTTGCCGTAACCGGTGGCGTCCTTCTCCTTGAACAGCCGCAACTGCACCCCGGCGCGCGAGCTGACATCGACGATCATGCCGCCTTTGCCGGTGAAGAAGGGCGTGTCCCACTTCGCACTGTCCAATGTGGCGAAATCCGGATTGATCAGGCCCTCGGTGACCATTTTTTTCACGAAACGGTTGGCCTCAAGGAACTCCGGAGTGTCGAACCCGGGCACCAGCTTGCCGTTGCGATCGCCCCATCCGTTGGGCGCGCCGAACCACGTCTCGATGACGTCGTACGGGCTGGCAGTGGCGTAGACCCCGGGCCACTTCGGGATGACCAGGCCGTAGGTGTCCTTCTTGCCGTTGCCGTCCGGGTCGTTCTCGGTGAACGCCTTCGCGACGTTGTAAAGGTCGTCCACCGTCTCCGGCAGCTTGAGGCCGAGCTTGGTCAGCCAGTCCTTGCGGACGATCACCGCGGCGCGCATCGGATCGCGCCGCCGGTAAATCCCGTAGACCTGGCCGTTGATGGAGGAGTTGAGCTCGATCTGCTTGTTCTCGGCCTTCAGGTTCGGGTATGCGTCAAGCTTGCCGGTGAGGTTCCAGAACGCTCCCGCCTCGGCGGACTGCACGAAGGCCGGCAGCTTGCCCTGGACCACCATGACCTCGGGCAGGTTGTCCGAGGCCAGCGTGACGTTCATCCGGTCGCCGTAGTTCGAGTTGGGCACCCAGGTGATCTGCAGCTTCTTGCCCGTTAACGCCTCCACCGCCTTGTGCATCTCGCCGTCGACGGCGGGTGCGGCGGCGTCGCCGCTAAGCAACGGAATCATCAGGGTCAGCGTGCCGAGGTCGGCCGGGTCGGCCTTCTCCTCCTCTTTGGAACAGGCTGCCATGGTAACCGCCAGCACGAGTGCGCCAGCGGCGGCCGTCAATTTTTTGAAAGGTTTCATTCGGTGGGATACCGATCCCTTCTTACATCAGTCCTAAGTGGACAGGGTCAGCGGATCCTGAGCGGCTCGGCCGGCAGATCCCCCGCGGCCGCGAGCCGGTCTTGTGTGGACGATCCGGCCAGCCGGTCCTCGTTCTCCTGGAAGAAGCGCACGCACAACCACGTGCTCGCCTGCCACCATCCGCCAAAGGAGATGACGGCCAGCAGCACCGGCATCATCGCGGAGGCGAGGGCGAAGGTGGCGAAGACGAAAAGCAGGATGAACGTGGATACCGGGCGCCCCAGGGCGAAGCGCATCGCCATGGGGAGGTACCGGTACAGGCGAAGATCATAGTGCGCGTACATCGGTGCCACGTAGGATCCGGCGCCGAGCGCGAGCGCCAGCGCCGCCAGCGTCACCAGCCGCGCGGCGCTCGCCTGCGGCCCCAACGCCGAGAAGTACACATAATTGGTGAACAGCAGCATGACCGCGGCCATGACCGGCAGGACAACGATCGAGCCGCGGACGAACTCCCGCCGCCACACGGCCGCGAAGTCCCCGAAATGAATCGATTCACCCCGCATCCGGCGCCGCGCCACGACGCACGCGGCGACGGTGGCCGGCCCGGCTCCTAACAGGACACCGCCAAGCAGCGTAAATGTCAGCCAGACCGCGTTAAGCCAGGCGCACCAGGCGATCGTGGCGAACAGCGTTTGCAGGTGCCCCGTCCAGCCAGGCGTCCCGTGCCCCTTGGTCGCGTTCGTCTCCGCCATGGCCTTCGCCCTCCTGCGTCGCGCACGTTTCGGCCGCATTTGAACCTGGTGAAGCGACCCTAGAGCTGAAACGTATCAACGTCAACGGGCAGGATACCTAGTGGACGGATGCCTCCTTCGGGCCCGGACCCGGGCGGTGCGCGGTCCGGGCCCCAGATGGTCCACCAGGAGCGCGGTGATACCTGCTGAGCTCGCCTGTCTGTTCGCGTGCCCCCGTAGACACGACCCGCCAGGCCGCCCGTGCACATCATCCTTGGACCACCTGTACGAGATCCTTGACGCGACCTTGACGACCGTCCGGTACCGCCCGGCCTCGGCGTCAAGGTGTGCGGCCAGGTGCGCACGCTGCAATGGTGCCTGACCGGCAGACCCGAAAGGCCCCCGATGACTCCCGAACACCTCCAGTCCCTGTCCCCGGCGCAGGTGCGTGACGCCGCCTCCGACAGCTGGCGCGACCGCGACTGGCAAAGGCTGCTCCGGCTCGAGGAACGCCTGCGACAGGACGCTCTCTGGCACGGGCTCTGGTGCGCGCTGTGCGCCATCGGTGCCCGCCACCTCGGCCGCGCGGACGCCCATGAACTCCTGCGCGAGGCCGTGCGCGGCGGTTTCATCGAGGCGCGGCTGGTGCGAGCCGACCTGTACGAGGCGTTCGGCACCGACGACGGCTGGGCCGAGACCGCCGCCGCGATCGCGGCCAACCAGCCGCCCCAGCCGTTCCACCTGACCGGCTGGCCGGTGCAGGAACCCATGTGGCCGTTGAGACTGTGCCGGCTACCGGGCGAGCGCGAGGAACTGCTGCAGTCCCGCCTGCCACAGCGGCGGTCGGGTGCGTGGGAGACGGCGCTGGCCACGTTGGTCTGGGTGGCCACGCGGTGGATCCACGCGAATCACTTCCTGCCGGCCGAGGACGCGGTCCAGATCCTGGATCTGGTCGCCGAGGGCGGCCGGTTCGCCTGTCCCGCTTACGCGACGGTGCTGAGCCAGTCACTGAACGCGCAGCGGGTACCGGCGCGCTGTGTCCGCCTGCTGCTTGCCACGCACCACGCCGGGGTCGGCCGGGCCCACCGGGTGACCGAGGCGTGGATAGACGACCTGAGCAAGTGGGTGGTGCTCGACGGCCAGAACGGCCTCTTCTGGTGCGATCACGAGGGGACACCGCTCGGCCTGGCCGAGTTGCGCCAGTCGCATCAACAGCCCGGCCCCCGGCCCGACGCGATCTGCCTCGCCAGATCCATCAGCGAGCAGCGCCTCGACGCGTGGTGGGACTACTTCGCGGGCCCGTGCAGCACCGCCGGAAGGCTTTGGGCGCCGGCGAAACTGGGCCTGATGTGCGAGGGGCATCCCCTCGCCTCGGAGTCGACCCAGCCCGACGCGCGCGGCCTGTACCCGCGGCTCGACCTTCCCTCCGTCGGGTTGGCCGCGATCGAGGGCCACCCGGCGCTCGTGCTCGGCTGCGTGAACCCGTATGCGACCGGTTTCTATGTCCGGACCCCGGCCGGAACCAGCACGTTGGGAATGGACGATCCGGTGTGGCGCCTCGAGCCGGCGCCGCCGGGCGACCACAGCATCGAGATCGGAGTGACCACGGAGTACGGCCAGCTGCCTCCACACGTGGTCAGCTATCAAACAGCTTGAAGCGGCGCCTTGGCCCTCGCCTTGCGCAGCGGCAGCGCGATGATCGTGGCCAGCACCATCACAGCGGCGGCGACGGCCAGAACCGGCCGTGGGCCGAAGGCTTGTGCCGCCGCGCCGGAAGCCATCGCCGCGATCAGATACGCGGCGTTCGACAACGACTCGAACACGCTGACAACGCGCCCGCGGAACTCCCGGTCGGGTACCGTCTGCTGCAATCCGGCCAGGGCGACGTTGAACGGCATGTTTCCGACGGCGACCACCATGATCCCCAGCAGCAGCACCGGAAGGCCGGGCGAGACGGCGACCACCGCCGCCCCCGCCGCGATGACGGCGCTCGTGACCACCAGCATCCGGCCGTGATGACCCGCTCGATGGGCCAGGGTGATGAGGGCCGCCCCGACCGCCACCTGGGCGATGCCGTTGGTGACGTTGACCGTGGCCACCCACTCGGACGCGAGGTGCAGGTCCTGCGCCACAAACGGGATCATCAGGGTGCGGTACACCCCGGCGATCAAGCCGACGCAGAGATAGACGAGCAACGCGATCCGCAACGCCCGGCGGTGCACCACATGCTGAAGGCCCTCAAAGACCTCACCGAGCAGCCGAACACGTTGGGAGGATGCGGTTTGCGCCGGCGCGGCCCGCAACCCCCACACCATGAGGGCGGCGAACAGGAAGCTGGCGGCGTCCGCCGCGAGCGCGGCCGTCGCCCCCCATTGGCTGTAGGCGATCGCGGCCGCGGCCGGGCCGACGAGAAACGTCGACTGCTCCACTACCCTGAAAATCCCGTTGGCTCGGGTGAGATTGTCGCCATCGACCAGCGTGTGGACGGCCGATTGGATGGCCGGATCCGTCACCGCGCCAACAGCCGAGGCGAGCGCCAAAGTGACCAGCGCGGCGGGCACGTTTCCGGCCATTGCGCAAGCAAGCAAAACCACGCCCAGGACGAACCGGAGGAGATCCGAACCGATCATCGCCTTGATGTTGTCGATGCGATCGACGATCGCCCCGGCGAACGGGCCCAGCACGATCTGTGGCAGGAGCTGGGCCAGGACGACCCAGCTCAGCTGCACAGCGGAGCCGCCGCTCGCGTCATAGACCCACAGCATCAGCGTGAGGGTCCGGAACGAGTCTCCCAGCATCGAGACGCCTTGGCTGGCGACCAGGCGCACGAAGCTCCACGGGAGCCGGAGCCGTGGCTTGCTATCGATGATCAACGAGTTGCTCCTCGGCGAGGTGGTTATCTCGCAACTGTTTCAGGACCACGTGCATGGTGTGGGTCAGGACCAGTTCCACCGTCAGGCTCACGCCGGCCACGGGCTCGATGACGTAATGGCCTTCCGCCCGAAGGCGGTCGACGTCGTGTCGCACCGCCGGCGACGCCCGCTCGTCCTCCCTCATGGCCGGCGCGAACACCACCGGCCTCGCCGCCGCCGGCAGCAGCGCGGCCACCGGGTCGGCGGCGATCCCGTTGGCCGCCATGCCGAGGATGTCGGCGGTCGCCGGCAGCACGAGCACCGTCTGCGCCCATCGCGCGAGCCGGACATCTCCAGCGCCGGCCGCCGTCACCTGCCTGATCTCGCTCGCCACCTTGTGCCGCAGCCCGGTGAGGTATTTATCCAGCTCGATCAAGTCGGCGGCACCGCCGGCGATGACCAGCAGCCGTTCGCAGGGCAGATTGATCACAGGTGGGTGCCCGCGGCGTTGCTGCCGGCGAAACACCCCGCGACGTTCTGGCCGACGGCCTTGTCGGGTTCGAATGGTTCCACTATCCACGTCATGTGCCATCTCCAATCTCAGTCGGCGCAGCTCGCCACCTTCGGCCGCGACTGGGTGAGGCATTTTACCCAGCTCGATCGGGCGGCGGCACCGCCGGCGATGAACAGCAACCCCTCGCGGGGCAGATTGATCACAGGTGGGTGCCCGCGGCGTCGCTGCCGGCGAAACACCCTCCGATGTTCTGGATGACGGTCGTATCGGGAACGAACGGTTCCACTATCCAGGTCATGGTGCCAACTCCAATCTCAGTCAGCGCAGCTCTGGATGGTCTGCGCGGATCTACGGGCGAGCACGGCCTCAATCTTGATGAGGGGTAGGGATTCCCGGATGGTCTGCTTCACCGGTGGGCAGGAGCAGTCGTTGTCGTCCAGCCACTCCTTGGGGCAGACCGCGCCGTGGCAGGTCGGCGAAAAATAGCACGTCGTGCATTTCTTGTCGCCGTCCATGCCGTTGGTCTCGCACCACAGCGCCATCTTCGGCCAATCGACACTCATGGTGCCGTCGGGGTGCAACTGCCCGACGATATTGCGGTCGTTGCTGTCGAGCTCCACTGTGCACTTGTACACGCGACCGTCCGAACCGATGACGAACGAGCGCGGGTCGGCCGCGTAACAGACATTTCCATTGGGCTGCAAGGTTTGCAGCGCGAGGCTGCTTCCCATACCGGCCTTGAGGGAGAGCGCTCGCAGGCGGCTCCACGCCGCGACGGCGCCCTGCCCTTCGCACACATCGAGAGTGTCATCGTTGGGTCCGCCCCACCGGCCGATGGGGTGGAAGTGGGTGGCGAAGCGGTTGTCCCCGGCGAACTCCGACTCCAGGAACGCGATGAACTCCTCAGCCTGCGCAAGGTTGCCGGGGTCGAAGTTGTGCCGAACCGTGACAATGAAATCGTGCGAGGTGGATCGAAGGTAGCGCAGGTTGTCGACGATTCTCTGGAACGTCCCGGTGCCGTCGAGCCCCGGGCGACGCTCGTCGTGGGCATGTCGCAAGCCGTCGAGCGTCACCTGGAAACGCCTTACCCCGAGCCGGATCAGCTCATCGGCCAGGCCGGGCACCAGATGCCAGCCATTTGTCGTTGTGCCGCAAGCAAATGAGATCCCCGCTTCGCGGCAGTGCTCGGAAAGGGCGCCGGTGACCGAGAGCACGACATCCTTGGCGAGCAGCGGCTCGCCGCCGAACCAGGACAGGGCAAGCTGATCCAGCTCCTGACCCTTGACGAAGGCGACGAGTGCCCGCTGAAGCTCCGGCGACATCTCGCCGCGCAGGAACTTCTCGTAGCAGTAGACGCAGCGGAAGTTGCACTGCTCCGTCGGCATGACGATCAGATGCAGGTTGCGGCTCGAGTAGCGGCTGACGAATTTGTTGTGCGCCAACAGCTTCTCGTCTGTGCCCGCGGGAACGAGAAATCCCCCTTTGACGAGGTCGCCAAGAATGTCACTCAGCGGCTCGACCGTCACCGTGCCGGGCAGCAGCGCACGCCTGGCCTGCTCGGCCCGGTCGGCTGGAACGACGCCCACCGCACCGGTACGGGCATTGTGCATAGTCAACGAACCGTCGTGATCGAACGCCATGCTGGTATAACGCGACGGCATGTAACGATGTCCCATAGGACCCCTTCCCCCGTAAAGGTCAACTTGGATCGTAGCCAGTCCGTGCAACCCCAAGAGAACGCTAGCCTATGATGGCGATCGACGCGGGGTGCCAATCGATCAGCCGGCGCCACGATGGGAGGAGGCCTTGCCCGGGATTCGGCTGTTAGGCCTGGTGGGGCTGTGGATCGACGACCGGCGCGTCTTCGCCGGAACGCCACGGCTGCAAGGGCTGCTCGCCGCGCTCGCCTTCACGCCGAACACCGTGATATCCACCGATGCCCTCATCGACCGGGTCTGGGGCGAGGCGTCCCCTTCTCAAGCCCGCAATAGCTTGTACAGCTACGTATCCCGGCTGCGTTCCGCGTTCCGGCACGGGGAGCGCGAGGCCGTACCGGCCGAACTCATCCAGGACGGCGGAGGGTACGTCCTGCGGGTCGACCCGCTGGAGGTCGACCTGCATCGCGCGCGGAGTCTGGTGAACCGCGCCGAGGCGTCGCACGACGAGGTCGCCCGCCTCCGCGCGGCGTGTGACCTGTGGCGGGGTACGCCTCTGGCCGGAGTTCCCGGGGCCTGGGCCGGTCGCGTCCGCGACAGCCTGGCCCAGGAACGCCTCACCATGCTCACCAAGTGTTTCGATGCCGAGCTGCGCGCCGGGCGGCACCTGGAGATGATCACGCGGCTTCACGAGGCGCTGACCGACTATCCCTTCGCCGAAGAGCTTCTGGGCCAGCTGATGACCGCGCTGCACCGCAGCGGGCGGCAGCCCGAGGCGCTCGAGACGTTCCGCCGGGCTCGGGAACTCCTGGTCAAGGAGATCGGGCTGGAGCCGGGCGAGTCGCTGCAACAACTCCATCGAGCCATCCTGCTCAGCGATCCGGCGGCGGAGCGTGCCCCCGACGTGCGCGTGGAGATCGCCCCACCGCCGGTGCGAGACGCCGCGAAACCCATACCGGCTCAGCTTCCCGCCGGGGTCTCCATTTTCATCGGCCAGGACGAGCATCTGAGCGCGCTAGACCGGATTCACGAACTGGTTAAGGAGTCGCATGCGCCGATCGTCATCACCGGGATGCCAGGCGTCGGAAAGACCACCCTGGCCGTCCGCTGGGCCCACCGGATAAAAACGGCTTTCCCTGATGGGCAGCTATATGTCCACCTTCGCGGGTATACCCCGGGCGCCACCGCCATGACGGCGACGGAGGCGTTGGTCGCTTTGCTTGGCGCGCTTGGTGTGCCGGCCGCGGCGATACCGGCCCGGCAGACCGAGTTGGAGGGCCTGTACCGGTCGTTGCTGGCGGATCGCCGAGCCCTTGTGCTGCTTGACGATGCGGCCTCGATCGAGCAGGTGGTGCCGCTGCTGCCCGGCAATGGCCGGTGTCTGGTCGTGGTGACCAGCCGGGACGATCTGCGAGGGCTCACCGTGTTGCACGACGCGCGCCGGCTCGTGGTACGCCCGTTGTCGATGCCCGACGCCGAAGCGTTGCTGCGGCAGTGCATCGGCGATCACCGCGCCGACGAGGTGACGCCGGACCTGGCGGAACTGGCGCAGCTGTGCGGGAATCTGCCGCTGGCGCTGCGGATCGCCGCGGCCAACATCGGATCCCGCCCGGGCGTGCCGCTGTCGACCGTGGTGCGGCAGTTCTCAGCCTCCACGGGACTGACCGCCCTGGAGCTGCCCGGTGGCGGGAATCCCAGTGTCCTGACCAGTTTCGAGATTTCCTTCCGGGCGCTGAGCGAGCCGAGCCAGCGGCTGTTCTGCCTTCTCGGCCTCATGCCGGGGACCGACGTGAGCATCGCGAGCGCGGCCGCCCTGGCCGGCGCTCCCCCGGAGCAGGCCGCCGACGCGCTCGACGAGATCGTGGCCAGGCACCTGCTGGAGTCGAGCGACGGGCTCCGCTTCCGGCAGCACGACCTGCTCCGCCGCTTCGCCGGCGACCGGGCCCGGCACGTCGTCGTTGAACAGGAGCGGCAGGCGGCGAAAGTGCGCTTGTACCACCACTATCTGCGTTCGGTCGACGCCGCCGTGGGCCGCCTGTTCGACTCGAACCCCTTGCCCCGCCCGGAGCCGGTCGCCGGCAGCGAGCCGCCGGAGTTCGACGACGACTCCGCTTTGCACTTCCTGGCCGATGAGCACTCCAACCTCATGGAGGCGGCGAAGCGCGCCACCGACGACGGCCATCCGTGGTTCGCCTGGCACCTGGCCGACGCTTTGCGGGGATACCTCGTCGCGTGCCGCCCGCTCGCCGACTGGCTGGCGGCCGCGTCCATCGGCCTCGACGCCGCCAAGCACGCCGGCGACATGGCCGCCGAGGCGACGATGCGGCGAAACCTGGCGCTCATCTGCGACGCGCTGGGCCAGCACCGGGAGGCCGACCGCCACCGCGAGGAGGCGATCCGGCTCAGCATGGCCTCGGGGGATCCGCACGCGGAGGCCGCCGCCGTGCTCATCATGGGGACGCAGAGGTTCCGGCGCAACCAGTTCGCCGAGGCGGCCGAGGACTACCTGCGGGCCGCGGAGCTGAACGAGATGATCGGCAACCGGCACAGCATGGCGGTGTCGTTGGTGAACCTGAGCGGCATGCTCATCAAGCTCGGCCGGATGGGCAAGGCGATCGAGTACGCCGGGAAGGGACTGCACGCCGCCCGTGAGGCCTCGGCCCAGCACAGCGCGTTCGAAGCCTTGCACTACCTGAGCCTCGCACACTCGTACCGATCCGAGATCCACGAGGCGATCGCCCGCGGGCAGGAGCTGCTCGACGAGTCAACCCGAGTGGGCGCGGTCCGCTACGAGGGCCTGGCCCGCGTGGATCTGTGCCGGGGACACCTATTGGCCGGTGGCCTCCAAGCGGCGCTCGACCACGCCGAGGCAAGCGTGACGCTCATGCGGCAGCTCTCCGATCCGCGCCTGCTCAACGTCGCCGTCACGGCCCGCGCGGACTGCCTGCGCGAGATGGGCCGCCAGTCGCCGGCCCGAGCCGACTACGACGAGGCGCTGGGCTTGGCCGAGGGCGCCAACCAACCCGACGGGATGATCAACACTCTGCTCGGACTCGCGGCCCTGGACAAAGCCGCCGCGGACCTGGAGTCGGCCGCGAAACACGCCCAGCGCGGCTATGACCTCAGCGTGCGCAACAACCTCCGCCTCCTGCGAGGATTCGCCCTCGCCCTGCTGGCCGAGATCGATGCCGGCCGGAACGACGAGCATACGGCGGGCCTGCACGCTGCCGAGGCGCGGGAGATCCTCACCGAAGCGCATCTGCATCCCGCCGTGACCCGCCACTGACCGACTCGTGACCCATTCGGCATCGCCGCTATCGCGGGGGTGAGGAGATTACCGTTTTGAGTCCTTGCCGCGACAGCGCCGCTTCGAACGCTTCCGGGGTTTCCTCGAGGATGAACCGGTCGGTCACCACCGAGGCCAAATCCACGGCACCGCGCGAGACAAGGGAGATCGCCCGCGGGTACACCTCCTTCATCCGCCGCGACATCACCAGGGTCAAACCCTTGCGCCGGGCCAGACCGGCCGGGAACGTAGTGCGGTCATCACCGGGTATGCCGACCAGCACCACCCGCGCACCCGGCCGGACGGCGCGCAACGCCAGCTCCACCGCGCCGTCCGTCCCGCCGACCTCGAACGCGACGTCCACTCCCAAACCGTCCACACCGGACAGTGCGTCGTAGACCTCGTCGGCTCCCAGCCTCGAGGCCGCGCTTCGCCTGTGCGGCAACGGATCCGCGGCCACGACGAAAGAGGCCCCGGCCGCCCGCGCGGCCTGGATCAGCATGAGCCCGATCGGCCCGCACCCGACGACCGCCACCGACATCCCGATCCGCGGGTGCCCCAGATCGAGGGCGTGGATCGCCACACCCAACGGCTCCAGCAGCGCACCGTCCACATCGGACAACAACTTGGGCAGCGGCACCAGCAGCGAGGTGGGCCAGGCGACGTACTCCCGCAGCCCACCGTCGCAGGCCAGGTTGCCCGCGAACTCGACCCCCGGGCACAGGTTGGGATCGCCCCGACGGCACGGCACGCAGGTCTCACACGAGATGTTCGGGTCCACCGCGACCCGCTCACCGTGCCGCGGCCCGCCCTCGATCACGCCCGCGAACTCGTGCCCGAGGACCAGGGGCCGGTCGCCCACCCGCGCCTCGCCGATCCCGCCGCCGGCATACCAGTGCAGGTCCGACCCGCACACGCCCACCGCCGTCACCCGTACGAGGCTCCGGCCGGGCGGCACCGCCGGCACCGGCTCCTCGCCCATCCGCAGGTCCTTCGCGCCGTGCAATCTGGCCACCAGCATGGCCACGAGCCTACGCGGCGCCCGCGCCGGCCGAGATATATGCAGTCGCCGATATCTGCCCTACCCTGTTCTGATATGCATACATCGACCGTCGTCCTTACCCAGACGGGCCGACGGTGTTCCATCGGCTAAGGAGGCGAGATGACAGGTTCAAGCACCACCCGGCGCAGGCTGTGCCTGGCCGCGGCGACAGCGGCTGTTACCGCTTTGGCGACAATCGGTTCGCCGGCCGGCGCCGCCCCCGCCGAGGGTCAAATCCTCCACGCCGGCGGCGTCACCGCGATCCCGAGCTCGTACATCGTGGTCCTGCAGGACACGAGCGTCAGCCGGGCCCAGGTCCCCGACGCCGCCGCGCAGCTGGTGAAGCAGTTCGGCGGCAAGGTTGACCGCACCTACACCGCCGCCCTGCGCGGCTTCGCCGCCACGATGCCGGAGGCGGCCGCCAAGCGGCTCGCCACGCATCCCTCGGTGAGGTTCGTTGAGCAGAACCACACGGTCACCATCCAGGACACCCAAACCCCCGTTCCGTCCTGGGGGCTCGACCGGATCGACCAGCGGGACCTGCCGCTGGACAACTCGTACACCTTCCCCAACAACGGTTCCGGCGTCACGGCGTACATTCTCGACACCGGTATCCGGATCACCCACACCGACTTCGGTGGGCGCGCCCGGCACGGTCGCGATTTCATCGACAACGATGACGACGCCAGCGACTGCCACGGGCACGGCACGCACGTTTCGGGCACCGTCGGCGGCAACTCGTTCGGTGTAGCCAAGGGTGTTCAGCTGGTCGCCGTGCGGGTGCTCGACTGCGCCGGCTCCGGCAGCTTCGCCGGAATCGTCAGCGGTGTCGACTGGGTGACCGCCAACGCGGTCCGCCCGGCCGTCGCCAACATGAGCCTGGGCGGCTCGGGCAGCAATGCCGCGCTGGAGACCGCGGTCACCAACTCGATCAACTCGGGTGTGGTGTACGGGATCGCGGCCGGCAACAGCAACTCCAACGCCTGCAACTTCACCCCGGCCCGCACCCCGGCCGCGGTGACGGTCGGCGCCTCGGACATCAACGACGCACGGGCCTCTTTCTCCAACTTCGGCACGTGCCTTGACATCTGGGGGCCCGGCGTCAACATCACGTCGGCGTGGATGACCTCGGACACGGCCACCAACACCATCAGCGGCACCTCGATGGCGACTCCGCATGTCGTCGGCGGGGCCGCGCTCGTCCTGAGCGCCAACCCCGGCTTCACGGCGCAGCAGGTCCGGGACCGGCTCGTCGCGGATGCCACGCCGAACAAGGTGACCAACCCGGGCACCGGTTCGCCCAACGTGCTGCTGTTCGTGAACACCGCTCCGGGCGGCAACCAGCCGCCGACGGCCAGCTTCACACACAACTGCGGCACCTCGTCGCTCACTTGCACCTTCGATGGATCTGGATCGTCCGATTCGGACGGTACCGTGGTCTCCTACGCGTGGAACTTCGGTGACGGCACCACCGCCACCGGTGCGACGGTAACCAAGACCTTCGCCGCCGCCGGCACCTACACGGTGTCCCTCACCGTGACCGACGACGGCGGCGCCACCGGTTCGACCTCGCGCAGCGTGCAGGTCGGCCAGCCGCCGGCCAACCAGCCGCCGACCGCCGCCTTCACCAACACGTGCCAGCGGATCCTCTTCTTCCGCATCTGCAACTTCAACGGCACCAGCTCGACGGATCCGGACGGCACCATCGTTTCCTACGCGTGGAACTTCGGCGACGGCACCACCGGCAGCGGTGCGACCGTCTCCAAGATCTACACCTCCGGCGGCACCCGCACGATCACCTTGACGGTGACCGACAACGGTGGCGCGACCGACTCCGAAACCAGAACGATCACGCTCCCGTAGCGACAGGCAAAACTCGGAAGCCGCGGCCGTTTGCCGCGGCTTCCGCTTTATGAGGGCAGTGTCCTCATAGGAATTCTCCTACGTTGGGGGTGGCGCCGTCGGTGCCCCAGTTGAGCACGGCGGCGTAAAGCACGCGCCGGTGCGGGCCGGTGAACGGGGCGTCCGCCGGGCGGCAGGGCATCGTGCCGGTGCCGCAAACCCAGCCGTGCCGCGTCGCCCTGGCTGACCGGAGCCCTTGTGCCGGTGGAGAAAGCGTAGAAGTCGCCGCCGGTGCGCACCACACCCGGATCGGCGATGCCATTGGCGGGCGCGAAAACCGGCGACGGCGCGGCCGCAAACGCTTGTGGCGGTGCGATCCCGACGGCCGCGACGATGGCGGCAATCATTGCCGCGTAACGAGATTTGCGCATGGCCGGAACTCTATGGGCGGTGATTACAATAGATCTATAAATCCGTTACTACCGGGCCGACCAGAACGGACTGTCGACTATGCTCACGTTGCCGCGGGTATCGTAGACGACAATGCGTCCATGTCCCGCGAAGGCGGGACGACCCCACTGCCTGTGCACGAAGTTCTGCATGGCGCCAGGACTGTCGTGTTTGATCTCGAGATAGTCGAAACCCGGGTGGCGAACGCCCCGGAGGTAGCCGATCACGCGCATATCGGCGCCCGGCGCGTTGAGCCTGGCTCCCCGGTCATCCCAAAGAACTCCGGGGTACTCGCGCCGGATCAGTCTTGCGATTCGTCGATGCATGAGGCGACCGCCCTCGGCGGTCGGCGTCCCATCCGGATTTATCATGTGCCGCGGCAAGCGCGCCACTCGGCCGAGAGGTATCCGGGGCGCGGTTTGCAACGCACGCACCTGCGCCGCCAGGGCGGACGCTGTTGGCGTTCGCCTCCTTCGCAACCCGAGAAGGATGGAAGCCGCGGCCAGCAGCATTTCGGCCACCGGCCGCACTATCTCTTCCCGGTCGTTGAACGCCTGCGCCAGCACCAGGCGGAAGTAACCGCGAGCCTGAGCCGCCCCCGTGACCGCCGACTCCACCAGCTTCTGGCAGCGCTCTATGGCCGCCGACCATTCCCGGGCGTTGGGCACGGGGGCGTCAGGGACCCTGGGGTCGACCCTTGGGCTGTCGCCGAAGTTGAGGTGGATCGTGAGATCGAACCGCATGGCGAGCAGCTCCGCCTCGGCGAACAAGACCCACGACTTATTCAGCTCTTCGGCGAGCTCATTGAGCGCGTCGCCCACCTTGCGCGTCGATTCGACCGCCACCGTCTTTCCGGTCCGCAACTGCTGCTCGATCTGCGCCTTAAAACCCTTCGCACCCTCACCGTCCCAGTCGTTCGGCACCAGATCGTTGAGCTGCCGTTGCAGCTCCCCGATCAGATCGTTCATCCCGTCGGCGCCCTTGTGCAGCGCCTGAGCCAACGCCCGGAGACTCTCGGGCTCGCCGAGGTGGCGCGCGACGTCACGACCGACGGGCGGGTCCACCGCCTCCCAGGTCCGGGTCCGCGGGACCGCCGGCGCCTGGGTCGGCGGCAGGTTCTCCGGTGGGCGGACCGTCAACCCGGGCGTGGCGGTACCGGCACGCTGTTCCAGGCTGCGGGCGACCTCCTCAAGGTCGCTGAGAATGGCGGTCTGGACGTCCCGGTAGCGTTGCAAAGCTCGCACGAGTCCCGCCGCGTCCTTGCGCATCGCCTCTGCGAACTCGTCGAACCGCTGCGTGAGCCGCAGCATGGCGGTGGACACGACGCTGTTGGTCCCGGCATCGCCGGTCTCGACCGGCATCGGGTCATCCATCTCGTCTGCCATACGCGCCGGGGCTTCGCGCCGGTTTCTGAACACCATGCAGACGGCGAGGATTCGAGCCTGATTGACGTGGAGGTCCCTATTAAGGTCCACGGACGCCTCCTTAGGACGGATGCGGAGTGTCCACTCTGTACACGTTGCCGGCCGATCACGCGCAGATCGGTGCCGGTTGCCCATCCGGTCCGGGGTGGGGGTGACGGGCCTCGCCTGCAGGCTGCCCAGGTTGGCGCGAGAATAACTCCGCGGCGACGACTGCGGCAAGGCCAAATAGGGAAGGATAGATGAATGGCGCAGACTGGCGAGTTCACCCGGGACAGCAACTACATCGCGACCCGGATCACGGCCGATGGCACGGACGGGTTTGCGGTCGAGCCGGGGCGTTACCGGTTGGTGGTGGCCCGGGCCTGCCCGTGGGCCAGCCGCGCGGCGATCGTGCGGCGCCTGCTCGGGCTGGAAGAGGTGCTGTCGATGGGGATCTGCGGGCCCACCCACGACCCTCGCAGTTGGACATTCGACCTCGACCCGGATGGCCGGGATCCGGTGCTGGGCATCGAACGCTTGCAGGAGGCCTATTTCGCGCGGTTTCCCGGCTACCAGCGGGGCATCACGGTGCCGGCCATCGTGGACGTGCCCACCGGCAAGGTGGTGACCAACGACTACGCGCAGATCACCCTCGACCTCATCACCGAGTGGCGGCGGTTCCATCGCGAGGGCGCGCCGGACCTGTACCCGGTGGAGCTGCGGGACGAGATCGACGCGCTGAACGAGAAGGTGTACACAGACGTCAACAACGGGGTGTACCAATGCGGTTTCGCCGGAAGCCAGGAGGCCTACGAAGAATCCTACGGGCGGTTGTTCGCCCGCCTCGACGAGCTGTCCGAGCATCTGTCGACCCGGCGTTATCTGGTCGGCGAGACCATCACCGAGGCCGACATCCGGCTCTTCACCACCCTGGTGCGCTTCGACGCCGTGTACCACGGCCACTTCAAGTGCAACCGGCACAAGCTCACCGAGATGCCGGTGCTGTGGGCCTATGCGCGAGACCTTTTCCAGACACCGGGTTTCGGCGACACGGTCCACTTCGGCCAGATCAAGGAGCACTACTACGTGGTGCATCGCGGCATCAACCCGACCGGCATCGTGCCGGTGGGCCCGGATCCCGGTGGCTGGCTCACACCTCATGGCCGGGAAGTCTTGGGCGGCAGGCCTTTTGGCGATGGTACCCCGCCTAAGCCAGGAATTTGACGATGGCCTCGACGAACTCCGGGTTGCGCACCACCGTCAGGTGGTCGCCGGCCAGCACACGCCACCGGGCACCGAAGATGGCGGCGGCGAGCGCCTCGGGCCGGCTCGCCAGGTAGTCGTCGGCGCCGGCGAGCGCGAGCGTCGGCGCCGTGATGCGCTCCAGCCCGATCGGCTGGTTGTGCGCCGCGAGCGCTTGGGCGGCAAGGGCTCGGCGATCCGCCCCGGCCGCGTCGGCGAACAGCCGGAAGGCCATCACCCGCGGGTCGTCGATCGTGCTCGTGTCCTCGGTGAGCAGGCCCTCGACGAGAGCCCGCCCGGCGACCGCCCGCTTGTCGACGCCGCCGAGCTCCGCCGCGCTGGCACCGATACCGCCCGTGACGAGCCGCCGGATCCTGGCGTCATTGGCCGCCACGATCAGGGCGACGACGCCGCCCATGGAGTAGCCGACGAGGTCGGCCTGGTCGGCCCCGACCAGGCCCAGCAACGCCGAGATGTCGTCGGCCATCCTCTGCTCGCCGTAGAAGGCCGGATCGTAGGGCTTGTCCGAGGCGCCGTGCCCGCGGGCGTCGATCGCGATCACACGCCGGTCCGCTTCGACCAGCGCGGCGACGATACCTGTCATCTCCCAGTTGGACAGGGCGCTCGCGCTGAAACCGTGCTGCAGCACGACCGGGATCCCGCTGACGTCCCCCCACTCGTAGTAAGCGATGTTCAGGCCGTCAGCACTCTCAAACGACTTCATAAGACGCCAGTCTTGTCCAGCCGGACCTTCTCCGCATCGGCGAAACAACCGGCCTCGTTGATCGTTGCGGTTCTGACAATGCGAATCCGCCTCGATAGCACTGTCAGAACCGCAACGATCATGAGCCGGAGTCAGGCGTACACCTCGAACTCGTAAATGCGCGCCGCCCCGGTGCCGTTCTGTTGCGGCGCCAGGATGTTGAGCCGGGCGTAACGGGCCGTGGCGGTGATCGCGTGCGTGCTGACGCTGGCGGTATTGCCCCGGGCCTGCACGAGCGTGGTCCAGGTGGTGCCGTCGGTGGAGACCAACACGTCGTAGTCGCGCGTGTTCCAGGTGGTCGACTCGCCGCCCGCGCCCGCGTGCCGCAGGGTCACCGACGACAGCGCGAACGACTGCCCGAGGTCGACCTGGAGGAACTTGGTCGCCGCCAGCGAGCAGAACTTGTCCGACGTACCGCCGGAGACGCTGCCGTTGAAAGCCTTCGCCGGCCCCTCGTTGGCGTTGCACGGTGTCGATCCGGTAGCGGGCTTGTTCAGCGCCACATTGGACGGTCCGGTCCCGCCGGTGTCGAACGACGGTGGCGCATCGGCTAGAGCGGCGCCCCACGAGGTGTTGGGCGTCGCGCCGAGGGTGAAGCTGACCGTGCCGCCGCTGGTGACAAACGACTCCGGCAGCCATGGTCGCGTCGTTGAAGCAGAAAGGATGTAGGGTCCGCTGCCCGTCGTGGTGACGTTGAGGGTCACGCCGTTGGACCGGCGCACCACGATCTGCGGGAACAGCGGGCTGGTCAGCAGCAGCTCGGCGCGGCCCGGGGCCAGCGGGTACAACCCCATCGCGGCCCAGACATACCACGACGACATCGCGCCCAGGTCGTCCTGACCGGGGATGCCGCCGGGAGTGTTGGACCACAAGGTGTTCAGGACCTGGCGCACCGTCTCCTGCGTCTTGTACGGCCGCCCGGCGAAGTTGTACAGCCACGGCGAGCCGATCGACGGTTCGTTGTCCATCTCCGCCTTGAGCCCGCCCGCGTTGGTCAGCGCCCACGAGCCGTCGGAGTTGTGGAAGAAACTGTCGAGCCGGTTCGAGGCCGTGGTGTTGCCGCCCATGCGATCGAAGAGCCCGCGCACGTTGTGCGGGATCATCCAGGTGTACTGCGCCGCCGAGCCCTCGGCGAAACCGCTGCTGCTCGACGGGCTGAACGAGGGCCAGGTGCCGTTCTCGTTGCGGTTCTGGATGTAGCCGCCGTTGCCCGGGTTGAAGACGTTCTTCCAGTACTGGCCGCGCGCCAGGAACTGGTTGTGCACGCTGGTCTGGCCGAGACGTTGCGCCAGTTGGGAAATCGCGAAGTCCGCGATGGACACCTCCAGGGTCTCCCCGGCGCCGCCCCACGCGTTGCCGTTGGTCGGGATGTAGTGGATCGACAGCCACTTGTCCAGCGAGGGCCGCTCCCCAATCACCATCACGTTCCAGCCGTCGCGGGACAGATCCGCCGCGGTCACGGTGGTCGCGGCGCTCACCATGGAACTCAATGCGCCGGTCGCGTTGAACCCGGTACCGCCGAAGGCGTAGATGGAGGGAAGGGCGGCATGGGCGGGGTCACCGGTCATCACGTGCGTGCCGCCCTGAGCGTGGGTCCACCGATCCCAGACTCCGCCGTTGTGGTTGGCCTGATTGAACAATGACTGCGCGATGTCGGCGCCGACATCCGGCCGCAGCAACGTGACCAGCTGAAGCTGGCTGCGGTAGGCGTCCCAGCCGGAGAAGTTGGCGTACTGGGCCCGCTGCGGGGCGGCCACCGTCTTCACCTGCTGATCCATGCCCATATATTGCCCGTTGGTATCGCTGAAGATGTTGGGGTGCAACAGGCTGTGGTAGAGCGCGGTGTAGAAGGTGGTCAGCTGGGCGGTGGTGCCGCCGGACACGATGTCGACGCGGCGCAGCTCGGTGTTCCAGGCGCTGAAAGCGTTCTGCCGCACGGTGTCGAAGCCGAAGCCGGGCTGCTCGGCGCTCAGGTTGGCCTGGGCGTTGGCCTGGCTCACGAACGAGATGCCCACGCGCACGTTCACGGTCTGGCCCGCGGCGAAGGTCACATAGCCGCCCGAGCCGCGCCCGGCCACCGGCCAGCCGTCGGTGCCATAGGTCGTCCCGCCGCTCGCGCTCGTCGTGCCGGGCCGCAGCGTGCCGTCCTGCCAGGTGCCGGTGGAGGTGAAAGGCTGGTCGAAGACCGCGTGGAAATGCAATGTGTAATAGCTTCGGCGGCCGATCGCGTTGATGTAGCCGCAGAAGTTGCCGCTCGTGACCGAGCCGCTGATGGTGCGCGCGGCGGCGTTGATGGTCGTCTGGGCCGCGCTACTGCCAACCTCCGAATTGGACGTTCGGACCAGCAGGCTGGCGGTTTGATTCTGGGGGTACGTGAAACGCGCGGCGCCGGTTCGGGCGGTGGCGCTGAGCTCGACGTTGACGCCGGAGCTGAGCCCGACGCGGTAGTAGCCGGCGGCGGCGGTCTCGTTGGCGTGCGAGAAGTTGCTGGCATAGACCGAGTCGGTGGTGTCGGCGCTCGGCGAGCCGGTGACGTTGCCCACGTGGGGAAGGAACGGGATGTCGCCGAACCCCCCGGCGCACCCGGTGCCCGACATGTGGGTCAGCGCGAAGCCGCGGATGCGCGTCGCGTTGTAGCCGTAGCCGCCGGGCTCGACCGTGCGAGTCTGGTTGCCCGAGGTGTTCTCCGGGCTGAACTGCACCATGCCGAACGGCGTGGTGGCGCCGGGGAAGGTCTCACCGCTGTTGCTGGTGCCGATGAGGGTATTGACGAAGCTTGCCGGGTCGGTCACGGCGATGGCCGGTGCCGCTGGGATCGCGGGGAGGGTGGCCAGAACGAGGAGGGCCACTATCGATCTGCGCATGCAGACAACGTTGTCATCACGCCCCGAGCCTAGACAGCGCCGAAATTTCGGGCCTTCAATTTATACATGTTTCATGAGACCCTGCGGGACGCGATCCGGGCCCGTGGCCTCACCCTCGAGCGGGTGCGCCACCACCTCGCCGAGCGGGGCTGCCACGTCGGCCTTTCCACGTTGAGCGGCTGGCAGCACGGGCGCACCCGCCCGGCCTCGAGCCAGGCGGTGCAAGCTCTCGAGGACGTGCTGGAGTTGCCATGCGGCACCCTCACGGCGCTGATTCCGCACATGGAAAGCGACGAACGCACCGGCGCCCTGGGCGAGCTGCTCGACTCGCTGCCGGGCTCGCGGGAGCGGGGCATGGACATCCTGAGCCACCACGACAAGGTGCTCCTCGACGGCTCGGGGCACGCCTATGCCACGTGGTCGCGGATCGTGCTGCGGGCCCGGCGGGACGGGCTGGATCGTTACTACACAAGGTTTTTCGGCGACCGCGGGTGCGAACTCGACGCGGTCGTGGTGGAGCCGGTGGACAACTGCCGGCTCGGCCGGGTGCGCCGGCATCCGGCCGTGCCCGTGATGGTGGCGGAGATCCTGTTTGGACAGCCGCTGGCCGCCGGGCAGACCTGGGTGTTCGAGCGGCGCATCAGCGACCCGGGCGGGCAGCCCACGTTCGAGTACGCATACGCTGTGCGCCAACGAGTTTCACAGTACGTGCTGCAGGTGCGGTTCGACCCGGCGGCCCGGCCGGTGGAGTGCGTGTCGTTCGCCCAGCCGAACCTCTACGAACCGGTGCACCGCACCGCCCGGCTGGCGCTGACCCCGTACCACAGCGTGCATTTGACCGCCGACAACCTGGTTGCGGGAGTGCTCGGCATAGCTTGGAAATGGGAATGAAAAGGCCGGGGCCGGGCATTTGCCCGACCCCGCGATGTTCTTATTTTATTTGATTTCGTACGCGCGGATGACAGTTTGCGTGAAGGTATTGCCCGCCCGGTCTTCGGCCTTGGTGCGCAAGGAGACGAAGCCGGCCGCGGACGGGTGCTTCAGCAGCACCACGTAGTGGCCGAGCAGGTTGATGACCTGAGCCTCGCGCCACGTCTTGCCGTCGTCGTAGGAGACGTCGATATTGAGGAACTTGAGCCGCTTGGCGTCCGAACCCTCCTGCTGCATCACGTTGACCGGGATGAGGGCGTGGACCCCGGCCCGGGCGACGTTGTTGTCGTCGACCAGCGGGCTGAAGCTGAACGCCGTGACCGGTAGCCGTTTTACACCGTCCACATGCGACGATTCGAACGTCCACACGACACTGACGTTGGTGCTCAACCGGAACGGCGCGCTTCGTTCGGCCGACGCCTCGGCCCGGTAGCGCGCGTTGCCGGCCGGGACGCGGAAGATGGCCCCCGGGGTCGGCCTTTCGGCGACCAGCTCGCCGTTGCGGTAGAGCGCCGTGCGAGCCTTGTCGGTCCGGGCGAACCCGGCGCGGCCCTGCCCGTCGCCGTAGAGCGGCGGGCCGATGAACATGTCATCGTCGATGCGGCTGACCCACTCGGCCGGGAACGGTGAGGCGGGCAGGGCCGGCCCGAACGCCGCCCGGTTGAACCTCTCCGTGACCGTCCGGCTGTTCTCATACGCCTTTTCGTCCTCGAAGGCGCGGGAGACCGGGCGCGGTCCTTCCGGATCGCTGACCAGCTCCTCGAAATTGACCGCCCACTTGGTCTCGGCGTTGATCACCCGGGTGCTCTCGGCCGGCAGGGGCTGCACGGCCATGACGCCCCAGGCTCCGCCCGCCAGCAACGGGAAGCGTATGACGCCGCCCAGATCGGCACCCGCATTGGCGATCTGCTCCCGGATCGTGACGATGTCGCGCTTGCCGACATCCTTGATGAACCCGTCGTAGAAACTGCCCTCCTGCTGCCAGGCCAGGCTGTAGATCAGGCTCGGGTCGAAGAACTCGCCCACGATCTTGCCCCAGATGGTCTGTACCGAGGAGGTGAACCCCGCCACCGGCTTCGGGCCGAGGTGCGCGGTGAAGAGTCGATCGAAGCGGTCAGCCGCGATGCTGACAGCGATCTGGCCACTCTCGCTCTCCAGGCTGCCGGAGGCCGCGATGATCAACGGGTCCACCGTCTTGTCGGGGATGGTTACGCTGTACGGCTTGCCGTTGCGCGCGTCCAACCGCAGGGTCTGGTCGGCGGCGATGGTGAGCCTCGGCCACATCAGCTGGGTGGTGTTCACGGGTTCGCCATCCACGAGCTGGTCGATCCAGCTGAAAATCAGGTAGTCCCCGCGGGGCACGCGGATCTCAGCGGTACCGTCCGGATCGAAGACGAAATAATCTTTGAAACTGTTGATGTCCACCGCGATCGACACATAGCTCTCGGCCGGGTTGCCCGCGCGGTCGGTCTGCACGAGCTGGACGGTGTACTTCTGCTCCTCCCGTTCGACACCGTAGGGCGTCTGCACCCGTACCCCACCGGCGGTCGCGACGACGCGCCCGCCGAGGGGACCGACCGCGGAACCACCCTGCCTGGTGTCGGAAGTGAGCTTGACCGAGGCGTTGCCGCCCGCGGGCACCGTCACCGTCGAGGCGCTCAGCGAGAAGATGCCCCCGGCCGGGTTGGTCAAGGCCAGTTGCAGCGTCACATCGCTGGTCCCGCTGTTGTGGTAGACGATGTCCTTGCTCACCACCGGGTCATCCTCGTGCGGCCACGACTGGATCCCGAACCCGACCGTGACCGGATCGGACAGGACGTTCGCCGTGATCGCCCGGGCCACGTCGACCCGCCCGGCGCCCTGCGCGAACGGACCATCCGTCGCGTTGGGGTTGGCCGAACCGGTCAGCAACGCCTTGCGCTGCTGCGCCGTCCACGTGGGATGCTGCTGGGTCAGGATCGCCGCCGAGCCCGCCACGTGTGGCGTAGCCATCGACGTGCCCGACAGCGGCATGTACAACTGGCCCGCGTCGCCAAGGAAACCATCCTTGCTGCGCGCGGCCACGATGTCCACGCCCGGCGCGGTGATCTCCGGCTTCACCCCGGCGTCGCCGACGCGCGGACCGCGGCTGGAGAAGGGGGCCAGCACATCGGACTTGTCCACCGCGCCGACCGCCAGGGCCGCGTCGGCGCTCGCCGGTGAGCTCAGCGAGCCGTCCCCGAGGAAGCCGGAGTTGCCCGCGGCGATCACAAACAGTGTCCCGAACCGGGCCGTCAGGTCGTTGACCGCCTGCTCCACCGGATCGATCTCCGGAGTGTCACCGCCGCCCAGGCTCAGGTTGACCACCTGGGCCCCGGACTCGGCCGCCCACTGCATCCCGGCCACGATCCACGACTCGGCACAGCCGAACTCGATGCACACCTTGCCGTCAAGCACGCTCGCCCCGGGAGCTACGCCTTTATATTTGCTCCCGGTCCCGGCGATCGTCGAGGCGACATGGGTGCCGTGGCCGACGTGGTCCAGGTCGTCCTCCTCGCCCTCGGTGAAGTTGCGCTGCGCGAAGATCTTGCCGGCCAGGTCCGGGTGCGCGGAGTCGATGCCCGTGTCCAGCACCGCCACCTTCACCCCGGTGCCGTCAAGCCCGGCGGCCCAGGCGGTCGGGGCACCGATCTGCGGCACCGACACGTCCAGGATGGGCTTGCGCATGCCGTCGAGCCAGACCTTCACGCCCGGCTTGGAGGCAAGCGACCGCCACCGGTCGCGCAGCTGTGCCTTGTCGGCCTTGAACGCGTACCCGCCGACAACCGGCAGGGCACGAGTCGCCGCGAACCCCTCCGGCGAAGCGCCGGTGATGATCAGCGGCAGGCGGTCACGCCGGTCGTAACCGGCCTCGAGCAGCCCGGTGACGTCGAATAGCCGGCGGTCGAGGCGCCCGTCGCGCAGCAGCGGCAGCGCGTCGGACGGGATGACGTAGTGATGCTCCTTGTTGGTGTAGGTCAGGAAGCGCACCTTGCCCCGCGGCGGGACCGAGATGTTTCCCTTGGCGTGCAAGGTGACCCGGTCTCCGGTGATGAGGGTGACGGTGCGTGCCCGGTCCCTGGCGAACTGGCCCGGCCCGCTGGCCGGCTGAGGAGCCGTCGCCACGGCGTTGGTGGGGCTTGCCGCGGTCAGAAGGGCCGAGATGAGCACGGCGGCTGAGAACGCCCCGAGCATGCGACGTTGTCGCAAGATTCCTCCCCCGAATTTAGGGCGCGCGGCCGGGATGGCCGCACGCCTGTCACTACAGACATAGACGCTTATCGCCTCTAAATAGTTGCATGCATTAGGTTGCCAAAATCGTTTGCAAATTTTCTTTGCAAAAGATGTTTGCATGTGGCAGTCTGAGGCGCATGGCGGAGGACGCACATGTATATGAGCTTGTCGATGCACGAGCGATGCGGATCCTCGCCCACCCGCTGCGCATGAAGCTGCTGGGGATCCTGCGCGTCAACGGCCCGGCGACCGCGAGCCAGCTGGCCCGGGTGCTGGAGGAGTCCAGCGGCGTCACCTCTTATCACCTGCGCAAACTCGCCGAGGCCGGGGTGGTCGAGGAGGACATCGAGCGCGGGACCCGCAAGGAGCGGTGGTGGCGGGCGCGGCACGAGATCACCCGCTGGTCGGTGTCGGACTTCTTTGGCAACAAACCGGCGCACCTGGCATCGATCGCCATACGGCGCGAGATGTACCGGTTCCATTGGAGGGTGCTCGAGCAGTGGCTGGCCGAGGAGTCCGAATGGGACCGGAAGTGGGTCGACGCCCGCGCCGAGGGCGACAACGTCCTGCAGCTGACGGCCGAGTCGCTCAACGCGATGGGTGAGGAGATCTGGGCGGTGGTCGAGCGCTACCGCCACCAGCCGATCCCCGAGGACCAGGAGACCCGGTGGGTGGTCTGGTTCACGCACGGCATTCCGGTTCGAAGCCTGGAGGCCTTGCTATGACGACACTTTCCCCCACATCGGCGTTGCGGCGGTTCCTGGTCCTCACCGCGCTGCGGTGGTTGCCGCCGGGCCTGATCGCCCCCGTCGCCCTCCTGCTCGCGCTGGACCGCGGGCTGAGCCTGAGCGAGATCGGCCTGGCCGCCGCGACCCAGGGCGTGATCGTGTTCCTCCTCGAACTGCCCACCGGCGGGCTGGCCGACGCGATCGGCCGCCGCCGCGTGGTGCTCGTCTCGATGGTGGTATCGGCGGTGGCGCTCGCCGGTTTCGCCGTGGCCCACTCGTTCGCCGCGTTCGTGGTGGTGTTCGTGCTGATGGGCATCTACCGGGCGCTGGACAGCGGGCCGCTCGAGGCGTGGTATGTGGACACCGTGCACGCCACCGACCCGGAGGCCAAGCTGCAGAAGGGACTCAGCGCTCAGGGCACGGTGCTGGGCCTGGCGCTGGCCACCGGCGCGCTGGCAAGCAGCGGTCTGGTCGCGCTGAATCCCCTGCCCGCCTGGGGTTCGCTCACCCTGCCGGTGGTCGTCGCCCTGGCAGTGCAGCTGATCGCGCTCGCCGTCGCCTGGGTGCTGATGCGCGAGTCCCACCCCGCCACCGGGTGGCGAGCGCTGGCCCGCTCGGCCCGCGAGACGCCACGCACCGTCGCCGACGGGGTGCGGCTGCTGCGGCGCTCCCGGGTGCTGCTGGCGCTGGTGTCGGTGGAGTTGTTCTGGGGCTTCGGCATGGTGGCCTTCGAGGCGTTCCCGCAGATCCGCATTGCCGAGATCACCGGCGGCTACGACACCGCCGCGACGATCAACGGGCCGGCCTTCATGGCGGTCGCGATCGCCGGCGCCGGGGGCGCCGCGCTGACCCCGACGCTGGGCCGCTGGATCGGGATCGCCCGCCTCGCCGCGCTGATGCGCATCGTGCAGGGCCTGACCGTGGTGGTCATGGCGTTGTCGGCCGGGCTCGTCGGGCTCATCGCCGCCTGCATCGCCTGCTACATCGTGCACGGCACGTCCAACGCCGCCCACACGACGCTGCTGCATCGCCAGGCCGAAGGCCGCGTGCGGGCAACGGTGGTGTCGCTGAACTCCTGGGTCGCCCAGCCCGCGGCCGCCCTCGGGCTCGTGGTCCTGTCCATCGTCGCGCAGCGGGTCAGCGTGACGGCAGCGATGCTTGCCTGCGCGGTGATCCTGGCCATGGCGGCGCCGCTTTACCTTCCGGCGTGGCGACAGTCGCGTGTGGACAGAGAAACCGAAGCGGAGTCAGGCGAGGGCGGCGGGCAGGTGTTCGGTGTGGATGATGTGCAGACTGCTGACCGCGCGGGTTAGCGCGACGTAAAGGCGCTGCAGGCCGCGCAGCTCCGCCCCGACGATGAGGGCCGGCTCGGCGACCACGACCGCGTCGAACTCCAAACCCTTGGCCAGGGAGGCCGGCAGGCACACCAACCGGGAGACCTCCAGTGCGTCCTCGGTCTCGCCCAGCAGCGCGGCGTCCAGACCCTCGGCACACAGTCGCTTGTGGACAGAGGTGATCGCGGCGTCGGCGGCGATCACCCCGACCGAGCCGACCTCCTTCAGGTTCTCCCGGCAGGCCTGGACCACGGCCGCCGTAAGATCGTCGGTGGAGATGACCCGCAGCGACCCCGGGGCCTGGCGCACCGACGTGGGCGTGGTCAGGCCCGGGGCGATCTGCGGCAGCAGCCGCGCGGCGTAGTCGAGGATCTGCGCGGGGACCCGGAACCCCTGCTCCAGCACGGCCAGCCGGGCATCGGGCTTGCCCAGGTGCCGCATGATCTCCGCCCAGTCGTCGCTCGCCCAGGCCGATGTACCCTGCGCGACATCGCCCAGCACGGTCAGGGACCCGCTCACGCACCGGCGGCCCAGCGCCCGGCACTGCATCGGGCTCAGGTCCTGCGCCTCGTCCACCACCAGGTGGCTCAGCGCCGGGCCGCGCTCGATCAGGTCCGCCAGCTCGTCGAGCAGCACGGCGTCGGCCGCGGTCCACTTGGCCGACTTCCACGATCGGAAAGGCTTGTCCCACAACAGGAGCTGTTGCTCGGCCCGGTCGAGCTGGGACCCGGCCGCGACGGCGAGGAATTCCGGCTCCGAGTACAGCCGGAACAGCACCTGCTCCGGGTTTACCTTGGGCCACACCGAATCCAGGAACTGCTTGATCGGCTTGGACCGGGCCACGGCGTCCTGATCGCGGTCATCGGGGGTCGCGCCGCGCCGCTCCATCTGCAGCAGCACCAGGTGGGCGAGGCGCTGCGCCAGGGCCTCGCGGCCCGCGCCGTAACGCGCCTTGTCCCGCAGGGAATCCATGGTCTCGGCGATCCGGCCGATGCCTACCCGGTACCGGTTAATGCCTTTGATAAAAAGAAGTTCCTCGCTCGGCGCGGTGATGTGCGCCCACAGCGCGCGCCGCGCTACCTCGGCCATCCGGCCGTCGCCCTTGACCCGGGCCGCTTGCGGCTGCTCGCCGTCGCGGCCCGGCTTGCGGCCGATGAGCTCCTCGACGGTGGTCTGGGTGATGTCCACCTCGCCCAGCGCCGGCAGCACGTGTCGGATGTAGGTCAGGAACGAGCGGTTGGGCCCGACGACCGCCACCTTTCCGTGCCGGCCCAGCCTCTCCCGCTCGGTGTAGAGCAGGTACGCCAGCCGGTGCAAGCCGACCGCCGTCTTGCCGGTCCCGGGCGCGCCCTGGATGCACAGGGCCGGCTGGACCGGAGCCCGCACCAGATCGTCCTGCTCCGGCTGGATCGTGGCCACGATGTCGCGCATCGGACCGGATCGGGGCCGCTCGATCTCCGCCTCTACCAGCGAGCTGTGGAAGCCACCCGCGGGCCCGAAATCCTGCCCGCACAGCGGCTCGTCCTCGTAGGCCGTCAGGTCGGCGGTGTCGGAGAATCCGTAGCGCCGGCGCCGCAGCACGCCTTGCGGATCGGCGCGGCTGGCGCGGTAGAACATCATGCTGATCGGCGCGCGCCAATCCACGACCATCGGGTGACCGGCGGGGTCGTGTACGTGGCGGCGTCCCACGTACACCCGGTCCATCGAGTAGGCCGCCTCCGACTCGAAGTCGAGCCGGCCGAAGAACAGCGGCACCCCGGGCAGATCGATCAGGGTCACCCCGTAGTCGTGCCGCACCTTGCGGTAGAGGTTGTTCTGCCACGCGTAGTTGTTGTCCTCGGCCTTGGTCAGCGGGGTCTCGGTGGTGACAACATCGTCGTACATCGCCCGCAGCGCCTCGCGCGCCGCGGCTAGGTAGGCCTGTTCTGACTGGATCTCGGCATCTGCGAACACATCTGCGGACATGAGACAGCACGCCTCGGCTTTCGACAGGGATTGGGCCAGCCAGTGTAACCAGGCCGGATAAGCCCGGCATCCCATTTTCCACCAGCGCGTGGCAACGGCCATCCATAGGTTGTCCCCGATCACCAGGAGGCGGCCCGGGGGTACCAGCCGGTCGGGCACCGGCATCCCGACTGATCCTGACCGACCGCGGCCGGGCCTTTTGCGGAAGGACCGGCCGATGATTTCGCCATCGCACGGCTATTCTGCTGACCATGTCTGAGCTGGCCCAGGTCGCTGAACCCCAAGGGACGCCGACGCCGCCGTCCCCGGATCCCGCGCGGGTGAAGCAGCGGCGGGCCTGGCTCACCTCGCTTCTGACCGGATACTGGGTGCTGCTCGTCGGGGTGATCGCCTTCGGGTTCACCACGGCGGTGGCATGGCTGCCGTTCGAGGGCCTTGAGGGCAAGGGCGGTGACGCGCCCTCGACGCTGGGCCAGCTGCTCAAGATGTGGCACCGCTGGGACACGGACTGGTATGTGACCATCGCCGATCTCGGTTACCAGTTCGACAACCGCGCGACCGCGTTCTTCCCGCTCTATCCGATGCTGATCCGGGGTCTCAACCCGGTGCTGCCGGGCGACGCGTTCGAGGCGGGGATCGTCATCTCCGTGCTGGCCTGCTTCGCGGCGCTGGTACTGGTACACCGCCTGACCACGGAGATGCTCGGCTCGGCCCACGCCGCGCGCGCCACCTACTACCTTCTCGCCTTCCCCACCGGCTTCTACCTCGTCGCGGCGTACAACGAGTCGCTGTTCATCGCCCTGGCGGTGGGAGCGCTGTACTGCATGCGCCGCGGCCACTGGTGGCTGGCGGGGGTGCTCGCCGGGCTGGCCAGCGCGACCCGGATGGCCGGCGTGGTGCTCGCGCTCGCCTTCACCTACGAGTACCTGCGGCAGCGCTTCTGGCACTGGCGCCGGATCAGGCTCGACGCGCTCGCCCTCGCGCTGGTGCCGGCCGGCCTGGGTGTCTACATGTTCTACCTCTACCGGACCTTCGGCGACCCGCTGCACTTCCTGGAGTCCCAGAAGGCCTGGTTCCGCTACGGCTACCAGTGGCCGTGGACCACGGTGACGGAGGTGATCGACCTCATCGGCCGCACCGAGCCGCTGTTCGGTCCGACCACCATCCGCAACATCATCAATCTGACCGTGGCCCTGGGCACCCTGACGCTGCTGGTGCTCGCCCTGGTCGGGCCGTGGCGGCTGGGCTGGGATCACGCCTATCTCGTGGTGTTCGCGGCCGCCATCATCCTCATGCCGCTGTCCAACCCGCTCCGCTCCGACTATCCACTCAGCTCGATGTGGCGCTTCGCCCTGGAGTGCACCGTAGCGTTCATGGTATTGGCCCGGATGGGGCGCAACCGCGTGGTCGACCGCGCCTACCTTTCCACCGCCCTGATGCTCCACGGCGCCATGATCGTCACCTTCGTCCACGACCAGTTTGTAGCGTGACGGGACCACGGGCATTCATATATTCACCTAGAATACGTATCCCATGACGATCTTCACGCGCGCCCTCGCCGCCGCCCTCACAGGTCTCGTGGCGGCGCAACTGATCTCCGTACCGGCGCACGCGGCGCCGCCGATGGGCAAGCAGAACTGGGTGGTCAGCGCGGCCGGCTTCCGCACCGACGCCTACCGCAACTACATCCGCCTGGGTTACATCGCGTTCAACGCCACGACGACCTTCGTGGAGCACAACTTCTGGACCTGGAACCAGGCCGACTACCCGCTGCCCATCAACAGCGGGGACGTGTACTACTGCGGCAGCTGGGTGCCGGGGACCAACCCGCGCAACAACTGCGCCATTCACACCGCGCCCGGCTTCACCGGCAACCCCAACGGGCGCTTCACCGGTACCTACTCCTACAACACCACCACCGCTCAGGTCACCATCACCTGGACATCGAGCACCATCGACGGCACCACCGTCGCGGTCAACCTGGTGGAGACCTGGAACGTGAGCACCCCGCGCACCGGTCTGGCCCGGATGGAACTCGCCGGCGACAACTACTCGCTCACCTACGGCATCGCCTTCGGCAGCAACGCCTCGCTCGCCATCACCAGCAAAGCGTCGCCGGCGGCCATCAAGGCGACGACCGAGACCTACCTGCTGGAGGGGCAGGCGGTCAGCAACGGCACCATCGGCACCTACACGCGCGGCTCCAGCGGTGGCCTCACTATGAGCGGCTGGAACCTCTGCGACGACGGCTCGTGCATGGGTACCGTGCAGAACAACGCCGGATGCAGCCCGGCGTCATGCTGCCCGGCCGGCCCGGACTACGAGGCGTGCGCCGCGCGGCTCGCCGCCAGCAACCGCCGCTTCTACTACCTGACCAACGCCTTCGGCGGCCGGCGCAACTCCTACGAGTACTGGTGCGAGTGCCTTTCCTACGACGCCTGCTACACCAGAAACAGCCATGTGAAGCCGCTGTTGCAGGTCATCGACGACGCGGGCGTGTTCCGGGGATGGGTGGGCGCCGAGGTGAGCCCCGACCGCACCGCGCCGCGCTCCCCGGCGGGCGAGCCCTACGCCGCCTTTGCCCTCGTGTCATAGACCCTCCCTCCGGCTTGCCCACACCAATGGCATGAAACGGACAATAGTGCATCCGAGCAGGCCGATAGGCGGTTCTCGCAGGAACCGGTTAGTCTTTTAGATCAGGGAATCGTGCCCGGACCTGAATCGTTGCACGACCTGACGCCAGCCATCGGTTCTAGGGGATTTCTAGGAGAGTAGTTTTATGGGCGAGCGCATGCTGCGGGGAAGCCGTCTGGGCGCAGTCAGCTACGAGTCTGATCGCAACACCGAGCTTGCCCCACGTCAGAGCCGTGAATATCTCTGCGCCAACGGTCACCAGTTCGAGGTGCCGTTCGCCGTCGACGCCGAGGTCCCTGCCACCTGGGAGTGCAAGTTCGACGGCAGCGTTGCCCGCCTCGTCGACGGCAGCGAGCCGGAGCAAAAGAAGGTCAAGCCGCCGCGCACCCACTGGGACATGCTGCTGGAGCGCCGTTCCATCGAGGAGCTCGAGGAGATCCTCAACGAGCGCCTCCAGGAGGTCCGTGTGCGCCGCGGGCGCGCGTAGTCAATCGACGATCTCGCCTTCGATGACCTCGTCCGATCCGTCTGGGCCGGGCGGGGTCTTCTTATGCACGTTTTGCACCCGCACGCGGCGTGGCCCGAACAGGTCGCCGGCGACGTGGGAAGGCACTCTTCTTTCGGTCGCCTTTCTTAACTTGGTACCCACGAAGCCGCGCACGGGTGGCAAAAGCATGATCAATCCGGCGCAGGCCGACAGGTACCCAGGAATAAGCAGAAGCAAAGCGGCAAGCAGCCCCGCCACGCTGTAGAGCGCTTCCTCCCCGGGCGGCAACCCGGCCCGGGACGCCGCGCGCAGCCGCCGCCACCCGCGAAGCCCGATGTTGCGCACCAGCGCACCGCCGAGCACGCTCAGCCCGACCAGGATCAGGACCGCCGCCGGGGTGCCGATGAGGTTGGCGACGCCCACGAGGACCAGGAACTCCACCGCCCCGAGCAGCAGGACGATGAGCGGCACCCACCTGAGCCTGAACTTGCGCATCACGGCCAGCGATCGGTCGGGCGCATCGCGCGCCGCAGCGAGGCTCGCCTGGAGTGCACGCCCCAGACGGTCACCCGCCACAGGGCCTCCTTGACGATGGAGCCGCTCATCTTGCTGGCGCCGTGCTCCCGCTCGGCGAAGGTGATCGGCACCTCGACGATGGTGAATCCGTTGCGATGGATGCGCCAGGTAAGCTCGACCTGGTAGCTGTAGCCCTGGGACCGGATGGAGTCAAGCTCCGCCTTGTCCAGCACGCTCATCCGGTACGCGCGGTAGCCTCCGGTCGCGTCCTTGACCCCCATGCCCAGCACTACGCGGGTGTAGAAGTTGCCGCCGCGCGACAGCAGCAGCCGGTGCAGCGGCCAGTTGACCACCTGCCCACCCTTGCACCATCTGGAGCCGATCACGGCGTCGGCGTCGCGCAGCGCGGTCAGCAGGCGGGGCAGCTCCTCGGGGGCGTGCGAACCGTCGGCGTCCATCTGCACGACGGCGTCGTAGCCGTGGTCGCGCGCCCAGGTGAACCCGGCGATGTAGGCCGCGCCCAAGCCCTCCTTGCCCGCCCGGTGCATGACGGTGACCTGCGGGTCCTCCGCGGCCATCTCGTCGGCCACACGGCCCGTGCCATCGGGGCTGTTGTCGTCGGCGATGAGCACGTCGACCTCGGGCACGCACAGCCTGACCCGGCCGGTGATCAGACGGACGTTGTCCGCCTCGTTGTAGGTCGGGATGATCACCAGTACCCGACCTACGCCCGGGTACCCCTCGTCAGACAATTCCCCTCCTCCGGAGCACGATCGCCAACGGCCCTCCTAGCAACATCAAGAACGCGATGAGCGTCAGTGCCCACTCGGGCCACGCTCCGAGCCTTGTTGCAAGGGTAGTCGAACCGTCGCTGGTGTGTAGTTCGCGTACCTCTACGGAGAGGGTGTTGAATTGTGACGGTTGGTGCACCTTGCCATCGGAGGTGACGAATCCGGAGATACCCACGGTCGAGGCCATCAAGCTGTCGCGACCGTGTTCGACCGCGCGCAGGCGCACCATGGCCATTTGCTGCGTCGCCTCGGCCACGTCGAAGGTGGCGTTGTTGGTCTGCACGGCGATCAGGTCGGCGCCGTCGGTCACCACATCGCGCACCAGCTCGTCATAGGCGACCTCGAAGCAGATCACGTCGCCGACCTTGGCCGGCCCCATGGTGAGCACGCCCGGCGTGGTGCCGGCGACGAAGTCGCTGCGCAGCAGCTTGGCCTGATTGGTGATCATTTTGGCGACGGGTTCGACGATCGGGCGCAGCGGCAGATACTCGGCGAACGGGACGGGGTGCCGTTTGAGGTACATCCGGTCGTCGCTCGTGACCGGCAGCCAGACGATGCCCGCGTTGCGCGACTCGTTCTCGCCCGGCCCCCGCAGCACCGCCCCCACCAGGATCGGCGCCTGGATCGCCTTCGCCGCCTGATCGATGGAGGCGTGCGCGTCCTCGTTGAGCAACGGGTCGATGTCGGACGCGTTCTCGGGCCAGATCACCAGGTCGGGCCGGCGCTGCTCGCCCCGGTCGACCCGCTGGGCCAGCTCGATGGTGGCCCGGACATGGTTGTCGAGCACCGCCTTGCGCTGCTCGTTGAAGTCAAGGCCCATGCGCGGCACGTTGCCCTGCACGATCGCCACCGTGACCGGGCGCCCCTGCGGCAGGCTCGCCGGCACGGCCAGCCCCACCGCCATTACCGCCCCGGCCCCGGCAATGGCGAGCCACGGCTTCCACCGCACCGCTATTGCTCCCGCATCGGTCGCGACGTTTATCGCGGCGCCGGCGCCCACATCTGCCGCGCTGTTCGTCCCGGCGCCTCCGTCTGCCGCGCGGTTTGCGCCTTCGCCCACAGTTGCCGCGCGGTTTGCGCCTTCGCCCACGGTTGCCGCGCGGTTTGCGCCTTCGCCCACGGTTGCCGCGCGGTTTGTCGCGCGCCACAAGGCCAGCGCGAGGAGACCGCCCGCGAGGGCCACCACGAAGGTCACCATTGGCGCCCCGGCGAGCGCGGCGAAGCGCAGCGCGGGCGAGTCACCCTGGCTGAAAGCCAGCCTGCCCCAAGGGAACCCGTCGAACGGTGCCCGGTCGCGCAGCGCCTCCTGCGCCACCCACAGCAACGCCACCACCGCCGGCCACGCATTGGGCCAGCGGTTGACCACCGGGGTCATCAGCGCCAGGGCCAGGCCGAGCAGGCCCAGATAGGTCGCCTGGAACAGGGTCAGCAAAACCCATGGGGCGTAACCGACGTGCAGGTTGGTCCAGGCCAGCAACGGTCCAAAGAAGACGATCCCGGTGATCAGGCCCAGAGTGAAGCCGCCGCGCAGCCGCTGCCCGTGCGCGGCCCAGGCCAGCAGCGCGACCGCCACCGGCGCCAGCCACCACAGCCCGTAGGGCGGGAACGCCAGCAGCAGCCCCACCCCGGCACCAACCGCGGCGACCACGCGCAACGGCCTTCCCCATGACCGCCGCTTGGCCTCAGCAGCGGGCATCACCACCGCAGACTCCTGCACGCTGACCACTAAAGCATCCTCCCCTGAAAGACAACCGGGGCGCGACCCCCCGGCCGCGCCCCTTACTGTTGTCCCCGCGCGAGCGACCTTCGGGCCGACCTGGTTCTTTGGTCGTTTTCTACTGGCCGCGTCTGCACAGAACCTCACGACGGTACGCGGAGCGCGACCTTCAGGTCAAGGTGGACTCAAGGAGTGAGATGGCCACCTCACGGTGCTTACGTGCAAGCAAACCCGCCGCGGCCAGCACATACGACGAGTCTATGACGACCTTGGGGGATCTTGGCAGGGGCCAGCCTCCGACATGATCGTTTAGTCCCCGGTTAAGGATCGCGTGGGCCTCCTCGGGGCTGCGGTGGCGCAGCACTCCCCCGGACCCGACCACCAGCTCGACCGCCCGCAGATCGCGCCCGCCGCGCCTGGGCCCGCCGGGCTCCAGTGCCTCGCCGCGCGCGTGCCGGCGCAACGCCACCGCCATCGCCAGCCCCGCGACCCACTCATCGGTCTCGTGCTCCTCGATGCTCGGATCGGTGACCGTCGAAATCTGCTCATCGATAAGTTTCTCTTTAATCGCGGCCTCCACCACCCCCGGCGACGACCAGCGCAGGCCCAGGTCCCCCTCGACCGTGCGCGCGTCCCTGAGCGTGCCCGCCACCTCGCCGCCCTCCAGGTTCTTCAGCACCGAGTAGACGTCGGTCGTCGCCCCGCCCACGTCCACCACGAGCAAGTCCCCTGGCACCAGGGTCCCGAGCAGCTCCACCCCGCCGAGCACGATGTCCGGCGTCGCCCCCTGGACCAGCCCGGCGAAGCGCGGCCCCTTCGACAGGTGCTTGCCCCCGATGACATGCCTGAGAAAAGCCTCCCGGATCGCCGCCCGCGCCGGTCCCGGGTTGAGTTTTCCTATGGTGGGCAACACATTCTCCGCCACCACCGCCCGCGGCAGGATCTGCCTGATCTCCGTGGCCGCGCTCGCGTTCCCGGCGGCCACCACCGGAACGCGCAGGCGCGACAGCCGCTTCGCGTTGTGCAGGATCGTCTCCTCGTCCCCGCCGTCGGCCCCGCCCACCAGCAGAATCACATCGGGGCGGCTTTCTTTGACCGCCGAGATCTCTTGCACGCCAAGCTTTCCCGCCGCCACGTGGACCACCTTGGCCCCGGCCGACAGGCCCACGCGGGAGCCCGCCTGCGCGGTCACCAGCATCTCGTAGCCGACCACCGCCAGGCGCAGCCCGCCTCCGGCCGACGAGCACACCAGCACCTCGTCCGGCTTGACCCCGGTCGCCTTCACCGCGTTGTCAAGCCCCACAAGCACATCGCCGTCGCTGGTCGTCCGGTGGTCGGCCCCGGCGATCAGCCGCCCGCCGCCATCGACGATGACCGCCTTGGTAAACGTCGATCCGACGTCTACGCAAGCAAAAATCATTTCTTCGGTACCACGACGACGCCCGTGGCCGTGACGGCGACGATCGGCGGGTCCAGCACCTCGGCCGCGCTCTCGGAAACATCGGGCCGCCCGCGGCACACCACCCTCGCCTCAAAATCGATGGTGCGGCTGCGGTTTCCCATCCTCGTCACGTTCGCGGTGATCTCCAGCACATCACCGGCCCGCATCGGCGCCTTGAACTGGACGTCCGAATAGGACGCGAACAGCCCCTCGTCGCCGTCGAGGCGGATGCACACCTCCGTCGCCACATCGCCGAACGCCGCCAGGGCATAGGCCCCGTCCACCAGATTGCCCGCGTAGTGGGCATGGCTGTAGGGCACATACCGCCTGTGCGTCACCGTGATCACTTCACACTCCCGGTCAGCTTGTGGACCAGATAACTGGCCACCTCCCGCGGCGTCGTGCCGCGCCCGAAAATCCGGTCCACCCCAAGCTCCGCGGCCATCATCTCGTCGAAACGCGGCCCGCCGACGATCAGCACCGGGCGCTTGCCCGCCGGCAGCGCCTCCCGGAACGCCGCCGACATCTCGCGGGTGTTGTGCAGGTGCGCGTCCTTCTGGGTCACCACCTGCGACACCAGCACCGCGTCCGCCTTCTCCGCCTTGGCCGCCGCCACCAGCTCCGGCACGCCCACCTGCGCGCCCATGTTGAGCACCTTGAACTCGCGGTAGTACTCAAGGCCCTTCTCGCCGGCGATCCCCTTCAGGTTGAGGATCGCGTCGATGCCCACCGTGTGCGCGTCGGTCCCGATACACGCCCCCACTACGGATACCTTGCGCCGCAACCCCTGCCGGATCGCCGCGTTGATCTCCTTGGCACCTAGCAGCGGGAAGTCCCGCTCCACCACCTGCACCTTGTCCAGCTCCACCAGGTGACGCACGCTGCCGTACACCACAAAGAACGTGAACCCGTCGCCGATCTGCTTGGCGTGCACCAGCATCGCCGGCTCCAGCCCCATCTTGGCCGCCAGCTGAAGCGCCGCTCCCTCGGCCTTCTTGTCGTGCGGGACCGGCAGCGTGAACGACACCTGCACCATCCCGTCACCGGTCGTGTCCCCGTACGGCCTGACAATCTTGGCCTGCATCACTTTTTCCGATCCATCAACTGTTCCACCAATGCTCATACACCGCTCGATGGGTTCGCGGCGTGGTCTCGACCGGTGGGATCGCGCTGCTTTGCCCGCTTGACCGCGTCCTCCAGGCCGTTCATGAAGTCGCTAAACCGCAGCCGCCGCTTGTCATAGCCGCCCACAACTTTTGGCAACCGCAGTGACACCTCGTCGCAGCGGAGAAAAGGTGCTCCGCAATCGTCGTGATGAAGCAACAACCAGTACTCAAAGCAGGGATTAGATACCGCCAGACTGATCTCAGCCGCATCGGCAAGCGCAAACGCCTCGGTAATCCTCTTCCCTTCACGCTCATAGTGGTCAACGTCCACCACACACCACGCTGAGTCAAAGTCATCCCGATCGCAGTGATCGCGAGCGAACACCACCACGGCCTCAGGTGACTTGGGGTGCTTGACCACCTCGATATCGACTGCGTGCGGGTTCAGAAGCTCCCGAAGCCCTGAGAAGTACGCAGTCTCCGTCTTCAATGCCCCGCAAACGATGAGGACCCGTTGCTCCGGCTTACGTGACCATTGCTTGCGGCTGACGCTCGGGTCACGGCGGATACGACCGCTACGCGGCATCCGCTGCCTCCGGATTCACCAGTGTCTGAACCAGGGTGTCGGAGAACACCGCCGGAACCCCGCCGTAGCTGCCCCCTAAATAACGTCTCACCCGGTTGTCCTCGCGACGGGGCTGGAAATCAGTAAGCGCGAGCAAGGATGTGGCCCCCGACTTGGCATCCTTCTCCACAAACCAAATCTCGTCGCGCGCCAGGATCTCACGGCCGAAGCTGGTGCCGAGCAGGGTCGCGTCGTGCGTGGTGAAAACCAGTTGAGCGAGCCGGGGGTTGCTTCGCTTGTCGTGAAACAGCTCGATCAGCCGAGCCGTCAGCCTGGGGTGCAGGCTCGCATCGATCTCGTCGACCACCAACACGCCGCCACTTGCCAGTACTTCCATGGTCTCCAGCAGCAAACGCAACCAGCCCACCGTCCCGTCGGACTGGTCGTCGAGAGTCATCGGTACCAGCGATTCTCCATGCATGAAGACAAGAGTCGGCCCAGCGGTGAGTCCGATCCCATGCTGCTGCAGAACTTGGAACAGGCTCCGCAGCGTCCTGTCCGCCTCGGACAGCTCCTTCTCCAGCTCCGCAACCGGTGCGGGGTCTGACGCATCGCCAGATCGCGCTTGATAAAGCTCAACAGCCAACTTTGTACGGCGAACGGTAGCGGCGTCGAGACGCTCCGGCGTGACGCCGGTGTTCCTACTGAAAAGTGCCAAACCGTCATCGATCACCCGCAGGTCGCGGATCCCTAAGTCGGCCACGCGCAACAGATCCACCAGGCCGCGATTGCGGTCGAGCGTCCTGTGCACCAACGCGGCGCCATACTGCGCCAATACTTGTCTCGCCGCCCCCTCCGCAACGCGCAACTGCGCGCGGAACCACTCGTAGAGAGGCATCACGACGTCCTGGTTCGCCTGTGCGGCAGCGCTCAGAGCCAGGCAGTTTGGACGCGTCACCGACTCCAGCAACCGTGCCCGCGAGCGACCATCGGAGACGGTCGATCCGAAGGACACGTCGTCCAGCTCGCGCTCAAAGATCACACGCTTGCGGCGCTCCGGATAGGCATAAAACCACTCCTCGGTAATCCGTGCGTCGTCAACGGCAAAGCCATAGACGTGCTGAACGTCGTCCAGAACGACATCGATGACGTAGCTCGACGGCTCTTCGCGCGCCGTCGGATCGAGTCGGAACGGCGCCCGGGGCACCCCAGACCCTGCCTCCCACGCGGCAAACGAGGTTCGCACAGCGCGCTGCATCCAGGCAAGCGCGTCAATCAGATTCGACTTTCCCGAGGCATTGGCGCCGAAAATGGCGGAGACCGGGACGACGGGTCGGGCCTTGTCGTATGCGGGCATGAGCTGCAGCTCCTGCTCATCGCGGATCGACTTGTGGTTGGCGACCCGGAAGCTCCTCAACATGACCTTGGCCTTCCGACAGGTTTCAGCGTCCCTTGTGCAATTAAATCGCAGAAATCAGCCTCTGTCTTCTAGGATCTCGGTGGCCGGGTTGTAGTAGTCGGGTTCGTGCTTGGCCACGCCATCGAGCCCCTTGCCCCGGTTGGCCGGGCGTTTCATGATGCCGAAGGTGCCGTCGGCGATCGCCTCGAGCAGGGTGTCGTCGACGATTCGCTCAAGCAGATCGATCGCCTCGGCGAGGACCGTCGCCGCGCGCTGCTGGATGAAGCCGCCGGGCGCGGGCACGAAGTCCTCGTGCAGGCCGCCGCCGGCGTTGAGCACGTAGCGCACGTTCTGCAGGGCGATGTCGCGGTCGGACAGCCACGGGGTGACCACGGCCTCGGTCATCATGCCGACCAGCAGGATGCCCTGGCCCGTCATCGTCCCCGCGAGGTTGAAGAAGCCGTCGAGCAGGTTGCCCCGGAAGACGTCTCCGGTCATGTGCTTGGTCGGCGGCATCCACTTCAGCGGGGCTTCGGGGAACAGCTCCCGCGCCAGCAACGCGTGCGCCAGCTCCAACCGGAACGACTCAGGGATATCGGGATTTATCTCGAAGGCGTGCCCCAGGCCCAGCTGCCAGTCCTCCAGCCCGGCCTCGTGGGCGAAGTACTCGTTGAGCAGCTGCGACACCGTCACCGTGTGGGCGGCCTCCACCGCGTCCGCGGTCGTCAGGTAGTTGTCCTCGCCGGTGTTGATGATGATGCCGGCCCGCGCGTGGATTTGCCGCGAAAACCGTTGGTCCACAAAGGTTCTGATCGGGTTGATGTCCCGGAACAGGATCCCGTACATGGAGTCGTTGAGCATCATGTCCAGCCGCTGCAGGCCGGCCAGCGTCGCGATCTCGGGCATGCACAGCCCGGAGGCGTAGTTGGTCAGCCGAACATAGCGGCCCAATTCGCGGGACGACTCGTCGAGGGCCGCTCGCATGAGCCTGAAGTTCTCTTGCGTCGCATAGGTTCCCGCGAAGCCCTCACGCGTCGCCCCCTCCGGCACATAGTCCAGAAGGGACTGTCCGGTCGAGCGGATCACCGCGATCACGTCCGCGCCCGCTCGCGCCGCCGCCTGCGCCTGCGGGATGTCCTCGTAGATGTCGCCGGTCGCCACGATCAGGTAGATCCACGGCCGCTGCTTCGGGTCGCCGAAGCGCTTGATGAGCCGGTCCCGCTGCGCCCGGTTACGGTCGATGGTCTTGATGCCCGCGGCAACCGCCCGCCGGGAAGCCTTGCGCGCCTTGGTCAGAGCCGCCCCGGTCGGCAGGCTGAACCGCACCGACCCGGCGGCGGCCTTCTGCGCGAGCAACGTCAGGTCACCGTCCGCACCGGACAATTCGAGGGCATGAAGCACCGGCAGGGCAACGCCGTGGCCCAGCCCCACGTCCTCGCGCACCTGATCCACCAGCCGGTTGACCCACGGGATGCCGTCCGCGTCGGCGCCGGTCACGCCGGCCAGCCGCAGCACCGCCCGCTCCACGCTCACGGTGGTGTGGCCGCGGGCCAGCTCCACCACGGGCTTGCCCGCGCGCGCGGCGAGGTCGCGCGCCCGGCGCACCAGGCGCTTGTCGAGATTGAGCTTATTCGAGGGCATAGATCGTCTCTCCACGTAGGACGGTGCGCCGGCACCGCGGCAAATCATCTTGCGGCTCAAGCGAAGGCAGGCTCCCCACCCGGCCCGACGGGGTGTGCCAGACCGCGAACGTCGCGGGCGCGCCCGGTACCAGAACGCCCTCAGCATCGCGATGCACTGCCCGCCAGCCGCCCTTGGTGTGGGCGGCGAACGCGGCCGACTGCTTCATCCGGTGGGCCGGGTTGAAGTGCCACATCGCCGCGCGCACGCTTCCCCACGGATCGAGCGGCGTCACCGGCGAGTCCGAGCCGAAAGCCAGCGCCACCCCGGTGTGGTGCATCTGCCCCATCGGATTGCTGGCCAGACTCCTTGGCACGCCAAGCCTTTGGGCGTACATCTGATGCTCGCCACCCCACAGCCGGTCGAACGCGGGCTGCATGCTGGCGATGATGGCGAACTCGACGAACCCGGCGATGAGCCCCTTGTCCATGATCTCCGCGTGTTCCACGCGGTGGCGGGCCGCCCGGATCGCTTCCACGCCAACCTTTTCGGCGGCCTTTTTAAAACCATCCACTATGGTACCGATGGCAGCGTCGCCGATGGCGTGAAAGCCGCCCTGCATCCGGTGCCGGCCGCAGTCGAGCAGATGCTCGGTGACCTGTTCGGTGGTGACATAGGCGTGCCCGCAACCCCCATCACCGTCCAGATAGGACTCCCTGAGGTGCGCCGTGCGCGACCCTAATGCCCCATCCGCATACAGATCGCCACCCGCACCGACCGCGCCCAGCTCCCGCGCCTTGGCCGCCGCCATCAGCTCGCCCCAGAACCCGTACACCTCAGGAAAACCCTTGCCCGACCCTATGCCCGACTTCGCCAGCAGGCCGGTGAAGTCCTCCTCACTCGACGTACCCGGTCCGCCGCACTCGTGCACCGCCGCGATCCCCAGCGACGCCGCGGCCCGCAGCGTCTCGTTCTGCGCCTCGTCCCGCTGCGCCTTCGTGATCCGGCCGAACGCCGCTTCCCGTACCACATGATGGGCCTCACGCCGCACCCAGCCCGACTCGTCAAAACCGAGGGTACCGCCCGTGAGCGCCAGGAGGTCGCTGGAGACGAGCGCAGAGTGGATCGATGCCTGCGACAGGTAGAGGCTGCGCCCGCCCGCGGCCCGATCCAGCTGGGCGCTCGACGGCGGTACCTGGTCGTTACCCCATGTCGATTCATCGAAACCATGACCGAGGATCACGCCGCCGTTTTGTTTGCGCGCGAACGCCTCCACCGCCTCCAGCAACTGCCCAGCCGACCGCACGCCCGACAGGTCGAGCCCCAACCTCGCGAGCCCCGTGTCTGTCACATGCACGTGCGCATCGACAAACGCCGGGGTCACCAGCGCATCACCGAGATCAACAGTCACCTCAGCGGCCGGAGGGTCGTCGTCGCCCAGCCACTCGACCTTCCCATCGCGCACGAGCATGGCGGTCGCGATGGGCACCGACGGGGTGCGGACCTCGCCGCACTTGTACAGGGTCACAGGCGTCGTCATGGCACTAGTGTGCTTGCAGTCGAGCCTGGAGCATCGCGCGCACCGCCGGGACCTCGCGCACCAGATCCAGCGCACAAGCGGCGTGCCCGGGCACGAACCCGTTGCCGATGAGCATCGTGACGTCGGCGGCCAACCCCTCGGCGCCCAGCGCGGCCGCGGAGAAGCTGGTCGCCATGCTGAAGAAGACGATGGTGCCGCCCTGCGCGGTCGCCAGGATCGCGCCGTGCTCGCAGCCCGGAACGTCCACGCACACAACGGTCACATCGACCGGCGGCCCGATCGCCTCGGCCAACGCGACCGGATTGCGGGCGTCGGCGATCGTCACCTCGTCGGCGAGCTCCGAGACCCGCAGCAGGTCCGCCTCCCTGGAGTTGGGCACCACGCCCACCACTCGACTTGCTCCCGCTCTCCTCGCCGCCGCTAGCGAAAGGCAACCGCTCTTGCCCGCCGCCCCGATCACCGCCACGCTCACCGCCACCCGCTCCAAGATCCCGGAATTTGCCTGGCAATCGTCCGCTTGACGATTTTCAAACGGGCCATTTGCCCGGCAAATTGCGGGATCTTGGGCCACCCGGAGACGATCTCGGATGATGCGATCTTGGATGACGCGGGTGGTGAGGGCGGGGGCGCCGCAGACGTCCATCACGGCCAGCGCCAGCTCGGCATCCATGTCGGAGGGCAGCACCGCGGCGATGGAGCGGGCGAACAGGATCGCGTGACCCTCGCAGGGCACCTGCTCGGACAGGCCGTCCCACCGTTTGAGGCCGTCGATGATGGCCAGCGGCGTGAGGGTCAGCGAGACCAGGGTGGCCACGCGGTCGCCAACCTCCAGGCCCAGGGGCGAGGCGGGGCCGACCTCCTCGACCACGCCCATGAGCATGCCGCCGCTGCCCGTGACCGGGTTGTGCATCTTGCCCCGGCGCCCCACGATCTCCAGCACTTCGGTGCGAACTCCCTCGCCGGTGCCGTGCTTGGTGAAAAGCTGCCGGTAGCTGGCCGCGTCGAGGTTGAGCCGCTCGACGGCCACGCGCACCTCATCGGCGCCGATCTCGGGGCGGTTGTCGAGCTGCTCGGCAGCCTGGGGCAACACCCCGACCGGGAGGACGACCCGGTGCAGACCGATCGGTGATGTTCTCATTTTACGGCGTCTCCACTATCAAACGAGAAATTCTACGGCAGAATAGTTCCTAGACAGGATAACTTCCACTATGGTGCCTGACAGATCTTCGAGGGAGGGACGTGGCATGGGCGCGCAGCCGTACGAGTACCGCCGGGCCGAGCTGATGGAGCCGGACTGGACCCGCTTCCCCAGCTGGCACGACGTCACCCGTGCGCAGTGGGAGTCGGCCCAGTGGCAGCGCGCGCACTGCGTCAAGAACGTCAAGCAGCTGCGGGCCGTCATGGGCGACCTCATAAGCGAAGGGTTCTACGCCG
>Ga0075428_100000083_pt1 | contig 78689 bp, 78 predicted proteins | sample RhiMetdeltSRZDD2_FD_75291 | JGI IMG/M metagenome (GOLD analysis project Ga0075428, IMG submission 75291) | Populus rhizosphere microbial communities from Tennessee, USA - Rhizosphere MetaG P. deltoides SRZDD2 | ecosystem: Host-associated > Plants > Roots > Rhizosphere > Soil | place: USA... | reverse complement strand
AGCAGGTTCGTGGTGGCGGTGCGCGAGCGCCCGACCGCGTCGGCCGCCTGCTCGTGCGTCATCTTGAACTCGTCGATCAGACGCTGGATTCCCGCCGCCTCCTCCATCGGATTGAGGTTCTCGCGCTGGATGTTCTCGATGAGAGAAAGCGCGAGCGCCGCTTCGTCGGGCACATCGCGCACCAGCACCGGCACTTCCTCGAGTCCGGCCATCTGCGCCGCGCGCCACCGGCGCTCGCCCGCGATGAGTTCGTAGCGCTCCCGATCCACGGGCCTCACGAGCAGCGGCTGCATCAGGCCCTGCGTGCGGATCGATGCGGCGAGTTCCGCGAGGGCCTGCTGGTCCATCTTGGTGCGCGGCTGGTACTTGCCGGGGCGGATCCGCGCGACCGGAAGCGTGGCCAGCGTCTCGCGCGGCGCCGCGGTGTCCGACCCGAGCAGCGCATCGAGGCCTCGGCCTAGTCCCTTGGGTTTCATCATGCGGCTTGTCCCTGAGCGAGAATTTCGTCGGCGAGCGCCAGATAAGCTTGCGCTCCCTTGGAGGCCGCGTCCCAGAGCACCGCCGGCACGCCGTAGCTCGGCGCTTCGGCGAGGCGCACGTTGCGCGGCACCAGGGTGCGGTAGACCTTGTCGCCGAAGTGCTGCTCGAGCTGCTGCGATACGTGCTGCGAGAGCGTGTTCCTGGGGTCGTACATCGTGCGCAGCAAGCCGGCGATCTCGAGCTGAGGATTGAGGTTGGCCCGTACCCGCTTGATCGTAGAGACGAGGTCCGACAGGCCCTCGAGCGCGTAGTACTCGCATTGCATCGGAATCAGCACCCGCTGCGCCGCCGTCAGCCCGTTCACCGTGAGCAGGCTGAGCGACGGCGGGCAATCGATGAGCACGAAGTCGTACTCGGCATCGACCCGGGCAAGCGCATCCTTCAGCCGCGTCTCGCGCCCGTCGAGCTCGACCAGCTCGATTTCCGCGCCCGCGAGCTCGCGGTTGGCAGGGAGCAGATCGAAGCCGCCGCGCTCCACGCGCACGCGCACGACCTGCAGTTCCGCCAGCCCGAGGAGCAGGTGGTAGACCGTGCGCGCGAGGTTGCGCTTGTCGACGCCGCTACCCATAGTCGCGTTGCCCTGCGGGTCCAAGTCGACCAGCAGCACGCGGCGCTCGGCCTGAGCGAGGGCGGCGGCCAGGTTGACGCTAGTGGTCGTCTTGCCGACGCCGCCCTTCTGGTTCACCACCGCCAGCACGCGCGCCACCTCAGCTCTCCGCCGGGCAGAGCACGAGGTGGCGCTGTGCGTCGAGCAGAGGCACCTGTAGCGCGATGACCCGGCAGTCACCGGCCTGCGGCGCGGCGCCTGTCATTGCTGCCAGCACGCCGCCGGAGGCCACGAGGTGCGCGCAGCGCGACCGGTACTCATCGAGCCGGGCGAACGCGCGCGAGATGACGAGCGCGAATTTCGGCTGCGGCGTCCATTGTTCGACGCGCCCCTCGTGCAGCGCCACGTTCGAGAGCTTGAGCTCGATGCTCGCCTGGCGCAGGAAAGCGAGCTTTTTCTCGCTCGAGTCGTTCAACGTGACGCGCCACTGCGGCCGTGCGAGCGCAATCGGGATGCCCGGCAGACCCGCGCCGGCGCCGATATCGGCAAGCGCGCCTTCGGCGGGTACCGGGAGGTGCGGCACTACGGCGAGCGAGTCGAGCAGGTGGTGGCTCACGACTTCAAGGGGTGCGTGGATCGCCGTGAGGTTGTAGGTACGGTTCCACTTCTCCAGCAGCGCAACGTATCGCATGAGCAGCGCCTCGGCTCCCAGGGGCAGCTCGAGGCCGAGCTCCGTCACGCCGCGGCGAAGCGCGTCCTGCGGCGTCATGCCGTCTTGTGCTCGGCGGTTCTGAAGCCGCGCTTGAGATGCACCAGCAGCAGGGAGATTGCCGCCGGCGTGACGCCCGAGATCCGCGCCGCCTGGCCGATGGTGCGTGGGCGATGGCGGTTGAGCTTTTGCTGGACTTCGGCCGAAAGCCCCTTCACCTGCCGGTAGTCGAGGTCAGGGGGCAGCTCGCGCGCCTCCATTTCGGCGTTGCGCGTGACCTCTGCGCGCTGACGCTCGATGTAGCCCTCGTACTTCGCCTGGATCTCGATCTGCTCGACGACCGCAGCCTCCAGCTCCGTGCCCGTGACGAGCTGCCCATAAGTCTGTTCAGGTTGGCGCAGAAGATCGTAAAATGAGGTGCTTTTGCGAAAGCCGGTGCTCACATACATGGACTGGAGGCGCCGCGTCTCCCTGTCGATCGCTTCCCGCTTTCGGCTAAAGGCCTCCCAGCGTGCATCGTCGATGAGGCCAAGCCGCCGACCGGCCTCCGTCAGCCGCAGGTCCGCGTTGTCTTCGCGCAGCATCAGGCGATATTCAGCTCGGCTGGTGAACATGCGGTAGGGCTCCGAAACCCCGCGCGTGACCAGGTCGTCGACCAGCACGCCCATGTACGCCTGGTCACGCCGCGGCGACCAGGCATCCCGCCCAAGCGCCCGGTTCGCAGCGTTAATTCCAGCGAGCAGACCCTGCGCCGCAGCCTCTTCGTAGCCGGTCGTCCCATTGATCTGTCCGGCAAAGAACAGGCCCCGGATGCTCTTCGTCTCGAGCGAGTCGCGGAGACTGCGCGGATCGAAGTAGTCGTACTCGATCGCGTATCCCGGCCGCACGATGTGCGCGTTCTCGAGTCCCCGGATCGACCGCACGAGCTCGAGCTGCACATCGAAAGGCAGGCTGGTGGAGATGCCGTTCGGGTAGATCTCGTTCGTCGAGAGGCTCTCCGGCTCCAGGAAGATCTGGTGGCTCGCCTTGTCGGCGAAGCGGTGGATCTTGTCTTCGATCGAGGGGCAGTAGCGTGGGCCGACCCCCTGAATGACGCCGGTGAACATCGGCGAGCGATCGAGTCCCGCGCGGATGATGTCGTGGGTACGCGCGTTCGTGTGGGTGACCCAACACGGCAGCTGTCGCGGATGTAGGCTACGGGTGCCGACGAAGGAAAACACCGGTTCGGGCGAATCGCCAGGCTGCGGCGCCAACGCCGAGAAGTCGATGCTCCGAGCGTCTAGGCGCGGCGGCGTACCGGTCTTCAGCCGCCCCACCGGCAGCTTCAGCTCCCGCAGCCGCGCTGCCAGCGTGACGGCAGCAGGCTCGCCTGCGCGTCCCGCCTGATGGTGGTTCAGCCCGACGTGAATCATCCCTGCCAGGAAGGTGCCGGTCGTCAGGACAACCGCGGGCGCCCGGAATACGAGACCCATCTGAGTCACTACGCCTGCTGCCTGCTCGCCCTCCAGCACGATGTCGTCCACCGCCTGCTGGAAGAGCGTCAATCCCGGTTGGTTCTCCAGCCGCCGGCGGATCGCATGCTTGTAGAGCAACCGGTCAGCCTGGGCCCGGGTGGCTCGAACGGCCGGACCCTTCGACGAGTTGAGGATACGGAACTGGATCCCGGCTTCGTCTGTGGCCAGGGCCATCGCGCCCCCCAAGGCGTCAACCTCCTTGACGAGGTGCCCCTTACCGATGCCGCCGATCGAAGGGTTGCAGGACATCTGCCCGAGAGTCTCCACGCTATGGGTCAGCAGGAGCGTGCGGCATCCCATCCGCGCAGCGGCGAGGGCGGCTTCCGTACCGGCGTGGCCGCCTCCGACCACGATGACGTCGAATCGCTGAGGGAATTGCATCGGAAGGCCGCGCATTTTACGCGAGCGTTCCACGTGGAACCAAATACTGGTGATTCGGGGCGGGTTCCACGTGAAACATTGGTCTTTGTGCTGCACTGCAGCAAGACCTCGGGGTGGGACAATCCACCGCCCCGTGATCTCCCTCTCCCGCTACGCCGCGCTGCTCGCCCGGCGCGAGCTGAAGCAGACCATTGCCGTCTCCATGATCGGCAGGCTGCCGATCGGCATTACCGGCCTCGCGATTCTGCTGCTCGTGCAGACTTCAACCGACTCCTTCTCCAAAGGCGGCGCCGCCGCTGCGTGTTACGTCATCGGGCTTGCCACGGTCGCGCCGGCGCTCGGTCGCCTCATCGATCGCCACGGCCCGCGACTCGCCTTGCTCGGCTGCAGCATCGCGTTCCCGGCAGCACTGGTGAGCCTGGTAGCCGCAGTAGAAGCGCGCTCCCACGCGGTCGTGACCCTCACTTTCGCTGCGGCAGCGGGAGCGACGTTCCCGCCAATCACCGTGTGCATGCGTACCTATTTCAAGCAGCGCCTGAGCGATGACGCGCTGCTGGCTACGGCGTATTCGCTCGAATCCGTGCTGATCGAGACCATCTTCATCGTGGGGCCCATGCTCGTCGCCCTCTTCGTGGCAACGGCTTCGCCCGCCGCCGCTGTGCTCTTCGCGGCGGCTTCAGGGTGTATCGGCACGCTGCTCTTCCTACGTTCCCCGCCGTTGCGGGCCTGGCGTATCGAGCCGCGTGCTTCTGCAAGCGTCCTTGGCCCGCTAGGGCGGCCAAGGTTTTTGGTCCTGATCGCGATCATCCTTTGCTACTCGATGGCCTTCGGCCTGCTCGAGATCGGGGTGACCGCCTACGCGACCGAGAAGGGCCAGGCTGCGTTGGCAGGTGTGCTGCTCGGACTGATGAGCACTGGCAGCGCTCTCGGCGGAATAGCCTACGGTAGCCGAAGCTGGCACTTACCCCTGCCAAGCCAATTTGCGTTGATGCTGGGTTTGATGGGCGCCGGGCTGATGGTTCTCACGCTGCCATGGACGCCTTGGCCTTTCGCCTTCTGGTCGCTGTTCGCAGGCGTCGTCATGGCGCCTGCGCTCATCATTCAGTCGATGCTGGTGGCAAAGTCGGCGCAGCCTAGCGAGATCACCGAGGCTTTTACCTGGTCGGCGAGTGCGCTGTTATCCGGGGTAGGCATCGGGATCGCAGCCGGCGGTGGCCTGCTCGAGCAATTTCGGTCGCCTGCGGTGCTCGCGGCGGGCGCGAGCGCGGCGCTGATCGCCGCAGCGGCCGCCGCGTTTATGCGGCGGGATTAGGCGGTCAGCCTTCCGTGCATCTCGCCGCGGCGCGCCTCGAGCGCCTCCGGCAGGTGCGTGCCCAGCTTGGCGAAGAGCTCGTCATGGGAGGCAAGCTCATCCTTCCACGCCGCACGATCGACGCGCGCCAGCTCGGCATACTGCGCGGGCGTGAGCTTCGCCTCGATTCCGGTCCAGTTGAGGTCTTCGAAGCGCGGCATGATGCCGAGCGGCGTCGGCGTCCCCGCGGCCTCGCCCTGAGAGCGCCGCGCGATCCACTGCAGCACGCGCATGTTCTCGCCAAACCCGGGCCAGATGAACTTGCCGTTCGCATCGCGTCGGAACCAGTTGACCCTGAAGATCTTGGGCGCCCGGGCAAGCCCTCGGCCGATCCTCAGCCAATGGCCGAAGTAGTCGCCCATGTTGTAACCGCAGAACGCGAGCATAGCCATCGGATCGCGCCGCACGACACCGACCTTTCCGGTGATCGCCGCAGTGGTTTCGGAGCCCAGCGTCGCCGCCATGTACACCCCGTCTTCCCAGCTTGGCGCTTCCACCACCAGCGGCACCGTGGTCGAGCGCCGTCCGCCGAACACGAACGCCGAGATCGGCACGCCAGCCGGATCCTCCCAATTCGGATCCATGGAGGGGCACTGCGCGGCGGGGACCGTGAAGCGCGCATTTGGGTGCGCCGCGAGCCGGCCCTTCTTGCCGTCTTCCGGCGTCCATTCCCTGCCCTGCCAATCGATCAGGCGCGCCGGCGGCTGCTCGGTCATTCCCTCCCACCACACGTCGCCGTCGGGCGTCAACGCAACGTTGGTGTAGATGACGTTGCTGTGGAGCATCTTCATCGCGTTGGGGTTCGTCTGCTCCGAGGTTCCGGGAGCGACGCCGAACAGACCGTACTCGGGATTGATCGCGTAGAGTCGGCCGTCCTTGCCCGGCTTGATCCACGCGATGTCTTCGCCGATGGTGGTGACCTTCCATTCCGCAAAGGCGGGCGGCGGGATCAGCATCGCGAGGTTGGTCTTGCCGCACGCCGAGGGGAACGCGGCCGCCAGATAGATCTTCTCGCCCTTCGGCGGCTGCATGCCGAGAATCAGCATGTGCTCGGCGAGCCAGCCCTCGTCGCGCGCCATCACCGAGGCGATGCGCAGCGCCAGGCACTTCTTGCCGAGGAGCGCGTTGCCGCCGTAGCCCGAGCCGAACGACCAGATCTCGCGCGTCTCCGGGAAATGGACGATCCACTTCTCCTGGTCGTTGCACGGCCAGGGAACATCCTTCTGTCCGGGCGCGAGCGGTGCGCCGACCGAGTGCACGCACGGCACGAACTCCCGGTCCTCGCCGAGCCACTCCGCGACCGCGCGACCCATGCGCGTCATTACCCGCATGCTGACGACGACGTACGGCGAATCGGAAATTTCTACGCCGATCTGCGCGATGTGCGAGCCGATCGGCCCCATCGAGAACGGCATCACGTACATCGTGCGGCCGCGCATGCAGCCGTCGAACAGCCGGTTCAGCGTCCGGCGCATCTCGATCGGATCGAGCCAATTGTTCGTCGGGCCCGCATCCTCCTTGCCCTTGCTGCAGATGAAGGTGCGTTCCTCCATGCGCGCCACGTCGCTCGGATGGGAGCGCGCCAGGTACGAGTTGGGCCGGCGCTTCTCGGAGAGTCGGACGAAGGTGCCGGCCGCGACCAGCTCGGCGCACAGGCGGTCGTATTCCGCCTCCGACCCGTCGCACCAGACGATCCGCTCGGGCTTGGCGAGGCGGGCGACTTCCGACACCCACTGGCGCAGCCCGCTGTGGCGAACCCAAGCGGGGGCATTCGACTGGTCGGCGGGAGCGGCGGCGGGTGCATTCATGCGTAGTGACTCCAAAAGCCAAACGGCCCAGCGCAAAGCCGGGCCGACTCATGGTAGCAACAGGACCGCGATTCTATCATCGGGGTGGTTGCGCCGACCGGCGGCGCACCCCTCTCGTTAGTACTAAAGTACTGGTTAAACATAGATTTAACGATTCGCAAGGCGCACTCTCACGGCGCGCGCGGCGCGAAACACCGGACCCGTGGTCATGATCACCACCAAGACCCGCAAGACATGCGCCGCTGTTACGAGCGGCACGCCGAGCTGCAGCACCTTCGCCGTGATGCACATTTCCGCGATGCCCCCGGGTGCCATGGCGAGGATCATGCTCGGAACCGACACACCTGCGGCGAGGCCGAGGGCCCAGCCGAATGCCGCGGAAACGAGCATCGCCACGATGACGCTCGCCAGCACCGCCGACACGTAGCGCGGAGCGCTCTCGAGCGAGCGGCGCTCGAAGCGGGCGCCGAGCGCGCAGCCGAGCAGCATCTGCGCCGGACTGGTGAACGCCGTCGGCAGCGACGAGAGCTCCACGCCGTGCACGGTGAGCGCGATCGTGGTCGCGAGCGGCCCGAAGAAAAAGGCGTTCGGCATGCGCAGCCGGTCGAGCAGCAAGGCCGCCATCGAGCCGACGGCAAGCAGGGTGGCGAGACCGTGCCAGCGCAGCGGCACCGCCACCTGCGCGTAGGTATCGGCGCCGTGCGCGCCGGAATAGGTCATCGCGAACGGAACCGCGATCACCACGATGAGCACGCGCAGCGATTGCGCGAGCGCGATGCGATCGACCCGCGCGTGGAAGCGCTCTCCCAGGATGGCCATCTCCGCGGCGCCGCCGGGGACACTGGCGAAGAACGCGGTTTTCGCATCGACGCCGGAAGCGCGGCTGAGGACCCAGCCGCCGAGCACGCCGAGAAAAATGGCGACCAGCGCCGCCGCCATCAGCAGCCACCAGTGCTCGCCGACCTCGCGCCCGACCATGGGGGTGAAATACAGCCCGAGCGCGGTTCCGATGACGATCTGGCCGAGCGCGCGTCCCCCCGGCGGGCCGCGCAGCTCGGCGCCCGCGAAGTTGCAAGCCGCCATCGCGAGGAGCGGGCCGGTCATCCAAGGCAGCGGCATCCTGAGCCAGGCGAACGTCGCGCCCACGGCCGCGCACAGCGCGAGCGCGAGGGCGGGATTGACCCAGCTATCGCGCGCCGGTCTCACTTGCCCACGGTCACTTGCCGATGCAGAAGCGGCCGAAGATCTCGCCGAGCAAGTCGTCCGAGGTGAATTCGCCGGTGATGGTGCCGAGCGCGGTGTGCGCGAGGCGCAGCTCCTCGGCGAAGACCTCCCAGCGCTCGAGCTCGCGGCGCGCGGCGTCGAGATGGGCGCGCGCCTTTTCAAGCGCGCGTAGATGGCGCTCGCGCGCGAGAAACACCGACTCGCCAGCCGCGGACCAGCCGGCGGCGGCGAGGATCGCCGCGCGCAGCTCTTCGAGTCCCTGCCCGGTCTTCGCCGAGACCGCGAGCGCGCCTTGCGGCCGCGCGAAGCGCGGCGCGAGGTCGAGCTTGTTGTAGACCAGGATTCGTTCGGCCTGCGTCGCGATCGGCGGCAGCGAGCGCGGCGCGGCGCCCGCTTCCTCCACCACCAGGACGAGATCCGCCAGCGCGAGCTCGCGACGCGTGCGCTCGACGCCGAGGCGCTCGACCTCGTCGGCCGATTCGCGCAGCCCCGCGGTATCGACCAGCGTGAGCGGCACGCCTTCGATCTGGATGGGCTCGCGCAGCGCATCGCGCGTGGTGCCGGCGATCGGCGTCACGATCGCGCGCTCCTCGCCGGCGAGGCGGTTGAGCAGGCTGGACTTGCCGACGTTGGGGCGCCCGGCGAGCACGACGTGGATGCCGCTGCGCAGAAGGCTCCCTTCGCGGCTCCTCGCGAGGACCTCGTCCAGGGCCTTTCCTACGTTGCCTAACCGGAAAGCGGCATCCGTGCGATGCACGACATCCACCTCCTCCTCCGGGAAATCGAGCATCGCCTCGGTGAGCGCGCGTAACTCGACCAGACGGGAAGCCAGGGCCTGAACCGCCGCCGAAAATTCTCCGCTGAGGGAGCGCAGCGCGGCGCGCGCCGCCTGCTCGCTCGAGGCTTCGATCAGGTCGGCCACCGCCTCGGCCTGCGCCAGGTCGAGCCTGCCGTTCAGGAACGCTCGCCGCGTGTACTCGCCCGGATCGGCGAGCCGCGCGCCGGCGTCGAGGCAGGCGCGCAAGAGCGTCTGCATCACCACGGGGCCGCCATGGCCCTGCAACTCGAGCACCGCTTCTCCCGTATAGGAATGCGGCGCCGGGAAATAGAGCGCGAGACCTTGGTCGATCTCCTCTCCACGCGCGTTACGAAAGCGTGCGAACCGGGCTTCCCGCGGCGCCGGCAGGGAGCCCACGACCAGGCTCGAAATCTCGGGCACTTTCGGCCCCGAGATGCGAACCACTCCGATGCCGCCACGACCAGGGGGCGTGGCGATCGCCGCGATGGTGTCCTGTCCTACGGGATCGGAGTCGCGGTCGAGCCGCTCAGCGCTTGGCATGGGCAGGCTTGTCGCGTTCGAACATGCGCTGGATCTGCCACTGCTGGAGGATCGAAAGGATGTTGTTGACCAGCCAGTAAAGCACCAAGCCGGCGGGGAAGAAGAAAAAGAAGATGCTGAAGACGAACGGCATGAACTTCATGACCTGGGCCTGGACCGGATCCGGTGGCACCGGGTTCATTTTGGTCTGCAGCACCATCGTCGCGGTCATGAGAATCGGCAGCACGTAGTAGGGATCGAGCGCCGCAAGGTCGTGGATCCACAGGATGAAGGGCGCGTGCCGCAGCTCGATCGCCGCGAGCAGCACCCAGTACAGGGCGATGAAGACCGGGATCTGCACCAGGATCGGGAAGCAGCCGCCGAGCGGGTTGATCTTCTCAGTCTTGTAGAGCTCCATCATTGCCTGGTTCATCTTCTGGCGGTCGTGCGCGTACTGCTCGCGGAGCTTGGTGAGGCGCGGCGTGACCAGCTTCATCTTCGCCATCGACTTGTAGCTCGCGGCCGAGAGCGGGAAGAAAATAAGCTTGATCGTCACCGTGAGAAGAATGATCGCCACGCCCCAGTTCCCGCTGAGAGCGTGGTACTGCTGCAGCAGCCAAAAGAGCGGCCAGGCGATGATCGCGAGGAAGCCGTAATCGACCACCAGGTCGAACCCGGGCGCCGCCGCGCGCAGGCGCCGCTGCTCCTGCGGCCCGGCATAGAGCGGCACCGATACGCGCGCCGACGCGCCCGGCGCGACGCTGGCCGGGAACATCAGCCGGCCGGCGTAGCTGCCATCGGGGCGTTTTTCGGTGACGTAATCGCGCGGCGCGGCCTCGGGCGGGAGCCACGCCGAGACGAAATAATGCTGCACGAAAGCGAGCCAGCCGTTGTCCGCCTGCTTCACGTGGTCGGACTTGCCCTTGTCGAGGTCGGTGAGGTGAACCTTCTGGTACTTGTGCTCGTTCGTGTACACGCCGAAGCCGATGAAGCTCTGCGCGCCGAACGTGGACGCGACGCTATTCGTCGGGACATCCGGCTTGCCGTCGTGCGTGAGCTGGAAATAGGCATACGTCGAGGCCGCCGCGCTGCCCGCATTGCGCATCTCGAGCGCGATGTCGATCACATAGCTGTCGCGCTTGAACGTGTAGATCTTGGTCACCTCCAGGCCATCCTTGCCCGAAGCTGAGAGTCGTAGCTCGACTGCGTCGCGGCCAGGGCCGAGGGCGCGCTCGCCGGGTTGCGCGCGCCACAGCGTTCGGTGGTTGGGCCCGGCGTCGCCGGCGAGCCCGCTTTGGGCTTCGTAGTGGTGCTCGGGCCCGAGAAGCTCGAACGGCTTGGTCGGATCCTTCGAATCCTTATGCTGGAGAAGCTCCACGCGCTTCAGCGTGCCACCAAGGGTGTCGACCTCGGCCACCATGAGGTCGGTCGTCATCCGGATCGTCTCGCCCTTCGCAGCAGCATCTACGCCGGGTACGGCGCTCGCCGCAGGCGCCGCAGGCTTGGCTGTGTCCGGGGCAGCGGGCTTTGCCGGCTCCGGTACCCCCTGCTGCGCGGAGGGCGGCGTAGCCGGGGGCTTGGGCCGCCCCTGCTTGTCCCACGCCTCCCACAGCATCAGCAGCGAAAAGCTGAAGATGAAAAGCAGGATCAGTCTTTGAGTATCCATCTTCACTTCAAGGCACCGGGTCGTACCCGCCGGGATGCCATGGTCCGCAGCGGCAAACCCGCCAGGCGCTCAGCAGACCGCCCCGCCAGGCACCATGGCGGGCGAGCGCCTCGTGCGCGTAGTCCGAGCAGCTCGGGTGAAAGCGGCAGGCGCGCGGCAGAAGCGGGCGCAGGCACCACTGGTACGCCCGCACAGCGCCGAGCAGGAGGCGGGCGCTCATGCGGTGGCCAGCGAGGCGAGGATGCCGCGAAGGCGCACGATCATGCGGGGGGACGGCTCGATCCCGTACGGCGGTCGCACCAGCAGGTCGATCGCGCCGAGCCGGTCCTGCTCAAGACGAAACGCCTCGCGGATGCAGCGCTTGATGCGGTTGCGCTCGCTCGCCCGAGCGGCGTGCTTGCGCGTCACCAGCAGGCCGAGGCGCGGCCCGCCCGCATCGCGGCTTTCCAAGTAGAAGGTATAGCCAGCCACTTTTTTTTGCCTGCCGTCGCGCAGCAGGCGTTCGAATTGCGCTTTTTGCGTGAGGCGCCGGCCCGCGCCGAGCCCGAGGCGCTTGTCGCCCGCGGCTAGAGCCCGAGCCGCCGGCGACCCCGCGCACGGCGGTTGCGCAGCACCGCGCGCCCGCCGCGGGTGCCGCTGCGCACGAGAAAGCCGTGGCGCCGCGCGCGCCGTGTCTTGGAGGGTTGGTAGGTCCGCTTCGTCGCCATCGCCGGTCCGAAAAAGGGCGGTATTAGAGCGCGCGCGTCAATGCGTTGTCAAATGTGCGTGCGGAATGTTTTCAGCGTGTTCGGCGCGCCGCGGCGCTGTGGATAACCCGGGGGCAAGAAGGTAAAATTCGTCCTCGACTAGGCGAATCACCTAGGGCCTACCAACCGGGCCAATTACAAGATGCACAACCTCTGGGATGCTTGCCTGCGTCGGCTCGAGCAGGAGCTCCCCGCGCAGCAATTCAACACGTGGATTCGGCCGCTTGCGCCGGAGGCCGACGGGGCGAGCGACACGCTGGTGCTCGCCGCGCCCAATCGCTTCGTGCTCGAGCTGGTTCGAGAGCGCTTTGCCGCCCGCATCGAGCGGCTCGCTACCGAGGCGAGCGGCCGCGAGCTCGGCCTGAGGCTGGTGCTTGCGCGCGCCCCCGAAATGCTGCCGCGCACGACCGCCGCGCCGGCCCGCGCTAGCGCCGAGGTCGCCCCCGCGCCCGAGCGCGGACGGCTCAATCGCGGCTTTACCTTCGACAGCTTCGTCACCGGCAAGGCGAACCAGCTCGCGCGGGCGGCCGCCATCCAGGTGGCGGAGAACCCCGGTATCTCCTACAACCCGCTGTTCATTTACGGCGGGGTGGGCCTTGGCAAGACTCACCTGCTGCAGGCGATCGGCAACCATCTCGCCGACGGCCGCCCGCAGGCGCGCATCCGCTACAGCCACGCCGAGCAATACGTTACCGACGTAGTGCGCGCTTACCAGCAGAAGTCGTTCGACGAGTTCAAGCGCTATTACCACTCCCTGGATCTCCTGCTCATCGACGACATCCAGTTCTTCTCGAACAAAGGGCGCACGCAGGAGGAATTCTTCTACGCCTTCAACGCCCTAGTCGAGGCCCACAAGCAGATCGTCATCACCTGCGATACCTACCCCAAGGAGATCGCCGGCATGGAGGAGCGCCTGATCTCGCGCTTCGGCTGGGGCCTCACCGTGGCGATCGAGCCGCCGGAGCTCGAGATGCGCGTGGCGATCGTGCTGAAGAAGGCCGAGGCGGATTCGATTGCGCTGTCCGAGGACATCGCCTTTTTCATCGCCAAGCACATCCGGTCGAACGTGCGCGAGCTCGAAGGCGCGCTGAAGAAGGTGCTCGCCTTCGCGCGGTTCAACGCGCGCGAACTCTCGCTCGACCTCGCCAAGGAAGCCCTGCGCGACATCCTCAACGTCGCAAGCCGTCAGGTGAGCGTCGAAGGGATCCAGAAGACCGTCGCCGAGTATTTCAAGATCAAGATCTCCGACATGCATTCGAAAAAGCGCAACCGCAACGTGGCCCGGCCGCGGCAGGTTGCCATGGCGCTCGCGAAGGACCTCACCCAGATGAGCCTTCCGGAAATCGGCGAGGCCTTCGGCAACCGCGACCACACCACGGTCCTGCACGCCTGCCGCACGATCGCCAGCCTGCGCAAGCAGGACACCGGGCTCAACCGCGACTACCTTATCCTCGAGCAGGTGCTCAAAGGATGAGGAAGCTGTGCGCGAAGACCGAACAAGCTGTGGGTAACTTGGCAGCCGCGGCAACGGCGAAATTCTGTCCACCGCGCCGCACAGCGGTTCCACAGCTTACAAAGAGGCTCGCACGCACGCCAAGCCTTTGCCTCACAAGCACGTTTCCGCGTTACCCCACGCCGGTGGCGCCTCTATTACCTATTACTAGTTATAGATACAGAAGGTAACGAACAAATGGTTCTGGTCAAAGCAAAGCGCGACGAGATCCTCGTACCCCTTTCGGCGGTGAGCGGAATCATCGAGCGCCGCCATACCCTGCCGATCCTGTCCAACGTGCTGATCGAGCGCGTCGGCGGAAACCTGTCGTTCGTCGCCACCGATATCGAGATCCAGATCACCGCGAAGAGCGGCCTCGAGGCCGCCGCCGAATCCCATTCCATCACCGTGGGCGCGCGCAAGCTGCTCGACATCCTGCGGGCGCTGCCGGACTCGGCCGAGGTGAGCCTGCAGCAGCAGGACAAGAAGCTCCTGGTCAAGGCGGGGCGAAGCCGGTTCTCGCTGCAAAGCCTGCCGGCAGAGGATTTCCCGAAGCTCGCCAAGCCGGCCGGCGAGGCCGCGCGCTTCAAGCTCGAGCAGAGGGCGCTGCGGCGCCTGCTCTCGCTGGTCCAGTACGCCATGGCGCAGCAGGACATCCGCTACTACCTGAACGGGCTGCTGATGGTGGTCGAAGACCGCAGCCTCAAGCTCGTCGCCACCGACGGTCACCGGCTGGCGCTCGCGACCCTGAAGCTCGCGGCGGACCTGCCGCGCCAGGAAGTAATCGTGCCGCGAAAGACGGTGCTCGAGCTCTCCAAGCTGCTCGCCGACAGCGACGATGAAGTGAGCATCCAGCTTTCATCGACTCAGGCGGCGTTCAGCTTCGGCTCGGTCGAGCTGGTGTCGAAGCTCGTCGACGGCAAGTTTCCGGACTACACCCGCGTGATTCCGGCCCAGCACAAGAACCGGCTGCAGATCGAACGCGAGCCGCTGCGCCAGGCGCTGCTGCGCGCCGCGATCCTCTCGAACGAGAAGTTCCGCGGCGTGCGCTGGGTGCTGGGAGAGGGCAGCCTGAAGATCGTGTCCTCCAACGCCGAGCAGGAGGAGGCGCACGAGGAGTTGGAAGTGAAGTATTCCGGCGACGCGCTCGACATCGGGTTCAACGTCAATTACCTGCTCGACGTCCTGAACAATGTGCCAGGCGCCGAGGTCGAGTGCGCCTTCGGCGACTCTTCGTCGAGCGCGCTGATCTCGTATGCGTCGGAGAAGGACTTCAAGTACGTCGTCATGCCGATGAGGATCTAGCGCTTTGTCCGAACAGGAAAAACCAGGGCAGCCGGAAAAGCCCGACAGGCCGGAAAAGCCCGACGCCAACGAATACGGCTCGGACTCGATCAAGGTCCTGAAGGGCCTCGAGGCGGTGCGCAAGCGTCCCGGCATGTACATCGGCGACACCTCCGACGGCACGGGCCTCCACCACATGGTGTTCGAGGTCGTGGACAACGCGGTCGACGAGGCCCTGGCCGGCTTCTGCGACGAGATCGTGGTCACCATCCACACCGACAATTCGATTTCGGTGATCGACAATGGTCGCGGTATTCCCACCGGGATCAAGGAGGACGACGAGGGCAAGCGCTCGGCCGCCGAGATCGTGATGACGGAGCTGCACGCCGGAGGCAAGTTCGACTCGAACTCCTACAAGGTTTCCGGCGGCCTGCACGGCGTGGGCGTATCGGTGGTCAATGCGTTGTCCGAGTGGCTGCGGCTCACGATCTGGCGCGACCGGCGCGTCCACCAGATGGAGTTTCGCAACGGAGCCGCGGTCGGACCGCTGAAGGAGGCGGGTCGCACCGAGCGCCGCGGCACCGAGGTGCATTTTCTCGCCTCACGCGAGACCTTCGGCTCGATCGATTACCACTACGACATCCTGGCGCGGCGCCTGCGCGAGCTCTCGTTCCTGAACAACGGCGTGAAGATCGTGCTCATCGATCAGCGTGCCGGCAAGGAGGAGAACTTCGCCTTCGGCGGTGGGGTGAAGGGGTTCGTCGAGTATATGAACCGTGCCAAGAACGTGCTGCATCCGAACGTGTTCCACGGCGTCGGGGAGAAGGACGGCATCACGGTCGAGGTGTCGATGCAGTGGAACGACTCCTACCAGGAGAGCGTCCTGTGCTTCACCAACAATATCCCGCAGAAGGACGGCGGCACGCACCTCACGGGCCTGCGCGCGGCGATGACCCGGGTGCTGAACAAGTACATCGAGGAAAACGAGATCGCGAAGAAGGCGAAGGTTGAGACCACCGGCGACGACATGCGCGAAGGCCTCGCCTGCGTGCTCTCGGTGAAGGTGCCGGAGCCGAAGTTCTCGTCCCAAACCAAGGAGAAGCTGGTGTCCTCGGAGGTGCGCCCGGTGGTCGAGGAGGTTGTGGCGGAGAAGCTGCGCCAGTACCTCGACGAGCGCCCGGTCGACGCGCGCACCATCACGGTGAAGATCGTCGAGGCGGCCGCCGCGCGCGAGGCGGCGCGCAAGGCGCGCGAGATGACGCGCCGCAAGGGCGTGCTCGACGGCATGGGCCTGCCCGGCAAGCTTGCCGACTGTCAGGAGCGCGACCCGGCGCTCTGCGAGCTCTACCTGGTCGAGGGCGATTCGGCCGGCGGCTCGGCCAAGCAGGGCCGCGACCGCAAGTTCCAGGCGATCCTGCCGCTGAAGGGCAAGATCCTCAACGTGGAGCGCGCGCGCTTCGACAAGCTCCTGTCGTCGGCCGAGATCGCGACCCTGATCACGGCGCTCGGCTGCGGCATCGGCAAGGAGGAGTACAACGCCGACAAGCTGCGCTACCACCGCATCATCATCATGACCGACGCCGATGTCGACGGCTCGCACATCCGCACGCTGCTGCTCACCTTCTTCTACCGCCAGATGCCCGAGTTGGTGGAGCGCGGCCACATCTACATCGCGCAGCCGCCGCTTTACCGCGCGAAGCTCGGAAAAGAGGAGCGCTATCTCAAGGACGAGCACGAGCTGAACGAGTTCATGCTCAGGCAGGCGCTGGTCGACGCGGCGCTGCATCCCGGCGCCGAGCGCGAGCCGATCGCCGGCGAGGCGCTCGCGCAGCTGGCCAAGTCTTTCCTGCTGTCAGAAGCGGTGATCGAACGCGTGTCGCGGCTGATCGATCGCGAGGTGCTGCAGGCAATCCTGGCTGGCGCGCGCGTCGATCTCACCCGCCGCGAGACCGCCGAGGCCTCGGCCGAGGCGCTCGAAGCGACGATCGGCGGCGCGGGCGTGGCGGTGGCGCCCCACTTCGACCAGAAGACCGAGCGCTACCAGGTGCGAATCGAGCGCACGCGGCACGGTAACGTGCGCATGTCCACGGTCGACACCGAGTTCGTGCACTCCGGCGACTACGCCCAGATCCGCCAGACCGCCGAGATGCTGCGCGGCCTGATCGGCGCCGGCGCGTATGTCCAGCGCGGCGACAAGAAACAGCCGGTGCGCGACTTCTCCGAGGCGATGAAGTGGCTGCTGGGCGAGGTCGAGAAGGCGACCACCCTGCAGCGCTACAAGGGACTGGGGGAGATGAATCCCGAGCAGCTGTGGGAAACCACCATGGACCCCAACATGCGGCGCCTGCTCAAGGTGCAGATCGAGGACGGCATCGCCGCCGACGAGATCTTCACCAAGCTGATGGGCGACGAGGTCGAGCCGCGCCGCGCGTTCATCGAGTCGAACGCGCTCGGGGTGCGGAACCTCGACGTGTAGAGGATTTTTCTTCGGCGGTCTTTTCCGGCTTTTCCGTCTTGTCCTGCTTCTGGGCCGGCCGTTCGGCCTTTTCCTTCGGCGCGCGCGGCTGGAATTCGAAGCCGATCTTGCCGTCGGGTTGCTTTACCAGGAATGCCTTGAACCTGCGCCCCTTCTTCGAAACGAAGCCGGTCAGCAGGTCGGTGCGCCCGGTCTCGAGCAGCTTCTTCATCTGCTCGCGCTCGATCGGCTGCTGCAGGATCATGCGGCCGGAGCGGAAGTCGCAGCTGCGCTTGGGTCCGACCGCGTTCTCGCACGTGTAGGCCATGCCATGCTCGAACACCCGGCCGCCGTCCTTGGGGCAGGCGCCGAGCGGCTCCTGGCCGCTGAAGTCCGGCGCTTCCTCGCCCTCGCCTGAAGCCTGGCCGAAGTCGAACTCGAGGCGCAGGTCGTCGGTGAGGCGCATCACCGCAGCGAAGGGCTTGCCCATGCGGCTGCGGAAGCCCGTGAGTGGGCCGACCACCCGCTTGGTGATGAGCTCGGCGACTTCGTCGGGCGACCATTCGCGGCCCGAGGTGACCTTCCACAGCGCGAAGTCGCACTTCTGGCACTGGAACTTGCGGTAATTCTCCTGCACCACGCCGCCGCACTTGGGGCACTTGGCCGGCACGGTGGCATAGACCACGTCGGGGATTTCGCCGGTCTTGATGACCGTGACCACCTTGCGCACCAGCTCGGAGATCTCCTTCATGAACTCGTCGCGCTTCAGCTTGCCGGCTTCGATCAGCTTCAGCTTGTGCTCCCACTCGCCGGTGAGCTCGGGCGAGGCGAGTTCGACTATGTGCAGCATGTGCAGCGCAAAGAGGAGCGAAAACGCCTTGGGCGTGGGCACCAGCTCACGCCCGTCGCGGTTGACGTACTCCTCGCGGATCAGGCCCTCGATGGTAGCGGCGCGTGTCGCCGGCGTGCCCAAGCCCTTCGCTTCCATGGCGGCGCGCAGCTCGTCGTCCTCCACCAGCTTGCCGGCGCCTTCCATGGCGGAGAGGAGCGTCGCTTCAGTGTAGCGCGGCGGGGGCTTGGTCTGGTTCGCCTGCGCGCTCACTTCCACCACCAGGACTTTTTCGCCCGGCTCGATCGCCGGCAGGTTCTGGTTGTCTTCGCCCGCCGCGCGTCCGTACACCGCCAGCCAGCCCGCGCTCTGCAGCACCCGTCCCTCGGTTCTGAATTGGTGATTGCTCGAATTCGCCTCTATGCGCGTGATCCGCGTCGTCTGCAGGTACTCGGCGGCCGGATAGAACACCGCGAGGAAGCGGCGTACCACCATGTCGTAGAGCTTCTGCTCGGCCTCGTTCAGGTGCTTCGGCGTCTGCAGCGTCGGAATGATGGCAAAGTGGTCCGAGATCTTGGTGTTGTCGAAAATGCGCTTGTTCGGCCTCGCCCAGCCCTGCTTCAGGATCTGCCTAGCGAAGGTGGCGAAGGCCTTCGTCTCGCCGAGCGCCTTGAGGGTGTCCTTGACCGTCGGGAGATAGTCCTCGGGCAGCGCGCGCGAGTCGGTGCGCGGGTAGGTGAGGACCTTGTGCCTCTCGTAGAGTGCCTGCGCGAGCGACAGGGTCATGCGGGCCGGGAAGCCGAAGCGCCCATTCGCCTCGCGCTGCAGGCTGGTGAGGTCGAACAGCAGCGGAGAAAGCTGCGTCGAGGGCTTGGTTTCTTCGGTGGCGACGCCCTTCTTGCCACGGCAGGCGGCAACGATCGCCTCCGCGTGCTCCGCATTCCAGAGGCGCTCGGGCTTGCGCTCGGCGTCGTCGTCCTTCTTGAATTCGGGGTCGAACCAGCGGCCGCCGTACTCGCCGGCCTTGGCTTCGAAGCGGGCGTGTACTTCCCAGTAGTCGCGCGCCGTAAAGGCGCGGATCTTGTCCTCGCGCTCCACGAGAATCGCCAGCGTCGGGGTCTGGACCCGGCCTACGGTGGTCAGATAGAAGCCGCCTTCCTTGGAATTGAAGGCGGTCATGGCGCGGGTGCCGTTGATGCCGACCAGCCAGTCGGCCTCGGAACGGCTCTTCGCCGCGTCGGCGAGCGGCAACATTTCGCGGTCCGCGCGCAGCTTGGAGAAGCCGTCGCGGATCGCCTGCTGGGTCATCGACTGCAGCCACAGCCGCTCGATCGGCTTGTTCGCCTTCGCGTGCTGCACGAGATAGCGGAAGATCAGCTCGCCCTCGCGCCCCGCGTCGCAGGCATTCACCAGGCCGCTCACGTCCTTGCGCTTGAGCAAGCGCAGGATCAGGTTGAGCCGCTCTTTGCTCTTGTCGATCGGCGAAAGATCGAAATGCGGCGGAATGAGCGGCAGCCGGGCGAAGGACCACTTGCCCTTCTTGACGTCGTACTTCTCGGGCACGGCGAGCTCGAGCAGGTGGCCGACCGCCGAGGAGAGAACGTATTGATCGCTCTCGAAAAAATCGCCCTTGCGCGCGAAGCCACCGAGCGCGCGCGCGATGTCGGCTGCGACCGACGGTTTCTCGGCAATGATGAGTTTCTTGCCCATGCGGCGAAAGGCGGCAGATGATAAGTGCAAACCAGCGCCTGCTTCAACCACCGCCCGCGTAGGGGAGAAAAAGCGAGCTAGCTCGCTACCCGCGTCCGCGGCGCGCTGAAGAGATCCTCCGCCATGAGGCGGCTCGCGGCCGCTTGCTGATTCCACATCACCATCAGCACGATGAGCTTGAGCTGCTCCAGCGTCAGGCTTTCGCCCGCGGCCGCGAGCGAGCGCTCGAGCACGAGCTCGCGCGTCTGCGGAGTGAGGATGCCGGAGTGCTCGAGCGTCATGAGAAAGCCGCGGCACTGAGCGTCGAGCTTGGCGACCTCGCGGGCCGCGAACGCGCGGAACGATCGCTTCGCGTCGGGCAGATCGGCGAGGCCGGCGTGAGGACCGGTCAGGACTCCGGCGAGCCAGTGCAGCGCTTCGCTGATGTCGGAATCCTCGAACCCGGCCGCAGACAGCTTCTTCGCCACGCGGTCGCTGTCGTGCGCGACTTCGGTCTGCTGGCAGTTCTCGAACACATAGACGAGGACGTCGTACATAAGCGTTCCCTTCTTATTAACGCTGCATGGGGATTTCGGTTTACCGGCGCTCTCCCATCTCGAGGCGCTGGTACAGGCCGCCCGGAAGCGCTGCCACGCGCCCGTCGAGCTCGAGGCGCAGCAGCTGCGAAGCCACTTGCTCGGCGGAAAGTCCGGCGCGCGAGCAGAGCGAGTCCACGTCCACCGGATCGTGGCCCATGAACTGCAGCAGGCCTCCCTCCGCCGGCGCGCCGGCGGCCGCGGATTCGCGCGGCTGCGCTACGGTGGAGGCAAAGCCGCTCGGGCGGAAGCCCGAAAGCTCGGCGAGCACGTCCTCGGCCGACTCGACGAGCTTCGCACCCGATTTGATGAGGGCATGGCAGCCCTTCGACAGCGGCGAATGGATCGAGCCGGGAATCGCGAATACCTCGCGGCCCTGATCGGCAGCGGCACGCGCGGTAATGAGCGAACCCGAGGCGAGCGCTGCCTCGACCACCAGGCAGCCCCGTGCCAGTCCGCTGATCAGGCGATTGCGGCGCGGAAAGTTGTGCGCCGCAGGCGCTGCGCCGGGCGGGAACTCCGACAGCAGCAGACCGCGGCTCGCGATCTCGCCTGCGAGCGCCGCGTTGCGCTGCGGATAGGCAACGTCGATTCCGGTGCCGAGGACGGCGATGGTGCTGGCCGCTCCTGCAAGGCCGCCGCGGTGGGCCGCGGCATCGATGCCCAGCGCGAGGCCCGAGACGATCGTAAGCCCCGCGTCGCTCAGCGCGCGCGCGAAGCTTTCGGCGTTGCGCTCGCCCTGCGCGCTCGCGTTACGGCTTCCGACGATGGCGAGCGCCGGGCGCGAGGCGAGCTCGACCCGCCCCGCGGCGTAGAGCAGCGCGGGCGGATCGGCGATTTCGAGCAGGCTGCGCGGATAGGCTTCGTCGGCGAGCGTGATGACCGCGCGACCGGGCCCGAGCGCCCATTCGAGGCTTCGGTTTACGGCCTCGCGCACGGCGGAGGAATCGAGCGCGGCGAGCGCGTCGGCCGACGCGAATGCCGCGAGTTCGGAGCGCTTTTTCTGGAGGATGGCCTGCGGCAGGCCGAACTGCTTGAGCATCGCGCGCAGGCTTGCCGCGCCGAGCCCGGGTGTGAGCGTGAGCTGCAGCCAGCTCGCCAGCCCCGGGTCCTGGGTCATGCCGCCTTACGGGGTGCGTACCACATCGAGCGGGCTGATGGGCCTCGTGACGTGCATGACCAGCGCGTAGGATACCCGGTCGAAGACGCGAAACACAAACGAGATGCCGGCGCGCTCATCGGGCAGCTTGATCAGCGCGTCGGACGCGCCGAGCGCCTTGGTCGTGTCGCGCACCGCGCCGCCGAGCGAATGGAGCGCGAGGACGTGGCCAACCTCGATCCCGTCTGCGCGGCCGCGATTGATGCTGATGATCTGCAGCGGTCCGGCTTCGCCGACGCGTCCGACGCTGCCGTAGATCCTGAGGACACGGCCGCGCAAGTCTGCGGAGGGCGCATGCGGCGCATAGTTCATCGGTTGCGGCGGACCCGCAGCGACGAGCTTGTCGCCGGCGTTGACTTCCTGCACCGCACTCGTCAGCACGATCGTGGCGGGATTGCCCGGACGGGTCACTTGCGCCGTGCCGAGGTAGATCGCTTCGTACGCGAGCGTGCGCTGGGTATCGGGGTCGACCAGCGGCGCTCCTTGGCGAAAGACGTACCAAGTCTCCTCCCCGGCGTCCGCGATGCCGCGCACATACGCGGTATTGCCGGCGGCGAGGATGACCCGGTCCTTCTCGGTGGCCACGATGGTGGGCGCCTTGGCCAGTCCGTCGGGTTCGATCACCAGCGGTCTGGAAAGGAAGGGCTCGATCGCCGACGGAGGAATGCTCGGGATCTGCTGGTCTGTGAGCGACTCGGCCCGTGCCCGCGGGGCGAGCCTTGTGGTTCCGCTGGGCGGCGCTCCAGCAGCGGTGCCTGGACCAGACGGCGCGCCCGGCTGGGCGCCGGACGGCGCGCCCGGCTGGGTGCCGGAGGGCACGCCGGCGATCGAAAGCGTGCCGCGCGCGCGGTCGAGAAGCAGCACCATTCCCGGGTAGATCAGGTGCGGGTTCTGGATTTGCTCGCGATTCATGCCCCAAAGCTCGGGCCAGCGCCACGGAGAATCGGTGTAGCGCGTGGAGATTCCCCAGAGCGTGTCGCCGGGGACCACCACGTAACGGTCTGGAGCGTCGGCCTTGAGCACGAGCGGCGCCCGTGGCGCCTGAGCCCAGGCGATGCCCGAGATGACGAAGAAAATGAGCGCTGTGATAGACTTACGGAATTGCTGGACCATGGCGACCCCGTCCCTTTTGCGGCATCCTGGACCGGCTGGAATTTTTGTTTGTCGACCCCAAGTACTGGTACCCAAAACGATACCCACAGGCCGAATAGTTTATATGTTGCGTTAGATTGTCCATATAATCTATTCAATTAGCAAGCGAATTTCTCCCCAGATGGCTGTTTTGAACATACTGCGCTACCCCGACGTCCGGCTCCACAAAGTAGCCGCCCCGGTGACCGTCTTCGACGAGGCCCTGAAGAAGCTTGTGGCCGACATGGCCGAGACCATGTATGCGGCTCCGGGTATCGGTCTGGCGGCCACTCAGGTCGACGTCCACAAGCAGGTGATCGTGGTGGATGTCTCCGAGCGGCGCGATTCCCTGGTGGTTCTGGTCAACCCTGAGATTGTGGAGGCGGTGGGCGTCTCCGACATCGAGGAAGGTTGCCTATCGCTGCCGTCGATCTACGAGTTGGTCGAGCGCGCCGAGCGGGTCAAGGTTCGTGCCTATGACCGGAACGGCAACGCGTTCACGCTAGAAGCGCAGGGGCTGCTCGCGGTCTGCATCCAGCACGAGATGGATCATCTGAAGGGCAAGGTGTTCATCGAGTACTTGTCGCAGCTCAAGCAGCAGCGCATTCGCGCCAAGCTGGCCAAGCAGCTGCGCAAGACAGCCTGACCGCGCTTTCCTGCGCCTCGTCTTCGCCGGCACGCCCGAGTTCGCCGAACGGGCGTTGGCGCGGCTCTTGGCTGCAGGACACGAGGTTGTCCTAGCACTCACCCAGCCTGACCGCCCCGCCGGGCGCGGGCTGCGCCCGGTCTCAAGTCCCGTGAAGCGTCTTGCCGCCGACCGCGGCATTGAGGTGTTCCAACCTGAAAATTTCAAAAGCAAGGAAACCGTCGAGCGGGTACGGTCGGTCCGACCGGATGCCTTGGTCGTCGCCGCTTACGGGCTGATCCTGCCGCAGGCGCTGCTCGACGCCGGCCGGCACGGCGCCATCAACATTCATGCTTCCCTTCTCCCACGCTGGCGTGGCGCTGCGCCGATCCAGCGGGCATTGCTGGCGGGCGATGCGGAAACCGGAATATCGATCATGCAGATGGAGGCCGGGCTGGACAGCGGCCCGGTGCTGATGCAGGCGAAGACGCCCATCGGCGGCGATGACGACGCCGGTAGCCTGCACGACCGGCTCGCCGGGATCGGCGCCGACCTGATCGTTGAAGCGCTCGTCGAGTTGGAGTCATCCCGCTTGCTGGCGATTCCACAACCAAAGTTAGGAATCACTTACGCCGGCAAAATCGACAAGCGCGAAACCCGGCTCGATTGGACGCGTCCTGCAGCGGAACTCGAGCGCGCCGTGCGTGCCTTTCGGCCGGTACCAGGTGCCTCTGCTCGCCTTGGCGGACTGGAAATCAAGATCTGGCGCGCGCGGTTGGCCCCCGGTGGCGCCCTCAAGCCCGGAGAACTCACCGACGGTCTGGTTGCCGGCTGCGGGCAGGGCGCGCTCGAGATTCTCGAGCTCCAGCGCGCCGGCGGGCGTCGCCTCAGTGCGCCCGAATTTCTGCGCGGCCATCCCTTGCCCGGGGACGCCCGGTTCGAATGAAAACCACCGCTGCCCTGGCGCCGGCACTTCGCGATGCGGCGCGCATGGTGGCGCGGGTCGCTTCAGGCCGCAGTCTGGTCGATCAATTCAGCCTCGCCGCCGAGGGCGGCGGGAGTTCGCGGGCCGCGCTTCTCGATCTGACCCACGGGACGCTGCGCCGCTACGGCCTCGTCCAGGGGATCGTCGCCGCGCTGTCGCGTCGCGGCCCGCCCGACCCGCTCGTCCAGGCGCTCCTGTGGTGCGCCCTGTACGCGCTGCAGTCCGGACGTTACGCCGAGTACACCGTGGTCGATCAGGCGGTGCGGGCCACCGCGCTGCTCGAACGCTGGCCTGCCAAGACCTACGTGAACGGGGTGCTGCGCACCTACCTGCGAAGCCGCGAGGCGCTCGAGGCACGGCTGCGCGCAAATGAAGAAGAGGCGCGCCACCAGCACCCGCAATGGTGGATCGAGCTGGTCCGCGGCGCGTATCCCGAGCGCTGGGAGGAAGTCCTCGCGGCGGGCAACGCGCACCCGCCGATGACGCTGCGCGTAAATACGCGCCGCATCGCACCGGCGGATTACTTGAAGCGCCTCGCCGAGGCCGGCATCGCTGCGAGCGTGGCCGGAGACGCCGCGCTCTTGCTTGGGAAACCGGTGCCGGTGGAGCGGCTGCCAGGCTTTGGCGACGGGGAGGTCTCGGTCCAGGACGCGGGCGCACAGCGCGCGGCAGGGCTGCTCGATCTCGCCCCCGGGCAGCGCGTGCTCGACGCCTGCGCCGCGCCGGGGGGCAAGAGCGCCCATATCCTGGAGCGCGCCGACGTCGCGCTCACCGCGATCGACTTGGACGCTGAGCGCTGCGAGCGCGTGATGCGCAACCTGGAGCGGCTCTCGCTGCGCGCGGAAGTGCGCGCGGCCGACTGCACGCGGCCGCAAACATGGTGGGATGGCGCACGCTTCGACCGAATCCTTGCCGACGTGCCGTGCTCGGCCTCCGGCGTCGCGCGGCGTCATCCCGACCTCAAGTGGCTGCGCCGCGCCGGCGATGCCGCGGCGTTCGCGCTTCGCCAGGCGTCAATCCTGGATGCGCTTTGGCAGCTGCTCGCAGCGGATGGTAAATTGCTGTATGTCACCTGCTCGGTATTTCCGCAGGAAAACCAGGAAGTCGTGCAAGCTTTCCTGGCGCGCACGCGAGGCGCGCGGCCGCTCCCGTTGTCCGACGGCAAGGAGAGCCAGTGGCTGCCCGGCCCCCGGCACGACGGGTTCTTTTACGCCCTGATCCAAAAACAAGCCTGACGCAACGCGATGCGCCGCATCGCCTTTCTCGCGAGACTCGCCCTGCTCCTCGCCTCGCTCGCTGCGTGTCCCGCCCACGCCGACGACATCGAGGTGCGCAACGTGTCGCTGCGCGCAACCGAGGAGGGGCTGGTGCTCGACGCGGATTTCGCCTTCGAGCTCACGCCGCGGCTCGCCGAGGTCGTGGCGAACGGCGTGCCGCTCTACTTCCGCATCGAGTTCGAGCTGATCCGCCATCGCTGGTACTGGTTCGATGACACGACTGCCGCACGGCGGTTGCAGGTGCGGCTGTCCTATCATGCGCTGTCGCGGCAGTTCCGGCTGTCGACCGGGCTGCTGCAGCAGAACTTCGCGACGCTGGAGGAAGCGCTCAACGTGCTGAAGCGCGTTCGCAACTGGCTGGTGGTCGAGCGCAGCGTTCCCCTCTCGGGCGACTACGAGGCGGCGGTGCGCATGCGCCACGACGTGTCCCTGCTGCCCAAGCCGTTCCAGCTCTCGGCCCTCACCGCGCGCGACCTGCACCTCGACTCGGCGTGGTACCGCTTTACGGTGCGCTCGCTCGAGCAGGCGCCGGCGCCGGTGGAAAGCCGCGACCTCCAGGGAGCTCCGCCGCGATGAAGTGGGTGCTGATCATCGGCGGCGTGGTAGCGGCGCTGGGGCTGTTCCTGCTCGCCACGGCGAGCGGCGACACCGCGGTGTTCGAGCGCCAGTATCCGATGATCCTGGGACTCAACGCGGCGCTCGCCGCGCTGCTCGCCGCGCTCGTCGCCTACCAGCTCGTCGCCATTGCGCGGCGCTACCGGGCGCGGGTTTTCGGCACGCGCCTGACGCTGCGCCTTCTCACGCGCTTCGCTGCGCTCGCGGTGGTGCCGGGCCTCATCGTCTACGCGGTGTCGGTCCAGTTCCTCACCCGTTCGATCGAATCGTGGTTCGACGTCAAGGTGGATGCGGCGCTCGAGGGCGGCATCAACCTCGCGCAGCAGGCGATCGACCAGATGATGCTGGAGCTGCAGGGCAAGGCGCGTGCGATGGCGCTGGAGCTGGCCGAGCGCTCCGAGCCGCAGCTGCCCGCCCGCCTCGAGCGCCTGCGCGCCCAGGCGGGCGTGGCGGAGGCGGTGGTCGTAACCGCCAGCGGACGCGTGATCGCGAGCGCGAGCGACGACGTGACGCGCCTGGTGCCCGAGCTGCCGAGCCGCGAGCTGCTGCGCCAGGCGCGCGCAAGCCGCGGCTACACCACCGTCGATTCCGTCGCCGGGCGCCCGCTTTCGCTGCGCGTGGTGCTGCCGCTCAATGCGCGCGGGCTGGCGGAGGAGGCGCGCTACCTGCAGCTGCGCAACACGGTCCCGCTGCAGTTCGGCCGCAGCGCCGAGGCGGTCGAGACCGCCTACCGCGATTATCGCGAGCTCGCAATCTCGCGCGACGGGCTCAAGCGCATCTACGTGGTCACGCTGAGCTTCGCGCTGCTGATGGCGCTGTTCGTCGCCGTCGCCGTGGCGGCCACGCAATCGAACCTGCTTGCGGAGCCCCTCGCCAACCTCGCGCAGGCGACCCAGGCGGTGGCGCGGGGCGACTTCTCGCGCCAGGCGCCGGTGACGAGTCGCGACGAGCTCGGCGTGCTCACCGAATCGTTCAACTCGATGACGCGCCAGCTGGAGGAAGCGCGCCGCGTGGTCGAATCCAACCGCGCCGCGCTGGAGGCGGCGAAAGCCCACCTCGAGAACATCCTGGCGAACCTGTCGGCGGGCGTGCTGGTCTACGACCACGAGCTCGGCCTGACGATCTCGAATCGCGGCGCGCGCGCGATCGTCGGCGCCGAGCTCGAGGACTTTGCCGGCCGCATGCGCGAGCGCTTCGTCGAGCACGGCGCCAAAGACTGGCAGCTCGACCTCGCGCTGAAGGACGGCAAGGCGGTGCACGCGCGCGGTGCGCGCCTGCCGCTGGCCACCGGCGGCGGCTACGTGGTCGTGTTCGACGACATCACCCAGCTTATCCAGGCGCAACGAGCGATCGCCTGGGCCGAAGTCGCGCGGCGTCTCGCGCACGAGATCAAGAACCCGCTCACGCCGATCCAGCTTTCGGCCGAGCGGCTCGAAGTCAAGCTGGGAGAGCGGCTTGCGCGCGAGGACGCCGAAACCCTGCGCCGCGCGACCGGCACGATCGTGAGCCAGGTCGCCGCGCTCAAGGCGATGGTCGATGACTTCCGGGACTACGCGCGCCTGCCAGCGCCGGCGCCCGCCCGGCTCGACCTGAACAGCCTCGTCACCGATGTGTTGGCGCTGTACGAAAACTCGCCGGTACCGATCGTGAAGCGCCTGGACGAAGCGCTGCCGCCGGTCTGGGCCGACGGGGCACAGATCCGCCAGGTGATCCACAACCTGGTTCAGAACGCCCAGGACTCGTTGGAGAATACGGGTGCGCGCGGCGCTGGCGGGACGATCGAAGTGCGCACCGAGCTTGCGGGCGACAAGGTCCGGCTGGCGGTGAGCGACAACGGCGGCGGCTTCCCGGAGGAGCTGATGGCGCGCATCTTCGAGCCCTATGTCACCACGAAACCCCGCGGCACGGGCCTGGGGCTAGCCATAGTGAAGAAGATCGTGGATGAGCATCACGGCAGCGTCGCGATCGAAAACCGCCCCACCCGGGGCGCATCGGTGAGCGTGCTGCTGCCGCTGGCGAAGGCTGCATAGACATGGCACAGATACTGGTAGTCGATGACGAGGTAGGAATCCGCGAGCTGCTGTCGGAAATTCTCGCCGACGAGGGCCATCAGGTCATGCTCGCGGAGAGCGCCGGCGACGCGCGCCGGCTGCGCGAGCGCGGCCGGCCCGATCTCGTGCTGCTCGACATCTGGATGCCCGACACCGACGGCATCACGCTGCTGAAGGAATGGGCGGCGAGCGGCCAGCTCACCATGCCGGTGGTGATGATGTCGGGCCATGCCACCATCGAAACCGCGGTCGAAGCGACGCGCATCGGCGCGCTCGACTTCCTGGAAAAGCCGGTGGCGCTGCAGCGGCTGCTTGCGACGGTCAAGCGCGCGCTGCGCAGCCCGGAGGCGGCCGCCTCGCCGCAGCTCGCGCTGGCGGCGCTCGGCCGCTCGCCGGCGCTGGCCGACGCGAAGAAGCGGCTGGCGCAGCTCGCGCAGGCGTCCGCGCCGCTCCTGCTGCGCGGCGAGCGCGGCATGCGGCCGGAGCTGTTCGCACGGCTCCTCGCGGCGCCGAGCGCTCCCTTCCTGTCCGGCGCGGAGCTTCTTGCCGAGCCGCCCTCCGAGCTCCTCGCCAAGGCGACCGGCGGCATCCTGTTTTTCCCCGACCTCGCACGCCTGGCGCGCGGCGAGCAGCGCAGCCTCGAGTTCCTCCTGACGCGCGCCGAAAAGCACAAGGTGCGGCTGGTGTCGTTTTCGCCACTCGACGTGAAGAGCCTGGTGGAGAAGCACGACTTCGACCCCGACCTGGGGGCGCGGCTATCCGAGCTCACGTTGCGCCTGCCGGCGCTGCGCGAATTCGCCGAGGACGTGCCCGACCTCGCCTCGCTCATGCTCGCACAGATGGTGGAGGCGCGCGCCTGTCCGCAGCGCCGGCTCTCGATCGCCTCGCTCAATGCGCTGCGCCACCATGTCTGGCCGGGCAACCTGACCGAGCTCGAGGGCGTGGTGAAGGACCTCGCGCTGAGCTCGCTCGACGAGGAGGTTCAACTCGACGACGTCGAGCGCGTGCTGGCCGGGCGCGCGGTGCCGGGCGCGCTGCCCGAGGTGCTGCTCGACCGGCCCTACCGCGAGGCGCGCGAAGCGTTCGAGCGCGTCTACTTCGAGCACCTGCTTTCCCGCGAGCACGGCAGCATGTCGCGCGTCGCCGAGCGCTCGGGCCTCGAGCGCACGCACCTCTACCGCAAGCTCAAGGCGCTCGGGCTGCCGGTCGGGCGGCGCGAGGAATGAAGATCGTGATCCTGGGGGCCGGGCAGGTCGGCGGCTCGGTCGCCGAGAGCCTGGTCTCGGAGGCGAACGACATCACCGTCGTCGACATCGAGCCGCAGCGCCTGCGCGCGCTGCAGGAGCGGCTCGACCTGCGCACCGTCGTCGGCAGCGGAGCGCATCCGTCGGTCCTCGCCGAGGCCGGCATCGACGACGCCGACTTGCTGATCGCGGTCACCCAGTCCGACGAGACCAACCTGGTCGCCTGTCGCATCGCCGCCCGCATGTTCAACGTGCCGCGCCGCATCGCGCGCGTGCGCGCCACCGACTACCTCGCGAACGAGCGCGTGCTGGGCGAGGACGGGTTCGACGTGGACCTCTCGATCTGCCCCGAGCAGGTCCTGACCGACTATATCGTCAAGCTGGTCGAGTTCCCGGAGGCGCTCCAGGTGCTCGACTTCGCCGGCGGCAAGGTCAGCCTGGTCGCGGTGCGGGCGTTCGCCGGCGGCCCCCTCGTCGGCCATCCGCTGAAGGAGTTGCGCCGCCACATCCCGCGCGTCGACGCGCGCATCGTCGCCATCTTCCGCGGCGACGGCTCGATCGTCCCGGACGGCGACACGATCATCGAGGCGGGCGACGAAGTGTTCTGCCTCGCGGCCGCCGAGCACATCCGCGAGGTCATGCGCGAGCTGCGGCGCATGGACCGCCCGGTGCGGCGCGTGATGATCGCTGGCGGCGGCAACATCGGCCTGCGTCTCGCGCTCGCGCTCGAGGAGCGCTATTCGGTCCGGGTGATCGAGCACAACAAGCGCCGCTGCGAGCTGATCGCGGCGCGCCTGGGGGAAGCGCTGGTGCTGAACGGCGACACCACCGACGAGGAGCTGCTCGAGAGCGAGAACATCGCCGAGATGGACCTGTTCGTCGCCGTGACCAACGACGACGAGAACAACATCATGAGCTCGCTGCTCGCCAAGCGCATGGGCGCGCGCCGGGTGGTATCGCTCATCAACCGCAGGTCCTACGTCGACCTGCTGCAGTCGGGGCAGATCGACATCGCCATCTCGCCGGCTCAGGCGACCATCGGCACGCTGCTCGCGCATGTGCGCCGCGGCGACGTCGTCGCCGTTCATAGCCTGCGGCGCGGCGCGGCGGAAGCGCTCGAGGCCGTGGTGCACGGCGACCGGGAATCGTGCAAGCTGACCGACCGGCGCGTGAACGAGATCGACCTGCCGCCGGGCACCACGATCGGAGCGGTGGTGCGCGGCGGCCAGGTGATCATGGCGCATCACGACACGGTGATCCGGGCCGAGGACCATGTCATCGTGTTCGTGACCGACAAGAAGAACCTGCCGCGCGTGGAGCGCATGTTCCAGGTCGGCGTGCGCTTCATGTAGCCGGCGATGCGCTTCGTCGCCGTCGTCAACGTGCTCTCGCGCGTGCTGCTGCTCTTCGCCGTCAGCATGACGCTCCCGTGGGGTCTCTCGTTTCTGCTGGACGACGGCGCCGGAAGAGCCTTCGGCTGGTCGCTCGCCGCGACCCTCGGCGCCGCGGCGCTGCTTTGGCTCGCCACCTTCCGCGAACGCCGCGAGCTCCAGGTGCGCGACGGCTTCCTCCTGGTGGCGCTGGTCTGGACGGTGCTTCCCGCGTTCGCGACGCTGCCGCTTCTTCTCAGCATCGAGGGTCTGTCCTTCACCGACGCCTACTTCGAGGCCGTCTCCGGGCTCACCGCCAGCGGCGCGACGGTACTCGACGGACTCGACGAGCTGCCTCCTTCCCTCAACATCTGGCGCGGGCTCATGATCTGGCTCGGCGGCATGGGCGTGATCGTCCTGGCGGTCGCGATCCTGCCGCTGCTCGGCGTGGGCGGCAGCCAGCTTTTCAAGGCCGAAACACCGACGCCCATGAAGGACACCAAGCTCACGCCTCGCATCGCCGAGACGGCGAAGGGCTTGTGGCTCGTGTACGTCGGCTTCACCCTCGCGTGCGTCTTCGCCTACTGGGTCGCGGGGATGGACGAGCTCGACGCCCTGATGCATGGATTCACCACCATGGGCCTGGGCGGCTTCTCGACCCACGATGCGAGCTTTGCGCACTGGGACTCGCCCGCGATCGAGGCAGTGGCGATCGTGTTCATGCTGGTCGCAGCGGTCAATTTCGCCACCCATTTTCTCGTCTGGCGCCGGCTCAGCCCGGGTCCCTACCGAAGGGATCCGGAGGCGAAGGCCATGCTGCTGGTGCTCGCGCTTGCCGTGCTGCTCGTCGCGGGCTATCTCTTCCTCACCGGCGTCTACGACGATTTCGGCACCGCGCTGCGGTATGCCGCGTTCAACGTGGTTTCGCTCGCCACCACCACCGGCTATGCCAACACCGACTACGGCCAGTGGCCGATCTTCGCGCCCTTGGTGATGCTGTTCCTCTCCAGCTTCGTCAGCTGCTCGGGATCGACCGGCAGCGGAATCAAGATGATCCGAGCGCAGATCCTGTTCAAGCAGATCTGGCGAGAGCTCCTGCGCACCATTCATCCGCGGATCTACAACCCGGTGAAGCTCTCCGCGATTCCGCTCCCGAGTGCCACCGTGTTCGCCGTGCTCGCCTATGTCTTCATGTACACGTCGTGCGTGATCGTGCTGACGCTGCTGCTCACCGCGTCCGGGCTCGACGTGGTGTCGGGGTTTTCGGCGGCGGTCGCCTCGCTCAACAACACCGGACCGGGGCTGGGCGCGGTGGGCCCCGCCACCACCTACGCCAACCTCACCGACACCCAGACCTGGATCTGCAGCTTCGCCATGCTGCTCGGACGGCTGGAGCTCTTCACGCTGCTCGTCGTTCTCACCCCGGCGTTCTGGCGCAAATGACGCCGATTGCGAAGGCGATCCAGCCCAATATGAACGTCACGCCCCCCAACGGGGTCAACGCGCCCAGGCCACGGGGAGCGCCCAGCGCCAGCGCGTAAAGGCTCCCGGAGAAGAGCACTACGCCGGCGAAGAGAAGCCACCCGGCCGCCCTGATCCAGCTCCCTTCAACGTGGAGGCCCGCAAGCCCAACCAGGAGGAGACCCAAAGCGTGCCACGCGTGGTACTGGACCGCGGTCTGCCACACGCCAAGCATCTCCGGAGAGAGGCGCGCCTTGAGCGCGTGGGCGCCGAACGCGCCCAGGCCGACCGCGGCCGCGGCGGCGAGCGCGCCGAGTGCCAGGAAGACCTTCAGGCCGGTTTCTTGGTGTTCTTCTTCGCGCGATGCGGCCGTTTCCTGCCGTAGCTACCCTTGTAGATCTTGCCGCGCCGCGTGCGCTTGTCGCCTTTACCCATGGGCTGATTATAGCGGCACGGTCTCGGCCTCGTAGGCGAGATACGGCGCAAGCCATTTCTCGACCTCCGACACCGGCATGCCGCTGCGGCGCGCGTAGTCCTCGATCTGGTCGCGGCCCACCTTGCCGACGGCGAAGTAGGTCGACTCGGGGTGCGAGAGGTAGAAGCCCGAGACCGACGCCGGCGGCCACATGGCGAACGATTCGGTGAGCCGCATCCCCGCGTTGCGCTCGGCGTCGAGGAGTCGAAAGAGCGGGCCCTTCGGCGTGTGATCCGGGCAGGCCGGATAGCCCGGCGCGGGGCGGATGCCGCGGTATGCCTCGGCGATGAGATCCGGGGCGGCGAGGCGTTCTTCCGGCGCATAACCCCAGAACTCTCGGCGCACGCGCTCGTGCAGCCGCTCGGCGAACGCCTCGGCGAGACGGTCCGCGAGCACCTTGAGCATGATCGCGTTGTAGTCGTCGTTGGCCGCCTCGAAAGCTGCGACGCGCTCGTCGATGCCTGCGGCGCAGACGGCGAAGGCGCCGATCCAGTCCGGAACGCCCGCCTCCTTCGGCGCGACGAAGTCGGCGAGGCAAAGGTTGGCGCGACCGGTGGGCTTATGGTTCTGCTGCCTCAGGTTATGCCACGTCATGAGACGTTCGGCGCGCGTCTCGTCGCGGTAGATCTCGACGTCATCGCCGTTCGCGCGTGCCGCGGGGTACAGCCCGAATACGCCGTTCGCCACCACCCACCCTTCCCGCACGATGCGCCCGAGCATTTCCTGGGCCTCGCCGAAGAGCTTGCGCGCGGCCTCCCCTACGACCGGATCCTGCAGGATCTTCGGGTAGGGTCCGGAGAGCTCCCACGCCTGGAAGAAGGGCGACCAGTCGATGTAGCCGACCAGCTCGGCGAGCGGATAGTCGCGCATCACCGTCACGCCCGGCTTGCGCGGCCTGGGAGGGACGTAGCTTTTCCAATCGGTGGCATGGCCGAGACGTCGCGCCTCCGCGACGGGATGCAGCGGCCCGGGACCCTTCTTGTCGCGATGCTGGTCGCGGATTTTCTCGTAGTCGGTGCGCACCTCCGAGACGAAGCGCGCGCTCGTCTCCGACAGCAGCGATTGCACCACCGGCACGCTGCGCGATGCATCGGGCACGTACACCACCGGTCCGGAATAGTTCGGCGCGATCTTGACCGCGGTGTGCGCGCGCGAAGTGGTCGCGCCGCCGATCAGCAGCGGCAGCTTCAGGCCGGCGCGCTCCATCTCGCGCGCGACGTGGCTCATTTCCTCGAGCGACGGGGTGATCAACCCCGAGAGGCCGATCACGTCCGCGTTCTCCCGCCCGGCCGCCTCGAGGATCGTCTGCGCCGGCACCATGACCCCCAGGTTCACGACCTCGTAGTTGTTGCATTGCAGGACCACCGCGACGATGTTCTTGCCGATGTCGTGCACGTCGCCTTTCACCGTCGCGATCACGATGCGGCCCTTGCTGCGCCCGGCCTCGCCGCTCTTCGCCTTCTCCTCCTCGATGTAGGGAATGAGGTGTGCCACCGCCTGCTTCATTACGCGGGCGGATTTCACCACCTGCGGCAGGAACATCTTGCCGGCGCCGAAGAGGTCGCCGACCACGTTCATGCCGTCCATGAGGGGGCCCTCGATCACCTGGATCGGCTTGGGGTGCTTGAGGCGCGCCTCTTCGGTGTCGGCGACGATGTACGTGGAAATGCCGTTGACGAGCGCGTGCGACAGGCGCTCTTCCACGCTCCCCGAGCGCCAGGCCTCGCCGCCCGCAGCTTCCTTAGCGCCTGCCTTGAAGCTCGCCGCGCGCTCCACCAGCCGCTCGGTCGCGTCCGGGCGCCGGTTGAAGATGACGTCCTCGACCAGCTCGCGCAGCGCCGGGTCGAGCTTCTCGTAGACGCCGAGCTGGCCGGCATTGACGATTCCCATCGTCATGCCCGCGCGGATCGCGTGGTACAGGAACGCGGTATGCATCGCCTCGCGCACCGGATCGTTGCCGCGGAAGGAGAACGACAGGTTGGAGACGCCGCCGGAAACCTTGGCATGCGGCAGGTTCTGGCGGATCCACCGCACGGCCTCGATGTAGTCGATGCCGTAGGTCGCGTGCTCCTCCAGCCCGGTGGCCACGGCGAAGATGTTCGGGTCGAACACGATGTCCTCGGGCGGCATCCCCACCGATTCGGTGAGAAGCTTGTAGGCGCGCGCGCACACCTCGGTGCGCCGTGCCAGCGTGTCGGCCTGGCCTTTTTCGTCGAACGCCATCACCACCACCGCAGCGCCGTACTTGCGTGCCAGGCGCGCCTGGCGCAGGAATTCGGCCTCGCCCTCCTTCATCGAGATCGAGTTCACGATCGGCTTGCCCTGCACGCACTTTAGGCCGGCTTCGATCACGCTCCACTTGGAGCTGTCGATCATGACCGGTACGCGCGCGATGTCGGGCTCGGCGGCAACCAGGTTGAGGAAGGTCGTCATCGCCTTCTCCGAGTCGAGCATCGCCTCGTCCATGTTGACGTCGATCACCTGGGCGCCGTTCTCGACCTGCTGGCGCGCGACGGCGAGCGCTGCGGGATAGTCGTCCGCCAGCACCAGGCGCGCGAAGGCCTTGGATCCGGTCACGTTGGTGCGCTCGCCGACGTTCACGAAGAGGGATCGATCGTCGATGTTGCACGGCTCCATGCCGGCGAGCCGCAGCGCGCTCGAAGGCTCCACCGGCGTGCGCGGCGCCACCCCGCGCAGCGTCTCCGCCAGGGCGCGGATGTGCTCGGGCGTGGTGCCGCAGCAGCCGCCGGCGATGTTGAGCCACCCGGCGCGCGCCCATTCGCCGATCTGGCGCGACATCGATTCGGGCGTGTCCTCGTACTCGCCGAACGCGTTCGGCAGGCCGGCGTTGGGATGGCAGCTGACACGGGTCTCGGCGATCCGCGCGAGCTCCTCTACGTACGGCCTCAGCTCGTGCGCGCCGAGCGCGCAGTTGAGGCCCACCGCCAGCGGACGCGCGTGACGCACCGAGTTGTAGAAGGCCTCGGCGGTCTGCCCGGACAGCGTGCGGCCGGACGCGTCGGTGATCGTGCCGGAGATGATCACCGGGAGGCGCGCGCGGCGGTCCTCGAACGCGTTCTCGATCGCCACCAGCGCGGCCTTCGCGTTCAGCGTATCGAAGATCGTTTCGACGAGCAGCAGGTCGACCCCGCCCTCGAGCAGTCCGTCCACTGCCTCTCGATAGGCCGCGACCAGCTGGTCGAAGCTCACCGCGCGATATCCCGGGTCGTTCACGTCCGGCGAGAGCGAGGCGGTCTTGTTCGTCGGGCCGAGCACCCCGGCGACGAAGCGGGGATCACCGGGGTGGCGGCTCTGCCAGTCGCGCACGGTGTCCCGGGCCAGGAGCGCGGCCGCCGAATTGAATTCGGCTGCGAAGCGCTCCATGCCGTAGTCGGCGAGTGCGATCGAGGTTGAGTTGAAGGTATTGGTCTCGAGGATGTCGGCGCCTGCCTCGAGGTATTGCCAATGGATGTCGCGCACCAGGCGCGGCTGGGTGAGCGACAGCAGGTCGTTGTTGCCGCGCAGCTCGCGCTCCCAGGCCTGGAAGCGCGCTCCGCGGTAGTCCTCCTCGGCGAGGCGCGCGGCCTGGATCATGGTGCCCATGGCCCCGTCGAGAAGCACGATTCGCTCAGCCAGCAGTCGCTCCAGCAGCATGCGGCTCCAAAATAAAAAAGCCCGTTCAGCTTGTGCAGAAACGGGCTTCGGCGGCACGTCTCTTTAGCGGCATTTGTTGCGCGCCCGCAAGCTGAACATCAAATCGGCGCGTGGTGCAGAAGTGGGATTCTGCCCATTGTCGCGGCCCTGCGTCAATCGCCTGACCTATAATCCGCTGCGCCTATGAGGAGCCGCGGCCGAGCATGAAAGGCGACGAGTTCGAGTCCATCGTCAACGTGTTCGCGTGCCAGGTGCAGTGGGGCGACTGCGACCCGGCCGGCATCATCTTCTATCCGACCTATTTCCGCTGGATCGATGCCGCAAGCTGGTCGCTGTTCGACGCCGTCGGCTACAGCCCGAAGTGGATGCGTGCCCACCACATGGCCATGCCGCTGGTTTCCGCGGAGTGCCAGTTTCTCTTTCCTGCGGAGAACGGCGACCGCTGCGAAGTGCGCTCGCGCATTACGCGTTTCGGCGGCAAGTCGTTCGTGGTGGAGCACGACGTGGTGCGCAGCGACGGCACCACGCTCGCCAAGGCGAAGGAAACCCGGGTCTGGGGCCGCCACGTGAACGGGCCGGGCACGCCGATGAGGGGCGAGGCCATTCCGGAAGACGTCAAGCAGCGGTTTCGCGCGCGTTAGCCCACTCGGCGAGCACGCGCTCGATCGTCGCCTGCGCCGCGCCGAACTGAGTTTCCGGCCGGAACAGCGCCGCGAGCTCGCCCTTCTTCAAGCGCTTTTTCACTTCAATGTCCGCAAGCGCGACTTCAAGCAGGCTGCGTCCTTCCCGCACCGCCTGCTCGCACATCCGCTCGGCCGCCTGGCGCGACACGTGCAACGCGAGGGCCTCGGAGAACACGAGCCCGTGGGTGCGCTCCAGGTTTGCGGCCATCGCTTCCGCGTTGACTTCGAGGCCTTTCAGCACCTCCGACATCGCCGCGAGCGCGCTGGCCGCGGCGCGGGCCAATTCGCGCAGCGTGAGCCACTGCGACTGCCATTGCCCGAGACCGCGCTCGTGCTCCGGCGCAAGCTCGCCGAGGAGCGTGGCGGCGAGGCCGGGAGCGCGCGCGGCCGCCTCGAGCGCGAGCAGGCAGCCTGCGGGGTTTCGCTTGTGCGGCATGCTGGACGAGCCGCCGCGGCCCGGGATCGCCGGCTCGGCCGCTTCGCCCACTTCGGGCTGCGCCAGCAGCGTGACGTCGCGCGCGATTTTCGCCGCGAGCCCGGTCAGGACCGCCATTTCGACCCCCAAGCGAGCGAAGCCGTCGCGCGCGCTGTGCCATGTGACCGCGGTCTCCAGGCCGAGCTCCCCGGCCAGTCCCTGCGCGACATCGCCGGCCTTGTCGCCGAACGCCGCTAGCGTGCCAGCAGCGCCGCCGAACTGGAGCACACAGGCTTCGCGCGCGGCGCGGCGGAAATGGCGACAGGCGCGCGCCAGGGGCGCGAGCCACATCGCGGCCTTCCAGCCGAACGGCACCGGCGCAGCGGGCTGCAGCAGGGTGCGCGCAACCATGGGCGTCGCGCGGTGTCGCTTTGCGAGCGTGGCGCTCGCATCTCCCAGGTCCATGGTCAAAGTGCAAATCCGCTCGCACGCTTCCCGCAGGCAAAGCACAGTCGCGGTGTCCAGGACATCCTGGCTGGTCGCGCCGAAGTGAACGTAGCGCGCGGCCTCGGGCGATTCCGCCGCGACCTTCTCGGTAAGAACCTTGACGAACGGAATGGCGAGCGCGCCGGCGACCCGTGCCTGCTTCGCCAGGGCCGCCACGTCGAAGCAGGCGCCCTCGCAAACCCTGCCGATCGCCTCGGCATGAGAGGCGGGGAACAAGCCGCTGCGTGCGCTCGCCGCGGCAAGCGCGCCTTCGAAGCGAGCCATGGCGCCGAGATAGCGCTCGTCGGAGAGCGCTTGCGCGCACTTCTCGTCGGAAAAGGTGAGCTCGAGACTCAGAAACCCGAGCGCAGGCTACGCGTGCGCCCTGCGCTGCGGGTCGATCATCTTTTCCAGCTTGCCGAGCACGCGCATGCAAGGAAGCACCTGCGCGAGGCTCCCGTTCGGCTCGCGCTTCTCCCGGATGGCGGCAATGAACTCGCGGTCCTCGAGCTCGATCCCGTCCATGGACACGTCCACCTTGGAGACGTCGATCTTGGCGTCCTTGCCGTCGCTCAGGTCGTCGTAGAAGGCCTTGTAGGTGCCGTTGTCGCAGATGTAGCGGAAGAAGGAGCCGAGCGGCCCGTCGTTGTTGAACGAGAGCGACAGCGTGAGGATCGCGCCCGAGGGCACTTTGGCCAGAATGTTCATGTCCATGGCGATGTTGAGCTGCGGATGGATCGGCCCCTGCAGCGCGTAGCATTCGCTGATCGCCTCGCCGCACTGGTAGGCGAAGAGATCGACGGTGTGAGCGGCGTGGTGCCAGAGCAGGTGGTCGGTCCAGCTGCGCGGGTTGCCGGCGGCGTTGATGTTCTTGCGCCGGAAGAAGTAGGTCTGCACGTCCATCTGCTGGATCTTGAGCTCGCCCTTCTGGATCCGCTTGTGCACCCATTGGTGGCTCGGGTTGAAGCGCCTCACGTGGCCCGCCATGGCGGTGACGCCGGTCTCCCTCGCGATCTTCACCAGGCTCTCCGCCTCCTCGACGGTGTCGGTCACCGGGATCTCGACCAGCACGTGCTTGCCGGCGCGCATCACCTGCTCGGCCTGCTTGAAGTGCATCTTGGTCGGCGTTGCGAGGATCACCGCATCGGCGCGCTTGATGCCCTCGGCGAGGTCGTGCCCCCAATGGGAAATGCCGTACTTCTTGGCCACCTGCTCGGTGCCCGCGGGATTGCCGCCGATGAGCGACACGACTTCCGCGCCGGGGATGCGCTTGAGCGCGTCCAGGTGCTTCTGGCCGAAGGCACCCTGCCCGGCCACGCAGATCTTCATCGTTCTCTCCTCAGCGTCCTGTATTCTCGAAAATGATGTGGCCGAGCGCCGTGTTCGACGCCGGCACGTGGTAGAAGCGGCGGACTTCCTTCACCTTGTCGTCGAGCGCGCCGCGCATGATCAGCCACATCACCAGCTCGATGGCCTCCGAGCCGGCCTCGCGCAGGTACTCGAGGTGGGAAATCTTCACCAGCGCCTGCGGGTCCTTCGACAGGTTGTCGAGAAAGCGCGTATCGAACTCGCGGTTGATGAGGCCGGCGCGCGGGCCCTGCAGCTGGTGCGACATCCCGCCGGTACCGAAGATCACGACCCGCAGGTCCTGGTCGAACGATTCCACCGCCTTGCGGATCGCCCGGCCCAGCATGTAGCAGCGGTTTCCGGTCGGCACCGGATAGACCACGACGTTGACGGAAACCGGGATGACCGGGCACGGCCATTCTTTGGGCTGGCCGAACATCAGCGTGAGCGGCACGGTCAGGCCGTGGTCCACTTCCATCTTGTTGACCACGGTGAGATCGAACTCGTCGAGGACCGCCGACTGCACGATGTGCGTGGCGAGCTCGGGATGTCCCTTCACCGGAGGCACCGGGCGCGGCCCCCAGCCCTCGTCGGCAATCGGAAATTCCGCCGCGCAGCCGATCGCGAAGGTCGGAATGATCTCGAGCGAGAAGGCCGAGGCGTGGTCGTTGTAGACGACGATGCAGACGTCGGGCTTCACTTTCGCGATCCACTCCTTGGAAGCCTCGAAGCCCGCGAACACTGGCCGCCAGTAGGGCTCGCCGGTTCTGCCGTTGTCCCACGCCGCGCCGACGGCCGGAATATGCGAAGCCGCCACGCCTGCCACGATCCTAGCCATGTTTCTTCCACTCCGACTTGCTGCGGTTGCCTTCGATCGCGCGACCGCCGTTGATCATCATCTGCGCGTACTCTTCCTGGGTCGAGCCGGTCATGATGGCGGCGATCTGCTGGAACGACAGCCCGTCGGTCGCCGCGAGCTTGGACGTGAAGTAGATATTACCGCCGAGCTGCAGCATGCCGTTCCAGTCGCGCTTGAGAACCGCCTGCTTTTGCTCCTCCGTCATCGGCCACTTGTCGAGGTAGGCGCGCTGGGCCGCCTTGAACGCGGCGCGATTCTCCGGCTTCATCAGCGACATGCAGAACATGTTGAGATGGTAGCCCTGGCGCGCCTGGTCGAAGTCGAACACGACCGTGCCGGGAAGATCGTCATAGTCCTTGGGTAGTGCCATGGCTCGTTGACTCTTAGTGAACCTTCATCGACGCTACTCCGCGTCCGGTTGCTTCGAAGGCTGCGCGCGGTCGAACGCCTCGAGCTTCATGCAGGCCTCGAAGATGCGCATCAGCGTCGGGTAGGGGCCGAGGTCGGCCGAATAGCGCTTAGCGTTGAACACCTGCGGCACGAGGCAGCAATCGGCCATCGTGGGCGCATCCCCGTAGCAGAACCGGCCGGCGCCGCCGCGGCTTTCATCCCGATTCAGGTCGGCCTCGAGCTTGGCGAAGCCGTCGGCGATCCAGTGGCGGTACCAGGCGTTGATCTGCTCCTCGTCTTGTCCGAGCGCGCGTTTCAGATGCTGCAGCGTGCGCAGGTTGTTGAGCGGATGGATCTCGCAGGCGACCAGCAGCGAGAGGCTGCGTACGCGCGCCCGGCCCGCGGCGTCGGCGGGAAGGAGCGGCGGCTGCGGCCGCGTCTCTTCGAGGTACTCGATGATGGAGAGCGATTGGGACAACGCGCGCCCGCCGTCGACGAGGGTCGGCAGGAGCGCCTGTGGGTCGACCGCGGCGTAGTCCGGCCTGCGGTGCTCGCCCTTCGGGAGATGGACGAACACCGGTTCGTAGGCCAGGCCTTTCAGGTTCAGCGCGATCCGCACCCGGAAGGCGGCTGAACTCCGAAAGTAGGTGTAGAGCTTCACAAGGCAGGCGCGATCTTCACCTTGAGTTCGCCAACGGCGTCGATCCCGGCGAGCAGCTCGTCGCCGGGTTTCACCGGGCCGACGCCGGCGGGCGTTCCCGTGAAGATCACGTCGCCCGCCTCGAGCGTGTAGTGCTCGGAGAGGTAGGCGATCTGCTCGGGAACCGACCAGATCATGTCCGAGAGGTCCGCCCTCTGGCGCTGCTTGCCGTTCACGTTGAGCCAGATGGCGCCCTTGGTCGGATGGCCGATCTTCGCGGCCGGCACGAGCTCGCTGCACGGCGCCGACTCGTCGAAGTTCTTGCCGAAGTCCCACGGGCGGCCGTGGTCCTTGCCCCACTGCTGCAGATCGCGCCGGGTCATGTCGAAGCCCACGGCGTATCCATAGACGTAGTCGTTGGCGCGCTTGGCGTCGATCCGGCGGCCGCCCTTCGCCAGCGCGACGACGAGCTCGGTCTCGTAGTGGTAGTTCGAGGTCTTGGCCGGATAGTGGACCGTGCCGCCCCTCGGGATCAGGGCGAACTCGCTCTTCAGGAAGAAGAACGGCTGCTCGCGGCCGTCGCCGCCCATCTCCTTCTGGTGCTCGGCGTAGTTGCGTCCGACGCAGAAGATGCGGCGCACCGGAAAGCTGTCGGCGGAGCCGGCTACCGGCAGCGCCGGCGGGGTCCAAAGCGGGATGACGTGAGCCATTCGGGGTGCCTCGAAGGAAGGAACCCGGGATTTTAGTCCTTGGCGGAGAGCTCGCGCGCCAGGATTTCGCGCAGCTTGAAGCGCTGCACTTTGCCGGTCGCGGTGCGCGGCAGCTCGTCCACCGCGCGCACCCACTTCGGCCGCTTGTGGCGCGGCAGCAGGCGCTCGCACGCTTCCTGCGCCTCGCGCAGCGCGGCGGCGGCATCGCCGCTCGCGGTGACGAAAAGCGCGAGGCGCTCGAGGCCGTCCGCGTCGGGCACCGGAACGCATGCCGCCTCCGCCACCGCCGCCTGTTGCGCCGCTACGGCCTCGAGTTCGCCGGGCTGCACCCATTGACCCGCGATCTTGAGGAGCTCGTCGGAGCGGCCCTGATGCACGTAGTAGCCGTCGGCATCGCGCACGAAGAGATCCCGGCTGCAGAACCAGCCGTCGTGGAACTGCGCTTCGGTCTCGCGCGGGAGGTTGGCGTAGCCCGCGGCCTGCGCCGGGTGCTTGACCCAGAGGACACCCGGCTCACCCGGCGCCGGCAGGTGGCCGCTCGCGTCCCGCAGCTCGACCCGCACACCTTCGAGCGGCAAGCCGGTGCGCATTCCGTCGGAGCTGCCGGGCGGCGTCACCATGCAGGCGCAGAAGGTCTCGGACATGCCATAGAGATTGAGCAGCTCGCCGCCGAGCGCTCCGCGCCACTGCTCGACCAGCTGTCTCGAAAGCCGCTCGCCGGCCGCGACGAAGCGGCGCACCGCCTGGAACGGCGCCAGCCGCCCCGGTGCCTGGGCCAGAAGCCGCCGGTACACCGTCGGCACGCTGAAGAGCGCCGCGGGCCGGTGACGCGCGACGAGCTCGATTACGGTGTCGGCGTCGGGCCAACCGGGATGGAGCACCGCGCTTGCGCCGTGCGCAAGCGGCGCGAGCAACCCGTGCTCGAGGCCGTAGGCGAAGAACAACTTCGAGGTGCTGAACACGCGTTCGCCCGCGCCGACGCCGATGCGGCGGAAAGCGAGGCCGAGCGAGGCGAAGCTGCGGTGCACGTGCACGATGCCTTTGGGTCGCCCGGTGGTGCCCGAGGTATAGAGCATGAAGGCCGGCGCTCCGCCGTCCGCGTCGATCGCAGCGGCAGCGGCCCCGCGTGCGGCCGCTTCCATGAAGTCCAAACTGGCAATCGTCTTTACGCTGGCGAGGCGCCGGTGCGTGAACTCCCGATCGACGACGGCGAGCCGCGGCGTGCAGTCGGCCGCGGCATGGTCGAGCTCGCCGTCGGAGAGCTTGTCGTTCAGCGCAACCGCGACAGCGCCGGCCCGGATGGCGCCGAGCCACGCCGCCGCGAAGTCGGGCGTGTCGCGCATGAGGAAGAGCACCCGGTCTCCCGGGCACACGCCGAGCGCGCCGAACGCTCCGGCGGCGCGCGCGACGCGCGCCGCGAGCTCGCTGTAAGTGAGGCTCTGCTCGCCGCAGATGAGCGCGCTGCGGCTGCCGTGCCGCGCCAGCGCCGCCTCTCCGAGCAGCAGCTCCGCGGCGTTCATCCGGCGGGCTCGATCAGGCGGACCGTGGCGTCGCCGCGCAGCTCGCTGCGGCAGGCGAGGATGATTCCCCTGGCGCGCTCTTCCGGCGCCAGCGCCTGCTCCGAGCGCTCGAGCTCGAGCACCTCGCCGCTCACCAGCTCGCACTTGCAGGTACCGCAGTTGCCGGTCTGGCACGAGAACGGAAACGGCACCCCGGCGCGCAGCAAGGACGCGAGAATCGTGTCACCGGCCACGACCGGAATGCGCCGCCCGTCGTCCTCGAGGGTTATTTGCATGCGCCTGCCCTGGCGGCTACGATGGTAGCAATTGTTCGGAGTCCAAACAAAGTAGGCGTGAGCCGAGACAAAGTAGGCGTGAGCCGAGACAAGCCAGGCGTGAGCCGAGACAAAGCAGGCGTCAAGCGGTGGCGCGCGAAGGCTTGAAGCCCGGCATCCTGCCCGGCCTGCTCGGCTACCGGCTGCGCATCGCTCAGCAGGCGCTGTTCCGCGACTTCCAGGCCACCGTCGCCGAGCTCTCGCCGGGAAGGGTCGGCATTCTGCTCCTGATCGAAGCCAACCCTGGGGTGACGCAGAGCCGGCTGGCGCAGGCGGTCTCGCTCGAGCGCTCCACCATGGTGGGGGTGCTTCACGTCCTCGAGGGCCGCGGGCTGCTCGAGCGCCGGCGCGGGGTGGACCGCCGCACCAACGGGCTGTGGCTGACGGCGTCCGGCCGCAGCCTGGTCGCGAAGCTGAAACGCCGCATCCAGTTCCACGAACGGCGCGTGTCGTCGCGCCTCACGCCGGCGGAAAGGGAGCAGCTGCTGGGGCTGCTCGAGAAGCTCGTGGGATAAATGGAAAGGGGCGCCGTGGCGCCCCTTTCTTCCCGACACTGCAACAACGGGTTCTTACATGCGATAGGCTGCCTCGCCGTGGGCGGCCGTATCCAGGCCTTCACGCTCGTCCTCTTCGCTCACGCGCAGACCGATGGTGAGGTCGACCAGCTTGTAGGCGATGAAGGCGACGACCCCGGACCAGATCAAGGTCACGCCAACGGCCTTGGCCTGAATCCAGAGCTGCGCGCTGATGCTCTCGAAGCCGGGCTTCATCTCGAACCAGTTGTTCGGGAATCCAGGCCCGCCGAGCGAGGGATCGTTGAACACGCCCGTAAGCAGCGCCCCAAGAATCCCGCCGACCGCGTGCACGCCGAACACGTCCAGCGAATCATCCGCGCTCAGCAGTCTCTTCAGACCGCTCACGCCCCACAGGCATACCAATCCGGCGGCGAGGCCGATGACGAAAGCGCCCGGAATGCCGACGTTGCCCGCCGCCGGCGTGATCGCGACCAGGCCGGCCACGGCGCCAGACGCCGCGCCGAGCATGGAGGGCTTGCCTTTGAAGAGCGCTTCGCCCAGCGTCCACGACAGGACCGCGCACGCGGTGGCAAGGTAGGTGTTCATGAACGCCAGCCCCGCGCTGCCATTCGCTTCGAGAGCCGAGCCGGCGTTGAAGCCGAACCAGCCGGTCCAGAGCAATGCCGCGCCGATCATGGTGAGCGTCAGGTTGTGCGGCGGCATCGCTTCCTTGCCGTAGCCGATGCGCTTGCCGATGAGATAGGCGCCGACCAGGCCGGCGATGCCGGAATTGATGTGCACCACCGTGCCGCCCGCGAAGTCGAGGGCGCCCATCTGCCACAGCCAGCCCGCCTTGCTATTCATCTCGTCGACCACCTTCGCGCTGGTGTAGGCGTCCGGGCCCATCCAGAACCACACCATGTGGGCGATGGGCGCATAGCTGAAGGTGAACCACAGCACGATGAAAGCGAGCACCGCCGAGAACTTCGCGCGCTCCGCGAGGGCGCCGAGAATCAGGCAGCAGGTGATCGCGGCGAAGGTCGCCTGGAAGGCGACGTAGACCAGCTCGGGGATCACCACCCCCTTGCTGAAGGTCGCGGCGTTTGCGAATTCGCCCTTCGCGGAATCGAACGTGCCCTTGAGGAACAGCCGATCGAAGCCGCCGAAGAAGGCGTTGCCCTCGGTGAACGCCAGGCTGTAGCCGTAGATGCACCACAGTACCGTCACCAGCGAGAACACCACGAACACCTGCATCAGCATCGACAGCGCGTTCTTCGAGCGCACCATGCCGCCGTAGAACAGCGCGAGCGCGGGCACGCTCATCATCAGCACCAGCGCGGTGGACGTCAGCATCCACGCCACATCGCCCTTGTTCGGCGTCGGCGCCGGTGCGGCCGCCGCCGGCGCGGCGGCCGCCGGCTTCGCCTCTTCCTTCTTCGCTTCGGCAGCGGCGGCCGGCTTGTCCGCGGCCTTGTCGGCCTTCTTGTCCTGCGCCAGCACCGCCCCCGTAAAGGCCACGCATACCGCCATGGCCACCCATGCCAACAGATTCTTCATCTGGATTCTCCTCAGAGCGCCGCCGCATCGGTCTCGCCGGTGCGGATGCGGATGACTTTTTCGAGCGACATGACGAAGATCTTGCCGTCGCCGATCTTGCCGGTATTGGCGGACTTCTCGATCGCCTCGATCACCTGCTCGAGCATCTCGTTCTTGATCGCGGCCTCGACCTTGACCTTCGGCAGGAAATCCACGACGTACTCGGCGCCGCGGTAGAGCTCGGTATGACCCTTCTGTCGGCCGAAGCCCTTCACCTCCGTGACGGTAATCCCCTGCACTCCGATCGACGAGAGCGCCTCGCGCACCTCGTCGAGCTTGAACGGCTTGATGATTGCGGTAACGAGTTTCATAGGCCTCCTCTGATTAGAAGGACTTGCTCACGGACAGGACGACCGTGCTCTTGCCGGTGTCCTTATTTCCCTTGGAGCCGAACGTGTAGTACCACTCGTTCTTGGCGTTGGTGTCTACGTAGGACGCACCGAACACCCAGCCGCTCAGATCGTAGGTGGCACCAATCTTCCAGTCGTCGTAATCGAGCTCGCCGTAGTTCTTTACCTTGAGCGTGCCCCAGTGGCCGATGATCGAGAGCTTGTCGTTGATCGGGTAGGTCGCGGTGAGGTCGAGATAGGTCGTTCCCTTCGAGTCGCCGTGCCCACCGAGCAGCGCGCCGGTGTTCTTGTTCACGAAGAAGCCCTCGCCCGCCTGGACGTTGTCGAGGCCGAAGTAGTTGTCGAGGGCGTAGAAGAACTTGGCGGAAATCCACTTCCAGCTGCCGCCGATGTAGAGCTCCCAGTTCTCGAACTTCGAGCTGCCACCGGCGCTGCCGGTGTTCACGTTGAACTCGGCATTCGGATAGTGGTAGTAGATCGAGCCGACATCGAGCCCGAAGTCACCAAAGGATTTCTTCCACCCGCCGTAGAAATCCATCTCGATGCCCGAGCCGCCGGCGAACAGGATGCTCGACACGTTCGAGTTCCAGTTGCCAAGGTACAGGCCGCTCGAGTGCGCATAATCGATGCCGCCCTGGATCGCGGGGCCGGTGTAGGTCTGCGAGATGCCGCGGAACCGGTAATCCGACGCGATCGTCATGTTTCCGGTGACCGCGGGCGTCGGCGCCGGGGCCGGCGTTTGGGCGGTGACGAGGGTTGGTACCGCGAGGGCTGCAGCTACGGCGGCGGAAAGTACTGACTTGCGCATCGGATCTCCCTAGAGATGTGGTGGGTAGAATGGCCTCCGACGCATAGCATCTCCTGTGCCAAAGAATTTTTCTCGCGATAACAATGGCTTGGAATGGAACAGGCCAGTCGACGCACTTAACTGGTGCATGTAGGAGCGCGCCGCGCTCGACTTCGGTGCGGTAGCCTCTCGCCATGATCGACAAGCGATTTTTCGACGACCTGAACGAGCGCATCGGCGAGGCGTTCCGCAATTCGCCGGCGCAGGACATCGAGAAGAACCTGAAGGCGATGCTCGCCTCGGGCTTCGCGCGCCTGGACCTGGTGCTGCGCGAGGACTTCGAGATTCAGCAGAAGCTGCTCGAGCGCGCACAGCAGAAGCTCGCCGAGCTCGAAACGCGCATCGCCGAGCTCGAAGGTAAACGCGACAAGGGCTGACACGTTCCTACTTCGGGGGGAACGCAATGTCGGTCGCGACAGTAGCGAGCCGGGCGCTCGCCGGAATCGAAGCGCCCGAGGTGACGGTGGAAGTGCATCTGGGACCGGGGCTGCCGGCTTTCCACATCGTCGGGCTGCCCGACACCGAAGTACGCGAGGCGCGCGACCGGGTGCGCGCGGCGCTGAACCATGCGCGCTTCGAGTTTCCCGCGCGGCGCATCACGGTCAACCTGGCGCCGGCGGAGCTGCCGAAGGACTCGAGCCGCTTCGACCTGCCCATCGCGCTCGGCATCCTCGCGGCGAGCGGCCAGCTCGCGCCTGAGGCCCTGGGCGAGTTCGAGTTCGCCGGAGAGCTGTCGCTGACCGGCGAGCTGCGCGCGGTGCGCGGCGCGCTTGCCATGGCGCTCTCGGCGCGGGCTGCCGGACGGGCATTCGTGCTGCCAGAAGGGAACGCACCGCAGGCCGCCCTCGCGGAAGGCGCGCGCATTCTGCCGGCATGCACGCTGCTCGAGGTCGTCGCGCACATCTCCGGGGAAGCGCCGCTCCCTGAGTATTGCCGTTCAACTCCTGTGCAAAAGAATGCGTACGGCGATTTCAGCGACGTCAAAGGTCAGCAGCAGGTGAAGCGCGCCCTCGAGATTGCGGCCGCCGGCGCGCACAGCGTGCTGATGCTCGGGCCGCCCGGAACCGGCAAGTCCATGCTCGCGGCCCGCTTCCCCGGGATCCTGCCGCCGCTTTCCGAGGCCGAGGCGCTGGAAGTCGCCGCGATCCACTCGGTCTCGAGTGCCGGCTTCGACGCCGCGCGCTGGGGCGAGCGGCCGTTTCGCGCCCCGCACCACAGCGCCTCCGGGCCTTCGCTCGTCGGCGGGGGAAACCTGCCACGCCCTGGCGAGATCTCGCTCGCGCATCACGGGGTGCTGTTCCTCGACGAGCTGCCGGAGTTCGATCGCGACGTGCTCGAAGCGCTGCGCGAGCCGCTGGAGACCGGCCGCGTGTCGATCTCGCGGGCGGCGCGCCAAGCGCTTTTCCCCGCGCGTTTCCAGCTCGTCGCGGCGATGAACCCCTGCCCCTGCGGGCACTGCGGCGACCGCAGCGGCCGCTGCCGCTGCACGCCCGAGCGCATCGCGCGCTACCGCGGGCGCATCTCCGGGCCGCTCGCCGACCGCATCGACCTCAAGCTCGAGGTGCCCGCGCCGCGCGAAGCCGAGCTGGTCGCGCCCGTGGCCGGCGAATCTTCAGCGTCCATCCGGAGCCGCGTTGAAGCGGCCCGGAAAATCCAGCTCGTCCGGCAGGCGCAGCCGAACGCGCTTCTCGGGACCAAGGACATCGACCGTTACTGCGAGACCGACCGGGAGGGCGACCAGCTCCTGCGCCACGCGCTCGCGCGGCTGCTGCTGTCGGCGCGCGGCTACCACCGCGTGTTGCGAGTGGCGCGTACCGCCGCAGACTTGGCCGGGAAGAGCGCGATCGCCGCCGAGCACATCGCCGAGGCGATACAGTATCGGCGTCTCGACGCCAGTTTCTAGGTCTTGCGATGTCCACCTATGCCATCGGCGATGTACAGGGCTGCTTCGATGAGCTGCAGCAGCTTCTGAAGACGTTCAGGTTTCAAAAGAAGGAAGACAAGCTGTGGTTCGTGGGTGATCTGGTCAACCGCGGACCTAAGTCCCTGGAAGTGTTGCGCTTCGTCCGGGGCCTGGGAGAGCGGGCGATCACCGTATTGGGAAACCACGATCTGCACCTCGTCTCGGAGCACGAGGGTTTCGATTCCGCCCGCAAGGGCGACACGTTCGACGATGTTCTGGGCGCGCCCGACCGCAAGGAGCTGGTCGACTGGCTGCGGACGCGGCCGATGATGCACGTGGAAGGCGGCTGGGCGATGGTGCACGCAGGGCTGCTTCCCCAATGGAGCATCGCCAAAGGCGTTTTGTTGGGGAAAGAGGTGCAGGCGGCGCTGTCAGGCCTGCACTACCGGGATTTTCTGAAGAACATGTACGGCGGCAAGCCCGACGAGTGGAGCGAAAGGCTTGCCGGCTCGGACCGCCTGCGGGTGATCGTGAACGTAATGACGCGCATGCGGTTCTGCACGCCCGAAGGCAAGATGGACTTCAAGGCGAAGGGCGCGAAAGCGCCGGACGGATACCGGCCGTGGTTTACGCTCAGAAGAAAAGACAAGGAAGCGGTCGTGTTTGGACATTGGTCCGCGCTGGGGCTCAAGCTGACGGAAAAACTCGCTGCGCTCGACAGCGGCTGCGTGTGGGGCGGGAAGCTGAGCGCGCTGCGGCTCGAAGACCGGGCCCTTTTTGAAGTACCCTGCGCCGGTTACCAGGAGGCGGGAGGGGAATGATGGCGGACTGTGTGTTCTGCAGGATCATGGCGAAGCAGATCCCGGCGACGGTCGTGCACGAGGACGAGCACACGCTCGCGTTCATGGACATCGGCCAGGTCAATCCGGGCCACGTGCTGGTCGCATTGAAGAAGCACGCCGAGAACATCTTCGTCCTGGACGACGCGCAGGCTGCGGCGGTGTTCCGTAGCGCCGCCAAGGTGGCTCGCGCGATCCGCGGCGCTTTCGAGCCGCAGGGCCTGTCGGTGTACCAAGCGAACGGCGCGGCGGCCGGGCAGACGGTGTTTCACCTGCACATCCACCTCGTGCCGCGCTACGAGGGCGACGGGATGGCGCTCACGTGGCCGGTGAAGAACCCGCCGCGCGACAAGCTCGCCGAATACGCAGAGAAGATCAGGGCGAAACTCGGGTAATTCCGTTGTGCGTGAGCAGGCGCACCTTCTGCCCGGTGAAGAACTTGTCGCTGTCGTCCTGCACAATCGAGCGCATCTCGCCGTTGTCGAGACGTACCGTGATCTCGACGCCGTTCTTGCGTGTCGCGCCTTCTTCCAGCGCCTGACCGGCAAGCCCGCCGCCCACGGCTCCGACTACGGCCGCGACATTGGAGGTCTTGCCTGTGCCGACCGTGCTTCCGGCGATCCCGCCCACGGCGCCGCCGGCCACGGCGCCGACGCCGCTGCGCGTGCCCTCGATCTTGACCGGCCGCACCGATTCCACGGTCGCGCGGCGAACCGACTGCTCGCGCAGCGCCTCATCGCGCGTATAGACGTCTCCCGTTTTCTGCGACACGCAGCCGGCGAACAGCACCGCGGCGGCCGCCACGACCAGCATCCCCTTGCCCATAGCGCTTCACTCCTTCCACGGTGAGTATCCGAATGCGCGTTTGAAGCGCGCTTCGATTTCCTCGCGAGCGGGTGCGTGGTTCTGCCCGCCGCGGTGGGCGATCTTGATCGCGCCCATGACCGAACCGAGTCTACCTATGGTTGGCCAATCCCAGCCGTGCACAATTCCATAGAGCAGCCCGGCCCGATACGCATCGCCGCAGCCGGTGGGATCGACCACCCTGTCCGCTTCAACGCAGGCGATCTCGTGGCGTTGACCGCCGGCGAGAATGGTGGAGCCCTCGGCGCCGCGCGTGAAAACGAGCGCCTTAACGTCGTGCGAAATGTCCTCCAGGCTGCGGCTGGTTTTTTCCTGGAGCAGCTTGCCCTCGTAGTCGTTCACCGCGACGTAGTCGGCCAGGCGGATGAACTCGTCGAGCTCTTCGCCGGAGAACATGGGCAGCCCCTGTCCCGGGTCGAACAGAAACGGAATGCGGTGCTGGGCGCATTGCCGCGCGTGCTCCACCATGCCGAGCTTGCCGTCGGGGCCGATGATCGCGAGCCGCGCTTCGAGGCCGCTCGTGATGCGGTTCTCGTGCGAAAAGTTCATCGCCCCCGGATGGAAGTTCGTGATCTGGTTGTTGTCGAGGTCGGTGGTGATGAACCCCTGCGCGGTGAACTGCCCTGCAATGCGTTTCAGATAGTCGCTTCTTAATCCGAGGGAATTGAGGCGAGCGATGTAGGGATCGATGTCCTCGCCCACGGTCGCCATGACGATCGGATCCTCGCCGAGCAGGCGCAGGTTGTAGGCAATGTTGCCCGCGGTGCCGCCGTACTCGCGGCGCATCTCCGGCGTGAGGAAGCACACGTTCAGGATGTGGAGCTGGTCCGCGAGCAGGTGATTGCGGAAGCGGTCCGGGAACACCATGATGGTGTCGTAGGCGATCGAGCCGGTGACGAGGATTTTCATGAGGGGTAGAACAATACAAGCTCGTACCCGGTGGCGCGAGTGCGGCTCGCGTCGAAGTGCAGCGTGAGCGCCGCTTCGCCGCCGGCCTCGATGCCTCGGGAGATCGCCGCCGCCTCGAGGTACTCGCGCGGCAGGATCGCGCGGCTCACGAGCTCGCGATTGGCGTCGTCGGTGAGCGTGAGCTGCAGCGACGGATAGGCCTGGGCGAACGGAGCGCGGTTGCGGATGACGGCGTTGAGGACGATGACGCCCTCGCGCTGCGGATCGGGACGGACTTCGTAGGAGTCGATGCTGAGCAGCTTGACCTGGCGCGGCAGGCGCAGCTCGCAGCCGAGCAGCCGGCACGCCTCCTCGAGCGGCCCGCGCGCGATCGGCATGCCCGCCGCGATCTCGCTGCGGAAATGGAGCAGCGCCTGCGCGAGCAGCGCGAGCGCCGCCAGAGCCGCGAGCAGCGGCCAGGGGCCGCGGCGCGGAGGCGGCGGTTCGGCCAGGAATTCAGGCAACGGCTCCTCGAGCGCCGGCGCCGGCGCTGGCGCAGGGACAGGCGCAGGCTCTTTCGCCGGGGGCGCCTGCGAGGCGTCGACCAGCGCGGCGATGCCGTCGAATACGCTGTTGCACTTGCCGCAGCGCACCTGGCCATTACGCGCCCCGAGCTGCGCCGGCAGGACCCGGAAAGCGGTGGCGCACTTCGGACAGCGCGTGACGAGATTCAGCGTCGCCTCCCCGCGAGCAACCCCCAACCGTCGAGCACCGAGTCGAGCCGCATGTCGAGCCACGGCGCGTAGGCCGCGGCGACCTCCGCCGCCTGCGATTCCAGGATACCGGCAAGGGCGAGTGCTCCCCGCGGCGCGGTGCGCGCGGCGAGCACCGGCGCGAGCTGGATCAGCGGCTGGGCAAGAATGTTGGACACCACGACCTCGTAGACGCCGGGACGCAGATCTTGCGGCAGCGTCGGCTGCAGCCCGACGCCGTTGCCGCGAGCATTGTCGCCTGCCGTCGCGAGTGCCTGCGGGTCGACGTCGACGCCGTCGACCCGCGCCGCGCCGAGCTTGGCCGCCGCGATCGCCAATATACCCGAGCCGCAACCGTAATCGAGGACCCCTTCCCCGCCCCTGACGGTCCTCTCGAGAAAGCCCAGCACGAGCTGCGTCGTGGGGTGCGTTCCAGTGCCGAACGCGAGGCCGGGATCCACGCGCACCGCGATCCGATCGGCCGGCGGCTCGCGCCAGCTCGGGCCGATCCACAGACGCTCGCCGATTTCGACCGGAACGAATTGCGCCTGGGTGCTGCGCACCCAGTCCTCGTCGGCGATTTCAGCGGCCGTGTACGGCGGCGTCGCAGCCAGCCCCGCGGACCGGGCCGCGGCGCGCAGACACGTGTCGGGGTCGAGCCGCGGGTCGACCAGCGCGCACAAGGTGGGGTTGGGCCGATCGGGCCCGTCGATCGACACCGACTGCGCGCCGGCCTCAAGCAGCGCCTCGCTCATGGCCTCGGCCGCGCCGGCCTCGACCTGCAGCGTGAGCGCTCGCCACGGCATTACTTCTTCTTCTTCTGTTCCTGGGCGAGCTTCTGCTCGAGATAGTGGATCGACACGCCGCCGCGCATGAAGAGCGTGTCGTTGAGAAGCTCGCGGTGCAGCGGAATGTTGGTCTGGATCCCTTCCACCACCATCTCGGAGAGCGCGATGCGCATGCGGCTCATCGCCTGCTCGCGGCTCGCGCCGTACGCGATCACCTTGCCGACCATCGAGTCGTAGTTCGGCGGAACTGTGTAGCCCTGGTAGACGTGCGAATCGACTCGGATGCCCGGGCCCCCAGGCGGGTGGTACGAGGTGATCTTCCCCGGCGAGGGCGTGAAGCGATACGGATCCTCGGCGTTGATGCGGCACTCGAGGGCGTGGCCGCGCAGGGTAATGTCCTTCTGCCGGAAGCGCAGCTTCTCGCCGGCGGCGACGCGGATCTGCTCCTGCACCAGGTCGATGCCGGTGATCATCTCGGTCACGGGGTGCTCGACCTGGATGCGCGTGTTCATCTCGATGAAGAAGAACTCGCCCCCCTCGTACAGGAACTCGAAGGTGCCGGCGCCGCGGTAGCCGATCCGCCGGCACGCCTCGACGCAGCGCTCGCCGATCTTGTCGCGCAGCTTCGCCGGCAGGTCGGGCGCCGGCGCCTCCTCCATGACCTTCTGGTGGCGGCGTTGCAGGGAGCAGTCGCGCTCGCCGAGGAAGACCGCATTCTTGTGCGCGTCGGCGAGCACCTGGATTTCGATGTGGCGTGGCTGCTCGAGATAACGCTCCAGGTAGACCGTGGGGTTGGCAAACGCCGCCTGCGCCTCGGTGCGCGTCATGTTCACCGCGTTCAGCAGCGCCGCTTCCGTGTGCACCACGCGCATGCCGCGGCCGCCGCCGCCGCCGGCCGCCTTGATGATCACCGGATAGCCGACCTTGCGCGCAATGCGCACGGTCTCCTTCGGGTCGTCCGGCAGCGCGCCTTCCGATCCCGGGACCGTCGGGACGCCGGCCTTGGTCATCGCCTGCTTGGCGCTGACCTTGTCGCCCATGAGCCGGATGTTCTCGGGCCGCGGGCCGATGAAGACGAAGCCGGAGCGCTCCACTTTCTCCGCGAAATCGGCGTTCTCCGACAGAAAGCCGTAGCCAGGATGAATCGCCTCGGCGTCCGTGACCTCGGCGGCGCTGATGATCGCGGGAATGTTCAGATAGCTCGCCGCAGCGGGCGCCGGGCCGATGCAGACCGACTCGTCGGCGAGCTTGACGTACTTCGCCTCGGTATCGGCCTCGGAGTGAACCACCACCGTTCGGATTCCCATCTCGCGGCAAGCGCGCTGGATGCGCAACGCAATCTCGCCACGGTTGGCGATGAGAATCTTTTCGAACATCTAGCCCAGGATGAAAAGCGCCTGGCCGTACTCCACCGGCTGCCCGTTCTCGACGAGGATCGCCTTGACCACGCCGCCGGCGTCGGCCTCGATCTCGTTCATCAGCTTCATCGCTTCGATGATGCAGATGGTGTCGCCCTCCTTCACGGTCTGGCCGACCTCGACGAAGGCCTTTGCATCGGGCGAAGGCGAGCGATAGAACGTGCCGACCATGGGGGCCTTGACCATGTGCCCTTCCTGGCCTGCCGGCGCCTCGGCCGCCGCCGGGGCAGACGCAGCCCCCGCGGGTGCGGGCGCGCGCGCCTCGACCGGCGCAACATGCACCGGCGCGACCGCCGCGACGCTCACTTGGCCGCCCTTGACGATCTTGACTTTCTCTTCGCCCTCGGTGATCTCGAGTTCGGCGATCCCCGATTCTTGGACGAGATCGATCAGCTTTTTGAGCTTGCGCAGGTCCATGGTGCCAGCGGGGTAGGGGTTTTACGTATTTTCACCGCAGAACGCGGCATCTTAGCGCAACAACGCCGCCAAGTCGGAACGCAGCTCCTGAGCGGAGTACGCGCCGACCTTACGCTGACGCAGACGGCCGGCCCCGTCGACCGCCACGCTGAAGGGCAGCACGCCGTTGGGGTTGCCCAGCACCCGCATCAGCTTGATTGCCGAGCCTTCGGCGATGAGGACCGGATAGCCAACGTGCACCTCGTTGAGGTATTTGGTGACGTTAGCCGCATTATCGACGGCGATGCCAACTATTTGAAGGCCGATCGACGCATTTTCGCGCGATGCGGCCTCCAATAAAGGCAGCTCTTCGCGACAAGGTGCACACCAGCTAGCCCAAAAGTTGCACAAAATGGGGCGACCCCCCCATTCGGACAGCCGGCGCCTTCGGCCCGAGAGATCCGGAAAGCTCGAAGAGAGCAGCTCTTTTCCTCCTGAGTCCTGCCGGAGCCTGGAGGTGGCCACTACCCCACCGGCAGCGGCCGCCACCAGCGCCACCGCACCCAGAAGGAGGTTACGGCGACCCGGAGCCATTCCTGAGAAGCGCGCCAACTTCCGCAATGCCGGCGCGGTCCATTACACGACCCGCCTGCGAGCTCTTGAGGGCGACGCGCTCGTCGCGGGGATCGAAAATCGAGAGCCGAAGCGGGACACCCTGCCACGCCAGGACCAGGACGCTCACCGCGTGCACGCGGTCCCCGGCGTAGCGCCGGCCTTCGTGCGTGGCGTATGGGATGTTGCGGTCGAGCAGAAAGATTTCGACTTCCTTGACGCTGTCGGGGAAGAGCTGCAGCTCGATCTCCGCGTAGGGTCCGGCGATGCCCTTCAGCACCGGGCCGGTCAGGTAGGGGCTGAAGCGCTCGAGCGCGCGCATGGCGTCGAGCGCGATCTCGCGCAGCTCGACCACCCGCTGCGGGTGTTCATCGGCCTGGTAGAGCGCCAGATACGCGCGCAACTCCGCCTCGATCTCGTCATTTCCGGGCAGCGCCTGCGACTCCACCACGCCGAGCTGCTTTGCCGCCTTGCGCTTCGCCAGGGCGAAATCGTCGATGCCGTCCTCGGCCATGAGCCGTGCCGCCGCGGCAGCGATGCGAGCGCGAGTGCTGGTCTGCTTATTTGTCCTGCGGGTCATGCGAGTCTCCGGGATCGAATATAGCCCAGGCCCCCGATCGATTCAGTCGGGGGCAGGGCCTCGCATAGAATCCGGCACCTGCCTACGGACCGCCTCGAATGAGCGCACACCTTCACATCCTCGGGATCTGCGGCACCTTCATGGGCGGCATCGCCGCCATCGCCAAGGCGGCCGGCTACCGCGTGACCGGCTGCGATGCGAACGTCTATCCGCCCATGAGCGATCAGTTGCGCGCGCTCGGCATCGAGCTGACCGAGGGATTCGACGAGGCCCAACTCACTCTCAGGCCGGATGTGTGGGTGATCGGCAACGTAGTCACCCGCGGCAATCCGCTCATGGAAGCGATTCTCGACCAGGGTCAGCGCTACGTTTCCGGGCCCCAGTGGCTCGCAGAAAACGTGCTGAGCGGGAAGCATGTGCTCGCTATTGCGGGGACGCACGGGAAAACCACCGCCTCGGCCATGCTCGCCTGGGTGCTGGAGCGCGCTGGACGCTCGCCGGGGTTCCTGATCGGGGGCGTGCCGATGGATTTCCCGGTTTCGGCGCGACACACCGACTCCCCGCTTTTCGTCATCGAGGCCGACGAATACGACACGGCGTTCTTCGACAAGCGGTCCAAGTTCGTCCACTACCGGCCCCGGACGGCCGTGCTCAACAATCTTGAGTTCGATCATGCCGACATCTTCGATGATCTTGCAGCCATCGAGCGACAATTTCACCATTTGGTGCGGACGGTGCCGCGTTCGGGCCGACTCGTCGTCAACGCAAGCGAAGAGGCGCTGAAGCGGGTCCTCGCTCAAGGAGCTTGGTCGCCGGTGGAATGGTTCGCCACCCCGGAGGGTTGGCAGGCCGGCCCGCTGGAGGCCGATGGCGCGTTCGAAATCGCGTGGCAAGGCAAGCCGTTGGGCCGCGTCCGATGGCAGCTTCTTGGTGCACATAACCAGCTCAATGCGCTCGCAGTGGTCGCGGCCGCGCGCCACGTGGGCGTGGCCCCTGGCGCCGCGATCGAGGCCCTGAATGGGTTCTCGGGCGTGCGGCGCCGGATGCAGGTTCGTGGCGAGGTCCGCGGGATCACGCTCTACGACGATTTCGCGCACCATCCCACCGCGATCCGCACCACGGTCGAGGGCCTGCGCAAGCGCATCGGGCGAAGCCGCATCCTTGCCGTGCTCGAACCTCGCTCGAACACCATGAAACGCGGCGTGATGAAGGACGAGTTGCCGTCGAGCCTGCGCGAAGCCGACCGCATCTACGTCTACAGCGCAGGGCTGGGCTGGGATGCGGCCGCCGTTTTCGGGCCCCTGGGAGCGCGGGCGCGCTGCGAAGAAAGCCTGGACGCGCTGGTCGCCGCCGTGGCGGCGGAGGCGAGGCCGGGCGACCACGTCCTCGTCATGTCGAACGGCGGCTTCGGCGGCATTCACGAGAAGCTGCTCGCCCGGCTGGGGAAGGGCGCGTGATCGTCTACCTGCACGGCTTCAACTCCTCGCCCCAGTCCCACAAGGCAAGGCTGCTGGGCGAATATCTTGCCCACCGCGGACTCGCTTCGTGCTACGGCTGCCCGGCATTGCCGCCGCTCGCCTCCGATGCGGTTCGCGTAATCGAGGCGAACCTGCCTTCGGGCGAGGTGTGCTTCGTCGGTTCTTCGCTCGGCGGCTTCTACGCCACCTACTTCGCCGAAGCGCGCGGCGCGAGGGCCGTGCTCATCAATCCGGCAATCGAGCCCTATGTCGGGCTGCGCGCGTACCTCGGCGCACAGAGAAACCTTTACACCGGGCAGGCTTACGAGCTCACCGAGGCTCATCTGCGCGAATGGGAAAAGCTCGAGGTGGCCGCGATTACGCCGCGCCGCTACCTGCTTCTGGTGGAGACGGGTGACGAGGTGCTCGACTACCGCCGGGCCGTCCGCCGCTATGCGGGGTGCGAGCAGGTCGTTGTGGAGGGCGGCGACCACAGCCTGCAGAGTTTTCCGCGGCATCTCGCGCGCATCGTGGAGTTCGCCGGGCATGCAGCTCTTGTATGAAGAAGACGGCGACCTGAAGGTCGGCGCGGTTCTGGGCGAGACCCCGGCCTCGTTCCAGGTCGAAAGCCCGCACGGACGCCGCTCCAAGATCAAGGCGGCGAGCGTGCTGCTCGCCTTCGAGCGCCCGTCCGGCGCCGAGCTCCTTGCCGAGGCCGCGAAGTTCGCCGAAGACCTCGACATCGGCTTTCTCTGGGAATGCAGCGGCTCGCGCGAGTTCGGGTTCCGCGAGCTCGCCAAGGACTACGTGGGGCGCGAGCCCACGGCGGTGGAGGCGGCCGGCGTGCTGATGAAGCTCCATTCGGCGCCGATGTATTTCTACCGGCGCGGCAGGGGTCGGTTCCAGGCCGCGCCGCAGGAGACCCTCAAGCTCGCGCTTGCCGCGGTGGAGAAGAAAAAGCGCGTGCAGGAGACGATCGCGGCGTGGGCGGAGCGGCTTTCGCGCTTCGACTGCCCGCCCGAGGTGGCGGCCCTCAGGGACGAGCTTCTCTATTCGCCCGACCGGAACAAGGCCGAGGCAAAGGCGCTCGAGCAGGCCTGCAAGCAGACCGGGCTTGCGCCCGCGCGCCTCTTCGAGCGCTGCGGCCTGCTGCCCGACGCTCACGACTACCACTTGCAGCGCTTCGTGCACGAGTTCTTCCCGCGGGGGGTTCGCTTCCCGGCGCACGAGGTGCCCGCCGCTCCCGAGGGGCTGCCGCTCGCCGAGGTGCGCGCATTCAGCCTGGACGACGTCGGAACGACCGAGATCGACGACGCGTTTTCGGTACAGCGCTCGGGCGAGAAGCTGCGGGTCGGCATCCACATCGCCGCGCCGGGGCTCGCATTCGGGCCCGGTTCGCCAATCGATGCGCTCGCGCGCGAGCGGCTTTCCACCGCGTACATGCCGGGACGCAAGTTCACGATGCTGCCGGAAGACGTCATCCAGCGCTTTTCGCTCGACCACGGCGGCGAGCGCCTCGCGGTCTCGCTCTACTTCGATGTCGGGCCCGACTGGCGCGTGGGCGGGCGCTACACGCGGCTCGAGCGTGTGCCGGTGGCGGCGAATCTGCGCCACGCGCAATACGACAGGCTGAACGAGCTGTTCGAGAGCAGCGAGAGCGCGGGCCTCCCGTACGAGGAAGACCTGCGCGCGCTCTGGCGCGTCGCACTCGCGCTGGAAGCAGGACGCGGTCGGCCGAGCTCGGGCGCCATCGCGCTCGACTACAGCTTCCACGTGGAGGAGGGCAGGGTGCGCATCGTGCCGCGAAAGCGCGGCGCGCCGCTCGACAAGCTGGTTTCGGAGATGATGATCCTCGCCAACACCTCGTGGGGCGAGCTGCTGGCCGAGCGCGACGTGGCCGGGATCTATCGCGTGCAGTCGACCGGCAAGGTGCGTCTCTCGGTGCATCCCGAGCCGCACGAGGGGCTCGGCGTGTCCTGCTACGCCTGGATGAGCTCTCCCTTGCGCCGCTACGTGGACCTCGTCAACCAGTGGCAGCTCATCGCCGCCCTCACCGGGCAGCGCGCGCCTTACTCGCGCAATTCCGACGCGCTGCTGGCGGCGCTGCGCGCTTTTGAGGTCACCTACGCGCGCTACGACGAGCACCAGCGCGCCATGGAGACCTACTGGGTGCTGCGCTGGCTCGCGCAGGAAGCGGTCCGCTCGGTGGAGGCCGTGGTGCTGCGCGAGAACCTGGTGCGCGTGGAAGGGGCGCCGCTCTTCGCCCGCGTGCCGTCGCTGCCGGCGCTCGACCCCGGCACGCGCGTCCGCCTCGAAGTAGGCCAGATGGATTTCCTTGAGCGCAGCGTTTCGCTGATTTACCGTGAGACCCTGGGGACCGCGGGGGCGGCTGTGGCGGATGACCTCCTGCCCCTGGGCTAAAAAGCCTACAATATGAAGGGCTTCGAGGATAATGCGAGAATGCACTTAATGTTGGCCCCAAGCGATCGCCTGCTCGGCACGGCGCTCGGCGTGTCGCTAGCGCTGCACGCGGTCGCACTGGCGGTGCATTTCAAGTTTCCTGAAGCGATCCGCTGGAAAGCCGAGAACCAGCCGCTGGAGGTCGTGCTCGTCAACGCCAGCACGCGCGAGCGCCCGGCGAAGGCCGACGTGCTGGCGCAGGCGAACCTCGACCGCGGCGGCAATGTCGACGAGCCGCGCCGCGCCAAGACGCCGCTTCCCGTAACTCACTCACGCACGGAAGGAAAGGATCTCGCCGACGCCCAACGCCGCGTCCAGCAGCTCGAGGCGGAGCAGCAGCACCTGCTCGCGCAGGCTAAGGAAACCGCACGCCGCGTCCCGGCCGAGCCGCCGAAGAGCGCGCCTGCGCCGGAAGCGCCGCCGGTACCGAGTGGACGCGACCTCGCGGACCTGTCGCTCGCCGCGATGCGCCTTCAGGCGCAGATCGACCGGCAGATCGACGACTACCAGAAGCGCCCGCGCAAGAAATTCATCGGCGCCAACGCGCGCGAATACCGCTTTGCCCAGTACGAGGAGGACTGGCGCGTCAAGGTGGAGCGGGTCGGAACGGTCAACTATCCGGCGGAAGCCCGCGGCCGGTACTACGGGAACCTGCGGCTCACCGTGACGATCCGCCCCGACGGCTCGGTGGAGTCGATCGAGCTCGACCGCTCCTCGGGCCTGAAGGTCCTCGACGCAGCCGCTTTCAAGATCGTCCAGATGGCGAGTCCCTACGCCCCCTTCCCCGCCGACATCCGCAGCGACACCGACCTTCTCGTCATCACCCGCACCTGGTTCTTCGGCCAGGGCGACAAGATCTGGACGCAAGCGCGGTACTGACGCGCGGCGGCCGGCGCCATGGCGGCTAAGCGCTTTCGCGGCCTGGTGCTCGGCTACAAGCTGTTCTGCTACGGCCTGGGAACGCTGGTGCTCGCCTTGGTCGGGGTGCAACTGTGGTTCCTGGTCCAGGTCGTGTACTGGGGCCATTACCAGTCTCCGACCAGCGCGTTCATGGATCAGCGGCTGGAGGCGCTGCGTGCAAGGAATCCGAAAGCCTCCCTGAGGCATCAGTGGATTCCGTACGAGCGCATCTCCGTGCACCTCAAGCGCGCGGTCGTCGTCGCCGAAGACGCGAAATTTCTCGACCACGAAGGGTTCGACTGGGAGGCGATCGTGCAGGCGCGGGCGAAGAACGAGAGCCGCGGCCGCGTCGTCGCGGGCGCCTCGACGATCAGCCAGCAGCTGGCGAAGAACCTGTTCCTTTCGAGTGAGCGCTCGTGGCTGCGCAAGGGCGAGGAGGCGCTCATTACCTGGATGATCGAGACGACGATGTCCAAGCGCCGCATCCTGGAGCTCTATCTGAACTACGCCGAATGGGGCGAGGGGGTGTTCGGCGCCGAGGCCGCCGCGCGCCACCACTTCGGCGTGCAGGCGAGCGCGCTGACGCCGGAACAGGGCGCGTGGCTCGCGGCGATCCTTCCCAGCCCGCGCCGCTACGAGCGCGGACGCACCACGGCCTACGTCGAAGGACGGGTCAGCACGATCCTTTTCCGCGCAGCGTCGGCGCAGATCCCTTGATACATTTCGGCCCATGGCCGAAGCGGTGCAATCGCGCCTCGAAACCGAGGAGCTGCAGCAGAAGCTGAGCGAAGTGCAGGCGCTGCTGCGCGCGGGCGAGGTGCCCGGCGAGCTCAGGGTGAAGCTCGACGCGCTGCACCCGGCCGACATTGCCTACATCCTCGAGGCGCTGCCGCCCGACGAGCGCCTCCGGGTATGGGATCTGGTCAAGGCCGCCCGCGATGGCGAGATCCTGGTCGAGGTCTCCGACGCGGTGCGCGAGTCGCTGATCGCGAGCATGAACCCGGCCGAGCTGGTCGCCGCCGCCGAGACCCTGGAGGCCGACGAGCTCGCGGACATCGCGCCCGACCTGCCGCCGGCGGTGATCGCGGAGGTCGTGCAGTCCCTGCCGGTGGAGGAGCGCGAGCGGCTGCGTGCCGCGCTGTCCTACCCGGAGGGTACGGTCGGGGCGCTCATGGGCTTCGACCACGTCGCGGTGCGCGACGACGTGACGCTCGAGGCCGCGACGCGCTACCTGCGCCGTTTCGACGAGCTGCCGGACCACACCGACCAGCTCTTCGTGGTCGACCGCGAGCAGCGGCTGAAGGGCACGCTGCCGCTCGGGCGGCTCATCGTTTCGGACCTGCACCTACAGGTGGCGGGCGTGATCGTGCCCGAAAGCGTCCAGCTCCGTCCCGAGGACAGCGCCGAGGACGCGGCCAACGCGTTCGAGCGCTACGATCTCATTTCCGCGCCGGTGGTCGACGCCGACGGACGGCTGATCGGGCGGCTGACCGTGGATGCGGTGGTCGACTATATCCGGTTGCGCAGCGCCGAGTCGCAGCTCGCCGAAGCCGGCCTGCGCCACGAGGAGGACGTGTTCGCCTCCGTGCTCGACAGCTTCAAGAACCGCTGGGCCTGGCTCGCCGTGAACCTGGTGACGGCCTTCATCGCCTCCCGCGTCATCGGGGTCTTCGAGCAGTCGATCGCGCAGCTCGTGGCGCTCGCCGCACTCATGCCGATCGTCGCGGGAATCGGCGGCAATTCCGGCAACCAGACCATCACGTTGATCGTGCGCGCGCTCGCCTTGGGACAGATCCAGGGTTCGTACTGGACCAAGCTGCTTGCCAAGGAGCTCGGGGTGGCCCTCCTGAACGGCGTGGTCTGGGGCACGCTCCTCGGCGCGATCGCCTACCTGCTGTATGGCAGGCTTGCGCTCGCCGCCGTGATGGCGCTCGCCATGATTCTCAACCTGATGCTCGCCGCCGCCGCCGGCGTGGCGATTCCTTGGCTGCGCGCGCGGGGCGGCCACGATCCTGCTCCCGGCTCCTCGGTGCTCATCACGGCGGTCACCGACTCGGGCGGCTTTTTCATCTTCCTGGGACTCGCTACGCTTTTCCTTGTTTGAGGGTTGCGAAAGCTTCCCGCGCGGCCTCGAGCGTGCGCTCGATCTCCGCCTCGCGGTGCGCGCTGGAGACGAACCCCGCCTCGTACGCCGACGGCGCGAGATAAACCCCGCGCTCGAGCATGGCGTGGAAGAAGCGATTGAAGAGCCCCTTGTCGCATTCCATCACCTCGCCGAAGCTCGCCGGCGGCGACGCGCGGAAATAGACGCCGAACATGCTGCCGATCGATTGGGCGCAGAACACGAGGTCCGCCTTCCTCGCCTCGGCGTTCAGTCCTTCGACGAGGCTGCGGGTGGTTGCTTCAAGCTTTTCAAAGAAGTCTTTTTCCTGAACCAACTTCAGTGTTGCGAGCCCAGCCGCCACGGCGACCGGATTGCCGGAGAGCGTGCCGGCCTGATATACGGGGCCGAGCGGCGCCAGTGTCTCCATGATCTCGCGCCGGCCGCCGACCGCGCCGACCGGCAGTCCGCCGCCGATCACCTTGCCGAGGGTGGTGAGGTCGGGGCGGATGCCGAAGCGCGCCTGCGCGCCGCCGAGGGCGACGCGAAACCCGGTCATCACTTCGTCGAGGATCAGCACCGCGCCGTGCCGCGTGCAGCGCTCGCGCAGCTTGTCGAGAAATCCCTTCGCTGGCAGCACCAGGTTCATGTTCCCCGCGACCGGCTCGACGATCACGCCGGCGACGTGCGCGCCTTGCGCGTCGAACAAGCCGTCCACCTGGGAGAGGTTGTTGTACTCGAGCACCACCGTGTGCGCAGCGGTATCGGCCGGGACGCCGGCCGAGCTCGGGTTGCCGAACGTGAGCGCCCCGGACCCGGCCTTGACGAGCAGCGAATCGGCGTGCCCGTGATAGCAGCCCTCGAACTTGACGATCAGGTTGCGCCCGGTGAAGCCGCGCGCGAGCCGCACCGCGGTCATGGTCGCCTCGGTGCCCGACGACACCAGGCGCACCATCTCCACCGACGGCACGAGGCGGCACAAGAGCTCCGCCAGCTCGATTTCGGCCTCGGTCGGCGCCCCGAAGGAGAGCGCCCGGGAAGCGGCCTCCTGCACCGCCTCGACCACCGCCGGGTGGGTGTGTCCCGCGACCATGGGGCCCCACGAGCCGAGGTAGTCGATGTAGCGGCGTCCGTCGGCGTCCCAAAGATAGGCGCCGGCGGCGCGCTCGAAGAACGGCGGCGTGCCGCCGACGGCGCGGAAGGCGCGCACCGGCGAATTCACGCCCGCCGGGATGCGCCGCTGCGCGCGCTCGAAGAGTTGCTGGTTTTTCATATGAAGAGCCCCTGGTATTGCACCGCCCGAGCACGGATGTCGGGCGCGTCGAAAAGGTCGGACACCACCGCGAGCAGATCGGCGCCGGCCGCGAGCGCGCGCGGCGCGTTCTCCAGGGTGATGCCGCCGATGGCGCAAAGCGGCACGCCGAGCGGTGTGGCGAAGAGCGCCAAGGGCGCGCGCACCGCCGCGGGCTTGGTGGGCGAGGCGAACACGCTGCCGAAGGCGACGTAATCGACGCCGGCTTCGATTGCCCGCTGCGCGAGCCCGGGATCGGCGTAGCAGGAGGCGCCGAGAATCCTGCTGCCGAGACGTTTGCGCGCCTCGGCGAGGTCGCCGTCGTCGCGGCCCAGGTGCACGCCGTCGGCGTCGAGCTCGAGGGCGAGCTCGACATCGTCGTTGACGATCAGCGGCACGCTGTGACGGCGCGCGAGCGCGGCGACCGCGCGTGCTTCGGCGAGGTCGCGCCGCTTGCGCCGGTACTGGAGCAGCGCAACGCCGCCTTCGAGCGCGAGGCGCACCTTCTCCACGGCGTCCGGCGCCTCGGGCGTGACCGCGTACAGCCCGCGCAGCCTCACTTGCCCGCCAGGGTCTCGCGCGCCCAGAAGAACCGGTCCGGAATCAGCTGGCCGGTGCCGGCGCGAAATCCGCTCGAGAGCGTCTGCCACGTGAACTCCTGCGCGTCGCGCACCGCTTCGGGCACGCCGAGGCCGTTCGCGAGCGCTGCCGCGACCGCCGAAGCGAGGGTGCAGCCCGAGCCGTGATAGCTCCCGGGCAGCCGCGGCCAGCGGTCTTCACGGACCACTCCGCCGCGATCGTAAAGCGTATTGAGCACCTCGCTGCCCGGCTCGTGCGTCCCGGTGACCAGCACATACTCGGCGCCGCGCTCCACGAGGCGTTGCGCCGATTGCGCGAGCGACGACGCGTTTGCCAGGCGCCGCGCTTCGATGCTGTTCGGGGTCACCACGGTCGACTGCGGCACGATGAGCTCGCGCAGCGCCGCGATCACCTCGTCGCTCGCGAGCACGTCGCCGCGCCCCGAGGCGAGCACCGGGTCGAGCACCACCGGAACCTCCGCATGCTCGGCGAGGAGCGCAGCGACCACCTGCACGTTGGCCACGGAGCCGAGCAGGCCGAGCTTGATGGCGTCGACGCGCGTGTCGGCGAGCAGGCGCTCGGCCTGCATGCGCACGCGCGCGGCGTCCACGGCGTCGAGCGCGGCGACACCGTGCGTGTCCTGCACGGTGAGGGCGGTCACCACCGAAAGCGGATGGCAGCCCATGCTCGCGAGCGTGAGCAGATCGGCCTGCAGCCCGGCGCCGCCCGTCGGATCGCTGCCGGCGAAGGTGAGCACGATCGGTGGAGGCGAAGACATGCGGTAATATTCGGCCGGCCATTCTACTGCGGCGTATGGGGTCGCATTTTTGGCAGCATTTCCGGGGCGTTTCCAGCTACGCATGACCACCGAAAATCAAGTCCAGTTCAGGACGTGGATGTGCCTCATCTGCGGATGGGTGTACGACGAGGCCGCGGGGCTGCCCGACGAAGGCATCGCCCCCGGAACGCGCTGGGAAGACGTGCCGATGAACTGGACCTGCCCGGAATGCGGCGCGCGCAAGGACGACTTCGAGATGGTCGAGATCTAAACTTTCGCCGCGCGCGCGGCTCCAATACCCTCCATGCAGTAAAATCCTGGGTCGCGCGCATGTCTTCGATCAACCTGACGCATCACTTCCTGATCGCCATGCCCAACATGGCGGACCCGTACTTCGCGAAGACCCTGACGTACATCTGCGAGCACAACGATCAGGGCGCGCTCGGCCTGGTGGTGAATCGGCCGATCGACATGACCTTGCAGGCGCTGTTCGAGCGCTTGCGCCTCACGCTGCGCGACGGCGAGCGCGCCGACGCGCCGGTCTATTTCGGCGGCCCGGTGCAGACCGACCGCGGCTTCGTGCTGCACGCGCCGGCGGGCAACTGGCAGTCTACGCTGCGGGTCGGAGCCCACATCGGCCTCACCACCTCGAAGGACATCCTCGAAGCGGTGGGCCGCGGCGAGGGCCCGGAGCAGCTCCTCGTCACGCTGGGCTACGCGGGCTGGTCCGCGGGCCAGCTCGAGCACGAGCTATCGCAGAACGCCTGGCTCACGGTCGAGGCGCGCGACGGCATTCTCTTCGACACGCCGGCCGAGGCGCGGCTGCCGGCGGCGATGGAGCTCCTCGGCCTCGACTTCGCGCGGCTGCAGGATGAAGCGGGACATGCCTGAGCGGCGCGGCCGCACCGTTCTTGCCTTCGATTTCGGTCTAAAGCGCATTGGAATCGCCGTCGGCGAGCCCGAGCTGCGCACCGCCCATCCGCTCGGCGCGGTGACGCGCTTTGAACAGGTCGCATCGCTGGTGGCAGAGTGGAAGCCGGGCCACCTGGTGGTCGGCCTGCCGGTGTCGCTGGCGGGCGAGCCGCACGCCATGACGCGCCGCGCGGAGGAGTTCGCCCGCCGCCTCGAGCGCCGCTTCAAGCTGCCGGTGACGCGCGTAGACGAACGCTATTCTTCCACGGAGGCCAGTTCGCGGCTGCGCGGTACCCGTGCCGGAAAAGGCGAGATCGATTCGGTCGCGGCGCAACTTCTCCTCGAGCAGTACTTCGATGAAGCTGCCTGACGCCGAAGCGCTCTGCCAGCAGCTTGCCGCGGAGCTGCGTCCGCGCATCGGTCCGAAGAGCGCCATGGTCGGGCTGTATACCGGCGGCGCTTGGCTCGCCGAACGGCTGCACTCGACGCTCGGCCTCAAAACGCCGCTGGCGCTGATGGACATCGCCTTCTACCGCGACGACTACGCGGCGCGCGGCCTGAAGCACGACCCCAAGCGCACCAAGATTCCGTTCGACGTGAACGGCGCGGAGCTGTTGCTGGTCGACGACGTCCTCTACAGCGGCCGCACGGTGCGCGCGGCGATGAACGAGCTGTTCGACTACGGGCGGCCGGCGAGCATCGCGCTCGTGGTGCTCGCCGACCGCGGCGGGCGCCAGCTGCCGATTTGCGCGCAGTACGTCGGCTCCAAGGTAGAAGTCCCGGAGGGAATGCGACTTACGCTCAAGCGCGCCGACAACGGCAAGCTCGCGCTCGCCCTGGAGTCCGAGCGTGCAGCGTAATCCCCAGCTCAACGCGAACGGCGAGCTCCAGCACCTGCTTTCGATCGAGGGCCTGCCCCGCGAGATCCTGCTCCAGATCCTCGACACGGCGGATTCGTTCGCCGGGGTGACCGAGCGCGAGGTGAAGAAGGTGCCGCTGCTGCGCGGCAAGAGCGTGTTCAACCTGTTCTTCGAGCCCTCCACGCGCACGCGCACCACCTTCGAGATCGCCGCCAAGCGCCTCTCGGCCGACGTGATCAACCTGAACATCGCCGTGTCCTCGGCGACCAAGGGGGAGTCGCTGCTCGACACCGTGGCGAACCTCTCCGCGATGCACGCCGACATCTTCGTCGTGCGGCACGCCTCGTCGGGCGCGCCGTTTCTCATCGCGCGCCACGTCAAGCCGCACGAGCACGTGGTGAACGCGGGCGACGGCCGCCACGCCCATCCGACGCAGGGCCTGCTCGACCTCTACACCATCCGCCACTACAAGAAGGAGTTCACCCGCCTCGTCGTCGCGATCGTCGGCGACGTGCTGCACTCGCGCGTGGCGCGCTCGTTGATCCACGGCCTCACCACGCTCGGCGTGCCCGAGGTGCGGGTGATCGCGCCGCAGACGCTCATCCCGCTCGGCGTCGAGGGCCTGGGCGTGCGCGTGTTCAACGACATGCGCGCCGGCCTCAAGGATTGCGACGTGGTGGTGATGCTGCGGCTGCAGAACGAGCGCATGCGCGGAGCGCTCCTGCCTTCGGCGCAGGAGTTCTTCAAGCACTACGGCCTGACCGAGGACAAGCTCGCCGCCGCCCGCAACGACGCCATCGTCATGCATCCCGGACCGATGAACCGCGGCGTGGAGATCGATTCCGCCGTCGCCGACGGTCCGCGCTCGGTGATCCTGCCCCAGGTCACCTTCGGCATCGCGGTGAGAATGGCGGTGATGAGCATCGTGGCGGGGAACTGATGCGCGTCCACATCCGCAACGCGCGCGTGGTCGATCCGGCGAGCGGCCGGGACGCCGTGGGCGACGTCTACGTGGCCGACGGCCGGATCGCCGAGGAGTTCACCCGGCCCGAGCGCGTCATCGACGCGAAAGGCCTGGTCCTGGCCCCGGGCTTCGTCGATCTCGCGGCGCGCCTGCGCGAACCGGGGTTCGAATACAAGGCCACGCTCGAATCCGAGCTCGACGCCGCGCTCGCCGGCGGCGTGACCAGCCTCGCCTGTCCGCCCGACACCGATCCGCCGCTCGACGAGCCGGGGCTGGTCGATATGCTGCGCCGTCGCGCACGGGCGCTGTCGCGGGCGCGCGTGCATCCGATCGGCGCGCTCACCCTCAAGCTCGAGGGACAGGCGCTCACCGAAATGGGACAGCTTACCGACGCGGGCTGCGTCGCGTTCTCGCAAGGCAATGCCGCCATGCCCGACAGCCAGGTGCTGTGGCGCGCGCTCCAGTACGCGTCGACGTTCGGCTACAAGGTCTGGCTGCGCGCCGAAGACCCGGCACTCGCCAAGGGCGGCGTGGCGCACGACGGCGAAATGGCGACGCGCCTCGGGCTGCCGGGAATTCCTTCCTTTGCCGAAACCATCGCGCTCGGTACCCTGATCGAGCTGGTGCGCGCAACAGGCGCGCGGGTTCACGTGTGCCGGCTGTCGAGCGCGGGCGCCGTCGAGCTCGTGCGCAGGGCCAAGGCGGAGAAGCTACCACTCACCTGCGACGTGGCGATTCATCACCTGCACCTCTCGGAAATGGACCTCGGCTACTTCGACTCGCAATGCCGACTCGAGCCGCCGCTGCGGAGCCAGCGCGACCGCGACGCGCTGGCGCGCGCGGCCGCCGAGGGCGTGGTCGACTGCCTCGTGTCCGACCACACGCCGGTCGACGAGGACGGAAAGCACCTGCCCTTCGCCGAGGCCGAGCCGGGCGCTACGGGACTCGAGCTGCTGCTGCCGCTCGCGCTGAAGTGGGGCGAGGCGCACAAGCTCCCGCTGGCCGCCACGCTCGCGCGGATCACCACCGAGCCGGCGAAGGTCCTCGGCCTCGAACCGGGCCGCATCGCGGTCGGCGCGCCCGCCGACCTCGCGCTCTTCGATCCGCGGGCCGCGTTCCGCGTCGCGCCGCAGACGCTGAAGAGCCAGGGCAAGAACACGCCCTTCCTCGGCTACGAGCTTTCCGGCAGCGTGCGTTACACCCTGGTGGCGGGGAACGTCGTCTACGAGGCATGAAGCGCTCGTTCGCGCTCGCCGTGCTGTTCGCCGCGGCCTGCAGCACGGCGCCTCCCGTCGCCGAGCGACCGGCGCCGGCGCAGGGCAAAGGCGGTTACTACAAGGACGACGGTCCGGGGAGCGCGCCGCCGCCGAACCTCGGCCAGGTCCCGGACGCCGAACCGAAGACCGAGCCGCTGCACCGTTACGCCAACAAGCCCTACAAGGTGTTCGGGACCGAGTACGTGCCCATCGCCGACGCGCGGGGATTCAAGCAGCGCGGCGTCGCGAGCTGGTACGGCAGGCGCTTTCACGGGCAGAAGACCGCGAGCGGCGAGCTCTACGACATGTACGCCATGACCGCGGCGCATCCGACTCTGCCGATCCCGAGCTATGTCAAGGTGACCAACGTCGCCAACGGCCGCAGCGTGGTGGTGCGCGTCAACGACCGCGGCCCGTTCCATTCGTCGCGCGTCATCGACCTGTCGTACGCCGCCGCCTACAAGCTCGGGTTCATCCAGGCCGGCAGCGCGCAGGTGGAGCTCGAGAGCGTCCAGCCTGGCCGCGAGCAGGCGGGCGCGGTCTACGTGCAGGTCGGCGCTTTCACCTCGCGCGAGAACGCCGAGTCGCTGCAGGCGCGCGTCACGCGCGAGCTCGCGTGGCTCCAGCAAGGCGCGCAGGTGCTGCTCGCCGGGGACCTCTGGCGCCTGCACGTCGGCCCTTATCCTTCGCGCGAAGACGCGCGCTCGGTGGCCGATCGCATCGCGGCGGAGCTCGATCTCAAGCCGCTCGTCGTGGTGCGATAATCCGCGTTTTTTTCGCCGCGGGCCGAATGAAAAGAATCGGGCTGGTCTTCCTCCTCCTGCCCGCTTTCGCACACGCGGTGGTGCCGCAGCCGCCCGCCGTCGCCGGCCGCTCTTGGGTGGTGGGCGATCTCTCGAGCGGCCAGGTGCTGCTCGCGCAAAAGCCCGACGAGCGGGTCGAGCCGGCGTCGCTCACCAAGCTCATGACCGCGTACGTGGTGTTCCAGGCGCTGCGCGAGAGGAAGCTCACGCTCGAGCAGCAGGTGAACGTCTCCGAGCGCGCCTGGCGCGCGCCCGGTTCGCGCATGTTCATCCATCCGCGCAAGCCGGTGAGCGTGGACGATCTCGTCCGCGGCATGGTCGTGCAATCGGGCAACGACGCGTGCATCGCGCTCGCAGAGGCCGCCGCCGGAGCCGAGGAAGCATTCGTGAAGCTGATGAACCGCGAAGCGGCGCGCATCGGCATGAAGAACACGAAGTTCATGAATTCCACCGGCCTGCCCGATCCCCAGCACTACAGCACCGCGCAGGACCTCTATCTCCTCGCGGGGACGCTGATCCACGACTTTCCGAGGGAATACGGCCAGTACTATTCGCAGCGCGAGTTCCGCTATAACGACATTACCCAGCCGAACCGTAACCGGCTGCTGTGGCTGGATCCGAGCGTCGACGGCGTCAAGACGGGATATACCGAGGCGGCGGGCTATTGCCTGATCGCATCGTCCAACCGCGGCGGCCGGCGGCTGCTCTCGGTGCTGCTCGGCTCCACGTCGGAGGCCACGCGCGCCCAGGAGTCGCAGAAGCTGCTCAACTGGGGCTTCCAGTCCTTCGACAGCGTGAAGCTTCACCCGGCGAACCAGCCGGTCAAGGCAATCGAGGTGTGGAAAGGTGCGAGCGCCGAGGTGAAGGCCGGATTCCGCTCGGACGTGATCGTCACCGTGCCCAAGGGCGAGGCCGACAAGCTGAAGGCGGAGCTGCTCACGCAGCAGCCGCTCCTCGCGCCGGTCGCCCAGGGCCAGCGCGTGGGGACGCTGCGCGTGACGCACGACGGCAAGCCCCTCGGCGAATATCCGGTCGTGGCGCTCGAGACGGTGGGCGTGGCCGGCCTCTTCGGACGCGCGTGGGATACACTGCGCCTATGGGTCAAGTAGCGGAGCGAGCATGGTTTTTCTGAACGGCAAGTTTCTTCCGCTCGAAGAGGCGAAAGTCCCGGTCCTCGACCGCGGCTTCATCTTCGGCGACGGGGTCTACGAGCTCGTGCCGGTGTACTCGCGGGTTGCGTTCCGGCTCGACGAGCACTTGGCGCGCCTGGAGCGCAGCCTCGCCGAAACCCGGATCCGCAACCCCTATGCGCGCGCGCAATGGCGCGAAATCATCTATCGGCTGGTCGACGCCCAGGCGTTCGACGACCAGGGCGTGTATTTCCAGGTCACGCGCGGGGTCGCGAAGCGCGACCATGCCTTTCCGAAGGACGCCGAGCCCACCGTCTTCGCGATGTCCAACCCGCTAGTCACGCCGCCGAGGGAGACGGTGCAGAAGGGCGCGGCCGCGGTGAGCGCGCCCGACAACCGCTGGCTCCGCTGCGACATCAAGTCGATTTCGCTCATCGGCAACTGCCTGCTGCGTCAGCTCTCCGCCGAGGCGGGCGCGGCCGAGACGATCCTCTTCCGCGACGGGAAGCTGACCGAGGCCTCGTCGTCGAACGTCTTCGTGGTGCAGCGCGGCGTGATCCTCTCGCCGCCCAAGACCGACCTCATTCTCCCCGGCATTACCTACGACGTCGTGCTGGAGCTCGCGCGCGGCGCCGGCCTGGCGCTCGAGCTGCGCGACGTGCACGAGGCGGAGGTGCGTTCCGCAGACGAGATCTGGGTGACCTCCTCGTCGAAGGAGGTGCTGCCCATCGTGGCGCTCGACGGCGTCCCGGTCGGCGACGGCCGGCCCGGGCCGCTCTTTGCACGCATGTACCAGCTCTACCAGGAGTTCAAGCAGAAGGTGATGCGCGCCGGAAAGCGGGAGGCGGTGTCCGCCTAGCCGAGGCCGTGCGTGCCCGAGTCGGTGCTCGCGTTTCCGTGCGACTTTCCGATCAAGGTGCTGGGCAGGAAAGAGCGCGGCTTCGCCCAGACGGTGACCGACATCGTGCTCAAGCACGCACGCGACTTCGATCCGGCGACGGTCCAGATGCGTCCCAGCCGCCAAGGCAAGTACCTGAGCGTCACCTGCGTGGTGCGCGCCACCTCGCGGGATCAGCTCGACGCCCTGTATCGCGAGCTTTGCGATCATCCTTCGGTGGTGATGGTGCTATGACCCTGGTCGATTCCATCGGCATCAAGCGCCTCGGCCGCGTCGCGTACCTCCCCACCCTCGAGGCAATGCGTTGCTTCACTTCACATAGGAATGAATCGTCGGCCGACGAGTTATGGCTGCTCGAGCATCCTCCGGTCTACACGCTGGGGCAGGGCGCGGAGCATGCGCCGGTCGGCAATGGGATTCCCCTCGTCAAGGCCGACCGGGGAGGCGACATCACCTATCATGGCCCGGGGCAGCTCGTCGTCTACACGCTGGTCGACCTCGCGCGGCGCGGCATCCAGGTGCGCCAATTCGTCGCGCTTCTCGAGCAGGCCGTCATCGACCTGCTCGCGGGACGCGGCGCACGCAGGGCGGGCGCGCCCGGCGTCTATGTCGATGGCGCCAAGATCGCGGCGCTCGGCATTCGCGTACGGCAGGGGCGCGCCTACCACGGGCTTTCGCTCAACATCGACATGGACCTTTCGCCTTTCCGCGCGATCGATCCCTGCGGCTACCCAGGCCTTGCCGTGACACAGACCAAAGACATCGGGGTGAAAGAGACGCTTGCGGTGCTCGCCGAGCGCCTCGCCGTGCTCCTCGTGGAGAAGATCGAGAATGCGTGAGCCCGGCGTCAAGGAGAAGGGCGCGCGCAAGACGATCCGCATCGTGCCCACTGCGCCGCTACCCAAGCCGGCATGGATCCGGGTGCGCGCCGCGAGCCCCAATTCCCGCTTCCACGAGATCAAGGACGTACTGCGCCGGCAGCAGCTGCACACGGTGTGCGAGGAGGCTTCGTGCCCGAACATCGCCGAGTGCTTCGGCAAGGGCACGGCGACCTTCATGATTCTGGGCGACATCTGCACCCGCCGCTGCCCGTTCTGCGACGTGGCGCACGGCCGGCCGCTCGCTCCCGACGCGCACGAGCCGCACCACCTGGCCGAGACCATTGCCGCGCTGAAGCTCGGCTACGTGGTGATCACCAGCGTCGACCGCGACGACCTGAGGGACGGCGGCGCCCGGCATTTTGTCGACTGCATCGCGGCCGTGAGGCGCGAGTCCCCGCGCACGACGATCGAGATCCTGGTGCCGGATTTTCGCGGGCGCCACGAGCGCGCGCTCGAGATTCTCGCCGCCGCTCCGCCCGACGTGCTGAACCACAACCTGGAGACCGTGCCGCGGCTCTACCGCAAAGCCCGTCCGGGAGGCGATTACGCGCATTCCCTGAAGCTGCTGCAGGCGTTCAAGCAGCTTCACCCTTCGGTGCCGACCAAGTCGGGATTGATGGTCGGGCTCGGCGAGAGAGACGAGGAGATCCTGCAGGTGATGCGCGATCTGCGCGCGCACGGCGTCGACATGCTCACCATAGGGCAGTACCTGCAGCCCTCGCCGCACCACCTCGCGGTCGAGCGCTACGTCGAGCCTCAGGTTTTCGCCGCTTTCGAGCGCGAGGCGGCCAGCCTGGGCTTCAAGCACGCCGCAGTCGGCGCTCTAGTACGCTCGTCGTACCACGCCGACCGCCAAGCCCACGAAGCCGGCGTCGCCTGAGACCGACGCAGTTTTGTAGGCAGTAGTAGGCATTGGGAACCCTCGGCGATGCGCCAGAAAGCGTGGAACCGGCTGGCTGGAGAAGCAGTTAACAGCCCCCTGACCCGTTCTTGCCTATGCTTGCCGAGTCGGAATCGGTGGCCGAGGGGAGCGCCGGTCATGAAGATGAACACGACGCTGGTGATCAATTCGAAGGGCGGGTCGGGGAAGACCACCCTCACGACCAACCTCGCCAGCTACTTCGCCGCGAACCGGATCCCGACCACGGTCATGGATTTCGATCCGCAAGGCTCGTCGCTCAACTGGCTGCGGCTTCGCGTCGACCTCGCGCCCAAGATCCACGGCGCCAATGCGGCGCCGCAAAAAACCGGACTGCGCAGCATCGGCATGCACGTGCCCGAGGGGACGCGGCAACTCGTGATCGACGGGCCCGCCGGCGCGTCGGGTCTGCTCCTGCAGGAGATGGTCGCGCGCGCGCACTCCATCATCGTGCCGGTCCAGCCCTCGACGATCGATATCCACGCCACGGCGAACTTCGTGCGCGATCTGCTCGTAATGGGGAAACTGCGCAGCCGCAACATCCGGCTGGCGGTGGTGGCCAACCGCGTGCGCCGCGCCTCGCCGGTGTACCAGCCGCTCGAGCGCTTCCTGAGCTCGCTCGGGCTGCCGTTCCTGGCCCGGCTCTCGGACTCCGAAGTCTTCCTGCACGCCGCCGAGAGCGGCCTGGGTATCTTCGAGCTCGATCCCGCGCTTTCCGCGACCGAACGCGCCCAGTTCATGCCGATCGTCGAGTGGGCCGACCCGGAGTTCAAGTCGCGCGGCGACAGCAAGGTGATCGGGCTCCCCCGGCCGAGCTGGTTCTCGAACAGCCGGACCGGATAGGGCATAGCAGTGCGATGAGGAGCGCGGTTCTCGCCTGCTGCGTATCCGCGCTCGTGCAAGCCGCGCCCGCGCATGCCCAGCTCGAAAACATCACGAGCCGCGAGGCCGCCTCGGCCCTGAAAGCCGCGCTGGAAAAGGGCTCGACCGCGGCGGTGGCGCGCCTCGGCCGCACCGACGGCTTCTTCGGCGATCCGCGGGTGAAGATCGCGCTGCCCGAATCGATGCGGCGCACCGAGAACCTCATGCGCCGATTCGGCCTGGGGCGCTATGCGGACGAGCTGATCCTCGGCATGAACCGCGCCGCCGAGGCGGCGGTCCCCGAGGCGAAGCAGCTCTTCGTCGACTCGGTGCGCAAGATGACGCTGCAGGACGCGAAGGGCATTCTGCAAGGCGGCGAGACCGCGGGCACCGAGTATTTCCGGCGCACCACTGAGGGTCAGCTCCGCAAGCGCTTCCTGCCGGTCGTGCAGCGCTCGACCGAGAAGGTCGGGCTCGTGCAGCAGTACGACGATTACGCCGACAAGGCCGCGGCGCTCGGGCTGGTAAAGAAAGAGGACGCCAACCTCGAAGAGTACGTCACGCAGAAGACGCTCGACGGCCTCTTCCTGATGGTGGCCGAGGAGGAGAAGGCGATCCGCAAAGATCCGGTCGCCGCTGGCACCGCGATCATCAAGAAAGTCTTCGGCGCGCTGCTCTAGTGGTCAGCGGCTATCTGTATCTCGCCGAAGTGATGAACTTGCTGAAAGTCTCGCACCAGACGATGACCGTGTTGTAGCGCGCGGGATCCACAGTTCCGGGCACGCTGACCACGAAGTTCCTGAACGTCTTCACATCGCCGATCCGGACCATGCTCGCCTTCAGGCGCTTGAAGTCCGCCGCGGTTTCGACAAACTCAGGTGACAGGTAAAGCTTGTAGTCCGGCCCGGGCGCAAGCTCCCCGGCCAGAGCGATGCTGGCGGGGGTTATGAATACGACGCCCTCGCCCCAGTGCAACACGTCGCTGCCCTTGAGATCGCGGCGGAACTCGCTCTTGAAGCTCGCCTGATCGGCGTGGGCCGCTACGTCGGCCGCCGAGGGCGCCGCAGGGGCAAGGAGGATAGGCAGCATGTAGACACCGAGCACGAAACCGATGGCCACTGCGAGCAGGTGGGAGCCGGCAAGAAGGAGCTTTCTCACGCTGCCTTGGTCGCTCCACCGGGCAAAAACTTTCAGCCCGATCCCCGAGACAGGAAGGCTAGTGCGCCTTGTCCCAGTTGTCGCCGACGCCGACTTCGACGACGAGCGGCACTTCGAGGGTGGCGACCGACTGCATCAACTCTTTTACCTTGGCGGTGACGAGGTCGACTTCCCCCTGTGGAACTTCAAGGACGAGCTCGTCGTGCACCTGCATGATCAGCTTCGTCTTGAGCCCCGCCTCGTCGAGCCAGCGCTGGACTGAAATCATCGCCAGCTTGATGAGATCGGCGGCGGTGCCCTGCATCGGCGCGTTGATGGCGGCACGCTCGGCAGCCTGGCGCCGCACCGGTGCGCCGCTGCGGAGCTCGGGCAGCCAGAGCCTCCGGCCGAACACGGTCTCCACGTAGCCGGTCTCGCGCGCGCGCTGGCGCGTTTCGTCCATGAAGCGCCTGGAGCCCGGGTAGCGCGCGAAGTAGCGCTCGATGTAGGTCTGCGCGGTGCCGCGCTCGATGCCGAGGTTCTGCGCCACGCCGAAAGACGACATGCCGTAGATGAGGCCGAAGTTGATCACCTTCGCGATGCGCCGCTGGTCGGGTTCGACCTGGGGCAGCGGTACGCCGAAGACTTCCGCGGCGGTCGCGCGGTGGATGTCCTCGCCTTCGGCGAAGGCGCGCCGCAGGTTCTCGTCGCCCGAGAGGTGCGCCATGATCCTGAGCTCGATCTGCGAGTAGTCGGCCGAGACGATCTTCGAGCCCGCCGGCGCGACGAAGCATTCCCGGATGCGCCGCCCCGCCGGCGTGCGGACCGGGATGTTCTGCAGGTTGGGCTCGTTCGACGAGAGCCGCCCGGTCACCGCGGTGGTCTGGGAGTAGGTCGTGTGCACGCGCCCGGTGGCGGGATTGACGCTCCGCGGCAGCTTGTCGGTGTAGGTCGACTTCAGCTTCGACAGCGCTCGGTGCTCGAGGATCAGCTTCGGCAGCGGGTGGTCGAGCGCGAGCTCGGCGAGCGAGTCCTCGTCGGTCGAAGGCTGCCCCGATGGGGTCTTCTTCTTCACCGGCAGTTTCAGTCGGTCGAACAGGATTTCCTGGATCTGCTTGGGCGAGCCGAGGTTGAAGGGCTGCCCGGCCGCTTCGTAGGCGCGGCGCTCCTTGTCGAGGATCTCCTTGCCGAGCTCGTGGCTCTGGAAGCCGAGCTTGTCCTTGTCGAGCAGCACGCCGTTCCGCTCCATCCGGTAGAGCACCGGCAGGACGGGCATCTCGATCTGGCCGTACACGAAGGCCAGCTTCTCATCCGCCTCGATCTTCTTGAAGAGCAGGTCGTGGAGCGCAAGGGCGCAATCGGCCATCTCGCACGCGTAGTCGGTGGCGCGGCCGACTTCGACCGATGAGAACGGAATGCGGCCTGCCCCCTTGCCGACGACTTCCTCGGCGGCGAGCGTAGTCCAGCCGCAGTGGCGCTGCGCCAGCGCGCCGAGCTCGTGGCGCTCGTGAACTTCGAGCACGTAGGACTCGAGCAGCGTGTCGTGCACGCAGCCGGCGAGCGCGATGCCGTGGTTCGCGAACAGGTGCATTGCCAACTTCACGTCCTCGCCGACTTTCCTGCAGTCGGCGCGCTCGAGCCAGGGCCTGAGCAGCTCGAGCGCCCTCTCGAGCGTTATCTGCACCGGAGCCCCGGGGTAGTCGTGCGCGAGTGGCAGGTAGGCCGCCTCGTCGCCGAAGGCGAACGCCACGCCGGCGAGGCGCGCGCTCATCGGCTCCTCGCCGATCGCGACGGCGTGCAGGCCGGCCATGTCGAGCGCCTCGAGCCTGAGCACGAGATCGCGCAGGCCGTCCTCGTCGAGGACCGCGCGGCGGCTGCGCCGCCTGACCTCGGTCGGCGCCTCGGGCTCGGCCGCGGGCGGCGCGGCCGCGGCGTTCTCCACTTCCTTCAGCCAGGCCTTGAACTCGTAGCGCCTGTAGAGCTGGCGCTGCTTGGCGAGGTCGGGCTTGCCGTCGCCGAGCGCGTGGAAATCGAGCGGCAGCGCCACGTCGCGCTTGATGGTGAGGAGCTCGCGCGCCTTCGGCAGCCAGTCGGCCACCTTGCGCAGGTTCTCGCCGGCCAGGCCGGTGATCTCGCCGGAGTGCTCGAGCACGCCCTCGAGCGAGCCGTACTTCTCGATCCACTTGCACGCGGTCTTGGGCCCGACCTTGTCGACACCGGGAATGTTGTCGATCGCATCGCCGATCAGCGTTAGGTAGTCGAGGAATTTCTCGGGCGGCACGCCGAACTTGCCTTTCACGCCCTCGATGTCGAGGCGCTCGTTCGACATGGTGTTCACCAGGGTGACGCGCGGCTCCACCAGCTGCGCGAAATCCTTGTCGCCGGTGGAGATCACCGTTTGCCAGCCATCGTGCTTCGCCTCCTCGGCGAGCGTGGCGATCACGTCGTCGGCCTCGACGCCGTCGACCACCAGCACCGGCCAGCCGAGCGCCGCGACCGCCTCGCGCAGCGGCGCGACCTGCGTCGAAAGGTCGTCGGGCATCGGCGTGCGGTTGGCCTTGTACTCGCTGTACTCGGCGTCGCGGAAGGTCTTG
>Ga0075428_100000082_pt1 | contig 78984 bp, 59 predicted proteins | sample RhiMetdeltSRZDD2_FD_75291 | JGI IMG/M metagenome (GOLD analysis project Ga0075428, IMG submission 75291) | Populus rhizosphere microbial communities from Tennessee, USA - Rhizosphere MetaG P. deltoides SRZDD2 | ecosystem: Host-associated > Plants > Roots > Rhizosphere > Soil | place: USA... | reverse complement strand
CCGGCCCATCGTCATGTTCCTGCTCGCCTGCGGCGTGCTCTGCGCCCTGCTCATCATGCTCTCGCTGCTGCGCTCGGCCGGCGTCCTGGTCACACCGCGCGGGAGCCGGCAGATGTTCCTGCGGCACGAGAACGTTCCGGCCAGCCTGGTCTTCAACGGCACGGACACCATCGACCAGCTTCGCACCTTCGCCTCCTTCCAGTCCGCGCTGGCGGCGCAGAGCCGGGACGACATTCTTCAGGCGGCGCAGATAGAACTCTGGGTCTGCATCCACCAACACCGGCACCGGTACCGGCAGCTGCGCTTAGCCGTGCGGTATCTGCGTTATGCGGCGATTTCGTTCGTCTTCGGCATGATCTCTGTCCTGACAGCCGAGGTCGTCTTCGCCGTACAAGGCTGGCGCTGAGAAGCCGGCTTCAGGGGCAGCGCGCACTTGCCCTCACGGCGCAGAATGATCGCGTGTACGACGATTTGAACCTGCAACATGGCGAGCGCCTGCTGTGGTCGGGCAAGCCGGAACGGTACCCCTTCTTCGTCAGCGCAGACGTCTTCGCCGTGCCGCTTTCGTTGGTGGTGCTGGGCTTCGCGTCCTTGTGGATATGGAACGCATGGCGGTGGGAGGGTATGCCGGGATTCTTCGTGATCTGGGGGATTCCGTTCACGCTCTATGGAATCTACCTGGTGTTCGGCCGCCCGATCGTGCGGTGGCTGCGCCTGCGCGCCACCAGTTACGCGGTCACCAGCCTGCGCGTCATCGAGATCGTCGACTGGCCGCGGCGCAAGCGCACCGAACGCTACCTGCGCTACCTGCAACCGCCGATCCACCGCGGCGACGACATGGTGGGCAGCGTCGCGTTCGGCGACTTCCCCGGACTCCAGGAAACGTTGCAGGACATGAACTTCGGCTCGCGCTGGCGCGACCGGCCCGAGCGGCGCATCGTGCTGCGCGAGATCGCCCAGCCGCGCCACGTGCGCGACATCATCGCCTCCGCCCAGACCCAGAAGGCCTGATCAGGCCCAGCGCTCCCAGTGCACCGCCTCCGAGAGCGGCTTGCGCCCACCCATCCGGGCCGGCTGGTCCGACGGGGAGGCAAAGCCAAGGGAGACAAGGGCATTAAGGGCCATTTCCTCTGGTACCCCGAGAAGCCGCTTGGCCTCGGCCGGGCGATAGATACTGCCCAGGCAGGAGCCGACCCCGAGCCCGTGCGCCGCCAGCTGCAGGTAGGAGGCGCACTGGCCGAGGTCGAACCAGGTCCAGCCGCGATCGTTGGGCGCGGCGAAGACCACGCACGCCGCCGCCCTCGCTACGTGGCCGAGGAAGTCGCCGAGCGTGGACAGGGCCATGAGGGTGTCGGGGTCACGGACCACGATCAGCTGCCAGGGCTGCGTGTTCTTGGAGCTCTGGGAGCGTAGCGCCGCCCGCAGGATCCGCTCGAGCACGTCGTCGGGGATGGGGTCGCCAGTGAACTGGCGAACGGCCCGCTTGGTTTTGATCGCGGTCAGGATGTCCATGGGCCAAAGTGTCCCACGCTGGTCAGCCCCCGGTGACCTGGTCCAGATAGCGCACCAGTGCGGTGGTGGCCGGCGGGGAGCTGCCCGAGCCGCAGTCGGAGTAGGTGACCGTCGCCGTGCCGATCGACACCGCGTAGACGAAGGCGTCGGCGCAGTTGGTCGACGGCTGCGGCGTCTGCGCCTCGGCGATCAGCCGCGGGTCGGTGGCGAGCTTGGCCGCCTGCGCCAGCTGCTCCGGCGTGAGCTGCCCGGTTTTCGTGCCCGACTTGGTGGTGCGGGTCCAGTTTCCCTTCGCGTCGACGACCAGGGTGTCGTTGACCCCGGCGATGCCGCCCGTTTTGCGGATGGTGATGGTCAGGTTGACGGTGGCCGGGGACTGTGGCGCCGCGGTGGTCGCCGGTGCCGCCGGGGAATCGGATGGTGTCGGCTCGGCGGCGGGCGTCGTGCACCCGGCCACCAGCAGAAGGATCAGTGTTGCCGTCCTAGCTACCCACATGAATGTCATACTATTCCTCTACCCTTTCCCGCATGCTCGCTACCTCGGTCGCCGACCTGCTCACGATGCAGGCTTCTGGGTACAAGATGAAGTTTTTGTTTTTCTGGGGCCACCAGCCGCAGCGAGACGGCGGCATCGGGGCGGGGTGTCTGAGCCAGTGGTGGCCTTCACCGTTCGAAGTGGACGGTCGGCGCTACGCCACCGCCGAGCATTTTATGATGTGGTCCAAGGCGATGCTCTTCGGTGACGAGGCGTGCGCGGCCGAGATTCTGGCGGCCACGCACCCGAGCGAGGCAAAGTCGTTGGGGCGCAAGGTGAAGCCGTTCGACGACGCGACCTGGGAGCGCGAGCGGTTCGGCCTGGTCGTTGCCGGCAGCATCGCCAAGTTCTCCCAGCACGCCGATTTAAAGGCATTTCTCCTTGGTACCCGCGACCGCGTGCTCGTCGAGGCCAGCCCGAGGGATCGGGTGTGGGGCATCGGGCTGGGCGCCTCCAACCCCGACGCCGCCGATCCGGCCCGATGGCGCGGCCTCAACCTGCTGGGCTTCGCCCTGATGCGGGCGCGCCATCATCTATCCACAATGGACAGTGAGACCATCGGAGCCCCCGCGCCCGCCCGCGAGGCGTGACGCGGGGGCTCCGCCCCCGTCAGGCCGCCGGTACGATGACTCGTATCGTGGCCTGGTTGTTGCCGGGTGACTGCTCCTGGTAGCCGTAGGGCGCCCACGGGTAGGGCCGGACGGCCATCTTCCACTCCAAGACCTGGTCGCTGCTGTTGTAGATGAGGCCGAGAAAGATGTTGACCTCATAGGTGATCGCGGCCGGCACGGCAAGCCGGTCGCTCGGATTGCACCGGCGCGTGTTGGGCGGCGGGCTGATCGGCACGCAGGTCTGGACCGGCGTGCCCGGCGGACCGGTCGTGCTCTGCGGCGGCGCGGGCGGACCGGTCGTGCTCTGCGGCGGCGCGGCCGGGCCGCTCGTGGTCTGCGGCGGCGCGGCCGGGCCGCTCGTGGTCTGCGGCGGCGCGGCCGGGCCGCTCGTGGTCTGCGGCGGCGCGGGCGGGCCGCTCGTGGTCTGCGGCGGCGCGGGCGGACCGGTCGTGCTCTGCGGCGGCGCGGGCGGACCGGTCGTGGTCTGCGGTGGTGCGGCCGGAAGCCGCCCGAGGGCGCGGACCAGAGCCACCCGGTCGGGGCCGGGACCTTCCGCCACCTCCAGCCGAAACATGCCCGCATGCCGCAACGCGGTCCTTATCCGGCGCCAGTGGCCGGTGGCCAGGTTCCAGGCCACCCGACGCACCCAGCCGACCGGATCTTCGTACTCAGAGATCTGCGACCACCTCGGCCAGGCTCGAACGAAGGCCTCCTGGACCAGGTCCTGTACCTCCTCCAGATCCCCGACGAAGGCATACAGCTGCGCCGTCAACCTTTTGTAGTTGACGGCGTAGCAGTCGTCGAAGCTCTGATCCACGCGAGAGACACGCCATGCCCCCCTCATCCGTTGCAGAAGACTTGCAGACGAATTTGTCGATGACCGCTATCGTGAGCGCCCATGCGACTGTCCGTGGGACCCTCGACCGCCGCCAAGGGCGTGACCTCGTTCGCCGCCGTGTTGATGTTCGCGGCCGGCCTCTGCTTCGCCGGGCTCGCCTTCGGCATGGGCAGCTTCTTCGATTCGTGGAGCATTTTCGCCCAAGACCCGTTCGCCGGTGATCCCACCGCGCCGGCCGCGCTTGATTCCCCGGTGGACGATACGTTCTCCGCCTTCGGCTGGGTCGCCAAGGCGCTGGGCCTGTGCGGGATACCGTTCGCGCTCGCCGCCGTCTACCTGCTGCTGCATGTGTGGCGGTTCCAGATCCGGCTCGACGGCGCCATCCTGAGCAGGCGCGGGGCGCTGCTGACCCGCCGCACCGACGTGACCACCGCCGGGGTGAACATGGCCGGGTTCAACTACTCGCAGCGGGTCGGCCACGACCACCGGGCCATCTACCGCGTCGCCGCCCTGGCCGTGACCGACCAACGCACGGGCAAGACGATCAAGGTGCCGCTGCGCGGGCAGGGCCTGGATCTGTTGCCGCCCTATCAGTTGCGGGGGCTGGCCGACGTGCTCGACCGCAACCGGTCAGCCGACTCGCAGCGCGCCCGGGGCATCGCCGCGCAGCTGCGCGAGCTGGCCGCCGACCCCATCGCCTTCTGAGCTTCCCACTGAGAGGTCATCACAAGTTCATCGGCGAATCCCTGGCGGTTACCCGCGGGCGTTGATTAACCTGCGGGTAACAAGTTGATCGATCCCCCGTGGAGGTCCAAAGTGGATCGCCGGACGCTCATCGGTGCCGCGGGCCTTACCGCCGCGGGCGCGGCCGCCGGCGCGGCCTTCGTCGGGGCGCTCTGGCGGGGAGTTTTCGCCGCGCCGCACGCGCCGGGGGCCCTCGCCGGGCCGGCTCAGCCGGGCCCGAGCCCTTACGGCGCTTTGCTGGCCGCGGATGGCAACGGCATCCGGCTGCCGGCCGGGTTCACCAGCCGGGTCATCGCCCGCTCCGGCCAGCGGGTGGCCGGCACCTCCTACTCGTGGCACTGGGCGCCCGACGGCGGCGCCTGCTTCGCCGACGGCAACGGCTGGATCTATGTGTCCAACTCCGAGATCCCCCTCTCCGGTGGCGCCTCCGCCATCCGCTTCGACGCCGCGGGCGGCATCATCGCCGCCTATCGCATCCTGTCGGGGACCAACCTCAACTGCGCGGGCGGCGCGACCCCTTGGAACACTTGGCTTTCCTGCGAGGAGATCGCGCTGGGCCGAGTGATGGAGACCGACCCGTGGGGTACCCAACCCGCGCGGGAGCGCACCCGGATGGGCCGGTTCAAGCACGAGGCGGCGGCGTGCGACCCGGTGCGGCGGGTCGTCTACATGACCGAGGACGAGGGCGACGGCTGTTTCTACCGGTTCATTCCGGATGTGTGGGGCGATCTGAACACCGGGCAGCTGCAGGTGCTGTGCGCGCCGGCCGACCTCACCTCCGCACCGGTGACGTGGGAGAACATCCCGGACCGCGACGGCTTTCCGGTCGCGACCCGCCACCAGGTGGTCGTGGCGAAGCGGTTCAACGGCGGCGAGGGATGCTGGTACGACAACGGAATCGTCTACTTCACCACTAAGGGCGACAACCGGGTGTGGGCCCATGACACGACTTCGTCCACATTGGACCTCGCCTACGACGACTCGCTGGTCGCCAACCCGCCGCTGACCGGCGTGGACAACATCACCGGGTCGCGCTCCGGGGACCTGTTCGTGGCCGAGGACGGCGGCGACATGGAGATCAACCTGATCACCCCGGACGGGGTGGTGGCGCCGTTCCTGCGCGTGCTCAACCAGTCCTCCTCCGAGATCACCGGGCCGGCGTTCAACCCGGCCGGAACCCGGCTGTACTTCTCCTCCCAGCGCGGCACCGCGGGACAGCCGTGGGGCGGCATCACCTATGAGGTGAGCGGCCCCTTCCGTTCCTAACCGAGAAGGCCGGGAAGGCGGTGGCGGACAACGCCGCCTTCCCGGCCATCCCATGCCACCGCCAAGATCCCGCAATTTGCCCGGCAAGTCGCGCTCCCACGGCGCCGTAAGACGTCTATTGCCGGGCAGATTCCGGGATCTTGGCGGCTCAATGAGGGTTGGCGTGAAGTTTGAGTGAACGCCCATCGATACGGTCCCACCAGCGGGGGTCGTATCCAACGTGATGGGTGGTCAGAGATGTTGTCTGGTACCGCAAGACGTGGACTCACCATGGCATTGGCGGCCGCGCTGACTTCGTTCGGCGTCGCGGTCCTGCCGGCGCCACCGGCTGGCGCCACGCCGGCCTGGGTGACAGAACTCGAGAAATCCGGTCAGGCCGGGCAGCCGGCACCGATCCCCCGGCAGGAGTCGTCGCCGCCGGCCCCGCTGGCGCAAAGCCACGGCATGCAGCCGCCCGAGTTCAAGTTCCCGGACCCGGCGAAATGGGATGTGCCGCTGGGCAAAGCGGCCTCCTCGCAGCTGGACCGCCCGGTCCGCTTGGCGCCCAAGACATCCACCGCTGTCGGCGACGCGGCCGTCGTGGAGGTGTTCGGCCGGGATGTCGCCGACCGGGCGGGCGCGTCGGGCTTCGCGTTCCGGCTCAGCGGCGGCTCGAAGCTGGATGGGGAGCTGACCGTCGACTACTCCGGCTTCGCCAACGCCTACGGCGGTAACTACGCCGACCGGCTGCGGCTGGCGAAGGTCGCCGATTGTGTTGTGGCGCAAGTAGTTGCGGCTGGATGCCAGGCAAAGCCGGTCGTACTCGACACGCGCAACGATCCGGTGGCGCAGACCATCAGCGCCGACGTGACCGACCTGGCGCCGGACGGCACGTTCGCGGTGATCTCGGCGGTCGGCGGTGACGAGGGCACCTACGCCGCGTCGGACCTCGCGCTGTCGTCGAGCTGGAACGTGGCGCCCGGTTCCGGGGCGTTCACGTATTCGTACCCGATCGACGTGCCGGCGCCCGCCGGCGGATCGGCGCCGAGCGTGGCTATGAGCTACTCGTCGGCGGCGGTCGACGGGATGACGGTGGCGCGCAACACGCAAGCGGCAGCGGCCGGGCTGGGCTGGGCCGACCTCGCCAACGCGTTCATCGAGCGGCGTTACGAGCCGTGCTTCCGGACGATCAGCACGATGGACCTGTGCTGGCTGTCGGAGAACGCCACCATCTCGCTGAGCGGCATCTCCGGCCCGCTGATCCCGGTCAACACGAACTTCACCGAGTGGCGCGCGCAGGCCGACCCGGGCTGGAAGGTGCAGCGGCTGTCGGGAGCGCACTACACCACCATCAACGAGACGCAGTACTGGAAGGTGACCGGACCCGACGGCACGCAGTACTACTTCGGCTACGGCCACATGCCGGGGCGGCAGACCAACTCCATCCTGGAGGTCCCCGTGGTGTCGGACAACCCGGGTGAGCCGTGCGGGGCCACCAGCGGGTGCAACCAGGGCTGGCGCTGGTACTTGGACCTCGTGATCGACCCCGATGGCAACGTGACCAATTACCTTTATGAGCGCGAGGACAACTGGTACTGGTCGGCTCTGGGCAACCTGGGTGGCACGCCGATGACCAAGTACCACCGGGCCGCCAGCCTGAAGGAGATCATCTACGGGGGCCGGGCGGAGATCTGGGACTCCAGCGTCTTCTCGGCACGCATCACCTTCGGTCTGGAGTGGCGGTGCACGTATCTGGTGGCCGCGTGCCCGGTGGCGACGCGTAACCACACGGGTTTCCCGGATGTGCCCACGGATCTGATCTGCGGCTCCGGCGACAGAACTACCTGTACGGCCAACACCGGGCCGTCGTTCTTCACCGCCCGCCGGTACTCGTACGTGCGCACCGACGTGAAGATCGGTACGGTGTGGAGGCCGGTGGCGCAGCACAACATCATCCACAACTTCGGTGACGGGCTCAACGGCGTGGTCCGCAAGCTTCAAGTCCAGGAGATACAGCACGCCGCGATCGCCTTCGACAAGCTCAACGCCTACCCGACCACGAAGTTCACCTACCAGTGGTTCGACAACCGAGCCGACAACGGCGGGATCATCGCCAAGGCGATGCGGCACAACAGGATCATCAAGGTGACCAACCCGTTCGGCGGCGCCATCACGGTGACGTACTTCAGGAACCGGGCCTGCACCACCACCTACAACCCGTCCCCCCGATGGGATCTCAACGACCGCGACTGCTTCCCGCAGTCCATAAAGGACGGTGCCCATCTGCGCACCGGCGTGTTCCACAAGCTGTTGGTGCGCCAGGTGGCCGAGTCGGCCGGGGTCGGCTCCCCTGATGTCACCACCGTCTACGGCTATGAGGGGACCCCGGCGTGGGGGTTCGACTCCGGCGCGTTCGCCCGCGATGAGGACGAGGCGGGCTGGTCGGTCTGGCGCGGCTACGGCACCGCATTGATCACCAAGGGCACGGCCAAGACCCGGGTGCGGGTGTTCCGCGGCTGGGACGGCGACCCGATGCTGGTGCTCGACGGCGCCAACTGGGTGCCGCTGGGCCGCCGTGATGTGAGCGTGCAGGAGCTGACCTCGACCAGGACGTACGTGGACCACCGGGCGCTGGCCGGGCGGGTGCTGGAGGAGACCCAACTCGGCGTGCTCAACGGCGTGGCCGACAGCGTGTTGCAGTCACGCGCGTACTCCTATGAGCGGCGGATCACCTTCGATGTACCCGCGACGTACCGCTTCGACCCGGAGTGGGCGGGCGTGGTCTCGACCACCGAGTCGGTGTACAGCGCCCCGGGGGTGTTCCGGCAGCGGCGCAGCCAGACCACGTACAACGCGAATTTCCAGCCCACCACCACCCTGGAGGAGGGCTGGCTGGACGTGACCGGCGACGAGCGGTGCTCCATCACCGGCTACGCCGACAACGCGGCGGCGAGCATGTACACCTATCCGTCGCTCAACAAGACGGTGGCCGGAAACTGCGCGTCGACTCAGGTGCTCTCGCAGGAGGAGACCTACTACGACGGTCTGGCCGCGCTGGGCGCGGCGCCGGGCAAGGGCAACGTGACCCGGCAGCGTACCCAGATCGACGCGACCCGCTGGGCCGAGACCACCACCGAGTACGACGTGCTGGGCCGGCCGATCCGGGCCACCGACGCCAAAGGCGGGGCCACCACGACGGTCTACACGGTAACGGCGGGTGCCCCGTTCACCCAGATCCCGATCCGCACGACCGTCACCAATGCGTTGGGGCACAAGGTGGTCACCGAGTTCCACCCGGAGTTCGGGATCCCCAGAAAGCAGGTGGACGTCAACGGCAACGTCACCGAGTACTGGTACGACGAGTTCGGCCGGATGACCGCCGTGTGGCTGCCGCCCGAGCCGGTGGACTTCGCCCAGGCGTCGTTCTGGTTCACCTACGACATCCCCAACCGGGCCGTGCGCACCCAGAGGCTGACCTCCGACTCGCGTACCACGAACGTCACGTTCGACGACGGCTGGGTGATCTACGACGGGTTCTGGCGCGAACGGCAGAGCCAGGGCGTCAGCCCGGTCGCCGGCAAGCTGCTGGTCTCGGAGACCACCTATGACAACCGCGGGCAGGTGCTCGACGAGACGGTGGAGCAGGCGCAGACCGGTACGCCGGGCGCATACCTCGCCGTCGCTTCATGGGCCAACCGCACCCGGCACACCTATGACGAGCTGGGTCGTGAGGTCCGCAAGGAGTGGATGCGCGGCACGTCCGTGGTCCACGCCACCGCCACCTCCTACGGCATTGACTCCGTCACCGTCACCGGCCCCGATGGGCGCCGGGTCCGCGAACGCGTCGATGGGCACGGCCGCACCACGGCGGTCGACGAATTCGACGGCGCCACTTGGGCGACCGCTTCCTACACCTACGATCTGGCCAACCGGCTCACCGCGGCGACCGACCCGGCCGGCGTCCGGATGACCTACTCCTACAACCTCGCCGGCTGGCGTACCGCGCAGACCGACCCCGACCGGGGAAGCGCCGCGTTCGCCTATGACATCGCCGGAAACCAGACCAGCGTGACCGACGCGCTGGGCAACCAGATCCACAACATTTACGACGGGCTGGGACGCCAGATCGAACGCCGATCGGGCTCGCCCACCGGCAGCCTGCTGGCCACCTGGGCCTACGACACCGCACCCGGCGGCAAAGGGAAGATCCATAAAACCACGTCGTACACCCCAAGCGGCGCTTGGGTTTCGGAGGTGCTCGGGTACGACATCAAGGGACGCCCGGGCGCTACGATGCTGACCGTCCCCGCGGGGATCCCGGGCCTGTCGGGCAGCTACACCGTGACGCCGACCTATGACCGGGCCGACCGGGTCAAGTCCGTCACTTACCCGGCGATCGGCGGGCTGCCCGCCGAGACTGTCACCACCGAATACAACGCCCTCAGCCTGCCGACCCGCATGGCGGGTGCGCAGGAGTATGTGTGGGGCGCCACCTACGACGACCGCGGCCGGCGCACCTCGGCCGGGATCGGCCCACGACCGTCCGGGGTTACCTGGATGGCCAAGAAGTGGACCTACGACGTGGACCAGCGGCTCAACGGCTCGCAGACGCTGATCAACAACTTGGAGGTCTCCAGCCACCAGCTGGTGTTCGACTTCGCGGGCAACCTGACCGAGAAACTGACCAAGCAAAACGGTCTGGGTTGGCGGGAATGCTACGGCCACGATGCCCGCGCCAGGCTCACCGCCGCGCATACGGTAGCGGTCACCACCGACTGCGCCAGCGGCACACCGGGCACGGGTGACCGGCCCTACGTCCACGGCTTCGGCTACAGCGTGGACGGGAAGCTGTTGCAGCGCACCGAGAATGGCGCGGTCACCAGCTACACCTACGGCGGCGCCAGACCGCACGCCCCCATCGCCGTCGGCGGGGTCGCCTACACCTGGGACGGGCGCGGAAACCTGCTCTCCCGGGGGGGCCAGACGTTCTCCTGGGACGTGCAGGGCTTGCTCCGCTCGGTGACGGCCCCGACCGGTACGACCTCGTTCGAGTACGACGCGAACGGCCAGCGGCTGCTGCGCCGCGCGCCCAACGGCCTCAACACGCTGTACCTCGGCGAGCACGAGGTCACCGCCAACGCCGCCGGAACCCTGGTGAACGCGGTGCGGTCGTACACCTTCGACGGCCAGCTCATCGCCTCGCGCACCGGTGCCGGTGTGGTGGAGTACCTCATCACCGATCCGGCCGGCTCGGTGGAGATGGCGGTCGCCTCCGGCGCCACCGTACCCGTCGCCACCCGCGCCTACGAGCCCTACGGACAGGTGCGGACGCAAACCGGCGACACGGCAACGGATCGCGGCTTCCTCGGCCAGATCGAGGACGTCTCCACCGGACTGTCCTATTTGAACGCCCGCTACTACGACGCCGGCATAGGGCTGTTCATCTCCACCGATCCGCTCTATGACACCAAGAAGCCCAAGTCCCTCAACCCGTACAGCTACGGGCTCAACAGCCCGGCCTCCTTCTCCGACCCGGCCGGCATGCTGTCGGAGTACACCTTCGGCGTGGAGACGGAGAACGCCAAGCTGCGCGAGATCAACAAGGAGCTGATCGCCCACATCGGACGGTTGACCAACCACATCGAGCACCTGCAGGACGTCATCCGCAAGCAGCAGAAGGCGATCAACAAGCTGGTGAGCTACATCAAGGCGCTCGAGGCCGAGATCGAGCGGCAGGCGAGCATCATCCGCCAACTGCAGGCCAGAATCGCTTACCTGCAACGGGTCGTGGTCGCGCAGCAACGCGAGATCAGCCGGTTGCGCTACGTCGTGGCCCGGCAGCAACAAATCATCCGGTACCAGGCGGGCGTGATCCGGTACCAGGCCGGTGTCATCTCATACTACAAGGGCGTGGTCAATGTTCTCGGGTTCCGGCTGTGGGGCGGCACACCGCAGTACGCATGGATTATGCACAGCATTCACTCCTTCCGCGGCATACCCGCCGGAGCATTCAACTACGACCGCATCAGCATCCTGCAGGCCACGGTCGCCACTCGCGACGCCACCATCAGCCGGCTGCTGGCCGGCCGCGGCGGTGGCGGCGGAGGTGGCGGAGGCCCGGTCGCGGCGGGCGGCTCCATGCCCCACATCCCGGGCAACTGGCGCCAGCTGATGGACCAGGTTCCGCCCCAGCGCCCGGGCAACTGGCGCCAGCTCATGGACGAGGTGCCCCAGTCCATTTCGGACCAGCTCGCGGACGAGGGCTGGGTGTGGGTGGAGGATGCCGGCGAATACCGCCGCAACACCTGCAGTCTGGCCGAAAGGCTGCTCTACGACGCCTTGGGTCTGGAGGGTCACATGGCGCCGACCATTTCGCTAAGTCAGGCCATGTGCATCGAGACCATGGGACCGCTGGCCTAGAACACGGAAACGCGGTGGTGCCCACCGGAGAACCCGGTGGGCACCACCATGAAGCGCTATGAAACGAGCACCGCCAGCAGCCGGTCCACGTCCTGTTCGGTGGTGTAGTGGTAGATGCTGGCGCGCACGGCACCGCCGCTGTCGCGCAGCCCCAGCGCCGAGAAGAACTCGTAGGCGTAGTAGTCGCCGGAGAAGGCGCACACGCCCGCGTCGCCGAGGCGGGCCGAGGTCTTGGCCGGGTCCTCCCGGTCGAGGCGGAAAGCCACGGTGGGGCAACGGTTCTCGGGTGCCGGCACGAAGCTGATTCCGGGCACCGCCGACAGGCCCGACACCAGCTTGGCGAACAGTTCCATCTCGTAGGCGTGCACGGCCCTCATCGACTGGAGCACTCGTTCGCGGCGGGGGCCGGACGCCTCATCGTCAAGGGACGCGATGTGATCCACGGCCGCCGTGATGGACGCCAGCGAGGCGAAGCTCGGGGTGCCGAACTCGAACCTTTCCGGTACCAAGTCTGGAGAGGGTTTAAGCTTTTGCGGCTCAAGCCGCTCCCACAGTTCCGGATCGGCGGCGCAGGCCGACAGGTGCGGGCCGGACCACTTGTAGGCGCTGGTGACATAGAAGTCGGCGCCGAGCGCCGTGATGTCGATGGGCAGGTGCGGGGTGGCGTGCACACCGTCCACATAGCACAGTGCGCCGACCGCGTGGGCCAGCGCGGAAACCCCTGCCACGTCAGGGATCGCGCCGTTGGCATTGCTGGCCGCGGTCAGAGCCACCAGCTTGGCGCGTTCGCCGATCAGGCCGGAATACTGGTCCGCGGGAAGGCTTCCGTCCGCCGGGTCGAAGCGGGCCCACTTCACCGTGGCACCAACAGCCAGCGCCGCCTGCACCCACGGCCGCACGTTGGCGTCGTGGTCCAGATTGGACAGCACGATTTCGTCGCCGGGTGACCAGTTCTGGGCGAGCGTGCGGCTGACCAGATAGGTCAGCGAGGTGGCGCTGTTGCCGAAGGCCACCCCCTCGGGACGGGTGCCCAGCAGATCGGCGACGGCGGCGCGGGCGTCGTCGACAATCTGGATGGAGCGGCGGCCCGGGGCGAAGGCCGTCGTCTTGTTGGCGACCGCGCCGGTCATGACGGCGTGAGCGGCGTCCGCGGCCGGTCGGGCCACCAGCGAACCGGCGGCCGCGTCGAAATGGGCGAAACCCTCGGCGAGCGCCGGGTAGGCGGCGCGCACCGCGTCGATCCTGAAAGCCATGCCCAACACGGTACTTGACAGGTTCCGGCTTTACCTCTTTACTATGTTACTAGTAAAGCAGGAGGGGGCGAGCGATTGTTCGTGTTCAGGCTCGACAGCAGGTCGGGCGTGCCACCCTACCTGCAACTGGTGCACCAGGTGAGGCAGGCGGTGCTGATGGGCTTCCTGCAGCCCGGCGACCGGCTGCCGCTGATCCGCGAGGCGGTCGAGACCCTGGCCATCAACCCCAACACCGTGGCCAAGGCCTACCGCCAGCTGGAGCAGGAGGGCCTGGTGACGGGTCGTCCCGGGCAGGGCACCTTCGTCAACGACGTCGCCTCCGCGGCGATCCCGGCGGAGGCATACTCGTTGCTGCGGCGCGACATGGAGGCGTGGCTGAGGCGGGCTTACGAGGCCGGCCTCGACGAGCACGCGGTCAACGCTTTTTTCACCACCATCCATCACGAAACAGTTATCCAAACCAGGATCGAGGCCGTCTCATGACATATGCCCTTTCCGCCAGCGGCCTCAGCAAGCGCTACCGCTCGACGTGGGCGCTGCGCGAGTGCGACCTGGCGCTGCCCGCCGGGCGGGTGATCGCCCTGGTCGGCCCGAACGGCGCCGGCAAGACCACCTTCCTGCGCCTGGCCGTGGGGCTGCTGGCGCCGACCTCGGGCACGATCGAGGTGTTCGGCTCCTCCCCCACCACCAACACGCGGCAAGCCTTGGCGCGCATCGGTTTCCTCGCCCAGGAGCACCCGCTCTACCGCGGCTTCACCGTCGCCGACCTGCTGCGTTTCGGCGGCAGCCTCAACATCCGGTTCGACCGCCAGCTGGCGCAGAAACGGCTTGCGGCGCTTGGCATCCCGCTCGACCGCAAGGCGGGCACGCTCTCCGGCGGGCAGCAGTCGCAGGTCGCCCTGGCGCTGGCCCTGGCCAAACGACCGGACCTGCTCGTGCTGGACGAGCCACTGTCCAGTTTGGATCCTGTCGCGCGGCGCGAGTTCCTCCAGACCCTGATGGGCGCGGTGGCCCAGGGCGGCGTCACCGTGCTGTTCTCCTCCCACGTGGTGCACGAGCTGGAGCGGGTCTGTGACTATCTGGTCGTGCTCAACCACGGGCGCATCGCCATCGATGGTGACATCGACACACTGCTTACGCGGCACCGCCTCCTGATCGGCCCACGCTCCGATGTAGACGATCCACGGCTGGGCACCGTCATCGAGGCGACCCGTAGCGACCGGCACACCTCGATGCTCGTGCGCGATCCGGTCGCGACCGACGGGTGGAATGAGCAACCGGTCGGGCTGGAAGACCTTGTCCTGGCTTACCTTCGCGGCGGCGTCGCCCTCGAAAGGGTACCGGCATGATCTGGGTGACCTGGCGGCAGCACCGCACCGAAACGCTTGTCCTGACGGGGATTGTGGCCGCTGTCGGGCTGATCCTGGTGGTGCTCGGGCTGCCCATGCACGGGCTGTTCCCCGATGGCGCGGCGGCATGCGCCAACGCCGACCTCACCACCGGCGACCCCTGTGCGCTGGCCCTCGCCAAGCTCCGCGCGAAATACGATTACACCACAACGCTTTCCCTGCTGCTCAACCTGATCCCGTTCGGCATCGGCGCCTTCCTCGGCGCGCCGCTGCTCGCCCGGGAGATGGAGGCCGGCACCTGGCAGCTGGCCTGGACTCAAGCGGTGCCCCGGATGCGCTGGCTCGCCGTGAAACTGGGCGCCCTGGCCGGGTTGACAGTCGCGCTCACGGCTGCCTTTTCCGCCATCATTTCCTGGTACCGGATACCGCTCGACGTCTTCGAGGGAAGGCTGGGCGGGGTCGCCTACGAGGTCGAGGGCGTGGTGCCGGTCGCCTACGGGCTGTTCGCCTTCGCTCTGGCCACCGCGGCCGGAGTGTTGCTGCGCCGCAGCATCGGCGGCCTCGCCGTGGCCATGGTGGTGTTCGTGGCGACGCGGATCGCGGTGGCCGGCTTTGCGCGGCCCGAGTTCGCCAAGGCACAGGTCCTCGTCGAAGCGATCCCGGAGAGGGGTCCCGGTGTGCAGATCGGCACCGACAACACCACCGACTGGGTGCTCGGGCAGACCTTTCTGGACTCGTCGGGCCACGAGCTCAGCGAGACCACGCTGAACGACCTTGGCGGCGACGCGGCGGACGCCGGGGTCAACATCATGACTTACATGCACAGCAAGGGGATCCAGCGCGCGGTGACCTACCACCCGGGCGACAGGTTCTGGGATTTCCAGCTCATCGAGGCCGGCCTGTTCATCGGCGCGGCCGCGTTGCTTGTCGCCCTGGTGGTTTGGCGGGTCAGGCGGCGCAGTCCCTAACAGCCTTCAGCAGTCGGGGTTGGTGAGGGTCAGCGAGTTGCTCGGCGAGGAGACGTTGCCGGAGCCGTCGACCGCTTCGACGGTGAAGACATGCGTCCCTTCGGCTGGGGCCTCGAGCACGTTGGCGCCGACGTTGGAGGTACGCCCGATCATCCACGATCCCACCGACGACAGCTGGCCGTCGATGCGGTAGCGGTAGAGAAGCAGGGTGGCCGGGTCGACGTTGTCGGTGGACGCGATCCAGCTCACATAGACCTCACAGCTGCCCAGATCGGCTCGGCCGCGGAAGTCGGTGGGCGCGGTCGGCGACGTGAAGTCGGTCTGCGCCGGTGTCGTGATAGTGATGATGTTGCTGTATGACGTATTGCCGTACAGATCACGAGCGCTGACCTGGAGTGTGTAACTTGTCGCCGGCGTGAGGTTGAGCAGGATCCGGCCGCCACCCATGTCTCCGGTGCGCGCGACTCCGTTGGCGTACAACGTGTAGAAGACAAACGGGCTCGTGTCAACGGCCTTGGTCCAGGCGACCTGCGCCCGGGCCGGCAGCACATAGACCGAGCTGAGCACGGGCGGCGTCGGCGGGGTCGTGTCCGGCGGCGTGGTGTGCGTCACCGTGGCCGGCGCGGAGTAGTTGCGGGCGTCGTCGAAAGCCTTGAGCGTGAACACATAAGTGGTGTTAGGCATCAGCGACGTGAGCGTGATGCTGGTGACCGTGCGATGCGGGTAACTGATGTAGTAGAAGTTGTCGGTCAGGATGTAGTAGAAGGTGCCGGAGTTGTCCGACGACGGGCTCCACGACAGGGTGACCGAGGTGTCCGTGGACGCCGTGACCCGGAAGTTGCCGGGTGTGGTGGGCGGTGTGGTGTCCACGGCATAGGCCGCGGTGGCGGGCAACGCCAGGCTTATGGTGAGCGCCGCCACCGCCACTGTGCGGATGCGCATCGCGCCTCCTCAAGGTCGAATACATCGATACTTGCCGACATACACGGGCGCCGACGCGACCGGGTTCAGCCCATGCGATCGACGTGTATCATCGCGCCGTGATGCGCAGGGTGCTGGGCTGGATCGCCGCCGTGGCTGTCGGGAGTGGAGGGTTCGCCACCGCCTGGTGGGCGGCGGAGAAATGGCTCCACGTCGACCGGCCCACCGCCGTGTCGCTGGCCGCGATCATCGGCCCCCTGCTCGCTGCCCCGCTGGCCTGGTATGCCAGCCGCTCCGGGCCGCCACATCCGGTGGAGGAAACGAGCACCGGGACGCAACCGCGATCCCATCACCAGCCCAGAGAACGGCAGACCCTGACCGATACGCTTCTCAACACCCACCATCCGTGGATCGTGCTTCCCGCCCTGGGCATCGCCATCATCGTCACGGTGGCCGTGGTGGTGGCCGTCGGTTATCGGGCCCTGGCGCCCTCGCTACCACCGGGCGTGTCGGTGGCCGACCAGACCACCGAGTCGGGCAGCCCCACGCCGGCCGCGAGCCAGGCACCGGCCTCCGCGTCCGCCACACCCGCCAGCGCCCCACCTTCCGCCTCGGCGACGGCCAAACCCTGCACCCCACACCCCACCACCGTGGCGGGCCAGACCCGCGCCGCGACCATCTCCGGCCGCGGAGCCGAGATCGCGGTCAACCACACCGGCAAGCAGCTGGCCGTCTCGAACAATGACGAAACCGTTCTGCTCTATGAGGTTTCCAACCCTGCCTGCCCCAACCGCTCGGGTTCTATCCGGGTACCGGCCAACGCCGGCCGGCTATCGTTCAGCCCCAACCGCAACTTGCTAGCCATCAGCAACTACATCGGCGGCAAGGGCACCGTGACGCTGTATGACACCGCCAACCTTTCCAGCCCCAAGAAGGTCGGCAGCTTCGAGGGCGGCAACAGCACTTTCAACGCCAACGGCAAGTTGATGGCGTTCGGCGCGGCGGGCAACGTCACGGTCCTTTTCGATGTCAGCAACCCGGTGTCCCCGGCGCGCGGCGCCAGCGTGGGCGGCTCCGGCACGGCGGAGTTCAGCCCCGCCCGCGACATGCTTGCCACCACGGACATCGGGGCCGGCGGCGTCGGGACCGCGGTTCACCTGTACAGCACTGTCAACCCGGCCAGCCCGGCCAGGCTCGGCACCATCACCAACGGCGACCAGCCCTTCGCCGTCGCCTTCAGTTCCAACGCCAACCTGCTGGCGATCGCCACCTGGCAGAAAACCGTGACACTGTGGAACATCGCCAACCCGGCCGCACCGGCCCGGTTGACCACGCTCAGCTTCGGCGAGATGGTGACCGACCTCGCCTTCAGCCCGACCCGCCCGATGCTGGCCACCGCCAGCATCACCCCCTCCCTGGACCTTTGGGGCGTAAGCAATCCGGCCAGTCCCACGCGCATCGCTCAGATCCCCGACACCTGCGCCGGCGCCGCCTTCCAGCCGCAGGGCGGTTTTCTGGCCTGCGGCGGCCCGAACAGCTACCTGTACACCTTCACCTGAGCCCGGGCCGATGATCAGTTGAGCGCGCATTTTCGGGGATAATGCTGCCTCAAATCGTTGGAAGGCAACATTTTCCCAGAAAATGCTAGATCGCGGCGCGCCCGCGGGGCGGGATGGTCACGGCGCGCCCGCGGGATGGTCGCGGCGCGCCCGCGGGGCGGGACGGTCACGGCGCGCCCGGCAGGGCGGGATGGTCGCGGGACGGTCGCGGTTGCGTCTTGGAGCGGCTGGCCGTCGCGTTCGATCGCGCCGGCCGGCCGCTGCGCGCTAGCGCCTACTCGCAGGCGTAGGTGGCTGTCGCGCGCCAGATCTGTTGCTGGGGGAAGTATTTCGTGGGGGAGGTGCCCAGCTGGACGCAGTCCTCGCTGGAGAATCCGGCATCCGCCGCCTGAGCCAGGGCGTCGAGCCTGGCCTGGTTGACGGCGCCGAACTCGGTGCGGGCTTCACCGAAGCCGATGAACTCTGACGGGTCCGCTTGCACCGGGCCGGCCAGACCGAGGATCACTGTTGTCGCGGCGGTAGCGGCCAGCGCCAGCGCCGCATAGTGGGGTTCGCTTCATACCCAGGTGGCGTTCCAGAAAGTTCCGTGAACTCGACCCGGAGGTTGCGGAAATACAGGGTGGAAGGTGGATCGGGGTGGGAGATGACATTGGCGGCCCTGGCCGGTGCCGACGCTGAGGCGTTGTCGGTGGCGACGAGCGACACCGACGGGTTCGCCGTGCTCTACGACCGTTACGCCGGGCAGCTTTTCCGGTACGCCTACCAGCGCGCCGGCGACGCGGCGCAGGACATAGTGGCCGACACGTTCCTGGCCGCGTTCCAGCAGCGCGCCTCGTTCGATCCGGGCCGAGGCGAGGTGCGGCCGTGGCTGTTCGGGATCCTGACCCGCAAGCTTGCCCGCTACCACCGCGCGGAGAAGGCGCGCTATCTCGCCTTCGCCCGCGCGGCCGGACAGGGCATCGAGGCCAACCCGGACGAGCGGGTCACCGAGACGGTCAGCGCCGCCGCGATGCGGGCACCGCTGGCCGCCGCGCTGGCCCGGCTCTCGCCCGGCGACCGCGACGTGCTGCTGCTGGTCGCCTGGGCCGACTGCAGCTATGAGGAGGTCGCCGGCGTGCTGGACATACCGATCGGCACTGTCCGATCGCGACTCAACCGCGCGCGGCGCAAGGTCCGCCAGGCTTTGGGTGAGGAGGGGATCGCATGACGGATCCGGATCTGCGGCGGCTGCGCGATCTCGGTGAGGCACTCAAGCCGGCGCCGGATCAGCCCCCGTTCGAGCTGCGCTGGCGGGTGCTGGCGTCGATCGAAGGGACAAGGGCGCCCGCCGCGGCAGTTTCACGGCGCAAACCCTTGCGCCGCTTTCGGGTGGCGGCGGCCGTCGGGGCGTTCGCGGCCTGCCTCGCGCTTTTGACCGTCGCGGGTTCGGTCGGGCCTAACCGGTACCCCTTGGAAAAATCACACATGCTCAAGCTGGCGGCTCACCGGGTCGCGGCGGCGCCGGCGTTTTCCCCACGGCCTGACCAATTCATCTATACAGAGTCGATCGCCGTCTATCGCGAGGTCCGGCCGGCCGGCACGGTCATGCGCGACCAGCAGGTGCAGGTGCGGGCCTGGCGGTCGGTGGACGGCACGCATGAGGGTTTGATTCAGACTTTTGCCCCCGAGGCGTGGCCCGCGGAGTGGCAGGGCAACCCGATTCCGGTGTGCCGGCCCGACTCCTGCCGGCCGGCCCAGTCGGCCGCCGGGCTGCCCACCGACGCCGAGAGTATGTACCACTATCTCTACCGGCCGGACCCGGGCGAGCTGCCGTTCCCGCCGCTCGGCGTCGACGAGCGCGCGCTCAACCGCGCCGCCGAGGTGCTGCGCCTAAGCCAGCACCTGCCCGCCGTGCAGGCCGCCTTGTTCCAGGCGATGGCCCGGATCCAGGGGGTGACGCTACGCCTGGACGCGGTCGACGTGGCCGGCCGCCACGGCATCGCCCTGGCCTACACGGGCGTGGGCAACGAGACCGAGCTCATCTTCGAGCCGGTCACCTACAAATACCTTGGGGTGAACCGGAAAATGACATGGGTTTACATCATGCGCGAGCAGGACCACTACCTGCTGCTGCCCGACGCGGCGATCCGGGAGGCCGTGACGAGAGTCGAGGTCGTGGACAGGGTCGGGCAGCGATGAGGGGGCCGAAACTGCTGCTGCCGTTGATGGTGCTTGCGCTGGCGAGTGCATGCACGTCTACACCCACGCCTCAGGCGGAGCCGCCCACGGTTCCCAGCGCGCCCTCGCCCGCGCCACCGACCTCCGCACCGCCGGAAACCAACTATGACAAGGCATTGCGCTTCACCCGGTGCATGAACGAGACGCTGGAGGCGATGTATCCCGGGCGCGGCCGGAAGGCGCCGGATCCGGTGGAGGGCAAGCCGTTGCAGACTTGGGTGACCGTGCCGTCCGGGGTTTATCAGGGCCGGGCGGCGGGCGCGGTGATGGAGGACGAGAACTCCGGCTGGCAGATCATGGTCCCGGAGCCGTTCGAGAAGTGTAAGCACCTGCTGCCGCCGGTGTGGCCGGTGAAGGAGGATCCGGACGACACCCGGCGTTTCGGCGTCTTCTACGAGTGCCTGCGCAAGCGGGGCATCGATGTGCCGCGGCCGGATTCCAACGGCATCATCATGTCCAACCCCAATCCGGAGGCGACCCAGACCGACGAGTACAGGGCGGCCGAGAACGCCTGCCGCCACCTCGCCGACGATCCGGCCGTCAAGGCGGGTGACCGGTGAGCAGACAGTTGTTGTTGGTGGCTCTTGTCTTAAGCAGTTGCACCGCGGCGCCGGTATCGGAGATTCCCAGTGCCACCAAGCCTTCCGAGGCAGCGGTGCCTAATAGCGAAGCGCCGCCGAACGACTACGACAAGGCAATGCGCTACACCCGCTGCATGACCGAGATGGGCGTGGCCACCAAGGATCCGGTGGTGGGTGAGGCGCTTCCGATCCTGATGGTGCTCACCCCCGACGAGAAACCCGGCTACTGGGAGGATCGCGCGACGGCGTTCCGGGCGGCCTGGAACAAGTGCAAGCCGCTGCTGCCGGCGACGTGGCCGGTGAAGGAGGATCTGGCGCAGCTGGCCAAGGAGCGGCCGTTCAAGGACTGCCTCAAGCGGCACGGCATCCAGACGTACGAGGCGGACAGCAACGGCATGGTCCACTACCCGGTCGATCTGTCCTATCTGGACACGCCGGAGTACCTGGCGGCGGAGAACGCCTGCCGCAAGTTCTACGACGACCCGGCCAACGCGGGTGGTTCCTAGTGAGGCGCCGCCTGCTGCTGACCGGCGCCGCCGGGGTGGGTGTGGCCGGGCTGGCCGGTGCTGGAGCGTTGCTGCTGCGCCGTCCGGCTCCGGCCGCCCCCGGGCCCGCAGCGGCTCACGACGGTCACCATCACGCGCCAGGATCTGGTCGAGATCCGCACTGTGTCGGGCAAGATGGGCTACGGCCCGGAGAAGGCGGTGATAAGCCGGCTCACGGGCACGTTGACCGCCCTGCCCGGCCTGGGCGAGGTGATCGATCGGGGTAAGGTCCTGTTCCGGATCAACGACGAGCCCGTGGTGCTGCTGTTCGGCGCGCTGCCCTCCTACCGGCAGCTGGCCTTGGACCTGCGGGGCAAGGATGTCAAGCAGCTCAAGGAGAACCTGCGGGCGCTGGGCTACTCGGTCAACTCCGACGACCTCTACGGCGCGTCGACCGCGAGCGCGGTGCGCAAGTGGCAGAAGGATCTGGGGCTGCCGCAGACCGGGGTGGTGGAGCTGGGCCGGGTGTACTACGCCGCCGGTCCGGTGCGCGTCGCCGCGCACAAGCTTGAGCCGGGCGCCGAGGCGAGCGGGCCGGTGCTGACCACGACCGGCACGGCCCGGATGGTCACCGCGACCATCAAAGCCTTCGACGCTCAGCTGGCCAAGACGGGTACCAAGGCAAGAATAGAATCCGGCAGCGGCAAGCAGATCGACGGCGTCGTGGTGTCACTGTCCACACCCGACGGTGAGGAAGCCGCCGGTCCGGAGCCGGTGCTCGAGGCGACGCTCAGCGTGGCCGACCAGGCCGCCGCGGCCGGCTTCGACAGCCCGCTGCGGGTCATGTTCACCGCACGCGAGCGCAAGGCGGTGCTCGTGGTGCCGGTCGGCGCGCTGGTCGCGCTGGCCGAGGGCGGCTTCGGTCTGCAGGTCGTCGAGGGCGGCGCCACCCGCTACGTCGCCGTCACCACCGGGCTTTTCGCCAACGGCAAGGTGGAGGTCGAAGGCGCGGGCGTGGCCGAGGGGATGACCGTGGGGATGGCGCAGTGACCGAGGTCGTTCGGATGGACGCGGTGTCCAAGACCTATCCCGGTGGGGTGCAAGCGCTTCGCGACGCCGACCTGACGGTGCGGGAGGGCGAGTTCGTGGCGGTGGTGGGCCCCTCGGGGTCGGGCAAGTCGACCCTGCTTCATCTCATGGGTACCCTCGACCGGCCCAGCGCCGGCACGATAACCGTGGCCGGACAGGATGTTTCCACCCTGCCCGACCGGAAGCTGTCCGCGCTGCGCGCCGTCCACATCGGATTCGTCTTCCAGCAGTTCCACCTCGCCGCCGGCCAGAGCGCCCTGGACAACGTCGCCGATGGCCTGCTGTACCAAGGCGTCGCCCGCAAGGCCCGGCTCGAACGGGCCGAGCGGGCGCTGGCGCGGGTGGGCCTGGCGCACCGCACCACGCACCGGCCGCACGAGCTTTCCGGCGGGGAGAAGCAGCGCGTGGCCATCGCCCGCGCGGTCGCCTCACAACCCTTGCTGCTGCTGGCCGACGAGCCCACCGGCAACCTCGACAGCGCCTCCGGCGCGGGCATCCTGGCCCTGCTGGCCGAGCTGAACGCCACCGGGACAACGGTTGTGGTCATCACCCACGATCAGCAGATCGCCTCGGCCATCCCACGCCGCGTGGGCGTGCACGATGGGCGGGTGGAATCGTGAGACTGTCCTTTCCGGACATTGTGCGCCTGGCCGCCGCCGGGTTGCGGGCGTGGCCCTTGCGTGCCTTGCTCTCCGCCCTGGGCATCGCCATCGGAGTGGCCGCGATGCTTGCCGTGGTGGGTGTTTCGGCGTCGGGACGGGCCGATCTGCAACAGGTCTTGGATTCCCTTGGTACCAATCTGCTCAGCGTCGAGGGTGGCAAGGCCGACGAGGCCCGGCTGCCCGCCACCGCGACCGCGATGATCGAGCGCATCCCGCCGGTGCTGGGGGCCGCCGCCCTCAGCCGCCTGCCCGACACCGTCCATGTCTACCGCAACGAGCGGGTGCCGCCGGAGCAGACCAACGGCATCATCCCGTACGCCGCCGACCTCGACCTGCCGCCCACCGTGGGTGCGGCCTTGGCCGACGGGGCCTGGCTCAACCCGGCCACCGCCACCTATCCCGGCGTGGTGCTGGGCCACGAGTCGGCGCGGCGGCTGGGCATCCCGCACGCCGGGCCCGAGGTGTTGGTGCAGATCGGCGATCTGCGCTTCGCCGTGCTGGGCATCCTCGAGCCCGTGCCCCTGGTGCCGGCGCTGGACAGCTCGGCCCTGATGGGATTCGTGGCCGCACAACGGTATCTGCATATCGACGGCCATCCGACGACCATCTTCGTTCGCGCCACCGACGCTCAGGTGAGGGCGGTGTGGGCCGTCCTGCCCGCGACCGCCAACCCGGAGGCGCCCTATCTGGTCAACGTCTCCCGGCCTTCCGACGCGCTGGCCGCCAAGCTGGCCACCGAACGCGCCTTCAACGGGCTGCTGCTCGGGCTGGGCGCGGTGGCGCTGCTGGTCGGCGGGGTCGGCGTGGCCAACACGATGGTGATATCGGTGCTGGAGCGGCGCTCCGAGATCGGGTTGCGCCGCGCGCTCGGGGCGCGCCGGGGCCAGATCTGGTTGCAGTTCTTCTCCGAGTCACTGCTGCTGGCCGCGCTCGGCGGGGTCGCCGGCGATCTGCTGGGCTCGGCGGTGACCGCCGGCTACGCCGTCTTTCAGGACTGGCCGGCGGTCGTGCCCGGATGGGCGGCGGCGGCCGGGATCGCCGCCACCATCGCCGTCGGTGCCCTCGCCGGGCTCTACCCGGCGATCCGCGCCGCCCGCCTCGCCCCGACCGAAGCCTTGGCCGCCAACGGCTGACCCGATCGGTGCGGCTGGTACCGGCACCTCATCCCGGTGTGGACGGTGGTGCGCAACTCCTCACCGATCGCCGGCTCCACCGCGGCGATCCGGTTGATCGCCCGCCGGATCGCCTTTCCGACTGACACCCGGGCCCGCTCCTCGTTGTCGGCGAAGCGACGCGGCCGCCCGCCCAGCCCGGCCGCGGAGACCAGCTCCGAGACCAGCCAGTCGTACTCGACCCGGGCCCGCTCCACCCGCACCGGATCGTGCATCGCCTCGTACTCGTCGATCTCCGCCCGCAGGGTGGACAGCCGCGCCCGGTAGGCACGCACCGCCGCCGCGTCGAGAAACGGCTGCTCCGAGCGGCGCCCATCGTCGATGGCGGCGGCCTCGGGCCCGGCCGCCAGCTCCAGCGCCGAGATCTCGTACCCGGGGTTGCCCAGCAGCACCGCCAGGTACGACATCCCGACGCTGCCCTCGACCGCGCATTCAAGGTCGCCGAAGCGCACCAGCCAGCCCTTACCGTCGCGTTCACAAGTGATCTCTCTCGCCCTGTTTGCCACCAGCATGTTCCGCATGGTGGCTGCCGGTCCTGAAGTTCAGCTGATGCCGGCCGGCGACCCGCTTTGGAAATTCCGTTTGCCGCCGCTGGGCGATGCGGCACCATGGGCCGATGGAGACGACTGCGCCGTTGGCGGTGGGCGGCAACAGGTTGCGCTGGGCCGAGCTGCCCGGCTTCGTGCGCGAGACGATCGAGGCGGCGCTGGCCGACCGGGTGGTCGCCGCCGACAGCAAGGAGGGCGGATTCTCCCCCGGCCTGGCCTCGGTCCTCACGCTCGCCTCCGGCGCTACCGTCTTCGCCAAGGCGGTCAGCCTGGCGCGCAACGAGTTCACCGTGGCTGCGATCCGCAACGAGGCCGATGTGCTGCGCGCGCTCCCTCCGACGGTTCCGGCGCCGCGCTTGCGCTGGAGCTACGACGACGGCGAGTGGGTGGTGTTGGTCACCGAAGCGGTCGACGGCCACACACCGGCCCAGCCGTGGCGCCGCGACGAGCTGGCCCGATTCCTCGACGCCACAACGGTTCTTGCCCGCTCGCTGACCCCGAGCCCGATCGCGGCGCCCAAGCTCGCCGACGACGCCGAGTTTCACGTCGACGGCTGGCCGGAGGCGACCGAGGGGACGGCCCTGCTCCACGGCGACCTGCGCGCGGATAACTTCCTGTTGACACGCAACGGTTTCACCGTGGTCGACTGGCCCAGCGTGTGCGTCGGCCCGCCCTGGATCGACCTGCTGTTCGCCCTGCCCAGCGTGGCGATGCACGGCGGCGGCGACCCGCAGGAGCTGTGGTCGGCCCACCCGCTCGGCCGCGACGCCGATCCCGACGCGGTCGACGTGGCGCTGGCGGGCCTGGCGCACTTCTTCCTGACCCGCGCCAAGGAGCCCACGCCGCCGCTTCTGCCGACAATCCGTCAGTTCCAGCAGGTTCAGGGCGAGATCACCACGGCCTGGCTGGCGGCCCGGAGGCGAAACTAGCGCCGATACGACGGTGCTCAATCCGGTCACCGCGACGACACACACCGCGACGGCGAGCAAGATGGTGAATCCGTGGCCGGGAGTGCCCGAACTCCCGGCCACGGCCCTTTCCCATTCCTCGGATCACGCGCGACGGCTTATGCTGCTATCGTCGGTCACCGCCATGCGTCGGAAAGTGGATCCTGCGCGACGTTGAACACCATTGCGCATCCTCTAAAATGACAACCTCAGATGTTTCAATGAGGCTGCGATGGGTGTCTCATTGGGGGTGTGATGGCCAAGGGCGAGACCCTGCCCGACCTTGCCCGGATGCTGCGCCAGCTCAAACGCCGCGACGCCCGGCGGCGGGGCGGTGCCGAGTTGAGCTACCGCGCACTCGCCGCCAGGACCGGCTGGTCCGCCGGGATGATCGCCCACTATTTCACCGGCCGTACCCTGCCGCCTACGGATCGTTTCGACACCCTGATAAGAATGCTCGGGGCCTCGCCGGTGGAGCAGGGCCGGCTGGCCACCATCCGCGACCTTATCGACGACGATCGGCGCCTGCCGGCGCGGCCCGGGGCGGAGACCATCCGTTTGCTGGGTCCGATCGAGGTGGCCGGGCCGCAGGGCCGGGCCAACCTGGTCGGCAGCAAGCAGCGCACCCTGGTCGGCCTGCTCGGCCTGCGCGTCGGGACCCCGGTGCCGCATCTCAAGCTGGCCGAGGCCCTGTGGGGCCATGAGCTGCCGCGCACCGCGATGCGTTCGCTGTACTCGCACATCGCGCGGATCAGGCAGGCCTTCGACGACTGCGGCCTGGCCGGCGTATTGATCACCCGCGAGTCGTCCTACGTGCTCGACCTGCCACCATCCGAAGTGGACACCGTCCGGTTCGACCTGCGCGCCGCCGACGGTCGCAACGCATTGGCCCGGGACGCCGCCGCCGAGGCCGTGACCCATATCCTCGACGGACTAGCGCTGTGGCGCGGCCCGGCCCTCGAGGATGCCGAGCCGATGAGCTGGGCCGAAGCCGAGGTGGACCGGCTGGCGCAGGCGCGCTTGAACGCGCTGGAGGATCTGTGGGACGCCCGGCTGCGCCTGGGCGAGCACGCGGCCGCCGTGGCCGAGATCGAGCGCCTGCTGATCGAGAACCCGGCCCGCGAGCGCCTGGTGAGCCTGCAGATGCTGGCGCTTTGCCGTTCTGGCCGGCACGCCAGCGCGATCGAGGCCTATGAACGCCTGCGCACCCACCTCGCCGACGAGCTGGGGGTGGACCCGAGCCCGCAACTGCAGCGCATGCACGTGTCGGTGCTGCGCCGCGATCCCTCGCTCGATCTGGATGCCCCGGCCGCCGCGATCCTGCTCAAGCCGGCGCAGCTGCCGGCCAGGGTGGGCCACTTCACCGGCCGCGGACCGGAGTTGTCCACATTGGACAGCGTCAAGGAGGGCATCGCGGTGATCTCGGGGCCGGGCGGCATGGGCAAGACCGCCCTGGCTGTGCACTGGGCACACCGGGCCATCGACAACTACCCGGACGGGCAGCTCTTCCTCGACCTGCGCGGCCACGACCCGGCCACCGCGATGCCGGTCGCCGAGGCCCTGACCCACCTGCTGGCCGGCCTGGGCGTGCACGCCGAGGGCGGCTCCGCCGACATCACCAAGCGGCTGGGCCTTTACCGCTCCGCCCTGCGCGAGCGGCGCATCCTCATCGTGCTCGATAACGCCGGCTCGGCCGAGCAGGTCGCGGCGCTGGTGCCGCCGGGCTCGGCAAGCCTGCTCATCGTCACCAGCCGCCAGCAGCTGGCCGCGCTCGCGCTCGACCACGCGGTGACCGCGATCCAGCTCGACATGCTCACCCACGAGGACGCATCCATCCTGCTGCAACGGGTTCTGGGCCGCGACCGGGTCACGCACGACCGGCACTCGGCCGACCGGCTGGTCGAGTTGTGCGGGCGCATGCCGCTGGCCCTGCGCATCGCCGCCGCCAAGCTCGCCACCCGCCGGATGCGGCCGCTGGCCGAGCTGGTCACCGAGATGACCGGGGAGGATCGCCTGGGCGCGCTGACCGTGCCCGGCGGCTCGCACAGCATCCGCACCGTGTTCGCCACCGCCTACCAGTCGCTGAGCCGTTTGGCCGCAAGGCTTTTCCGCCGCCTGGGCAACCACCCCGGCCCCACCTTCAGCGCGCATCTGGCCGCGGAGCTGGCCGGCGAGCCCGTGCACGACGCCCTCGACGAGCTGGCCTCGGCCCACCTCATCTCCGAAGTGGACAGTGGCCGGTTCCGCTTCCACGACCTGATCCGGCTCTATGCCATCGAATGCGCCACGCCATCGGAGCGTTCCCAAACCAATTTCAAAATCATTCTCTGGTACCTGCGGATGGCCGAGATCGTCAACAGCTTCCTGGAGCCGGCGCGTGACCGGGTCAAGGTGGATTGGGCGGAGCCGCCTCCGGACATGCCGTTCCTCGACTGCGCCGAGTCGGTACTGTCCTTCCTCGACGGTGAGCGGCCCAACCTGCTGCCGATCGCCCGGATGGCCGCGTTTCACCACCAGCCGCACGTCACCTGGCAGTTGACCTACCTGCTCACCGGCTACTACGGCCATCGCGGCTACTGGTCTGACTACACCGAGATCTGCCGCGAGGGCCTGACCGCCGCGTTGCGCCTGCGCGACCCGGTCGCCGAGCGCCTGATGCGCGGCGCTCTCGGGGTCGCGAACAACCTCACGCACCGCCACGAGGAGGCGCTGGAGCACCTGACCGTGGCGCGCGAGCTGATGCGGGCGGCGGGCGACAAGTGGGGGGAGGGCATGGCGCTCAACAACATCGCCCACGCCTACGCCCAGCTCGATCGGCTCGACGACGCCGCTGCCGCGTTCGAGCAGGCGATCCAGCTGCACACCGCCGACGGCCACATCCCCGGAATCGCGTTGGCGCTCAACAACATCGCCCACATCTACACCCAGATGGGCGACTGGGACGAGGCTTTCGCCCGCCTCGACCGGGCGCTGGGGCTGGCCCGCCAGCTCAGCAGCGACCATCTCGAGGGCGCGGTGCTGCAGAACCTGGGCGAGACCAGCCTCGCCAGCGGCGACGAGGACGCCGCCCTCGACCACTTCTCCCGGGCGCTGCGGATCCGGCGGCGCAGCGGGGAGAAGCGGCGCGAGGCCGAGACGTCCAACGCCATCGGCCTCGTCCACCTCTCCCGCGGTGACCACGCGAGCGCCCTGGACCATTTCGGTCGGGCGCTCGCGCTGAGCCGTGAGATCAACGACCGGGGATTGGAGTCGGCGACCCTGGCTCACATGGCAGAACTGGGTTAGGCCACCATCGTGACCGTACCGTTCGGGTCGGCGATGAAGCCGGCCGGATAGTTGGTGAGCTGGGTGAAGAAGGACTGGCCGGGCTGGGAGTAGGCCGGCGGCAGGAGCTCGATCTGCACGTAGACGACGGTGGTGTTGGGCGGGATGGGAATGTCCTTGTCCACCGGTACGTAGTCGGAGCCGCCCACGAGCCCCCCGTCAACCGTCCTGAAGTGGATGAAGGTGCCGAAGGGGTTGGCCTGGTTCAGCACGATCGGCGCGATGATGGCGTGGCCGGGCTCGATAGTGTAGATGATCGTCGGGCCGAATGAGGCCGCCCCACCTACGGGCGGTTGCGTCGGCAGGCACGAGCCGTCGCCGGAGATCAGGCAGATCCGGTCGTCGGTGGCGGTCAGGCGGCCCTGCATGTCGTCGTCGAAGATCCGGGCCTGGGCCCGGCCGGACGCCACTCGTATGGACTGGGAGGGGTTGGTGAGTATGACTTTGAAGTCTTCGAGCGAGGCCTCTCGGATCTGGTCACCGAAGATCGTTGCGGTGATCTTTCGCCTGGACAGATCCCCTTCGGCCCACGTCAGCGTGCCGTTCTCAAGCTCATAATCCGGGAAAGGGCCCTGATGCTCAGCCGTGCCGTCGAAGGCCTCAAAGGAGACTTGGCCCGGCGCCGCGCACGAGTTGGTGTACACGACGAAGGTCAGGGACCTGCTCGCCTCCGAGACCGTCACCTGTGGATCGATCGCGATCGATCGCAGGCACGAGGCGGCGGAGCCGGGCAGTCCACCACCGCCCACCGCGGTCGTGGCGGCGGTGAAGCCGACCAAACCCGCGATGAGCCAGCGCAGCATCTTCTGTTTCATCGTCATGCGCGCATCATGAGGCATTAGGGTTGTCGTCAGGTTGTGGAGACCATGCCAACATCGGCCAAACTCGGCCAGTTTGGCTAACCCGCGAACGTCCTTAATGATTCCTTAAGCGGCGTAACACCTCGTTGACTGTTCATGCACGTGGGCATACATTGAAATCACTCTTAGTTAACTTAACTAAGAGTTCCACAATGGAGGGTCCACATGCGACGTTCTGTGCGACTCGGCCTGCTCGCCACCGCGCTCGCGGGTCTGGCGGCCTCGGTCCTGCCCGGCGCGACCGCACAGGCGGTGGCCGGGCTGACCGCGGCGTTCACCAAGACCGGAGACTGGGGCACGGGCTACGAGGGCAAGTACACCATCTCCAACGCCTCCGGCGGCCAGGTGACCTGGCAGCTGGAGTTCGACCTGCCGTCCGGGGCGACGATCTCCTCGATGTGGGATGCCAGGTTCACCAAGACCGGCAACCACGTCGTGGTCACCGGCGCCGGGTGGAACAACGTGGTGGCCAACAACGGTACGGCCAGCTTCGGCTGGATCGGTGCGCCGGGCGGGATCGCCCCGGCCAACTGCACGGTCAACGGCGGCGCCTGCGACGGCGGCCCGCCGGCCGACACCACGCCGCCGACCACGCCGGGCACCCTTTCCAGCACCGCCAAGACCGAGAACTCGGTGACCCTGTCGTGGGGCGCTTCCACCGACAGCGGCGGCAGCGGCCTCGCGGGCTACAACATCTACCGCAACGGCGCGACCACGCCGACCGCGCAGACCAATGGCACCGCAACGACTTTCACCGACACCGGGCTGACCCCGAACACCACCTACACCTATGTGGTGCGGGCCCGCGACGGCGCCGGCAACGTCTCCGGCGCCGGCAACCAGATCTCGGTCACCACCAACCCGTCGAGCGACACGACGGCGCCGACTGTACCCGGTACCCTGTCATCCCCCAGCAAGACATCGTCAAGCGTCAACCTATCCTGGGGGGCGTCCACCGACACCGGCGGCAGTGGCCTTGCGGGCTACAACATCTACCGCAACGGCACCGGCCCGGCCAACCCGACCTACCAAACCACCGGCACCGCAACGACTTTCAGCGCCGGTGGCTTGTCGCCCAACACCACCTACACGTTCGTGGTGCGGGCGCGCGACGGCGCGGGCAACATCTCCGGCGCCAGCAACCAGATCTCGGTGACCACGGATCAGGTGCAGCCGGGCAACAACCGCCGCGTGGGTTACTTCACGCAATGGGGCATCTACGACCGTAGTTACTTCATCAGGAACCTCGACACCAGCGGCCAGGCCGCCAAGCTGACGCACATCAACTACGCGTTCGGCAACGTCAACGCGCAGAGCCGCTGCTTCGAGGTCAACCAGCTCGGCCAGGGCGATTCCTGGGCCGACTACCAGCGCCGCTTCGACGCCTCCCAGACCGTCACCGGCGTCGGCGACACGTTCAACCAGCCGCTGGCCGGAAACTTCAACCAGATCAAGCAGCTCAAGGCGAAGTACCCGCACCTGAAGGTGATGATGTCCCTGGGCGGCTGGACCTGGTCGAAGTACTTCAGCGACGCGGCCCTGCCGGCCAACCGGGCGGCGTTCGTGGCCAGCTGCATCGACCTGTTCATCAAGGGCAACCTGCCGGTCTTCGGCGGCGAGCCGCAGGGCGGGCCGGGCTCGGCCTTCGGCGTCTTCGACGGCTTCGACCTCGACTGGGAGTGGCCGGCCAGCGAAGGCAACACCGGCAACGTCATCCGTCCCGAGGACAAGCAGAACTTCGCCGGGCTGGTGCAGGAGTTCCGTAACCAGCTCAACGCCTACGGCGCCACGGTCGGCAAGCAGTACCTGCTGACCGCGTTCCTGCCGGCCGACCCGGCGAAGATCGACGTGGGGATCGATCCGAGCGTGTTCAGCCGGTTCGACTTCGTGACGGTACAGGGCTACGACTTCTACGGCTCGTGGGAGGCGCAGACCAACCACCAGGGGCAGCTGTTCAGCCCGGCCGCCAACCCCAACCCGCGCAAGTTCTCCGTCGACATCGCGATCAACAAGTACCTGTCGATCGGGGCCCCGGCCGACAAGCTCGTGCTGGGCCTGCCCGCCTACGGGCGCGGCTGGGCGCAGGTGGCCACCACCAACAACGGCCTGTACCAGAACGGCGTGCCCGCGCCCATCAAGCAGGGCCAGATGTTCGAGGCTGGAAACGCGGATTACAAGTACGTCAAGAACTTCCCGGGCACCGTCTTCCGCGACACCGCCAACGGGGCGCTGTGGAAGTACGGCAACGGCGAGTTCTGGTCGTACGACGACCCGCAGCAGATCACCCAGAAGGGCGGCTACGTCAAGAGCCGCGGCCTGGGCGGGCTGATGATCTGGTCGCTGGACGGTGACGACGGAACGCTCGTTACGGCGATGCAGACCGGTCTCCAGTAACAGTTGCGAATCGGGCGCCTATCAGGAACGATCTGTCCCTGATAGGCGCCTATCGTTGGTGGCATGGAGCACAAGACGATCCTCGTCATCGGTGCCACTGCCCACTTCGGACGCCAGACCGTCGAAACCCTTGCCGCCGCCGGTTACCGGGTCCGCTCGAAGCCGCGCACAAAGCAGATCACCGGACACCCGGCCCGGACCTACCGGCGGTGGGCGGCCGACCACCTCAAGGACCTCAAGTGAATCCGGGGCGGTGACCGGAGATTTCCGGTCACCGCCCCGGGGTCGGGCCGCTATGGCCGGTAGCCGGCGGTGATCGCGGTGAACTGCCAGTCGCTTTGGGCGATGCTGCTGCAGCTGGAGTTCACCGGCTGGCCGGGGCAGGGACGGTCGCGGTTCACGCCCCAGAACGACAGCCGGGCCAGATGGTTCTGGGCCGCGAAGTCGCGGATCTGGGTCCAGGTCGCCGGAGAGGTCAGCTCCGACTGGTCGCTTAGGCCGTTCATGCCCGAGATGCCGCTGCGGGCGTACGCGGTGGCCTGGGTCCAGCCGAATGCGTTGCGCAGCGCGGTGTTCAGGCCGTTGGTGGCGCTGACGGTGGCGTTGAACATGTTGCTCCCGCCGCCGAAGTCGAACGGCATGATGGTAAAGATGTCGATGTTTGCCTGCGTCGACGCGGCCCGGTTGACCAGCTGGGTACCGGCGAAGCTCAGGCCGTTGATGGTCGTCGGCATCGTCACGATCGTGATCAGCGACGGTCGCTGCTGCTTGACGATCTTCAGGGCGTCGACCACCCGGTTGCGCGAGGCGTCGTTGTCGAACTCATTAGCCTCGATGTCGATGTCGATCGCCGCGAGGTTGAACGCGTCGACGACCCGCAGGTACTGCGTGGCCAGCGCGGACGGTGTGGTGCACTGCTCGCCGAGCTTGGATCCGTTGAAGCCGCCGAACGACGGGATGATGTTGCCGCCCGCGGCGCGGATCGCGTTGATCGAGGTTTGGTGCTGCCCGCCGGTGAGGCCGCCTTCACCGTCCCAGACCGCGTTGCAGCCGCTGGCCAGCACGAAGGCGATCGTGAACCACCTGATCCCGGTGGCGTTGATGACCGTGGACGGATTGGGGAGGGGGGTGCCGAAGCCCGGGAAGTAGTAGGGAGCCGCGGCCATCCCGGCGTTGCCGCCGCCGTTGGTCGTCGTACCGGAGACCGTACCGGAGAACGCCGATCGGTTGTTGGCCGCGTCCAGAGCCCGGACCCGGTAGGTGTGGGTGGAGTTGGCCGCCAGACCGAAGTCGGTGACTGTGGTGGTGGAAGAGGTGATGATGGTCGCGCCATCGCGTTGCACCTCGTACCCGGTGACCGCGACGTTGTCCGTGGACGCGTTCCAGGCCAGGCTGATGCTGTTGCCGGTGACGCCGGTGACGCGCAGGCCGCCCGGGACCGTCGGTGCCTGGGTGTCCGGTGGGCCGCCCCCGCACGAGGCACCGTTGACGATGCAGTTGGTCGGGGTGGCGGTGCCGCTTCCGCCGGCGACGAAGCCGAAGGATGCCGTGCCGCCCACGGGCACGTTGCCGTTCCATCCGGCGTTGGTGAACGAGTGGCGGGTGCCGGAGTCGGTGCGCACCGAGTCCCAGCTGCTGCTGATCGTCACGCCCGCGGGCAGATCGAACGCGACCGTCCATCCGGTGAGTGCGGTGGGGCCGGTGTTGGTGATGACGTACTTGCCCTCAAACCCGGTCTCCCAGCTGGAGGTGCGGGTGAACGCGGCCGTGACGGCCGCGTAGGCGGGTGCCGCCGCGATCAGGACCCCTGCGGCTGACAGGATGGCGGCGGCACCGACGGCGATGAGGGTGCGTACTGCTCGTAGCTTCATTCGACAGTCCTTCCATCGTGGACTGATCTCAATGGACGCTCGCCTATATAGACGGTTGTTGAGCAAAGATTACAATAAAGAGTCCTAACAGTAAAGTACCTTGTCAGTACTGTCCTCCAACAGATCTGTCCAAGCCGGCGATCCGGCGGCGACCTAGGGGTAAAGGCGACCTAGGAATGAGCGAGGGGTTGGAGAATGAAGTACATGCCGATGCTTAGCCACACGGCGGCGGACGCCGTCACGGCCGAGCAGCGGACACCGGAGGACATCCAGAACGGATGGCACCATATGCAGCAGATCTGGCAGGAACTGACCGAGGCGGGAGAGCTGGTCACCACCGGGGCAGATGGCGGGCGACCGTGACGGGGCGGCCCGTTACCACCGGCTTGCCGCCGCCCGCACCACCAGCGAGGCGGAGCGGCGTTACCTGCTTTCCCAAGCCTCGCCGAAGACCGCGGGCAGCCCGAAAAGCTTGAACAGACCCGGATCCGGGAAGCCCGTGATCTCAGCGATCGAGCCCGACTCGGTCGAGAGCACCATGAGGCCGTAGGCTTCCCGCACACCGGAATCCGACGGCAGGTAGGCCGCCACTGCCCAGGAGTCGTTGGCGCGCACCAGCATGAGCCCGATCGTGTCGAGCCGCCCACCCGCGGGCACGGTGGCGAAGAAGTCGGTGACGGCCGCGCGGCCCACGATCTGGACTCGCTCCGGCGGCATGCGCAGGATCGCGTCCTCGCGCAGCAGCGAGGCCAAAGCCTCGATGTCGCAATGGTTCCAGGCTTCCACGAAGCGCCGCGCCACCTCCCGGTCGCGCTGCACCAACGCGGTCGATGACGGTGTGGTCAGCGGGAGAGCCGAACGAGCCCGTTGTAGCAGGCTGTTCACCGCCGCCACGCTCGTGTCCAGCAGGTCGGCCACCTCCGCCGCCGGCCAGGCCAGCACGTCGCGCAGGATCAGGGCGGCCCGCTGCGTGGCCGGAAGCGCTTGCAGCGCGGCGATGAAGGCCAGCCGCACCGACTCGCGCCGCTCGGCGATGCCCGCCGGATCCAGCAGATCATCCGGGTAGGGCTCGAGCCACGGGATCTCCGTGGTCGATGGCTGCCGCCCCCGGCTGGTGATCATATTGAGGCAGGTAGTGGTGGCGATGCGATAGAGCCAATGCCCAAGCGGTGCACGGCTTTCGAAGGTGTCAAGCTTGCGCCAGGCCCGCAGCAGCGCCTCCTGGGTCGCCTCCTCGGCGTCGTGGAACGAGCCGAGCATCCGGTAGCAATGCAGGTGCAGCGCCGCCCGGTGCCCGGCGACCAGCGCATCGAAGGCGCCGCCATCGCCGGCCCGCGCCGCCACGAGCAGTTCGTGCTCCTCATCGCTTCGCACAGTCGCCACGATAACCCGGCCGGGTCCGAGCGATGAGTTTGGCCACGTCCGATTGTCATTCCGGTTAAAGGCATCTTTTGGAGGTACCCATGAAAGCTCTGAAAATCGTCGGTGAGTACTACCGGGCGTGGCAGGAGCGGGCCGGAGACATGTCCGGGGTCCCGCTCGCGGACGGTTTCCGCTTCACCGGCCCGGTGGCGAGCTTCAGCGACGCGGCCGGGTTCCGGGCCATGGCGGCGCAGGCCGGGGCCGCGGTGCGCGGCTTTCGCGTGCGGCACCAGTTCGGCGACGGGGATCTGGTCTGCTCCATTGTGGACTGGGAGATGGATCCGCTGCCCGAAACCCTTACCGCCGCTGAGATTCTGCGCGTCGAGGACGGCCTGATCGTCTCCGGTGAGCTGATCTATGACGCGGAGGACATGCGCCGGGCGATGGCGCCCGCCTTGGAGCTGTCGCTTGGCGGATCCGCGGCCGGGGCAGGCCGCCGCGACAGGTCCTTGGCGCTCGAGCCGGTCACCGTCATCAACACGGTGCAGATCAAGGCGGGCGAGCAGGCGGTCTGGGCGATCCTGGGCGACCTGGCGGCCACCGACCGCTGGCTGCCGGGAGTGGTGTCGGCCCGGGTCGACGGTGATCTGCGGGTGTGCGTCATGGCCGACGGGCAGGAGGTGCACGAGCGGATCAGCCAGTACGACCCGGATCGCCACGGCTTCCGCTTCCGGCACCTGCGCTCCGGGTTGCCGGTGCGCGAGCTGAGCGGCACGTTCTCCTTGCGCCCCAGCCACGATGGCGGCACCAGCGTCGTGGCGCTGGCGACGACTTTCGTGCCTCTGGAGGCGGCCATGGCGGGCCAGGTCGCGGCGATGATCGAGCAGGCTTTCGGGGCCGCGCTCGAGTCGTTGCGCGGCATCGTGGAGGAAGGCGTGTAGAGCGGACGTAGAGCGAGGTCGGCCAGTCTGAATCCATGACGGTGTGCGCCGATGTCCAGGATCCCGGGGTTTGCCTGGCGGACTCCGGGATCCTGGGGCCGTCCTATCCCAACTGCCGGGCCTCGGCCAGCAGCCGCGCGTACTCGGATCCACCGGCCTCGTGGAGGGCGGCCCCGGCCGCTTCGGCCGCCTCGTCGCGCCGGCCGAGCGCCTCGAGCGCCCGGCTGCGTTCGATCAGAGCCGCGATCCGCACCGTGGGCACGGTCGCCAGCCGCCGCGCCCGGTGCAGGTGATCAAGCGCCTCGGCCGCGCGGCCGGTGCGCCGCAGGAGCCGGCCGAGCTGATGGGACGCTTCGGCCTCGGTCGCTTCGTCGCCCGCCTCGCGGGCCAGTGTCAGCGCCTGGTCGAGATGCCGGGCCGCCTCCGGAAACTGTTGGCGCGCAATCGCCGCGGCGCCCAGGCCGGTGGCGCACTTGGCCTGCCCGGCCCGGTGCCCCTGTTTCTCGAAGATCTGCCCGGCCTCCGCGAACAGCGCCGCCGCCTGTTCGATCTCATTATTTTCAAGGTGTACCTCGGCCACGATCACCGTGTGGCCGGCCTTGATGATCGGGGAGAGATCGGCGGCCGCCGCGTGCTCGGCGTGGCTGAGCGCTTCGGCCAGCAGCCCGGCCGGCAGGCAGATGGAGGCGATCAGAGCGTGGATCACCGACTCTCTCGCCGCGCCCCGGCCAAGGGCGCGCTCCAAGGTCAGCGTGGTGCGGGCGTGTTTGAGCGCCGCGCCCAGCCGGCCCAGGTCCCGCTCGGCGCGGGCGGCACCGGCCAGCGCGCCGATCCTGGCCTCGACCCAGCCCGCCGGCTCGGCGTGCTCGGCGGCCAGCTCGTAGTGGCGCAGCGCGTCCTCGTCGCGCCCGTACACGAAGTGATACCAGCCCAGGTTGAGATGGGCCGTCGCCAACGCGATCGGTTCCTTCGACGGTGTCGCCGCGGCCAGGGCGGCGGTGGCGGTGCTGAGCCAGTCAGTGCGACGCGCGGTGCGCCAAAGGAATCCGCGCAGGGCGTCGGGCAGGCGCCAGGCATACTCGGGCAGTCCGGCGTCGGCGGCGGTGGTGGCCGCCGCGACGAGGTTGCGCCGCTCGGTCTCCAGCCAGTGCCTGGCCCGCGCCGGGTCGGTCCAGACACCGCTGATCGGGCCGGGCAGCAAGGTAAGTTCCGGGATGGTGTACGCGGCGGCGGCACGGGCCATCTCCAGATACCACCCGTAGAGCCGGTCGCGGGCGGCCCGGATTCCTGGCGCCGTCTCGTCGGCCGCGGCCTTCTCGGCGGCGTAGGCGCGGACCACGTCGTGCAGCGCGCATCGTTCATCGTCGATGGTGTCCACGAGGTGCGCCGCGATCAAACTGGCCAGTTGTTCCCTGGCTTCCGGCTGGGACAGTCCGGTCAGCCGCGCCACGGCCACGAGGTCGAAGTCGCCGCCGGGCACCAGGGCCAGCAGCCGGAAAACCCGCCGCTGCAACGGATCCAGCCGCGAGTAGGAAATGTCGAAGGTGGCGCGGACGGCGGTGCCGGCGTCGCCGGCGATCGCCAGCTCCCCCAGCCCTCCGGCGAGCGCGGCGGCGTAGCCGCGCACGGTCAGCTCGGGTTCGTCGCGCAGCCGGGCGGCGGCGATGCGCAGCGCCAGCGGCAGGCGGCCGCACCGCTGGGCCAGTTCCTGAGCCTCGTCGGTGCCCAGGCGCCGCTCGGGCAGCAGGCGGCTTAGCAGTCCCACGGCGTCGCCGCGGTCGAGGGCACCCAGGGCCACTTGGGCGGCGTCGTGCGTGGCGGCCAGGCCGCTGAGCCGGTCGCGGCTGGTCACCAGCACCGTCACCGAGGCCCCGCCGGGAAGCAGCGGCCGGACCTGGCCGGCGTCGACCGCATTGTCAAGCAGCATAAGCATTCTGGCCCCGGCCAGCTCGGTGCGCAGCCGGGCCGCGGCTTCGTCCTCGGCCGTGGGGATCTGCTCACCTGGTACCCCCAAAGCTCTTAAAAATCCCCCCAGAGCCTCGGCCGCCGCTACCGGCACCCCCGGCGAGAACCCATGCAGGTTCACATAGAGCTGGCCGTCGGGGAAGCGGCTGCTCATCGCGTGCGACCAGGACACCGCCAGCGCCGTCTTGCCCACGCCGGCCTGGCCGCTGATGACCACGATCTGGCCGGGCTGGGCGGCGGCGTCCAATTTGGCCAGTTGCCGGTCCCGGCCCACGAGGGTAGCCGGCGCATACGGCAGTTGCGCCGGTTGCGGTTTGGTGCCGCGCTGGATGGTGAGCGCGGGATCGGCGGCCAGGATGGCCTGATGCAACCGTTGCAGATCGATGCCGGGCTCCAGTCCCAGGTGCTCGGCCAGCTCCGCCCGGCACCGGCGGTAGAGGGCCAGCGCGGCGGGCCGGTCGCCGCCGCGGTGCAGCGCCAGCATCAGCAGGCCGATCAGCCTCTCCCGCAACGGGTTCTGCGTGGCCAGCGGGGCCAGCTCGGCCGCGACGGCGGCGTGCTCGCCGCGGGCCAGCTCCAGTTCGGTGACCGCCTCGATGCCGCTCAGATATTGGTTGCTCAGACGGATCCGCGCACCGTCCACAAAGGACCCCGTCGCGTCGGCCAGTGGTTCACCCGACCACAGCGAAAGCGCTTCGCGGTAGCGGGCGATCGCTTTGACCGGGTCGGTGCACGAGCGCGCCTCCCGCAGGCCGTCGGCCAGTTCCAGCGCGTCGACGCGGTCGCGCGTCACCCGCAGCACGTAACCGAAGCGGCCGCTGTCCACGCAGTCCGGCGCGCCCCACTGCAGCAGCGCCCGCCGGATCGTCGAGGCGTAGTCGTGCACCCGGGTGCGCGCGGTCTGCGGCGCGTTGCCGGCCCACAGCGCCTCGATCGCGGCCGCGATCGACACCGGTTCGCCGGCCTGCAGGGCGAGCAGGGCGAACAGGCCCCGCGCCTGGGAGCGCGGGAACGCGTGGCGGTGCCCGCCGACCGCGACGGTCACCCGGCCGAGCAGCAGTATCCGCATCAGAGGAAAGTGTAGAGGACCCGCCGTCTAGCGCAGGTGCGCCAGCAGGAACTCGACCGCGTCCGTGCGCGCCCTTATCTCGTTGGCCCGCTTGGTGAAGTCGTGCCCCTCATCCGGGTAAACGTGGTAACGCACCGGCACCCCGGCGGCGCGCAGCCGCCGCACCATCTGATCGCTTTCGTGCCGCGGCACCTTGCGGTCGTTGGCCCCCTGCAACACGAGCAGCGGCGCCTTGATCCGGCCGGCGTGGGTCACCGGTGAGCGCGAGGTGAGAAACTCCGCATCGGCCTCGTAGTCACCGATCTGGACCGCCACCTTCGAACGCCAGGTCGGCGGCGCGGTCCTGGCCAACGTAATCAAATTGCTTGGCCCGCACCACGATACCCCGGCCGCCCATTGCAACTCCGGCAGCCGCGAAAGGCACGACAGCACCATGAACCCGCCGTATGAGCGGCCGAACAGCCCGATCCGCGCCGGATCGACCCAGTCATGCGAACGCAGGTACGACACGGCCGCCGCGATGTCGCGCAGGTCGATGCCGCCCCAGTCACGGTTCTGGATATCCAGGTAGGTCCGGCCATAGCCGCGCGAGCCCCGGATGTTGGGTGCCATCACCGCGACGCCCTGGCTGGCGAGATACTGGTACATCCCTTCGGCGGCATATTCCGGCCGCTCCTGCGCGGATGGCCCGCCGTGCACGAAGATGACCACGCCCACGGGCGCGCGGGACCGGGGGCGGTAAAGATAGGCCGGCACGCGGGCGCCGTCCGCGGTCGGGTAGCGCACCAGCGTGGGCTGGATCAGGCTGGCGCTGTCCACCCGCGCCGGTTCGATGTCGGTGACCCAGCCGGCATCGCCGGCCTCAAGGTCGGCCGCGATCACGTTCCACGGTTTCACCGGCGTCGACAGCAGGAGCACCACGCGCCGGCCGTCGCGGGACAGGTTCAGCGCCCATCCCCCGCCGACCGGAAGGTCGGGCGCGGGCAGGTCCTGCCCGGTCCTCAGGTCGCGAGCGCGCAGCCGGGTGGCACCGTCGACATTGACCGTCCACACCAGAATCCGGCCATCGGCAGAAATCGCCGCCTCTTCGACATCCCACTCCGGAGTGTCCAACCACGACAGTTCGCCGGTTTCGGCGCTCATCACCGCCAAGCCCTGAAACTCGCGGCTGGCGTTGCTGCGCACGAGGAAACCGGACCCGTCGGCCAGCCACGGACCCAGCCAGTATGTGCCGACGAGGTCGGAGGAGGTGAGCGCGCGCGAGCGGCCCGTGGCGACCTCAATAAGGTGGACCACATGGTCGCCATAGGGGACGCGAAGGTCCCCGACGGTCAGATATTTGCCATCCTTGGACCAGTGACCATTCCAGACATGACCGCCGCCGGCGAAGATCCGGCGGACTTGGCCGGACTCCAGATCCCGCACCAACATGTCCTGATCGATGGGAGCGCGGTCATTGCCGCCGTATGCAAGAAACCGGCCGTCGGGCGAGAACGGCTCACCCGGGGTATCGATTTCGAAGGTGGCCGCCGGTGCGTCGGTCAGCGCCTCGGGCTCACCACCCTCCACGCTAAGGCGAAATAGTTGCATGTTCTCGCGCCCGCCGGTGTCGGCGAGGAAGAACAGACTCCGCCCGTCGGGATGCCAGGCGATCTTCTTGACCGCCGAGTGGACAAAGGAGGTCAGCCTCCGCGGCTCACCGCCTGAAATCGATTGCACCACAACGTTGAACTGACCGAGTGCGTCGTCCGCGTACGCGATGAGATTTCCGTCCGGCGACAGCGCCAGGGAATAGCGGCCCAGCCGCCGCGATGGCTCAAAATCACTGTACGCCGCCATTTAAACCTTCCTTACTCACGCGGGGGGCGGCGTGAACACGCCGCCCCCTTTCGCTTTCGTTGCCCCTAGCACCAGTCGAACTGGCAGTTTCCGTCCCCCCCAGTGCAGGGCGGGTCGGCCGGGATCGGTATCCCTTCTGCCAGCGGTGTGGCCGCGTGAGCGCCGGCGCCGCCGAACAGCAATGCCACCGCCAACAGGACAAGGGCGAGGATCCGAACCTTCAGTCGTGTCATCACAATTCCTTCCCCGTTCCAAACACCACAACGGATATTTACCGGGAACACGGCTTTTATACGAGGAAATCGCCAAGCCGGGATCGGGCGGCCAGCCCACCGTCCGATGCCATGTAAATTGACGTGTCCTCGTTCGCTACGGCGCCGATTTTCATGATTAGGAATCTCGACAGCAGCGGATCATTCATGTTCCCCTATAGCAGCAGAAGCATCGCGCACACGCCTAACCAGTTTCTTCCCACTGCGGAGGCCCCTGGCCAACGGAGGCTTCAGGCCAATGGGGGTAAGGAGTATGTGCATATGGATATCAGGGTGTTGGGGCCGGTCGAGGTGCATCGCCACGGTGCGCCGCTCGATCTCCCTCGCCGCCAGCAGCGCCTGATAATCGGGATTCTGGCCATAGATGTCGGTCGGATTATTTCCACCGATCGACTCATTGACATCCTGTGGGGCGACCGGCCTCCCGCGCAGGCGCGGGCGGTGGTGCACACCCGCATATCCGAGATCAGATCGGTGCTGGCCAAGCAGCCCGCTCCCGCCCGGCCGGGCGCGGAAGTGTTGCTGCGCAAGGGACAGGGCTACCAGCTCGAGTTGGCGGCGGATTGCGTTGACGCGCACCGGTTTACCACCCTGCTCGAGGCCTCCCGCGAAAGCGGCAGCGACGAGGCGGCAAGCGCCGCGCTGCAGTCGGCGCTGCACGAGTGGCGCGGGCCGGTGCTCGGTGGGTGGCTTCCCATTTCCTCACACGCCTCCGGCTACCAGAGCCTGGAGCTGTCCCGGATCACCGCGCTGGAGGACTTCTTCGAAGTTGAGCTGCGTTTGGGAAGGCATCGCGAGATCGTGGACAAGGTGACGGCGGCGTGCACCGATGAGGTCGGGCGCGAGCGCCTCACCGCCTCGGCGATGCTCGCCCTGCACCGCTGCGCCCGCACGCCCGAGGCGCTTCAGGTCTATGAGCGGCATCGCCGCTGGGTGCAGGAGGAGCTGGGCATCGACCCGGGTCATGAAGTGGAGCAGCTCTTCCTGTCGATCCTGCAGGGCGATCCCGGCCTCATCGCCGGCGCCGAGGCTTTCACCGGCGCGGCGATCGAGCCGACCGCCATGGAAACCGTTTTCCAGCAACGGGTTCCGAACACCCTGCCGACCGAGGTGCCCGACTTCACCGGCCGTGACAAGGAAACGGCAAGAATGGTGCAACTGCTGACCGGCGACGGTCCCGGCGTGTCCGCCGTCGCCGTTTCCGGCACCGCCGGGGTCGGCAAGACCGCGCTGTCGATCCACGTGGCGCACCGGCTGCGGGAGTTCTTCCCGCATGGGCAGCTTTACGCGGATCTGCATGGGGTTGACGCGGAGCACACCACCGCGGCCGCCGAGGTGCTCGCCCGGTTCCTGCGGGCGCTGGGTGTCTCCTCGTCGATGCCGGACACCCTCGACGAGCGGGTCGACCTTTACCGCGCGCTGCTGGCCGACAAGCGCATCCTGGTGGTGCTCGACAACGCGGCCACCACCGAGCAGATCACACCGCTCATCCCGGGCAGCAGCTCGTGCGGGCTGATCGTCAACAGCCGCGGTCAGCTCGGTGCCGCCCTCGGCATCGAGACGGTGGATTTGAACATCCTTGACACCGCGCAGTCGCTCGGGCTGCTGTCGCGCATCGCCGACGCCGAGCGGGTACAGGCCGAGCCGGACGCGGCGCGGGCGCTGGCCGGCATCTGCGGAGGCCTGCCGCTCGCGATCCGGATCGCGGCGGCCAAGCTCACCGCCAAACCACATTGGACGGTCTCGCAGATGGTCGACCGGCTCAACGACGAGCGGCGACGGCTGGACAACTTCGTGCACGAGCACCTCGATGTCCGGATGAGTATCTCGCTCAGCTATGTCGGCCTTCCGCTTGATGCGCAACGGTTGCTGCGCCGCCTCGGCGACGTCGGCAACCCGGAGGTGACCGTGTGGTGCGCCGCCGCGCTGCTCGACGCGCCCATCGCCGACGCCGAGGAGGTGCTGGAGCAGCTTTACGACGCGCAGCTGCTCGACATCGCCGGGCGGGAGGCCAACGGCTACGCCCGGTACCGGCTGCACGATCTGGTCCGCCTGTACGCCGCCGAGATGGTCGCCGAGGAGCCGGAGCGGGAGCGCACCGCCGCCCGCTCGCGCATCCTGGGCGCGTGGCTGTGCGTGGTCGAGGAGGCGCAGCGGCTCACCGGCAGCGGCTACATGTCGGTGCGCAGCACCGCCCCGCGCTGGCCGGTCAGCCGGCAGTTCCTGACCGGCATGCTGGTGATCGATCCACTGCGCTGGTTCGACAACGAGCGCCGGGGCATTGTTCATATGGTACGCAGAGCGGCCCGCGACGGCTTCAGCGATCAGTGCTGGGATCTCGCCGTGGCCAGCTCGCCGCTGTTCCAGATGCGCAGCTGCTACGACGACTGGCCCGTGATCCTGGAGATCGCCTTCAACGCCGCCAACTCGGCCATCGGGCGCGCCGCGGTGCTGGGCCGCATGGCCGTCCTGTCCGCCGATCATCTCGCCCAGGATCAGGCGCGCCAGCAGCTGCAGCAGGCGGCGGAGCTGTTCGAGAAGGCGGGCCACAGCTACGGCCTGGCGACGGTCACGGCCAACCTCGCCGTGATCGACCGCTTCGCCGGGCGACGGGCCGAGGCGCTGGCCGGCCTGCAGCGGGCGCTGCCCGGATTGTGTGACTCGGGTGACCGCATCGGCGAGGTGTTCGTGCTGCGCAACATCGCCCAGGCGCAGATGGACGAGGGCGACCAGGCGGCGGCCGAGGAGTTCTTCGATCGCGCGCTGGAGCTTGCCCAGCGCTGCGAGTCGCCCCGGGTGGAGGCCCAGGTGCAGTTCTGGCGCGGGATGTTACGCCAGGCGCAGCAGCGCTATCCCGAGGCCGAGCAGCTTTTCACCCGGGTGCTCGACATGGCCAGCGCGCTGGGCGATCAGGCGGGCAAGGCGCAGGCCATGCGCGGCCTGGCGTTGTGCCACAAGGCGGCCGGGCAGCCGGCCCTGGCCCTATCGCTTCTGTCCCAAGCGCTTCCCTTGGTCAGCCAGCCGCGCCCGACGCGGATCGAGGCGATGATCCGTCGTGAGCTCGCGGCGTTATCCGCGGAGCGCCCGGCTCAGGCTCGCGCTGATCGCGACCACAAGCATCACCGCGGCGAAGGCGATGACGCTGACGACGACACCGAAGTTCTCGTAGAGCAAGCCGCTGAGTAGCGCTCCCAACGGAACCGTCGACGCGCCGAGCAGGCGGTGCACCGACTGTGCCCGGCCGAGCATCTCCTCGGGGATGATGCGCAGCCGCTTGGCCACCGTGATCGAGTTCCAGGCCGGGTACCCGAAGGCCAGCACCGCGGCGAGCCCGCCGAGCACGAACGGGTTGCGCACGAAGATGATGACCGGCAGCAGCAGCACCCACAGCCAGTTGAGCCCGACGACGATGACGGTCGGCGGGATCACCCGCAGCACCAGGGGCGAGGCGAGGGCTCCGGCGAGCCCGCCGAGGCCGGCGCAGGCGAGCATCAGACCGATCTGCGTCGGCGACGCCCCGGCGCCCTCCGCCACGAAAATCATGATGAGCACCATGGCCTGGGTCACGCCGTTGGCGGCCGCGGCGACCACCGCCACCATGCGCAGGTACGGTTCCCGCCAGACCCAGCGCAGGCCCTGCCACATCTCGGCCAGCACGTTGCCCGGCGGCTCGGTGCGCTCGGCCTGGAACTGGCGACGGATGGCCAGCGTGGTCACCACCCCGATCAGGTAGCTGATCGCGTCGAACAGGAACGGCACGAAGCGGGCGACGCCGAACAGGAAGCCGCCCAACGGCCCGCCGACCAGCCAGGCCGCGTTCTCGCGCGCCTGCACCTGGGCCACCGCCGAGGACACCTGCGGGGTCGGGACGAGGAAGCGCAGGGCCGCGGTGTCGGCCAGGTCGAAGAAGACCGCGAACGTGCCCACCAGAAACGCGACCACTACCAAGTGGGAGATGGTGACCTGCTTGGTGGCGACCGCGAGCACCACCGTGCCCAGGGCGATCGCGCGCACCCCGTCGGAGATCAGCATGACCCGCCGCCGGTTCCACCGGTCGACCAGGGCGCCGGCCGGCAGCGAGAAGGCGAACAGCGGCAAGGTCAGCGCGAAGCCGACCAGGCCGGCCTGAGCGGCCGACCCGGTCACCGCGAGCACCAGCAGGGGGAAGGCGACCGTGGCCACCTGGGTGCCGAGGGAGGAGGCGGCCTGGCCGATCCACAGGAGCTGGAAGTCCCTGTTTCGGCGCAGCGGGACGACCTCGACCGGCTCTGTCGAGACTTCCTGTCCGCTCATGGCCTTCTCCTCCCTCTGGCTGTCGTTCTACTTAGGACGTTGCTTTTTGCTTAAGATGCTCGACGGCGCAGGTATGCCGCGAACTCTCTGATATTCGGGTAAATCGCGACATCCTGGATTGACACATCGACATCATACTTAGCGCGCACGCTCACCGCGATCTTCATGGCGCGCAGCGAGGTACCTCCCATCTCTCGGAAATCATCAACCGCGCCCACCTGGTCGAGCTCGAGCACCTCCCGCCAGATCGCGGCCAGGTTGCGCTCCAGCTCATCGGCCGGCTCGACGTACTCGCTGTCGAGCCTGGGCCGCGCGGCCGGCGGTGGCGGTAACGCGCCCCGGTCGACCTTGCCGTTGGCGCTCACCGGCATCCGCGGCAGCCCGACGAACGCCGCCGGGTTCATGAACCACGGCACCCGGGCCGCCATGAACGCGTCAAGCTCGGACACGTTGGGCTCGGCGCCGTCGCGCATCACCAGGTAGGCGATGAGCCTGGCATCGTCGCGGCCGTCCGCGCGGGCCACCGCGACCAGGGCGTCGTCGACATCCGGGTGCCGGCGCAGCACCGACTCGACCTCGCCCGGCTCGATCCGGTACCCCCGGATCTTGATCTGGTCGTCGCCGCGGCCCAGCAGCTCTACGTAGCCGTGCGAGCAGTAGCGCGCCAGATCCCCGGTGCGGTAGAGCATGTCGCCGGGCTGCCCGAACGGGTTGGGCGCGAACCGTTCCCGGTTGAGGTCGTCGCGGTTGAGGTAGCCGGCCACCGCCGCGCCACCTATGCACAGCTCACCGGGGACGTCCAGCGGGCTCAACACCCCATCGCCGTCAAGGATGATCAGCTGCTCGTCGGGTGCGGGCCCGCCGACCGGCACCGGCCGCCCCGCCGCCAGCGCCATCGAGCCCGGGGCGATCTCGAACATCGCGTTGTCGACCGTAGCCTCGGTGACCCCATAGCTGTTGACCAGCCGGGTCTGGGGTCCGCACAGCCGCTGGAAGCGCTCGTATTCCTCGCCGTACCAGACGTCGCTGCCGCACACCGCGACCCGCAGGAAGTCAAGCCGCGCGCCGGTGCGCTCAAGGTGGTCGGCGAGCAGCCGCAGCACCACCGGGACGAACTCGGCGAAGTCGACCCCTTCGGCGGTCATCAGCTCGAGCAGCTTCGGCGGGTCGAGCAGCAACTCGGCCGGGCAGAGCACGAGCCTGCGCCCGGTGGACAAGGCGCGTACCCAGTCGGCCGTGAACACGTCGAAGGACATGTTGGCCATCTGCAGGTGAACCGAGGTCGATCCCGCCTCGTCGAGCCGGTAGTACTTGATGTACCCGCGGCAGGTGGCGACCAGGTTCCCATGCGTGACCACAACGCCCTTGGGCCGGCCGGTGGAGCCGGAGGTGAAGTAGACGTAGCACGGGTCGGAAGCCTTCACCCCACTGTCCGGATCGGACAGTCGCTGCGCCGGCTCGGTGGCCCAGTCCTCGAGGTAGACCAGCTGTCCGGGCCACCGCGGCAGCTTGTCGGGCAGGTCGCGCCGGGTGATCAGTGTCTGGATGCCCACGTCGGTGAGCATTTCGCCGATGCGCCCCGGCGGGTACTTGTGCGAGATCGGCACATAGGCCGCGCCCGCCTTGAGGATCCCGAGGATCCCCACCAGCATCTCGACGCAGCGCGTCGACGCGATGCCCACGAACACGCCCGGACCGGCACCCAGGGAAACCAGGTGCCGTGCGAGCGCGTTGGCGCGTTGGTTGAGTCCGTCGTAGGTAAGCGTCACCCCCTTGTAGGTCACGGCCGGCATGTCTGGATTCGTTACCGCCCAATGCTCGAAGGCCGCCTGCACCCGCGCCGACTCCTCGGTCGTCGAGTAGGGCGGGATGAAGCGCTCGATGATGGCTTCCCGCTCCCCGGCCGCCGTCAGGGCGACCTGGTGCAGGCTCGCCGATCGGGTCATCGAGTGCAGCGCCGCCTCGTAGTGGTCCAGCAGCGCGGCGATGGTCTGGTCGTCGTAGCGCGCCCGGTCGTAGTTGAGCTCCAGCACCAGTTGCGGACCCGGCTTGATGGTCACGTCCAGCGGGTACCCGATCCGCTCCACCGTGCGCTGACGCAGCAGATCCGCGTCGCCCCAAGGGTTGGCCCCGGTGGCGCTGTCCGGATAGTTCTCGAACACGAAGATGTGCTCGAACAGCCCGGCCTGCGGGTCGGCCCCGCTCCAGCGCTGCACGTCGGCCAGCGCGCTGTACTCGAACTCGTTAACCCGCCAATACGAGGCCTGAAGCCCGCGCAGCCACGGCCCGACGGTGGCGGCCGGGTCGACCCCGACCCGCACCGGCAGGGTGTTGATGAACAGGCCCACCATGCGCTCCACCCCGGGCACGCCGGCCGGGCGGCCGGCCGAGGTGACACCGACGACGATGTCGGTGGTCGCGCTGTAGCGGGAGGCCGTGACCGCCCACGCGCCCAGGCACAGGATGTTGAGCGTGACCTCGGCGCCGCGCGCGGCGGCGGTCAGCGCCGCGGTGTCCTCTGTGGACAGTTCGCGGGACTGCCGGGCCACCCGCTCGCCGTCCGGGCACGGGCCGGTGCGCTCCACCCCGAGCCGGGTCGGTCCGCCGACCCCGGCCAGGTACTCGCTCCAGAACCCTTGCGCCGCGGCGGGATCCTGCTCCCGCAGCCACGCGAGGTGGTCACCGAAGGACGGCGGCGGGGCCAGCACCGCCTCGCGCCCCTTCATCAGGCCGCGGTAGATGCGGGTCAGGTCGTCCATCACGATGCCGATCGCCCAGCCGTCGGCCAGCGCGTGGTGGTAGCTGAGCACCACCTGCGTGCGGTCCTCCGACAGGCGAAGCAGGGCAACGCGCATGAGCGGCGCGACCGCCAGGTCGAAGCCGCGGGCGCGGTCCTGGGCGAGGAACTCGGCCAGCCGCCCCTCCTGCTCGGCCGGGGAAAGCGCGCTCCAGTCGCTGCGCTCCACCGGCAGGAAGGCCCGCGGCCGCACGATCTGCGCGGGCGCTGCCGGGTCGGCCCAGTCGAAGGCGACGCGCAGCGCGTCGTGCCGGTCGACGATCCGCTGGCACGCCTGCTCGAAGACCTCGCCGTCGAGGTACTGGAACTCGCCGCACCACTGCACCACATACAGGCCGTCCTGACCGGCGTAGAGCGAGTGCACCAGCAGGCCCTGCTGCATCGCGGTCAGGTCCCAGCGCTGCGCCGGCTCCACCTCGGAACCCGCGCCCTGCCGGATGATCTCACCGAGCCGGTCGAGGTGCCCCTGCGCCAATGCCCGGACGGTGTCCTCGCTGTGGCATTCGGTGGAGTACGTCCACGCCACCCGCAGCCGGCCGCCGGAGATCTCGGCGTTCACCTCGAGCAGCATCGGCCGCGGCCCTTCGGCGTCGCGGTCACCGCCGAGGTCGGCCAGGCTGACGTTGATGCCCGATGGGTCAGGCGTGGTGGAGCCGAAGCGGCCCATGTAGTTGAAGCTGATCTGCGGCGGTGGAAGCGCCCGCAATGCTTGCGCCACTTCACTTTCGCCGTAGAGCAGGATGCCGTGCGGCAGCCCGCGGTCCGGGACGGCCCGCAGCTGCTCGCCGATCGCCGCGACGGCGGCCCTGAGCCCGCCTTCGCCCGGGCGCAGCATCACCGGGTACGCGCTGGTGAACCAGCCCACCGTGCGGGACAGGTCGAGGCCCGCCACGATGTCCTCGCGCCCGTGGCCCTCCAGCGCCAGCAGCACGCCGTCGGATCCGGTCCACTCGGTCACCGTCGTGGTGAGCGCGGCCAGCAGTACCTCGTCGATCTGCGAACCGTATGCGCGCGGCACCTCCCGCAGCAGCGCCTCGGTCTGCGCCTCCCCGAGCACCACCTCGACGGTGGCGGCCAGGTCGCGGGTGTTGCGCCCACCGGCGAGGTCGACGGGGAGAGGGTCGACCTCGTCCGGCAGGCCTTCTATCCAGTACCGTCCTTTCGCGACAGTGACGGGATCGTCCTGGAGCCCGGCCAGCGCCTCGGCCCACAGCTTGAACGGTGTGGTCTTGTCCGGCAGGCTCACCGGCTCGCCCGCGCTCACCTGCGCGTAGGCGGTGCGCAGGTCCTCGATGAGGATCCGCCACGAGATGCCGTCGACGGCGAAGTGGTGCACCACGAGCAGCATCGCCGGCGGGTGCGCCGCGCCGTAGTCGGCGAACAGCGCCCGCACGATCGGCCCGCCCGACAGGCTCAGCTCCCGCTGGATCTCGGCGGCGTGGTGGCTGAGCCGCTCGGCCTGCCGCTCGGCGGGCAGCCCGGACAGCTTGACCACCTCGAGGTGGGCCTCCACCTGGGCGACGTCGCCGTAGTGCTGGGTCTTGCCGTCGGTGCGCAACCGCAGCGCGTCGTGGTGCTCGATGACCGCTTCCAGCGCCGCCGCCATCGTCTCCGCAGTCGTACCGGGTGCGAGGTCGAAAAGGCGCGACATGTTGAAGTGGTCGCGGTGGGCCAGCGGCTGCGAGACGAACCAGCGCTGGATCGGGGTCAGCGGGAACGGGCCGTCGAGATTCGCTTCCGTGACAACGGAAACGGCGGGCGCGTCGTAGTCGATGCCGGCCGCGATGCGCCGCACGGTGCGCCCCTCCAGCAGCATCCGCGGCGTGACAATCAGCCCGTTGCGGCGGGCCTGGGCCACGATCTGGATGCCGATGATGGAGTCGCCGCCGAGGAAGAAGAAATCGTCGTCGATGCCGACCTGCTCGAGGTGAAGCTGCTCGGCCCAGATCTTGGCCAGCTGCTTCTCCGCGGGCGTGGTGGGTTCGGCGAAACCGGCGCCGGCGCTCTCGCCACCGAGGGTGGCGGGGTCGGGTAGCGCCGACAGGTCCACCTTGCCGTGCGCGTTCAGCGGCAGGCCCGGTACGGGGATGAACATGGTCGGCACCATGTATCGCGGCAGCCTCGCCTCGACGTACCCCCGAATCTCCATAATGGATTCCGGTGGGGCGACGATGAACGTGGCCAGGCGCTTGTGCCCGTCAAGGTCGTCATAGGTGGTGACCAGCGCCTGCGACACCGACGGGTGCTCGCACAGGCAGGCCTGGATCTCGCCGAGCTCCACCCGGAAGCTGCGGATCTGCACCTGGTGGTCGAAGCGGCCGAGGAACTCGATGGTGCCATCCGCCAGCCAGCGAGCGCGATCGCCGGTGCGATACATGGTGCCCCCGGAGGTCGCCCAAGGATCGGGCACGAAGCGCTCCCGCGTCGCCTCCGGCAGGTTCAGATAGCCAAGCGCCACACCGAGTCCGCCGGTGTACAGCTCGCCGGGCACGCCGATCGGGGTGGGCTGCCCGGACGGGTCGAGGATGTACACGGTGGTGTTGCTGATCGGCTTGCCGATCGGGATGGAGCGGCTCCAGTCGTGCTCCAGCGACACCGGGTGGGTGGTGGTCGCGGTGGCGTTTTCCGTTGGGCCATATACGTTGAGTAGCTTGCAGCCGGGCACGTTGGCCAGGAACTCGCGGGCGGCTCGGGTGGAGAGCACGTCGCCGCCGGTGAGCATGTAACGCAGGCGGCCCAGGCGCTTGTGGTGCTTCTCCTCGAGGTACGGGAACAGCCCGGAGGTGAGCCCGGAGACCGTGACCCCGTTGGACTCCAGCAGGTCGCAGTAGTCGTCCATGGTACCCAGCACCGGCGGGGCGAGCACCAGCCGCCCGCCGTTGAGCAAGGCGCCGAACATCTCCATCACCGAGCCGTCGAAGGTCAGCGGCACCAGGTGGGTGACCGTGTCCTGCGGGGTCACCTGGAAGAAGTTCGCGCCGCACACCAGGCGCACGATGCCGCGATGCGGCACCATCACGCCTTTGGGAGTGCCGGTGGAGCCGGAGGTGTAGATGACGTAGGCCGGGTCGTCGCCGCCAACGCCGATGGTTACCCTCTGGTGGGGGCGAAAGGGCGCGTCGGGTGCCAGCACCTGGCCCGGGTCGAAACCTATGCGCTGCGCGGTTTCCGGCGTGCCGACCAGCACCGCCATGCCGGTGTCGGCGGCGATGTAGCGCAGCCGTTCGTCCGGATAGGACGGATCGAGCGGGACGTAGGCGGCGCCGGCCTTGAGCGTGGCCAGTGTCCACGCGACCGAGGCGAACGAACGCTCGACGGCCAGACCCACGAAGTTGCCTGGGCCGACGCCGTGTTCGCGCAGCAGCGCGGCCAGGCCGTTGCTGGCGTCGGCGAGTTCGGCGTAGGTCCACGACCGGTCGAGGCCGACCACCGCGATCGCGCCGGCGTGCGCCGCGACCACCTCATCGAAGATCTGGGTCACCGGCAGGTGCACCGGCGACTCGGCGGCCGTCGTGTTCCACGACCGCAGGATCTCAAGCTCGGCCGCGGAAACCAGCTCGAGTGTCTCAATTGGAGTGTCGGGCCGGTTGAGCGCGTCGGTGAGCAGGTGTACGAAGTTGTCCGCGAGCCGCTCGATCGTGGCCTTGTCGAACAGGTCGGTGCTGAACTCGAGGTGACCCAGCAGCGCGCCGTCGCGCTCGGCGACGTTCATCGTCAGGTCGTATTTGGACGTTCCACTGTGGATCGGCCAGACCTGCGCGCCATAGGGCACGGCGATCGGGTCGTTCTGTACCACCAGCATCGCCTGGCACACCGGCGTGATGTCGGCCTCGCGCGGCGGCGCCACATCCTCCACGATCATGTCGAAGGGGATGTCCTGATTGCTGAACGCTTCCAGAGCCACGGTGCGCACCTGGTCGAGCAGTTCGGTGAAGGTTGGGTCGGTGCTCAGGTCCAGCCGCATCGGCACGGTATTGCCGAGGTAGCCGATGGTGTCCTCGAACTCCTTGCGCAGCCGGTTGGCCATCGGCGAGGCGACGATAACGTCGGTCTCGTCGCTGTATCGGCGCAGCAGCACGCCGAAAGTGGCCAGCAGCACCATGTAAGGCGTCACCCGAAGCGTCTGGCCCAGGTCGCGCATGCGGTTGACCACGTGCGCCGGGAAGGTGAACCCGACCACGTCCCCACCGGTGCCACGGTGAGCGGGACGTGGCCGGTCGCCGGGCAGGCGCACCACACCCAGGGGGCCCGCCAGGCGCTGGCGCCAGTAGTCGCGCATCGTGGAAGCCTCGGCCGACTCAAGCCGGGCGTCCTGCCACGCGACGAATTCGCGATACGGCGCAACGGGTGATGCATTAGTCATAGCCCCGGAGTAGAGGTTCACCAGGTCGCGCACGAGCAACCCCATCGACCAGCCGTCGACGATGATGTGGTGCACGTGCAGCAGCAGCCGGTGGTCGCCACCGGCGATGCGCACCAGCAGCGGGCGCAGCAACGGCCCAAGCGCCAGATCGAAGGGCTGTTGCGCCGCCTCGTCGAGGATGCGGTCGGCCTCCTCAACCGTTGCGGCGTCGGCGGTTTCGAACACGATCCGCGAGTCCGGCGTGATCAGCTGCACCGCCTCACCGCCAACCGTGGGAAATATCGTGCGCAGCGCCTCATGCCGCTGGGCGAGGTCGTCAAAAGCCTTGCGTAGCGCGGTTTCGTCCACCGTCCCGTCCAGGCGCACCACGGTATTGACCGTGTAGACCGCCGTTCCCGGGAAAAGCTGTTCCAGCAACCAGAGCCGGCGCTGGCCGTAGGAGGCCGGCACTATCGCGCCGTTCTCCTGCCGCAGCATGAGTTCCAGCGCGGACACGTTATCCATGATCGTCATCTCCCCATTACCTCCTTGCACCGCCCCGTAGGGCCGCCAGCAGGACATCCATTTCGTCGTCGGCGAGGCCGGTGAGCCGGACCTCGCTGTTGGCCCGCGCCGTCGGCCGGGCCACGGTCGCGGTTTGCCGCTGCGCCAGCAGCGCGGCGACGTCTTGCAGCACCGGGTGCCGGAACACCTCGTCGAAGCCCAGCCGCACCCCGAACTCGCCTTCCAGGCGCACCACCAGCTGGGTCATCACCAGCGAGTCGCCGCCGAGGGCGAAGAAGTCGTCGTCGGCGTAGACCGTGGGGCGCCGCAACAGTTCCGCGAGGATGGCGCACACGCGCTTCTCCTGCGGGCTGCTTGCTTCGCGTCCTTGTGCTTGCGCCCCGACGTCCGGGCGGGGCAGCGCGCGCCGGTCGACCTTTCCGTTGGCCGTCACCGGCATCCGGTCGAGCACCACGACGGCACTTGGAACCATTGCGCGGGCGAGCCTTTCCCCGGCCCAGTGGCGCAACTCGCGGGGCGTGGGCACGGCTTGCCCTGAGCGGACGACGTAGGCGGCCAGCAACGACGGGCCGTCCTCATCGCGCCACTGGTGCACCACGCAGTCGGCCACGGCCGGATGCGCGGCCAGCGTCGCGGCGATCTCGTTGGGGTCGATGCGGACCCCGTTGACCTTGATCTGGTGATCGCGCCGGCCAAGGATTTCCAGCGTGCCGTCCGCGCGCATCCGGCCCAGATCGCCGCTGCGGTAGACCAGATCCTCGCCGTCGGCGGTACGGAAGGGATTTTTGAAAAACCCTGAAAGCATTTCCTGGGTACCGGGATCGCGCCCGGTGGAGCGGTAAGGCGAGCGGACGCAGATCTCCCCCACCTCACCGACCGCGCAACGCCTGCCGCCGGGCGAGAGCAGCAACACCTGCGTGCCCGGGATGGCCCGCCCGATCGGCTGCACACCCGATGCAACCCGTTGCGGCAGAACATAATGGCACACCGCCTGGGTGGTCTCGGTGGGGCCGTAAAGGTTGACGACCTCGGTCGAGGCGGCGATCGCCCGCCACTGGCCGACCAGTACGCCGGTCAGCGGTTCCCCGGCGAACAGGGTCAGCCGCAGCGCCGGCAGCTCGACGGGCTCACCGGCGGCCAGCCACCACTTGGCCAGCGAGGGCACCGCGTGCAGCACGGTGATGCGCTGCGCGGCCAGCCAGCCGAGCACGGCCGCGTCGCCGGTGCGCAACCCTTGCGGCGGAAGGCAAAGCGTCGCCCCGGTGGTCAGCGGCAGCAGCACGTCGCGCAGGAACGGGTCGAACCCGGCGGAGGTCAGCTGGGCCACCCGGTCACCCGGGCCGACCGCGAACCGTCCCGCCTCCCATCCGATGAAGTGCGCCAGCCCGGCGTGCACCCCGACCACCGGCTTGGGTTTGCCCGTGGTGCCGGAGGTGAAGAACAGATAGCACGGCCGGTCGGGTTCGAATCCTTGCGGCAGAACCGATCCGGGTGCACCCGGCGAGTCGGCGAACACGGTGGCTCCCGAATCGGTGATGAGCTGCCGCTGCCGGGCCGGCGGAAGCTCCGGGTCGATCGGCTGGAACACCGCGCCGCTGCGCAGCACGGCGAGCATGGCCCGGATGAACCCGAACCCCCGCGGCTCGGTGACCGCGACCACGTCACCGGCTCCGATCCCCCGCGCCACCAACCCTTCCGCCGCGATCCTGGTCTCGGCTTCCAACTCGGCGTAGGTCCAGCCGCGGGCGCCGTCGGTGACCGCGATCGCCTCGGGCATCGCCGCGACCACACCGAGGAACCGCTCGACGACGTTGGTGGTGTCGTTGCGCGGCAAGGATTTCGCCGGGTCGGCCAGCACCGCCACCGACGATTCGGTGAGCAGGCTCAGCGCGTCGAGCGGGCCTTCGTCGTTGGCGGCCACCCGCCGCAGCAACACCACGAGCTGTTCGAGCAGCATTCGCATCTGCTCGGTGGTGTGGCGGGCGGTCTGGAACGCCGCCCGCAGCGTGCACACGGGACCGTCGATGACGTAGAGGGTCAGCGGGAACTTGGCCTCCCGCTCCTCGCAGCCGAGCAACCGCGCCGGCGCCGGATCGCTCGCGGGCCGGTGCAAGGTTTCGGAGCGCTCGTAGTTGAGCATCACGTCGAACAGGGCCCGGCCCTTGCTCAGCTGCCGGGTCAGCAGCTCGACCGGGTAATCGCCGTGCTCGAGCGCGTCGAGCACCGCGCCGCGCACCTCGCCCAGCAACGCTTTGAAGCTGACCGCCGGCTCGACCTTCTGCCGCAGCACCACCGTGTTGAGCAGCAGCCCGATCATTTCGCGGGTCTCGGGCAGCAGCTCGTGCTGCGAGACCGGCATGCCGACCGCGACATCCTCCTGGCCGCTGTAGCGGTGCAGCAGGGCCAGCAGCGCAGCGGCCAGGACGGTGAAGCGGCTGGTGCGGTTGCGCCGGGCGAGCCCGTCAAGGTCGGCGCTGATCTGCGGGGGCAGGTCGAGTTCGACCGTAGCGCCGGCCGAGCTGGTGCTCGCGGCGACCGACTCCCACCCCGACAGGCGCTCCAGCCAGTAGTCGCGGGAGTTGTCCAAGCCCCCGGCCGCGAGCTGATCCTGTTGCCAGCGAACAACTTCGGCATAGGTGGGGGTTTGCGGTGACCGGGTGGTGCCGGCGAGGTACCCGTAAAATTCCGATGTGAAAAGGGAAACCGAAGTGCCGTCGAAGCACAGGTGATGCACCGTCACTAGCAGGGCACTGCCGCCGCCGGTCAGGTGCAAGCCCGAAACGCGAAGCGGCGCTTGGGAGTCGGACGACAGCACGAACGGCTCATCCATCTGCTGGCGCAGCCGTTTGGCGATCGCATCGTCGCCGTTGGGAGCGTCGGTCCACTCGATGGTCGCGCCGTTCAGCTCCCGGATCACCTGCACCGGCTCGTCACCGGCGACGGTGAACGTGGTGCGCAGCGGGTGATGCCGCTGGATCAGGTGGCGCAGCGCGGTTTCGGCGGCCCGCGGATCGAGCCCGTCCTCGAAGACGAGGGCGAAGGCTATGGTGTACAAGGGTTCCGGCGCGAGTTGGGCGGCGAACCACACGCCCTGCTGCGCCACGGAAAGCGGGGCCCGGTAGGCTTCGGCCCCGAGCACGATGGTCATGACCCAACTCCTTCCAGCTCCAGGCGGTTTTCGAGGCGGTTCTCGTCGATCCAGGCCGACATCCGCGCTACCGTGCGCAGGTCGAACAGGGTGCTCAGCGGCAGTTGCACCCGGAAGCGGGCGTCGATTTCGGCGCTGAGCCGGGTGCCGGTCAGCGAATGCCCGCCCAGGTCGAAGAAGTCGTCGTCGCGGCCGATCCCGTCGCACGAGAGCACCTGTGCCCACAGGTCGGCCAGCTCGCGCTCGGTGCCCTCCTGCGGCGGCTCGCCGGCCGCGCCGTCTTGTTGCCACTTCGGCGACGGGAGGCCGCGCGTGTCCACCTTCTCGTTGACGGTCAACGGAAGCCGGTCAAGCTCGACGAAGTACTCCGGAATCATGTAGTCGGGCAGGACACCGCGCACCGCCTCGCGCGCGGCGGCGCCGTTGCCGACCACCCAGGCGACGAGCCGGGCGTTGCCTTGCGGGTCCTCGCGCAGCAGCACCTTGCAGTGCAGCACGCCGGCCGAGCGCAGCGCGGACTCGATCTCGCCCAGCTCCACCCGGTGTCCCCGGATCTTCACCTGGTCGTCGCGGCGACCCAGGTAGTACAGGGTGCCGTCGTTGGCGGCGCAAACCAGATCGGCGGTGCGGTACATGTGCTCGCCCGCCCGCCACGGGTCGAGCGGGAACTTGGCCGCGGTCAGCTCGGACCGGTTGAGGTAGCCCTGGGCCAGGCACGGCCCGCCGATGTACAGCTCACCGGGCACGCCGTGCGGCACCGGCTTCATCCGTTCGTCCAAAATGTACAGTCGGCTGCCCGGGATGGCCGCGCCGATCGCCACCGCCCCCTCGGCCACGTCGCGGCGCGCCCAGGCCACGCAGCAGCCGACGGTGGCCTCGGTCGGCCCGTATTCGTTGACGTATTCGGCGTGGGGGTTGGCGCGCAGCCACGCGGTCAGTTGGCTGTAGTTGAGCGCCTCGCCGCCGATGACCCACACGGTCGCGGCGAGCGCCGCGACGTCGGCGCCGGGCCGTTGGGCCAGCATCTCCATGTGCGACGGGGTCAGCTTGACGAAGCTGAGCCCGATGGTGGTCGACAGCACCCGCATCAGCTCGTCCGGGCCGTCGGCGATGATGACCGGCTCGCCCGCGGCCAGCGGGGCGAACAGGGTGGTCACGGTCAGGTCGAAGCCGACCGAGGAGTGCAGCAGGGCGCCGCTGCCCCGGTCGCAGTAACGCTCGATCGACCAGGCGATGTAGTTGGCCAGCGCCCGGTGGTCGATGATGGCGCCATTGGGTTTTCCGGTCGAGCCGGAGGTGTAGATGACGTAGGCGGTCGCCTCCGGGTCCGCTTCGGTGAAGGGAAGCGGTGTGGCGTCGGCGGCGGCGTCGAGCGCGTCCTCCCAAGGGCTTTCAGCGGTACACAGGACCACCTTGGCCCCGGCGTCGTCGAGCATGCCGTACAGCCGCTCGGCCGGCTGGGCCGGATCCATCGGCAGGTAAGCCGCGCCGATCTGCCACACCGCGAGCAGCGACGCCAACAGCTCCGGACAGTGTCGCATGTGGACACCCACGACATCGCCCGGCCCGGCGCCGCCCTCGCGCAGCACCCCGGCGATCCGCGCCGCCATGGCGCCCAGATCCCAATAGCTGAGCCGGCGATCGCCGTGCACCACGGCCAGGGCGGCCGGGGCCGTGACGATGCGCTCGTGGATGAGGTCCGGGACGCAGCGCGGCGCCTGCTCGCGATCCGGGCCCGCCCACGCCGACAGGAGCATGGCCCGCTCCACATCGGACACCACTTCCACCTCGCCCACCAGACCGGCACCGGTCAGTGTCACCAGGGCCTCCAGAGCGTTGGTGAAGTAGCCCAGCAGCCGGGTCGCCACCTCGGAGGTGAACCGGCGCCCGTCGTAGCGCAGCACCACCTCCAGCGGCGGGCCCGGGCGGAGCACCAGGGTCAGCGGGTAGTGCGGGAACTCGACGATGTCCGGTTCGCCGACGTCGATGCCGTCCCATAGCGGTGGCTCGATCGGGTACGCCTCATACACCACAACGTTGTCGAACAGTTCCTCGCGCACCGACGCGTACTCCTTGATCTCGGCGAGCGAGGCGAACTGCATCGGCCGCACGGCCGCCAGCCGCTCATCCACCAGGCGCAGCCACGCCGCCACGGTGAGGTCGTCACGGACCGGTACCGAAAGCGGCACGGTGTTGATGAAATTGCCGACCATGTCGTGCGCCCCGTCGAGCAGCTCAGGGCGGCCGGCCAGGACCGCACCGGAGACCACCTCGGCACCGGCGCCGCAGCGCGACAGGGCCAGCGCCCACGCCGCGTGCATCACCGCGACCGGTGAGACACCCGCACCCCGGGCCAGGGCCCGAAGCTGTTGCGGCAGCGCCGGTTGCGGGCGCACCGACACGTATCCACGCTCCCCGTTCTCGTCGCCGGCCAACCGTCCAATCGGGACATTGGTGTAGTCGGTGAGCCCACGCAGCTGCCGCTGCCAGAAGTCACGCTCGGGCTCGGTATCCCTGGCGGTGAGCCAGTTCAGGTAGGCCCCGAAGTGCGGCCCTTCAGGTTGAAGCCGTTCGCCGTAGGCGTCGGCGATGTCGCGCATCAGGACGCTTACGCTCCAGCCGTCGGCGACAAGGTGGTGGTGGGTGAACACCAGCAGGGCCGAGTTCTCCGTGAGGCGCACCAGGCTCCACCGCACCGGCGGCCGCTCCTCCAGCTCGAATCCGGTGAGCCGGTCGAACTCCAGGAACGAAGCCTCCCGTTGCGCGGCGGCCGCGGCCGGCATGCTGGTCAGATTCAGCTCCCGCCAGTCGATTCCGGGATCGGCGTGCACCACCTGTACCGGCTCGGTGCGCTGCCGCCAGCTGAAGGTGGTGCGCAGCATGGCGTGCCGCCGGGTCACCTCGGCGACAGCCCGCTTGAGGCGGGCGGCGTCCAGCCGCCCCTGGATGTCGAAGCTCGCCTGAACCTGGTAAAGGTTCTCCTGCGGGTGATACAGGCAGTGAAACAGCATCCCGTGCTGCGTGCGGGTCAGCGGGAGCACCCTGTCCGGTGCGGCCGTCGTGGCCATTTGCGACCCTCTCCCTTCTAATGTCCGTGCTAATTTCCGTGCGCGAGACGCGCCACCTCGGCCACCGTGCGGTGGTTGAGGATGATCTCGCTGGTGATGGCCAAGCCCTGCCGCCGCGCGCCGGCCGCCAGCCGTAGGGCAAGCAGCGAGTCGCCGCCGAGCGCGAAGAAGTCGTCGTGCACCCCGACCTCGGTACCCAGTGCCCGCGCCCACGCCTCGACAAGCAGGCGTTCGGCCTCGTTGCGGGGCGGGTCGACGGCTTCGCCGGCGACCTCCCGGGCGGGGACGCCGCGCAGGGCCGCGCGGTCGAGCTTCCCGTTGGTGGACAAGGGGAATACGTCGACCTCCCGGAACCCCTGCGGGATCATGTATTCGGGCAACGTGTCGGCCAACCGGCGGCGAAGCTGCCCGGTGGTGATGTCGTTTTCGGCGGCCAGTTCCAGGTAGGCAACGAGTTTCGTCTCCTGCTCGACCAGGACCGCGGCGGCCAGTACCCCGGGCACCTGCCGCAGGGTAAGTTCGATCTCACTGAGTTCGATGCGGTGCCCGCGCACCTTGACCTGGAAGTCGTTGCGCCCGGCGTAGCGGAACCCGCCCACCGGCAGCCGCCGCACCAGATCCCCGGTGCGGTAGAGCAGATGCCCGGGATGGGCCGGATCCGGTACGAACGCCTTGGCCGTCTGCTCCGGGCGGTTGAGGTAGCCCCGGGCCACCTGCACCCCGCCGAGTACCAGTTCGCCCAATTCACCTTCAGGCACCGGTTGCAGTTGCTCGTCGAGCACGTAGCAGTCGACGCCGTCCATCGGCTCGCCGATGGGCACGAACTCGAACGGGTCCTGCCGTTGACAATGCCACCAGGTGACCGCAATCGAGGCCTCGGTCGGGCCGTAAAGATTGAACAGCGGCGCTGAAAACTGTTCGTAGTAAGCGTTTTGAAGGTCGCGGGGCAGCTCCTCGCCGATGCACCACACCCGCTTGACCGTGGCGCACTCGGTGCCGTGCCCGGCGGCCAGGAACAGCCGCAGCCGCGACGGGACGAAATTCAATGTGGTCACCTGCTCGCAGGCGATCACCTCGGCGAGGTGGTCGGGGTCGCGGTGCCCGCCGGGCGCGGCCATCACGACCGTCGCCCCGCACAGTAGCGGCAGCACCAGTTCCCACACCGAGATGTCGAAGGTGTAAGGCGACATCTGCAGGACGCGGTCGTCGGGGCCGAGACCGAACTCGCGTTGCATCCACAGCAGTTGGCTGAGCACACCGTCCTGCGGGACCATCACGCCCTTGGGCTGCCCGGTGGAGCCAGAGGTGTACATGACGTAGGCCAGATCGTCCACTTCGGACGATGTAAAAGTCGCTTCTCCATCGAAGGTGTCGACCGCGATCACCGTCTGCTGCAGCCGCTCCAGGGTGCCGGCCGGGGTGCCGGCCGGGGTGCCGGCCAGGGCGGCCTGGGTGAGCACCACCCGGGCCGCCGTGTCCTGCAGGATGAAATCGAGCCGGGCGGCCGGGACGCCGGTGTCCACCGGCACGTAGTGCCCGCCCGCTTTGAGCACCCCCAGCAGCGCCACGACCATCGCCACCGAGCGCTCCAGGAGCAGCACGACCGGGTCGCCGCACCGCACCCCGTGCTGCCGCAGCAGGTGCGCCACGGCACCGGCCCGGCGGTCAAGTTCCGCAAACCCGATCCGGTCGTCACCGGCGACCACCGCCGGGGCGTCCGGGGTCAGCCGGGCCTGTTGCTCGAATGCCTCATGTATACCGCGCAAGGGGAACCATCCTCGGGTCATCAGCGCCCAAGCACGAATCGCTTGAACGCCATCGCGTAGAACTGCGGGTAGGTACGGCACTGGTTGACCACCAACGGCGCGATCACCTCGTGCAGGCTGGTCAGCCGCTCCATCGGCAGGGTCATGTACAGGTGGTGCTCCACGTGGAGGTTGTTGGCGTTGGTGAACCAGGTGGAAAACCCGTGCCCGGTGATTGTGCGCGTGTTCACCAGGACGTCCTGCGTGTCCTGGTCGCAGAACACGTGCTCGGGCAGCTCGACCAGGAAGTGGATCGGCTCGGCCAGCAGCAGCGGAATCAGCCACAGGTGGATGAGCACCGTCGAGCCGGTGGCCACCGAGACCGCCGCCGCGCCTAGCACGATCGCCAGCAGCAGCCGGTATTCACCTTCTATGTTGCGGTGCGCCCGCGGTGAGATCTGCCCGTCGAAGCGCCACCGGCCCGTGCTGGCGAGCGCCGCGTCGCGCAGGGTGGTGAACCAGCGCCGGTAGTTGAAGATGTACAGCAGCAACCGGCCCGGGCTTATCCGGCCGCGCGTGTCGAACTGGAAGAACTCCACGTCGCGGTCGGTGCCCAGATACTTGTGATGGTGAATGTGCCGCACCTGGTAGTGCGAGTAGATCACCATCATCGGCAGGCCGAGCAGCACGCCGACCGGCCGGTGCGCCGGGCGGTTGACGAAAGCGCTGTAGTGCAACACCTGGTGCTGCAACTCCACGGCGTGCACGAACATCGCGGCCAGCACCACGTACCCGCAAATGCGAATCCACAGCACCGGAGTGAGCGCCGCCACCGCGCCGGCGGCCGTCAAGGCGCCGCACAGCACCAGTTTCTTAACGAAGAACGCTTGCTCGGCCCGGGTCACCCGGGCGCGGGTGGCGGTCAGCGTCGGGTTGGCCAGCATCGTCATGTCACACCGCCGATCCGCCGCGGCACGTCACCTTTGTCGTACGCCGCGACCAGCTCGTCGAAGTGGTTGTCGCGCTTGTCCAAGCGTGAGGCGACGGCCTCGGCCATCACCTCGTCGGCGCCGCCGCCGATGCGGGCCAGCCGTGTGTCGCGCCAGACCCGCTCGAGCGGGTAATTGGTGGTGAAGCCGCGGGCGCCCAGCACCTGCATGCTGTCACCGGCGACCTGCTCGCACACCCGGCTGGCCACCAGCTTGAGCCCGGCCAGCTCGTGCGCGGGCAGGCGTCCGGCGCGCAGCGCCGCGATCAGTTCCCGCAGCCGGCTTTCCACCGCCCACAACTCGGCGTGGTCGCGGGCCAGCCGGTGCCGCACGGCCTGCTTGTCGATCAGCCGGGTCTCGCCGATCTGCCGGCCACGCGCGTACGCGGCGGCAAGGCCCAGCGAGAACCGGGCGGCGGTCACCAGCTGCACGCAGATGCACAGCCGCTCGAACTGCAACAGCCGGTTCACATGCGCCAGGCCGAGCCCGCCCCCGCCGAGCATCGCGCTGCCCGGCAGGTGTGCGTCGATCTCGATCTCTCCGGGCAGGCCGGCGCGCAGCCCGACGGTGTCGAAGACCCCGGTGCGCCGCACGCCTTCGCGGCCCAGCGGGACCACGAACAGGCTCAGGTCGCGTACATCGGGCCGCCCGTCGATGCGGCACAGCACCAGAACGTGCGTGGCCGCGCCGAGGTTGGTGATGTAGCGCTTGGTTCCGGTCAGCCGCCAACCGTCGCCCTCCCGCCGCGCGATGGTGCGCACCGCCGACAGGTCCGAGCCGCCGTGCACCTCGGTGGCGGCGAACGAACCCACCACGTCTCCGCGCAAAGCGAGCTCCAGCAACATTTTCTGCGGATGCGAGCGGGCCAGCGCGGTGAGCGCGCCGATGAAGATCTCGCTGTGGCCCATCACCGACACCGACAGGCCACCGGAGACCAGGCTGGTCTCCTCGATGAGCGCGGCGAGGCGGTCGACACCCTCGAAAGCGCCTTTCTGCCAACGGTCCTGGAACACCCCGGCCTTGCCCAGCGCGGCGAACACCTCGCGTGGTACGTGCCCGAGCTGCTCCCACGACCCGGCCGCGCACTCCCCGAGGTCGTCGAGCACGTGGCGTATCGTGCGGCGGAACTCGAACTCCTCGGCGAACATCACTGCACCGCTTCCCGCCACTCGGGGAACAGCTCGCTGTGCCCGTGCGCGATGTCCTTGAGCAGTCCGGAAATCCGGCCGGTGACCGGTCCCGGCTCGCCCATTCCGACCGGGCGGCTGTCCACCGACACCACGGGAACCACGCCCGCGGCCGTGCCGGTCAGGAAGCACTCGTCGGCGGTGTACAGGTCGGCTCGCACCATTTCCCGCTCCACCACCGGCACACCCAGGTGACTCGCCAGGCGCAGCACCGAGTCGCGGGTGATGCCGGCCAGCGCGCCGGCCGACACCGGCGGAGTGCTGATGGCGTTGTCGCGCACCACGAAGATGTTGTGCGCCCAGCCGTCGGTGATGTTTCCGGCGGTGTTGGTCAGCAGCGCCTCGTCGAAGCCGCACATCATGGCCTCGGTCTGGGCCAGGAACGAGTTGAGGTATTGGCCGGTTGCCTTGGCCGTCGGCGGGATGACGTTGGCGGGCAAGCGTTGGAAGCTTGAGATCTTCGCGCGTACCCCGTCGGGCTTGGGCGGTCCGGTCATCGGGCCGTTCTCGGAGGCGATGACTGCCACCCGCATCTTGGCCGCCAGCGGGTTGGGCCCCTCACCGAGGAACACGATGGGGCGCAAGTAGCATTCGGTCAGATCGTTCGCCAGCACAACGTCTTTACACGCCTGCACCAGATCGGCCACCGCGTAGGGCAACGGCAGTCCATAGTGGACGGCCGAGCGGCGCAGCCGCTGCAGGTGATCGGTCGCGCGGAAGATGGCCGGGCCGCCCTCGGCCGCATAGCAGCGGACGCCTTCGAAGAACCCGAGCCCGTAGTGCAGGCCATAGGAGGTGACGTGCACGGTGGCCGCATCCCACGGCACCATCTCGCCGTCCATCCAGATCGCCTTCATGGACATGGCAAATGCTCCTTCCAGAGTCGTAGGTCAGTCGATCTCGGCGAGCACCCGCGGGTGCAGGTCGCCACGGTCGTAGCTGTCGCGGCAACGGGCGCGTTGCACCTTGCCCGACGTGGTACGCGGAATGGTGCTGGCCTTGGCCAGGATCACCGGGGACACCCGCACCCCGAGCGCGTGCAGCACGGCGCCTTTGACCTTCTGGCCGACCGCTTGCGCGTCCTCGTGTGTGGGCCGCAGGCGGTGATTGAGTTCCACCACCGCCGCGAACCGGTTTCCTGAAGGGCCGTAACGGAATGCGGCGGCCGCCTGCACGCTGGGCGCGCCGGCGCGCAGCGCGACCGCCTCGACGTCCTCGGCGAACACGTTGCGCCCGGCCGCCGTTATCACCTCGGCGAGGCGCCCGCGCACATAGAGCTCGCCCTCGTGCATGAAGCCGGCGTCGCCGGTGTCGAACCACTCCCCTTGCTGCGGCTGGAATCCCGACGCGGTGATGTACCCGTCGAAGATGTAGTCACCGCCAAGGCGCATCGGTTCCGGCTCCGGCCCGGGCGCCGCGTCAAGGCGGACGCCCGGGATCGGCACGCCTGAGGAAACGTGCCCGTTGGGGCCGAGGATCGGCCCGCGGCCGAGCGGTGTCATGGTGGCCGCAACCACGCCTTCGGCCATCCCGTAGCACGGGCCGATCGCCTCCCAGCGCAGCCCGGCCGGGGCGAGCGCGTTGTGGAAACCGGTCAGGCTTGGCCACTGCACCCGCTCGGCCCCGCTGAGACACACCCGAATTGAAGAAACATCCAGACCTTCCGGGTACACCGCGGAGGCGGCCAGGCGGTAGGCGAAGTCGGGACCGCCGGTGAGGGTGGCGCCGGTCTGGGCCACGCCGATCATCCACCGCGCCGGAGCGGCGGCGAACTCCCCGGGGGGAACGAACGTGGTGTCCACTCGCCGGCCGAAGCAGGTCAGCAGCATCCCCACGAACCCCATGTCGTGGTAGAACGGCAGCCACGAGAAGCAGCGGTCGCGTTCGCCGTCGACTTGGGTGTGCTCGGCGATGGCGTGCAAGTGCCCGGCGAGCTTTTCCGCTGACACGGCAACGCCTTTGGCCGTACCCAAAGAGCCCGAAGTGAATTGCACCAGCGCCATGTCGGCCGGGGGCAGGTCGGGGTCGCGGTCGAAGCGACCCCACTCCTGCCCGATCAGCAGCGGCAGGTCGATGACCCGCATCGCGTGGAACGCTTCCGGCGCGGCGCCATCGGCCAGATAGGTCCGGCAACCCATGGCGGTCAGCGCCTGCCGCACACCGTCCAAATGCGACGGTTCGGCGTGGCGCGGAACCGGTGGCACCGAAACCAGCGTGCCACCGGCCACCCACACCGACATCGCACCGATCACCGAGGCGCTGTTGTTGCTCAGCGTCATCGCCACCGCATCGCCCGGGCGGACACCCTCCCGGGTCAGGTAGCGGCCACCGGTCGCCGCCTGCCGGGCGATGTCGTCGTAAGACAGCCGCACGCCATCCGACGGGAAGGTCAGGCCGCGGTCAGTCACCCCGAACGGCCGCGCCAGATCGCCAAGCGACGGGGCATTGGTGCTGAGGACGGGCGCGGACATGGCTACCGGCCCGCCGCGTTCACGGTCGCCGACAGGTCACGCAACTCGTTGACCGCGGCCAGATCCGCCTCCAGCGCCCGGTCCATGCTGCGCTGCACCGCCGGGTTGGAAAGGGCCCGCCGCTCAAGCTCCTCGCGGATGTAGTCGACGTGCCACTTCTCGTCCTTGATGATGCCCCGCAGCGTCCGCTTGATCGGCGACGGGACATCGCCCTGGTCGAGGTGCTCGCTGTACTGCGCCAGGCCACGACGCTCCGAGGCCCAGGTCAGCGCCAGCATGTCCACCAGGTTGCGGGGAATGCCGAAATGCGCGGCCAGGCGCGACTGGTACGGCTCGTCCACATCGACGATCTCGCCGCCGAACTCCTCGATGGCCCGGGTCCACAGCCACGCGTGGACCGCCTCATCACGCAGGTGCCGGCTCAGCGACGCCTGCAGCTCGCTCGACTCCGCCAGCCGGCCCATGCGCATGATGGCACCGGCGCCGTGAACCTCCGCGCTGCGATACTGATTCATCAGCCACACCGGGTCGGCCTCATCGATCCGGTTGGTGGCATTGCTCGGTGCGGTTTGGACAATCATGAGTGCACCTCACTCGCCGCAACGGCCGCGGCGAGATCGCCGACGGTACGAACATCGGACAGGTTGTTGACGCCCACCTCGCGCCCGGTCTCCTGCTGGAACGCGACGAAAAGCTCCGCCGCGTCGAGGGAATCGAATCCGAGGTCGTCGATGAGGCAGGTCTCGCCGCTGATAGCCTCGGGAATCAGGTTCCGGCCACGACAGACCAGCTTCTTGACCAGATCCATAGCCTCTTGCTCTTGCATGTCGTCTCTCCTTCTCACGCGTACCGCGTGCCGGCTGTTCCGAATAGCGACAGTCGTGGGACGAAAACCATGATGCGAAAGGCTTTCCCCGTCGTCACGAGTTGATCGTGGGCGTAATCACGCCAGGCGCAATCACGACAAGTGATCCGCGATCCCAAGTGGCGCAAGGCATGCTTCAATTTCTGTCAACCGAACCGGAAGGAGGTTGCCGAATATGGCAAACAACAACAACCTGAACAACAACAACGTCAATCCCAACAACAACCCCAACCCGAACAACAACCTCAACCCGAACAACCGCAACAACAACCTCTAGGCGCCGTAGCCCGGAGCACGTGACCGCGGTGCATCACAGCCATCCCAAACGCACCGCGGTCACGCCCGCCTGAAACCGGCTCTCCGCCTTGAGCCGAGCCGTCAGGTCGCTCATCATCCGCTGCACCGTCCGCGCCGAAACCCCAAGCTTGCGCCCGGCCGAAGCGTCGGTGTGCCCATCGCTGAGAAGCTGGAGCAACTCCCGCTCCACGGGGTCCAAACCGTTACCATCCAAGGGAACCGGGCCGTCGACCGGATGCCCGGCCGACCACAGCTGGTCGAAGATGCCGCACAGCACCGCGATCACATCCGGGCTTCGCACCTCGACCACCCCGCCGCCCGGCGCGTTCGTCCCCGCCGCCGGCAGCAAGGCGATTTCCCGGTCGTAGACCACCATTTGCGCCGGCACCCGCGGTACCGACCGCACCTCGGCCCCGATCACCGCCAACCGCTGCGCCTCCGCCAGGCTGCGCCAGTCGTTGCGGAAGCTCTCCTGATAGACGGCTCGAATCCGTATGCCGCGCTTGACAAGGCAGTGCCCGTCCTCGTGCATCAAACCCCCGTTGAGCGCCAGGCACTCAGCCTCCACCGCTCCGGCCAACTCCGCATAGCGTTCCCGCACCGGCGCGGTGCCGAGGTGCAGCACCGCTTCGGTCTCGGTCATCAGTCCGTTCATCCCTGGCTCCGTCACGAATCGAGGTAGCGACGCCCCCGTTGCCCCTGCGCCTGCCGCAAGCCCCATGCCTGGCCTGCTGGTGATTCACAACGTAAAGATCCGGGCTTCCCGGCACCTAACCAACTTCTAACCGGCTGTATCCAAGGACGCCGCCCTATCCGCGCCATCGTTGCGACGTGGCACAACTACCGGACATCCGTGAAATCCTGGCCTCGCAAGGCCCATCGCCGGCGATGAGCGCAAGCTCGCCGGCGAGAACCCAGGCCCGGGACGGCCTCGCCGTCGGCCGGGTCTTGCCGTCGGCCGGGTCTTGCCGGGGGCCGGGCCTCGCCGTCGGCCGGGCCTCGCCGTCGGCCGGGCCTCGCCGGGTCTTGCCGTCGGCCGGGTCTTGCCGGGGGCCGGGCCTCGCCGGGGGCCGGGCCTCGCCCGCGGCCGGGCCTCGCATTTCTTGGGAAAATGCTGTTTGGCCGCGTCTTGAGGCAGCACTTTCCCCAAAAATGCGAGGCGCGACCGTCGCAGGGCTGCTGTGGACGATGCCGGCGATGGGCCGTCCCAGCGGTAACAGTTCGGTCACAACGCGGTGTGGCGCGTCACAGAAGCGGCGGCAAGTGGCGCTATACGCATCGACAAGACGACACGCCGAGACGACTCGCGCCGCTTGGCTGTCGTAAGATATCTTCTCCCTACCCCAGCTGGTGAAGATAATTTTCAAACCTACAACTGGATGGGCAAACATGAGCATGCGTCACATTCCACGCATGGGGGTCCTTTCTGTTCTCGTAGTTGGGCTTGTCCTCGCGGCGGTGACCCCAGCAACGGCCGCGACCCGGCACCGGATCGCGGACAGTACCGGACGCACCTTCGCCACCGCGTCCACAACAGACCGCCACGTCACCATGCAACCGCCGTCCGGGCGGGCCAATCAGGTGTGGGAACTCACCCTGACGTCAATCGGAGACCGTTTGACCAACGTCCTCACCGGAGGTTGCCTGGCCGTCCCGGCGAACTCGACGGTCCAGCGCCCACCCGTGATCCAGCAGCCCTGCCAGGGAACACCGTACGAGCGGTGGCAGCGCGTGCAGACCACCTCCACCACAGTGGCATTCCGCAACGTCGGGCTGCAGGGGCGGTGCATGGGCATCGACCCCACTTCCTTCCCCGCACGCCTTCTCGCCTTCCCATGCAACTTTGGTGCCACGAACCAGCATTTCCGCCTTTTGGCGCCATAAGCGGCGGATGCTCGACCGGTGACCGGCGCACGACGCCGCTCACCGGTCGACTTTGCGACGATCAGCTTGCCGCGCTTGGGTATTTCGCGGCGGCGGTGTCGACGACCAACATGGCGGGGCTGGTGCTCAAAGACAGGAACCGGCGGCCGCGTTCACCGGGTTCGCCGAGTACCGCAGGCAGCTGAACCAGCATCGAGCCGCCCTCGCCGCGGCAGCGGCCGAACCCATGATCGCAGAGTTGGTGACGCTCGCAGCCACCCGAACCGACTCCGACCTTGAAGACGAGCTTTGCGCGCGGATCGGGACAACTCTGGCCGAGCGGGACGGCGACTCCCCCTTCGACGACTATGTCGGACCGAACACGTTCGTGGAGGCCGTCATTGAAGCCGCCGTAAACGCCGTGGCCGCCGCGCTCGCCGAGGAGGCAGACCGCTGGACTCACGCGTGGCGGGTGCTGACCACCGTCGCCGGCATTGTCAATTTCCCGCACAGTGAGCAGGCCGCCTCGTCGGTCGAGGACCTGCGTCTGCGACCTGGCGGGCACTTGTTGCCAAAGACACCCGCTGGCCCGGCCATGACCGGTGCGGCGTTGTGGGCCCGAGACGCCTACGGCAGTCGGTTCGGGGTCGTGGCACCGTTTCGCGCCGGCGATGGGGCGCAACGCTGGTACCTCTGGGATATCGACACCTGCGGCCACGCCGCCTTCACCGTCCACAGTGGATATTACGCGACGCCGGAAGAAGCCCACGCAGACTGGCTGGCCGGTGTCGGCGCGCAGGCCGCGGACGGTAGCGTCTTCGCGCCCGTTGACAACCCCCGGCTGCTGGATGACCTGATGCCGCGCGAGATAGACCTGCTGCGGCCAGGCGGGGAGAACATTGCCCAGCTCGCCGAGTACCATCGCAGCAAACGACTCGCCGAGGCCGTAATCGGCAGCATCCAGCGGTTCCGTCCACATCGGACATCGGCACCGGCCGATCTCGACCGAGCGACCGCCGCATCTCTCTTCACCGCATGGCTTCGGGAACACCGGCCCGATCGGTCCAGCGGGGCAGACTTTGCCGAACTCGTCGCCGAACTGGCCGACTCCTGGCAGATCGGCGGCCCTCCCGACCTTTACCGCGCCTGCTCACCACATCGCATTGCGCTCGTCGTGGAGCACGTCCGCAACTTCTACGAGGAGGACTTCGCCACCGACCTCATCGCTCTGCTCCCCGACTGGACAGCATGGCTGGCGGACCGCAACGCCACGCCGGCCCACCTTGCCGACCGCTGCCGCCCCTACGCCCACGGTGAACCACACGCGGCCATCCACACCGACGACCACGGACCGAACTACCTCGCCCGGATCCCCGAGTAACGTCAACTGTTTGGCCGAGAAGTGCCGGCGTCCGGCGCCTGGAGATCACGAGGCGAGCCGTGATCGTTGCGCTCCTGGATGTAGATCCCGGCGGGCTTTCTACAATCACAAGCGCAACGATCACCCGACGGCCGTTCAATCACGCAGGATCTCGTAGGGCCGGCCGCCTTCCTGAAACCGGACAGCCTCGCGGATCTGGGCGTCGGTCGGTGAGCTGCCGGTCACGACGACCACAAGCTTGTCGTCGTCTTCGTAGAGCCGGTGCACAATGGCCACGCAATGCCCGGCGGCTTCGGCCACGGGACCGTCCACGCCCATCAAGTAGGCGTCGAGTTCCTCACCGTCGGGCGCCAGCGTACCGGGCACATAGCCATAGTTAAGTTCGTAGTTGAATCCGGCTTCAGGATGCTTGCTGCCAAGCGGCCGGTCAACCGTCACCTGAACCTCTTGCCCGAGGAAGCTACGGGCGATGCGGGTGGACTGATCCATCTCACTACTCTGCAATGCCAGTCAAGCCGTCTCTTACCGGCAACCGGTCCATCAGAGAGAGGAGGCTTGGCCCGGCCGCTCGTCACGCCGCGATCGCGCACTCGAGAACCGGGTGAACGGTCGCGGACACCTGTCGCAGTCGGGGGATCATCGGCAGGGCACTGGGCCGCAGCGTGGCGGCGGGCACCATGCGTACCTCGACGCCGGGCGCGGGACGCACCCGCCACCGGCTGGCAACTGTTGCCAGGACCACGATCGCCTCCGCCCAGGCGAAGCCTTCGCCGATGCACTGGCGGTTGCCGGCACCGAACGGTACAAACGCCGGCCGCGGAATGTTCTGCGCCCGCGCCGGCAGCCACCGGTCCGGGTCGAAGACGTCCGGGTTGGAGTACAGGTTCGGGTCGCGGTGCAGTGAGTACTGCGCGAACAGGACCGACGCGCCGGCCGGCAGCGAGAAGTCGCCGAGGGTCACGGGCTCGTTGGTACGCCGGGTGATCAGCCAGGCCGGCGGGTACAACCGCAGCGCCTCGGTGATGAGTCGCCGGGTGAACGCGAGCCGCCCGATCTGCTCGAAGGTCACCGGCCCGTCGCCGAGCACCTCGTCGACCTCGGCCTGCAGGCGCGTCTGGAGATCCGGCCGCTCCCCCAGGACATGAAAGACCCACGACAGCAAGGTGGAAGTGGTCTCGGAACCGGCGAGCAGCATCGTGATGGCCTCGTCGCGCACCTGCGCGTCGCTCAGCCCTTCCCCGGTCACCTCGTCGCGCGCACGGAGCAACATGGAAACCATGTCGCCGTGGTCGATCCCGGCCTGACGGTACTGGGCAATCATCCGGTCGACCACGCCATGCAGCCGGCGGTTGGCCTCGTCGAACCGGCGGTTCTCCTTGGTGGGCAGCTTCTCCAGCAGCTTGGTCGGCGCCATGGCCCGCTTGGCGATGCCTTCCAGGAAGGTCGGCATCGACCGGAGCACCTCCTCGATGGCCTCGCTGCCCAGCTCGGTACTGAACAGCGTCTTCCCGACAATCTTGAGAGCAAGCCGGTTCAGCTCCGCGTCCAATGCGATCTGCTGCCCGTCCCGCCAGGACGCGGTCATCTCCACCGACAAATCACGCATGATCGTTGCGTACCCGGCGATGCGGGTGTGGTGGAACGCGGGCTGGACCAACCGGCGGTTCTTGAGATGCTCCTGACCCTCCGCGGTGACCAGACCGTTTCCGAGGATGGGCCGCATCTTTTCGAACTGGACGCCCTTGCTGTATTTCTTCGCCTCGCCGACGAGCACCCGACGTATCAGCTCCGGGTCGTTGACCAAGTATGCCGGTCGCGGACCGATCCGGATCTTGATGACGTCGCCGAGCGACCGCGCCGTGGTGAGGAAGCTGAACGGGTTACGCAGAAGGTGCAACGCGTGTCCTATCAAGGGCACAGCACGCGGAAGCCGGGCAGGCGTGAACGATGTCGATGGCATAAGGCAACGTTGACCGACCGACGCCTCCGCCGCCTGAGTAAGAGGTACCTATAAGGAAGCCGACAATTCCTCATCACCACTCACCGCCCGCTCAAAGGGCAACGGCCGGCACGACCATCTCGGCCCAGTGGCGGTAGCCGGAGGCCGATGGATGGAAGCGGTCGCGGCAGAAGAAACCCGGCGGGGGCGTCCCGGTGGTGCCGACCCATGCCGCCCGGGGCTCGCAGGCGCAGACCCGCTGCCCGATCTCGTCGAAGGCGGCGGCGCGCTCACCCAGGTACCGGCCCAGCGGGTGGGGTAGCGAGGGGAACAGGGCGAAGGGCGGAATTCCAGGTACCACAACCTGTTTGGCCCGCACGGAAAGGTCAGCGACGATCGCGGACAGGTTCTCCTCCCATGCGGCGAGGCTGCGCTGGCTGAGCACGTCGTTTCCACCGGCCAGGACCACGGCCACGTCGAACTCGCCCTCCAGCCGGGGCAGCACGTGGTGCCGGATGCGGCGGGCGGTGGCGCCGGGCAGCCCGGCCACCGTCCAGGCCACGGGGCGGCCGCTGCGCGCGGCGATTTGCGTGGCAAGGCAGGCGGGGAACCCTTCGTCGTGGGTACGCACGCCGCATCCGGCCGCGGTGGAGTCGCCGAGGACCCCGAGGCGGACCGGCGGCCCCGACCCGTCGACGACCGTCCCGTGGGTCGGACCGGTGGCCGGTTCGGCCAGCTTGATCGTGGAACGCACCCAAATCCCTTGTGCCGCAACGATCGGCATCAGAATACCGTTCATGCCTTTCCCTTCTTGACCCGTAGCGAGTCGATGGCGGCGTGGCTTCCCCCGGCCAGGTCGACCCCGATGGCTTGCAGCATCACGATGAGGGCGCCGTCGGCCAGGGCACGCCCGATGCGGTCCGGCGATCCCTCACTCAGGCGCGCGGTCTCCTCCAGTACCCCCGAAATTAAAACCCGGCAACGAGCAGCGACCACCTCGTCGCGCCGAGCGGCCGCGCACGCCTGCAGCCACAGGCCCGGTATGACGCCGTCGGAGAGCAGCCCGCGGAACCCGGCGCGCATCGCGGGCAACGGATCGTCGCGGGCGGCGGCCGCCGCATCGCGCAGGACATCGCGTACCCGCTGCTGCATCTGGTCGATGCAAGCGAGGAAAAAGCTTGCTTCGTACCAAAAAGCCGGAAGACGTAGGGCTGAGAGACGCCGATCTCGTCGGCCACCCGTTGCAGTGCCGAGGTGGTAAGGCCGTAGTCGGCGAAGATCCGCATGCCGGCCGCGACCGCGTCGGCCCGACGCTGCCCGGAGGTGCTGCGCATCGCTGCTGCCACACCCGGCAGCCTGTCAGAAGTAACCACTTACTAACAAGGTCCCACTGTCCGGAACGCCTCCGAAACTTTCGGAATCATAGAACTGGATCCCCCGCGATCCAGACCCGGATCATCCAGATCGTCTTTAATGTGGTCCATCAGATCTAGCTGTTGACCAGCTTTTTATGTCGGCCGATCAAGATCTGTCGTGACGATGGAGTTTCCACAATGTTTCCGGAAGTTATTGGCTGACCGATGGATCAGGCCCAATACTGACGCCGTCGGCAAGTTCAATCCCCGTCGATGCCCACTGTCCTGTTCGCACCGTCGTCATTGGACGATCCCGTCTGCCGTCACGAGAGGAGACAAAGTACATGAACGACACCCTCGTTCACGCAAGAAGCCGCGCACTCCGGCGCCTCAAAACGATCATCGGCGGCACCTGCGCCGCAGCGCTGGTCGCGGTTAGCGCAGTCAAGGACCGCCTTCCGGGCGCGGTGCGACAACACCGCGCCCGGAAGCCCACCATGCGTTGCGCTCAATGGCAGCGGACGTCGAGTACGGCCCGCCGCGGAGCCGATCTTGGATAGGCCGGCTCCGGTCAGGTACTGCGGCGCAGCACGGCGGCCAGGCGGTCGCTGAGCACGGTGACCCGGGGCAGCGGCGAGCGCGCATACCACGAACTCTTGCGCTGTCGAAGGAGCGGCTCGCCGTCGGCTTCCCAGTGAAACGCCGGCTTGCCGAGAGCCGCGCGGAAGACCCGGTCCACGGTGCCGGGATGGCGAGCGGCGAGGCGTCGGAGCGGGATCGGGCCGATGCTGTCGTCGTCGAGGTACGACCTGATCGTTTCCTTGTAACGCCGCTTGCGCATGAGGTCGGGATTGGCGAATGCCTCTTGGGCGAGTGCATAGTCGGCGTACATGCCAAGGCCCTCGGCCTCGTCGAAAATTATCCCGACCGTCTCGACGGAGGGGTGCAGCCAATCGATATCGGCGTCAGGATTTGTGCCGGCGCCACCGCAGAGCGCCTCCCAGAAGTCGGCCATGGCCGCCGGTAGCTTATCGACGGGCACGGTGATTTCATCCGTGCCGAAGAGCTGTACGAATACGGCCCGCTGGGCGTGTTGTTGTTTCCAGCCCGCCGCGACTTTGTCCGGGTTGTGGAAAGCCATTTCAGGGCTTGACTTGGCCAGTTGTGCGGCGGCGCGCAGGACTTGGTCGCGGACGCTCGCGGGAAACGTCCGCACCGGGCCGCTGATGAGCCACTCATCGTTGACCGGCACGACCCGTGTCGAGATGAACGATCCGGTTGGCATCTGGTCGAACACCTGCGGGCCTACGTTGGCCCGGATCCGGTAGGGCATATCGTCGACAAGGTTCTCAGCCAGCAGGGCAAGGCCATTGCGTCCGATCACCTCGAACAGCCCATGGCGCACCATGCGCCAGCCAAGCAGGAAGTCGCGCTCGGCATCGGAGATGTCCCGCTTGGTTTCCAGGTAGCAGTCGATGAGGGTGCGCCCGTCATGCAACCGAAATTCCTGGATAAACCAGTCGTAGAAGGTTTGCAGCCCTTCCTCATCATCAACGATGATCCTGCCGAACCATTTGCGGATCTCTTGACGGAACTGCCTGTCAAAGCGCGGCTTCTGGGCGAACTCCAGGAGCTGCCGTTTCAGGCTGCCGCTACGTTCCACCAAGGCATCGGTCGAATCCACTGGGCGAGTTTAGGGCTGGTACCGGCGGCGCGCCACACAGACACGCTCTCCGGCGGCGGACGGCCTCGATCGAGCACGCCCATAGGCCGCTCGCCTGCTGGCTGCCGCCCGGGATGTTTTCGACGACATCGTTGCGCGCACCGACGCGTTCTGCCTGCGGCATCTGGACCAGGAGTACACCGACCTGTGTACCTCCTTGGCGGCGAAACTGGCCCGCAAGCGGCCTTCGCCATTGACCCGCGGCGACCGCGACATCTGGGCCGCCGGGATCGTCTACGCGATCGGGAGGGTCGACTTCCTCGCCGACCCGAACCACACGCCGTATTTACGCACCGACGAGTTGGCGCGGCTGCTGGGCGTCAAGCAGACCACGATGACCAACAAAGGGCGGTTCATCATGGACACCCTCGACATCGGATTGATGGATCCCGAGTACAGCCGCCGCGACATGCTCGAGCACAACCCGATGGTGTGGCTGCTTGAAATTGACGGGTTGCTCGTCGACGCGCGTCACCTGCCCGAGGCGATCCAGGTCGAGCTGTGCCGCCATGGTCTGATCCCGTATGCGCCCGCTCAAGCCAACGATGATCAGACCACACGTGCTTAACCGAAGCTGACCGGTCACAGCCGCCATCGGTGGTACCGGGACGACCAGTCGGCACTCGGTGCTTCTCCAGCAGCCTCCGGCAGCACGACGGATAACCTGGCAACCGGAACGCGTCGCTCGCCTTGGTGGGCTGCCACCGGGTGCGCTTCCACGACGGCCGCGCCGCCGCCCTCATCCCACGCAACGGCCGCAAGCCGATGGTAGGAGCAACGCCTGAGCAACCCCAGTCCACATTCGACAGTTCGACAACGGCAAACCGCAGCTCAAAGCCGCATGAGGTCGCTCTCCGGCGAGGGAGACCTGTGGAAATCGCGGACAAACGCCCGCTATAGGATGCCCGATTCATGCCTTAATGGGCATTATTTATGAATGATTTGTCACATTTGCGGGGGCGGGCGGATACTGATTAGTGATCCATCCCGGAGGCATGCTATGGTTTCTGCCGTTGCGTGAGCGCCGCTAGCTCAACTGGCAGAGCAGCGGACTCTTAATCCGCGGGTTCGGGGTTCGAGTCCCTGGCGGCGCACTCACAACATCCCGAACGGGCTCTCAAGAGCCAGCACGGCGGTGTCCTTGTTGTCGAGCAGCGGTACAAGCTGCCTACATGATCGCATTTCAAAAATGAGCGGCAGGCCCAGGCATGCCGCTCATTTTGTTTCGTTACGGTATACGAACCAAAGGATCATGACGCAAGGCTCTCACCTGCATCTTCCTCTGGTTGCCGATCGGACACCGCCCGGTGGGTCTTGGGAGCCCGCGCCGGCATGCCCTACCAGTGGCAGTGGGTAAGGATCGTGGCGGCCAGGACGGCGACGAACTGCTCGCGCTGCCCCGGCCGCTATGCCCAGCCTCGGCTGGGGCTAGCTAGGCAAAGGCCGTAAACAGCGCATCACCCCACTGACCGCCGACACCACCACGGTTCTTGGCGCTTGGTTGGCCGAACGCGGCGGCCTTCCCACCGACCCGATCTTTGTCACCCGCCGCGGCACCGCGCTGACCCGAGACACACTGGAACGACGGCTCACCAAACACGCGGCAGCCGCCGCAAAGTTATGTCCCACCTTGCACGGCAAGAAGATCTCCCCGCACGTCATGCGTCACGCCGCAGCCATGCGGCTGCTACACGCCGGCGTTGACACCACGATCATCGCGCTGTGGCTGGGTCACGAAAGTGTTGCTACCACTCAAATCTACGTTCACGCTGATCTTGCGCTGAAGGAACAAGCCCTGGCCCGCACCGCCCCCATCAACACCACGCCAGGCCGCTACCAACCCTCAGACAACGTGCTGGCGTTCCTGGACAGCCTATGATTACGCCGATTTCCCTGCCGGCAACCTGTTGCTGTCAGCAGACCCCAGCAGCGCTGTCGGCATAACCCCGGAGTCCACATAAGCCGCTGAACTGCATTTCTTGCAGTCACGGTTGCGTGGCGGGCAGCTGTCCAAGGCCCGCCGCGGTGAACTACGCATGGGCCTGCCGGTAGGCTGGTCCACGACCCGGCCGGCAACGTCGTGCTCGATCCCGATGCGCAAGTCCAAAACGCGGTCCGGCACCTGTTTACCGTGTTCGCCCGCACCGGCTCAGCCCGCGCGGTGGTACAGGCGTTCAACGCCGAAGGCCTGCTGTTCCCGATCCGCATCCGCAAAGGTGTCCATAAAGGACAGCTGGCGTGGACGCCGATGAAACACTGGATCGTCCTGCGCGTACTGCATAACCCCCGCTATGCGGGCGCGTTCGTCTACGGACGCACCCGCGAACGCATCGGCCCCAGCGGCAAAAAGGCCTACGGGAAGGTACCGGCCGACCAGTGGACCGCGTTCTTCCCCGACAGTCACCCCGGCTACATCACCTGGGAACAGTACGAGAACACCCAGAAGGTGTTGCTGGGCAACGCGACAGCTCACGGCAAAGACCGCGCCGCCGGGCCGCCCCGGGAAGGACCCGCGCAGCACCCGCGACCTGGCCCAACCCCACGGCGATAACGCCCCAGCACAGGTTGGGCAACGAATATCACCAGCGGCCAACCGCCGCTCGACCCGCGAAGGATCAACCTCTACCGTCAGCAACAGCGTTCTCCAAAACGCTACGACGGCCCTCCCCAACGGCTCGCCCAGAGACACCGGGAGGGCCGTTCTCGTGAACAGAACATCGGCAAGGTGCCGCCGCCCACGATCACACGAAATCTCTCCCAAGGTCACCCCAGACCATCGGCATCCACAACGCCGGACAAGACCAAACTCGTCGGCACCCTCGGTGCCGTCCAACACTCCGCGCCCGGCAAGCCGCCCAAGACGAGTACGACAAGGCCACCGCCGCCGCCACGGCCCTGCTCACCGACCAACACAAGGCCACAATACGTTCCCTGGCAACAGATTTCCCCACACTGTGGTCCAACCCAGACACGCCACAACGAGAACGTAAACGCATGGTCCGGCTGCTCATCGAAGACGTCACGCTCACCAAGACCGATCAGATCCACGCCCACATACGGCTACGCGGCGGGCAAACCCGCAGCCTCACCCTGCCCATCCCCGGCAAAGCCTGGCAGATCCGCCAAACCAAACCCGAAACCCTGGCCGCCCTCAACCAACTGCTCAACGACCACACCGACAGTGAAACGGCCCAACTGCTCAACGCCGCAGGACACCAATCCGGCACCGGCCAACCGTTCACCAGCAGCATCGTGCTGCACCTGCGCCGCAGCAACGGACTACCCAACCGCTACGAACGCCTACGCGCCAAGGGACTGCTCACCATCAACCAACTCGCCCGGCACCTGCACGTCCACCCATCCACCATCAAAGCCTGGCACCGCGCGGGACTACTCGTCTCCCACAAGGCCACCGACAAAAACGAACGGCTCTTCGAAATCCC
>Ga0075428_100000081_pt1 | contig 80139 bp, 71 predicted proteins | sample RhiMetdeltSRZDD2_FD_75291 | JGI IMG/M metagenome (GOLD analysis project Ga0075428, IMG submission 75291) | Populus rhizosphere microbial communities from Tennessee, USA - Rhizosphere MetaG P. deltoides SRZDD2 | ecosystem: Host-associated > Plants > Roots > Rhizosphere > Soil | place: USA... | reverse complement strand
TCAGCGGCTGACCGGCTCGCTCGCGACGTCGTAGGCCGCCCGCGACAGGACGGCGAGCGCGATCCCGACAACCCACAGGCCGGGCATCCGCGTGAACGCCTCAGATGGGTCGTGGAACGTGAAGGCGCCGGACGTTCCGAGATCGACGACCCGCCAGACGTAGCCGATCCAGCCGAGGACGACGAGCAGCGTGTAGGCAGGCCAGCGGTCTGCGCCGATCGGACGCTCGGCCGCGTAGGGCAGCGTCAGCAGCGCGAGGCTCGCCACCGCGGCGAGGAAGACGAGGATGCCGGTCCCGTCAAAGGCGTTGCCGCTGCGGATCGGCAGGCCACCATCACCGCCGATCGTCCACCACGGCAGGAGGCAGCCCGCGAGGAGCGCGACCGCGGCGATCGCGACGAGCGTGCGGGCCCGGCCGAGGGGGCGGCGGTGCATCGTCAGCCGGCGCTCGAGTAGACCTCGGGCCGGAGGACACCGACGAACCGGAGGTTGCGGTAGTGCTCGTTGTAGTCGAGCCCGTAGCCGACAACGAACTGGTCCGGGATCGTGAACCCCGTGTAGTCGACGTTGATCTCGACGAGCCGCCGCGCCGGCTTGTCCAGGAGCGTGCAGATGCGCAGCGACGCCGGCTTCTTCCCGCCGAGGTAGCGGATGAGGTAGTTCAGCGTCAGGCCGGTGTCGATGATGTCCTCGCAGATCAGGACATCCTCGCCCTCGATCGATGCCGAGAGGTCCTTCAGGATCCGGACGAGGCCGGACGATTCGGTGGTCGCGCCGCCGTACGACGAGACCTCCATCAGGTCGATCCTGACCGGGACGGTGATGACGCGCATCAGGTCCGCCATGAACGGCAGCGAGCCCTTGAGGACGCTCACGAGCGTGAGCTTGCGGCCGGCATAGTCGGCGCTGATCTGGGCACCGAGCTCAGCGACGCGCGCCTGGATCTGGTTCTCCGTGACCAGGACCTCGCCGATGTCCTCGACGAGATCGACCGTGGCCTTCACCTCGTGGGCCGGGCCTCAGCCCGGCGAGCTCGACGGCTGCCCGAGGCGCGCGCCGTCGTTGAGACAGGGGGTGGTGGGGACGCGGCGTCGGGCGCCGATCCTGCGGCCACCGGCTCCTCGGCCACCACCAGGATCTCCTCGGGGCGCTCCGGCATCACCTGACCGAGCGAGCCGCTCAGCGATTCGACGAGCGCCAGCTTGCCGTACTTGAGCATGAGCGCCCGGAAGTCGCGGGCGTAGAAGAGCTTGATCCGGATGCTCGGGTAGAGCTCCTTGAGTCGCCGCAGCTTGCGGTTCTTCTTGCGCACGAGGCGCTGCTTGAGCGTGGTCATCTCGAGGTAGACGTCGAGGTCCGGCAGATAGAAGTCCGGCGAGAACGACTCGACGACGCTGCCCTGGAGGTTCCAGAGGATCGGGAAGACGTGCGGCTCGTACTCCCAGCGGACGGCGTAGAAGTCGAGGATGCGGGCCATCTCGGCCTCGCTCGCATGCGCGAACGGCGGGCGGGTGATGTCGCCGGGCGGTGCGGACGGCGCAGGCCCGGCGATCGGGTGGTCTTCGAGGGTCACCGCTGGCGGCCGGCGTCGGGCGCCGGCGAGTCGGCGAGCAGCGTGCGAAGGTCACCCTGCCAGGCTTCGAGCGTGGCGTGCATGTCGAGCACGTCGTCGGCCGTGACGGGGGTGGCCGATGCCGGCGCGGCATCGGCGCCGCCGCCATCGACAGCAGCACCGTCGACGACGAAGCCGAGCGTCGTGCTGCCGCAGCCCGGGCACGCGATCTCCACGAACGCGAGGTCTTCGCGCCTGGCGAGGAGGCGGATCCGGTCGCCGCTCACGGACGCCTCGCAGACGGAGCAGGCGATCCCATCGAGGAGCGTTTGCAGCCGATCCTGCGGATCCATTCGAGGCTGAGTGTAGCGGCTCATGCGAACGGACGCCGCTGGGCGGCCGCCTTGTGACGCATACCCCCAGGGGGTATCATCGGAGGACCGCGGCGGCGTGGCCGCGATCCAGGGGAGCACTCGCGAACGATGGCAACGAGCGACGCCCGGGCACGCCCGGGAGCCGGCACCGGCGCCGACCACTTCCGGCACAGCTACACGAAGGACAAGACAGCCCTCGTGCGGCGACTCGCGCGCATCGAAGGTCAGGTCCGCGGGATCGCCCGGATGATCGAGCGCGAGGAGTATTGCGTCGACATCCTCCAGCAGACGTCCGCGCTGCGGGCCGCCGTCGATTCGCTGTCGATCCTCCTGCTCGAGGACCACGTCCAGGGCTGCGTTCGAACGGCCGCGGCGCGTGGCGAGGCCGACGCGTATGTCGACGAGGTCGTCGATGTCGTCCGTCGGACCCTCGGACGCCCGATCCGCGGCGGCGGCCGGGCGAGCTGAAGTTCTCCACCGGTCGCGCGGACCGGGACGGCTTTTCCACAACCGTTTCGCGGGTCACGTGGTTGGTGGATAAGGCGGTTGACGAGGCGTTGCCACGGCGTTTACCGTCCGGCATCCGCACCGGGCCGCCGAAGGGTAACGTGGCTCGCGAGGGGTCCAGGGAGACCCGACCGCGAACCGAACGAGCCATGGAAGACCGACACGGTCACAGGGCGCGACTGACCGTCGCACCCGAGGTGCGACGTAACGACGTCGCCGGGAGTGGCTCGCGACGCGGACCAGGGCGCTCATGACCGAGAGCCCAGGCCGACCGCGACAGCCGCTCCCGACGAGCGTCGAACTTCTGCCGGACCTGCCAGCTGCCTATTCGCGCGCGCTCGACTCCGGGCTCGCGGCGCTCGGGCTCAGCCTTGGCGGGCGGACACGGCGGGCCATCGATGACCATGTCCGCCTGCTCCTAGCGTGGACGCCCGCGATCAACCTGACCTCGCTCCGCGATCCGGCGGAGATCGCGTCGCGGCACGTCGTCGACAGCCTGTCGGCCCTGCCGCTGCTCGGCGGTCCGCCGGGTGCCCTGCTCGACCTGGGCAGCGGCGGCGGCTACCCGGGCCTGCCGCTGGCCGCGGCGCGTCCGAACGACTCGGTGCTGCTCGTCGAGTCGATCGCGAAGAAGGCACGCTTCCTGGAGACCGTCGTGGCGGCGGTCGGACTCGAGTCGCGGGTGTCGGTCGCCGCGGAGCGCGCGGAAACGCTCGCACGCCAACCGGCCCAGCGAGTTCGCTGGCCGGTGGTCACGGCACGTGCCGTCGGCGACCTGGCCCAGCTCGCCGAGCTCGCGTTCCCGTTCCTCGTCATCGGCGGCCGCCTGATCGCCTGGAAGCGCGGCGACCTCCGCGAGGAGCTCGGTCCGCTGGAGCGGCTGCTCCCGTCGCTCGGCGGCGGCACCGTGACCATTCGGCCGGTCAACGTCCCGGCTCTTCCGGGCCACGTCCTCGTGGTCGTCACGAAGCGTGGCGTGACACCCGATGTCTTCCCGCGCGATCCCGGGCTGCGCAAGCGCCGGCCCTCCTGACGCGGGCCGCTGCTACGCTCCGGCCGGTGCGCATCGCGGTCCTGTCGGACATCCACTCCAACCTGGTCGCGCTCGACGCCGTGCTCGCCGCGATTGGCAGCGTTGACGCGATCTGGCACCTCGGGGACGTGGTCGGCTACGGGCCGGAGCCGGACGGCGTGGTCGCTCGCCTGAGCGAGGCCGGTGCGATCGGCGTGCGCGGCAATCACGATGCCGCCGCGGTCGGTGGCCCCGAGATCGACTGGTTCAATCACGACGCCCGACGTGCGATGGAGTGGACGAAAGCCACGATCTCCGAAACCACGCGCACATGGCTCGCGGCCCAGCCACAGCGCCGGACCGAGGCCGGCATCGCGCTCGTCCACGGCAGCCCGCGCGACCCGACGTGGGAGTACGTCACCTCGATTCCGGTCGCGCGCGCGAACTTCGAGGTGCTCGAGACGCGCCTCGGGTTGTTCGGGCACACGCATCTCCCGACGGCCTTCCGCGATGACGACGGCCGGCTCGAGCACATCAGCCCATCTCGGGGCTCGGAGCTCGACCTGGGAACGGGGCGCTTCCTCGTGAACCCGGGCAGCGTCGGCCAGCCCCGCGATGGCGACCCGATGGCCTCGTACCTCCTCCTCGACCCCGAACGCCTGACGTGTCGCTGGGAGCGCGTCGAGTACGACATCGCGGCGGTCCAGGCCGCGATGGCCGAGCGCGGGCTGCCGTCGCAGCTGGCGCTCCGCCTGTCGTTCGGACTGTGATGGGCACGACGCGATGACCGGCGGCCAGCGCCCGCTCCAGGGCCGGAAGCTCGGGGACAAGCGCGTCGTCGTCGAGCGACCGCATTCCGCGTACTTCCGGTGGAGCGGCGAAGGCGTCATGCAGGCGCGCCAGACCGCCTCGGTCCCGCGGACGCCCCTCGGGCGGCTCTTCGCGCGGGTCCGCGCGGCGCTCTTCGGCAAGCCGCTCGCGTCCGAGGAGGAGCTCGGTGAGCGGCTCTCGAAGAAGAAGGCGCTCGCGATCTTCAGCTCGGATGCGATCAGCTCCTCGGCCTATGCGACCGAGGAGATCCTGCGGGTCCTCGTCCTGGCCGGGGCCGGCGCCCTGGCGTTCGGCCTCCAGGTCAGCGTCGCGATCGCGATCCTCCTCGTGGCGGTCGCGATCAGCTACCGCCAGGTCTGCATGGCCTACCCGAGCGGCGGCGGCTCGTATGCGGTCTCAAAGCGCAACTTCGGCCGGACCGTCTCGCTCGTCGCCGCGTCGGCGCTGCTCATCGACTACGTGATGACGGTCGCGGTTTCGACCACGTCCGCCGTCGAGCAGATCACCTCGGCGATCCCGGTCCTCATCGACATCCGCGTCGAGATCGGCGTCCTCGCGATCATCCTCATCACGGTCGGCAACCTCCGCGGCCTGCGCGAGGCGGGCAACATCTTCGCCGTCCCGACGTACCTCTTCATCGGCTCGGCGCTCCTGATGATCGCCATTGGGGCGTTCCGGATCCTCGTCCTCGGCGAGGGCGGGGGCTATGCGGCCGAGCTGGCGGAGAACACGGCCCATATCGCCGAGCCACTGACCGCGTTGCTGCTGCTCCGCGCGTTTGCGGCCGGCGCCGTCGCCCTCACCGGCACCGAGGCAATCGCGACCGGCGTGCCGGCCTTCAAGCCCCCGGAGGCGAAGAACGCAGCGACGACGCTCGCGTTCATGGCGGCGCTCCTCGGCGTGCTGTTCATCGGGATCACGTTCCTCGCGGTGAACTTCGGGATCGCCCACATCGACGTGCCCGAGAAGCAGACTGTCATCGCCCAGATCGCGCGGCGCGTCTACGGCGACGGGACGATCCCGTTCTTCCTCTTCCAGGCTTTCACGGCGCTGCTCCTGTTCCTGGCGGCGAACACGAGCTTCAACGCCTTCCCGCGGCTGCTCGCGATCCTCGCCACGGACAGCCACATGCCCCGCCAGCTCGCGCTCCGAGGCGACCGCCTGGCGTTCTCGTATGGGATCGTCGTCCTCGCCGGGCTGGCGGCGCTGCTGATCATTGCCTTCAAGGGCGAGACCCACCTGCTGATCCCGCTCTACGCCGTCGGCGTCTTCATCGACTTCACGATCAGCCAGGGCGGCATGATCCGGCACTGGCTCCGCGAGAAGCCGCCCGGCTACCTCAGGCGACTGGCGATCAATGCCTTCGGCTGCCTCCTGACTGCCGTCGTGGCCGTCGTCGTGACGCTGGCAAAGGCCCCGGTCTCGCTCGTGGTCGTCTTCCTCATCCCGGTGCTGGTGCTGCTCATGACGGTCATCCGCCGGCAGTACGACGCCCAGGCCGCCGAGCTCGAGGTCCGCGACGACATCATCTTCGCGGGCCCGCACCGCGAGCAGCGCGCGGTCGTCCCGGTCAACGGCCTGAACCGGACGGTCGTCCAGGCGCTGAACTTCGCACGGACGCTGACACGCGACGTGCGCGGCGTCTACGTGACCGAGGATCCCGTCGCGGGCGAGGTGCTCCGAAAGCGCTGGGAGCGCCAGCTGCCGGGCATCCCGCTCGTCATCGTCGAATCACCATTTCGAGCAATTGTTGAGCCCGTGCTCGCCTACCTCGACGTCCTCGACAAGGCCTGGCCGGGCGACAAAGAGGCACCGATCACGATCGTCGTCCTGCCCGAATACGTTGCCAAACACTGGTGGGATCGCGTGCTGTATAACCAGACGGCGAAGCGCCTCAAGGCTGCGCTCGTCGGTCGCGAGCACACGGTCATCGCTGACGTTCCGTACCGCCGCGATCAGTAGCCGCCGGCGCCCTCCGGCGCGCCCAATGGAGCCCAATGATCGGTGGCGAGCGGCCCCTGAAGGGCCGCAAGCTCGCGGACCGGCGCGTCGTCGTCGAGCGTCCGCACAGCCCCTACTTCCGGTACACCGGACCTGGACAGCTCGTCGCGCGCAAGGCTGCGTCGGCACCGCGGACACCTGCCGGCCGGCTGTTCGCGCGCGTCCGCGCGGCGCTCTTCGGGAAGCCTCTCGCCTCTGAGGAGGAGATCGGCGAACGGCTCTCGAAGAAGAAGGCGCTCGCGATCTTCAGCTCGGACGCCATCAGCTCGTCTGCCTATGCGACCGAGGAGATCCTGCGCGTCCTCGTGCTCGCGGGAGCGGGCGCGATCCTCGTCTCGATCCAGGTTGCGCTCGCGATCTCCGGCCTCCTCGCGGTCGTCGCGCTCTCATATCGACAGGTCTGCCGGGCGTATCCGAACGGCGGCGGCGCGTATGCCGTGGCCAAGGCCAACCTCGGCGCCGTCGCGTCCCTCGTCGCGGCCGCGGCGCTCCTCATCGACTACGTCATGACCGTGGCCGTCTCCACGGCCTCCGCGATCGCCCAGACCTACTCGGTCGTGCCCGAGCTCTACCCGCTCCGGATCGAGATCGCGGTCATCGCGATCACGCTCATCACGATCGCGAACCTCCGGGGCCTGCGTGAGTCCGGCAACATCTTCGCGGTCCCGACGTACGCGTTCATCGGGCTCGCCCTGCTCATGGTCGGGGTCGGCGTGTTCCGGATCGTCACGGGCAACGCCACGGACGTCGTCCAGCCGGACGCCGTCGGCGTCGGCACCGAGGGCATCGGCCTGTTCCTGCTCCTGAAGGCCTTCGCCTCGGGTTCGGTCGCCCTGACCGGCACGGAGGCGATCGCGAACGGCGTGACGGCCTTCAAGAAACCGGAGGCCAGGAACGCCGCGGACACGATGGTCGGGATGGCGATCCTGCTCGCGGTGCTGTTCATCGGCATCACGGTCGTCGCCGACGGCTTCGGGATCCTGCCGACGGGCGATGGCGGGCAGACGGTGGTGGCGCTCGTCGCGAGCACGGTGTTTGGCGCCGGCTCGCCGCTGTTCTACTCGTTCCAGGCAGCGACGGCGTTGATCCTGTTCCTCGCGGCGAACACGAGCTTCAACGCCTTCCCGCGGCTCGCCGCCCTCCTCGCGATCGACGGCTACATGCCCCGCCAGTTCAGCTTCCGCGGGGATCGGCTCGCGTTCTCCTGGGGCATCGTTCTGCTGGCCGCCGTCGCCGCGATCCTGCTCGCCGTGTTCGGCGGCGACACGCACGCCCTGATCCCGCTCTACTCGGTCGGCGTCTTCGTCTGCTTCACGATCTCGCAGGTCGGCATGGTCCGGCACTGGTTCCGCGAGCGGTCATCCGGCTGGGCCTGGCGGGCGGCGATCAATGCCTTCGGCGGGCTGTTGACGTTCATCGTCCTGATCGTCGTCGCGAGCGTGAAGTTCGTCGACGGCGCCTACCTCGTCGTCATCCTGACGCCGCTCCTCGTCCTGATGATGCTGTTCATCCACCGCCAGTACGAGGCCTCGGCGCAGCACCTCGCGCTGCGCCCGGACGCCGTCGTCCCGATTCCGCGTCGCGAGGAACGCGCGGTCGTGCCCGTCCCGGCGCTGAACCGCGCCGTCGTTCAGGCCGTGAACGTCGCCCGATCAATTGCCGACGACGTGCGAGCGGTGTTCATCTCGGACGATCCCGACGCCGCAACCCAGATGCGACAGCGCTGGGCACGCCAGGTGCCCGGCGTCCCGCTCGTCATCGTCGAGTCGCCGTACCGCGCGCTGACCGGGCCGCTCGTGGCGTACCTGGACGTCCTCGACGCGGGTTGGCCGGCGGGCAAGCCATCGCCGATCACGTTCGTGATCATCCCCGAGTACGTCGCCCGGAGCTGGTGGGAGCGGCTCCTCTATAACCAATCCTCGAAGCGCCTCCGGACGACCCTCCTCGGGCGGCCGCACACGGTCGTCGTGAACGTCCCGTACCGGCGCGATGAGGAGCCCCCAGGCGAGGTGCCGGAGGCGCCGAAGCCGGGCGTGCCGTGATCGGCGCTCGGCTTCCGGCCACGGTGTATCGTGGCCGGCGTCCGTGACCGACCCACAGCCCAACCCCTTCCGGCGCGCGGTCGTCGCGCTGACGGGAGCCGCGGTTGACGAGCGCGTCATGCGCCTGACCTGCGAGCTCGCCCGGCCTTCCAAGGCCGAGGTCGTTGGCGTCCATGTCGTCGAGATCGAGTGGTCGCAGCCCCTGGACGCGGACATCGCGGCCCGCTCCGAGGACGCCCAGCGGATCCTCGACCTCGCCGAGGGCGTGGCCGAGGACGCCCATGTTCGGCTCGAGACGGTCCTCCTCCAGGCGCGCGACGTTGGCGCGGCGCTCGTCGACGAGACGACGGCGAGGGAGGCAGACCTGCTCGTGCTCGGTCTGCCGTATCGTCAGCGTTTCGGCGGAGAGTTCGTCATCGGGCGAACGATCCCGTACGTATTGAAGAATGCACCGTGCGAGGTCTGGGTCGTGCGTGAACGAATCGGCGAGGGCGCGCCGTGAAGATCGTCATTGTTGGCTGTGGTCGCGTCGGCGCTGCGCTTGCCGAGAGCTTCGATGCGCTCGGCAATGAAGTGATCATCATCGACATCACGACGCGCGCCTTCGACCGTCTCTCGGACGAGTTCCGGGGCAGCGCGATCCGCGGTGACGGCACGGACGAGGACGTCCTCCGCCGCGCCGGTGCGGAGGGCGCGGACGTCTTCCTCGCGTTCACCGAGGGCGACAATCGGAATGTCATGGCCGCCCAGGTCGCCGCGGAGAACCTCGGCGCGGCGCGGGTGATCGCGAAGATCAACGATCCGGTCCGTGCGGCCGCGTATTCCGACCTCGGAATCGCGACGATCTGCCGGACCACGATGCAATCGGACGCGGTCCACTTGTACCTCGGGCTCCCGACGTCGGACATGCCCGGGGTCATCGCCCCCACCGGCCGCCATCACGGCGGCGAGCATCACGAGCCCGTCCGGCCCGCGGCCGGCGGCACGGAGGCCTGAGTCATGTTCGTTCTCGTCGTCGGCGGCGGGAAGGTCGGCTACTACCTTGCGAAGGAGCTCATCGAGAGCAACCACGAGGTGGTGGTCATGGAGAAGGATCGCGCTCGAGCGGCCCAGATCACGGACGAGATCGGCTCGATCGTCGTCGCCCAGGACGGCTGCGAGGGCAAATACCTCGGTGAGGCCGGCTGCGCGCGAGCGGACATCGTCGCCGCGGTCACCGGCGACGACGAGGACAACCTCGTCATCTGCCAGATGGCGAAGCACCACTTCGACGTCCGTCGGACGATCGCCCGCGTCAACAACCCGAAGAACGAGGACCTGTTCCGGCACCTCGGTGTCGACGAGATCATCAGCCCGACGCGGATGATCCTCGGCTCGATCGAGCAGGACATCCCCGTCCACGAGCTGCTCCATCTCGGCGGCCTCGGCGGCAGCGAGCTGGAGATCATCGAGGCGCATCTCCAGGACGGCTCCCCGGCGATCGGGCGGACGACCGGCGAGCTGTCGATCCCCGAGGGTTGTTCGCTGTTCGCCGTCGTCCGCGACGGCGTCGCCTCGCCGCTGCGCCCGGACACGGTCCTCCGCTCGGGCGACAAGGTCATCGCGATCGGCCGCGCCGACTGCGAGGCGAAGCTCCACGAGCAGCTCATCGGCAGCGAGCCGGAGGCGCTGCGGCCCGGACTCTAGCCCTCGTCGCCCCGTGGCCCGCCGCGCCGCCCAAGGTGGCGCGGGCAAGCACCATCGCACCCCAGAGTTGCGAAAACCTCATACCCCAAAGTCTTGACAACGCCATTGTCAGGGTTCTAGGATGCGATCATTCCGCTAACCACACCACGACACAGGAGGTGCGTGTGATGATCGTTCGTCGACCAACCCCATTTGGCGAACTAATGACCCTTCGACAGGCGATGGATCGCCTGTTCGACGAAGACGTGTTCCGGCCGGTCTGGAGCCAGGACGGCCTGAGCCTGCCGCTGGACGTGTCGACCAACCCTGACGCGCTCGTCGTCGAGGCGTCGCTCCCAGGCGTCAGGCCCGAGGACGTCGAGATCACGCTCGAGAACAACACGCTGACGATCAGTGGCAAGACCCTCGATGAGCGTGAGACCGGCGAAGGCAGCCACCTCGTCCAGGAGATCCGGCGCGGCTCGTTCAGCCGCTCGGTCAGCCTGCCCGCAGGGCTGGAGGCAGACAAGGCGACCGCCACATTCGAGAACGGCATGCTCCGGCTGAGCATCCCGAAGGCAGAGCAGGTCAAGCCGCGCCAGATCAAAATCTCGCCGGTCAGCGAGTCAACGGCGAAGCGAACGGGCGAGACGCACGTCGTGAAGGCCTAGAACCCATGGCGTTCCGTCGGCCGGACCAGCCCGACCCCTCCCGACCCGTCTACGTGATCAGCGTGGCCGCGGGCATCGTGTCCGTGCACCCGCGCACGCTGCGGATCTACGAGGAGGAAGGGCTGGTTTGCCCGGCGCGGACGCCAACGAACATCCGGCTCTATTCCGAGAAGGACCTCCGTCGGGTCCTGTGGATTCGCCACCTGACGCAGAACCTGGGCGTGAACCTCGCTGGGGTGCGCATCCTCTTCGAGCTGGAGAACCGGCTCGGAACGCGCATCCTCGAGCGCCTCTACGACGAGGGCGCGGCCGAGGACGCCCGGGCCGAACGCGACGCATCTGAAGCCTCACCCGCCGGCGCGACGTAAGCGCCGGCTCAGCCAGCCGATCCACAGGAGTCACCCGATGGCCAAGAAGCCCAATCCACCGGCGCCCGGCAGCTCGCAGGCGTCCATCCGCGAGCTGCCGCTCGTCGCCCTCCGGGAGACCGTGATCTTCCCGGAGATGATCGTCCCGCTCCAGGTTGGCCGGGACAAGAGCGTGGCCGCGCTCAATGCGGCCGTCGAGCGCGGTGGCTTCATCGCCCTCGTGACCCAGCGCCAGGCAGACCAGGAGGACATCAACGCTCCTGACGAGCTGTATGGCATCGGCACGCTCGCGAAGATCGCCCAGGTCGTGCAGCTCCAGGACGGCACCGTCCGCGCGATCGTCCAGGGCCAGCGCCGCCTGCGCCTCCACGGCTTCGCGGAGACGAGCCCCTTCCTGCTCGCCCGCATCGAGGAGCTGCAGGACGCGACGCCGGGTGGCGTCGAGGTCCAGGCCCTGATGCGAACGGTCCAGGGCCAGATCGAGCAGTACGTCCAGAACGGCGCGCCCGTGCCGCCGGAGGCGGCCGTCGCCGCGCGCAACATCACCGAGCCGGGCCTCCTCGCGGACATGACCGCGTACAGCCCCGACATGACCACCGAGCAGCGCCAGGAGCTGCTCGAGACGATCGACGTCGTCGAGCGCCTGAAGCTCGTCTCGAACTTCCTCGGCCACCAGATCGAGATCCTCGAGCTGAAGGGCAAGATTCAGTCCGAGGTCAAGTCCGAGATGGACAAGACCCAGCGCGAGTACATCCTTCGCGAGCAGCTGAAGGCCATCCAGCGCGAGCTCGGCGAGGACGATCCGCAGCAGGCCGAGATCAGCGAGCTGCGCGACAAGGTCGAGGCAGCCGGCATGCCGGACGAGGTCAAGACCCGCGCACTCAAGGAAGTCGATCGGATGAGCCGCATCCCGTCCGCCTCGCCCGAGGTCGGCGTGATCCGGACGTACGTCGACTGGCTGATCACGCTGCCGTGGAAGACCGAGACCGAGGACCTCGTCGACATCAAGGAGGCCGCGAAGATCCTCGACGAGGACCACTACGGCCTCGAGAAGATCAAGGAGCGGATCCTCGAGTACCTCGCCGTCCGCTCGCTCGCGGACACGATCCGCAGCCCGATCCTCGCGCTCATCGGACCGCCCGGCGTCGGCAAGACATCGCTTGGCAAGAGCGTCGCGCGGGCGATGGGCCGCAAGTTCGTCCGGATGAGCCTCGGCGGCATCCACGACGAGGCCGAGATCCGCGGCCACCGGCGGACCTACATCGGCGCGCTCCCCGGCCGGATCATCCAGAGCATCAAGACCGCGGGCACGAAGAACCCCGTGTTCATGCTCGACGAGATCGACAAGATCGGGATGGACTTCCGGGGCGACCCGTCGTCCGCCCTCCTCGAGGTCCTCGACCCCGAGCAGAACAACACGTTCCAGGACAACTACCTCGAGGTGCCGTTCGACCTTTCGAAGGTGCTCTTCATCGCGACCGGCAACCTCATGGACCCCATCCCGGCGGCCCTCCGCGACCGGATGGAGATCATCCAGCTGCCCGGCTACACGCAGCAGGAGAAGATCGAGATCGGGAAGCGCTTCCTCGTCCCGAAGCAGATGACGAACCACGGCCTCAAGCCGTCGAACATCGAGTTCACCGACGAGGCGATGACGGAGCTCGTCCAGGCCTTCACGAAGGAGGCCGGCGTCCGCAACCTCGAGCGTGAGATCGCGAACGTCATGCGCAAGGTCGCGCGCACCGTGGCTGAGGGCCGCAAGCGCAAGACCGTCGTGGATCGCAAGAAGCTCATCGAGTACCTCGGTCCGCCGCGCTGGGAGTACGGCGAGCTCGAGGCCGAGGACCAGATCGGTTCGGCCACGGGCCTCGTGGTGACCGAGGTCGGCGGCGACATCGTCGCCATCGAGGTCACGCGCATGGAGGGCAAGGAGGACTTCGTCCTGACCGGCCAGCTCGGCGACGTCATGCGTGAGTCAGCTCGGGCCGGCCTGTCGTGGATCCGCTCACACGCCCCCGAGCTCGGCATCCGGTCCGATCTGTTCGAGAAGCACACCCTCCACATCCACGTGCCCGCGGGGGCGACCCCGAAGGACGGTCCGTCCGCCGGCATCACGATGGCGACCGCGATGGTCTCGGCCTTCACGGGCATCCCCGTCCGCAAGGACGTGGCGATGACCGGCGAGATCACGCTCCGCGGCCGCGTCCTCCCGATCGGTGGGCTGAAGAGCAAGATCCTCGCCGCCCACCTCGCGGGCGCGAAGATGGTCATCCTGCCGAAGAAGAACGAGAAGGACCTCCGCGACATCCCGGAGGAGATCCGGAAGTCGATGAAGCTCGTCCTCGTCGACTCGATGGACAACGTGCTCGAGGCGGCGCTCCGACGCCGCCCGAAGCCGCTCGTCGTCGAGCCGACGCCGGCGACGATCCCGGGCAAGCGCGCCGAGGAGAAGCCGGCGGAGACGCCCGTCCAGCGGCGCCCGGAGTTCCCGCCGTCTGATCAACCACCGGTCGTGGTCTAGGCGACCGCCGGAGGCGCGATGGAATATCGCGACTATTACGAGGCGCTCGGCGTCCCGAGGACCGCGTCCCAGGCCGAGATCAAGAAGGCGTTCCGGAAGGCCGCCCGCGAGCACCATCCCGACAAGAAGCCGGGTGACAAGGCCGCGGAGAAGCGCTTCAAGGACGTCAACGAGGCGAATGCCGTCCTCTCCGATCCGGAGAAGCGCAAGAAGTACGACCAGCTCGGTGCGAACTGGGAGGCGTTCTCGCGCGCCGGTGCCGGTGCGGGCGGGGCGCGCGGCGCGGCCGGCAGCCCGTTCAGTGGCTTCACCTACGGCACCGCGCCGGGCAGCGGCGGGATCCGCTACGAGTTCCGGACGTCCGGCGACCCGGGCGCGTTCTCGGACTTCTTCGAGACCTTCTTCGGCCAGGCGGCCGGCGGAGCGGCTGGTCCGGGCGGCGCCGCCGGGGCGTTCGGGGGCGGCTCGTTCGGCGGGAGCCGGGCGACCTCGATCGACGATCTCCTCGCCGGCATGGGCGTCGCGTCCGCCGGAAACGGCGGGCGGACGACCGCGTCACGGCCCGCGCCCGTCGAGGCGACCGCGGAGCTCGACCTGGAGGAAGCGTTCCACGGTGCGACCAGGCTCGTCGAGATCGAGGGCAAGCGCCTCCAGGTGACGATCCCGCGCGGCGTCGACACCGGCAGCCGCATCCGCCTGACCGGCAAAGGCGGTGGTGGCCGCGACCTCGTCGTCGTCGCGAAGATGAAGCCACACCGCGTCTTCACGCGGAAGGGCGCTGACCTCGAACGCGAGCTCCCGATCAGCCTCGAGGAGGCGCTCCTCGGCGGCGAGGTCCCGGTCGCGACCCTGAAGGGGCGTGTTCTGCTGAAGATCCCCGCAGGGACCCAAACTGGCCGGGCATTCCGCCTCGCCGGGCAGGGCATGCCGAAGCTGAAAGGCGAGGGCACCGGTGACCTGCTCGTCAAGGTCCGCGTCGTCCTGCCGACCGGCCTGGACGACGAGGCCATCGCGGCGGCCCGCCGCTTCCTCGAACTGGCCGACCAACCCGATCCCCGAGAGCCACGGCCCACGGCGGCCGCCGGCGCCACCACAGGAACCAGCTGATGCAGCTCGAAAAGTTCACCCAGAAGGCCCAGGAGGCCGTCGTCACGGCCCAGTCGCTCGCGGATCGGCTGCAGAGCCCCGTGCTCGATGCCGAGCACCTCCTCTCCGCGCTCCTCGAACCGGATGACGGCGTGCCGGCCGAGACCCTTCGGCGTCTCGGCGTGGACCTGCCCGCGTTTCGGGCGGAGCTCGCCGCGGCGCTGGCCAACCGAGCCAAGATCGCCGGCGGCACGCTGACCCTCGATCCGCGCGCCAAGCGTGTCGTCGAGCGGGCCCAGGAAGAGGCCCGCAGGCTCGGCGACGAATACGTCTCGACGGAGCACCTCCTCCTCGGCACGGCCGAGGTCGGCGGCGAGGGCCAGCGCCTGCTCGAGAAGAGCGGCGCCAACCGCGAGGCGATCCTCAACGCCCTCGCGTCCGTGCGCGGCGGCCAGCGCGTGACGTCGCCGAACCCCGAAGGCACCTACCAGGCCCTCGAGAAGTACGGCCGCGACCTCACGTCCGAGGCTCGCGCCGGAAAGCTCGATCCGGTCATCGGCCGCGACGAGGAGATCCGGCGCGTCATCCAGGTGCTCAGCCGCCGGACGAAGAACAACCCCGTCCTCATCGGCGAGCCCGGCGTCGGCAAGACCGCGATCGCCGAGGGCCTCGCCCAGCGGATCGTGCGCGGCGACGTGCCCGAGGGCCTGAAGGACAAGCGCGTCGTGGCGCTCGACCTCGGCGCGGTCATCGCCGGCGCCAAGTTCCGCGGCGAGTTCGAGGAGCGTCTCAAGGCCGTCCTCAAGGAGATCAAGGACAGCGAAGGCGCGGTCATCCTGTTCATCGACGAGCTGCACACTGTTGTCGGAGCCGGCGCCGCCGAAGGCGCCATGGATGCCTCGAACCTCCTGAAGCCGATGCTTGCCCGGGGCGAGCTGCACACGATCGGCGCGACGACGCTCGACGAGTACCGAAAGCACATCGAGAAAGACGCCGCCCTCGAGCGGCGCTTCCAGCCCGTCCTCGTCGACCAGCCGACGGTCGAGGAGACGATCTCGATCCTGCGCGGCCTGCGCGAGCGCTACGAGGTCCACCACGGCGTCCGGATCACGGATTCCGCGCTTGTCGCGGCGGCGACGCTGTCGAACCGCTACATCACCGAGCGCTTCCTGCCCGACAAGGCGATCGACCTCGTCGACGAGGCCGCCTCACGGCTGCGAATGGAGATCGATTCGATGCCGATCGAGCTCGACGAGCTCGAACGACGGCGCATCCAGCTGGAGATCGAGCGCGAGGCGCTGCGCAAGGAGAAGGACGACGCGTCGAAGGCCCGACTCGAGGCGCTCGAGAAGGAGCTCGCCGAGAACGCCGAGGCGGGCGGCGCGCTCAAGCAGCGCTGGGAGGCCGAGAAGACCGCGATCGCGGCAATCCGGGCGACCCGCAGCGAGCTGGAGCAGCTCGCCGTCCGCATCGAGCAGGCCGAGCGCGAGGCGGACTTCCAGCGCGCCGCGGAGCTGAAGTACGGCACGCAACGCGAGCTGACCGAGCGGCTCAAGGAGCAGGAGGCGGCCATGGCCGCGCTCCAGGGCCCCGGCTCCCTCCTCAAGGAAGAGGTCACCGCGGACGACATCGCGGAGATCGTCGGGGCCTGGACCGGCATCCCGGTTTCGAAGCTCCTCGAGGGCGAGACGGCGAAGCTCATCCACATGGAGGAACGCCTCCACGAGCGCGTCGTCGGCCAGGACGAGGCGATCGAGGCGGTCTCGGACGCGGTCCGCCGCGCTCGCGCCGGGCTCAAGGACCCGAACCGGCCCATCGGCTCGTTCCTGTTCCTCGGCCCGACGGGCGTCGGCAAGACCGAGCTGGCCCGCGCGCTCGCCGAGTTCCTGTTCGACGACGAGCACGCGATGGTCCGCATCGACATGAGCGAGTACATGGAGAAGTTCGCCGTCTCGCGCCTTGTCGGCGCTCCGCCCGGCTACGTCGGCTACGAAGAGGGCGGGCAGCTGACCGAGGCCGTCCGGCGCCGGCCCTACCAGGTGATCCTGCTCGACGAGATTGAGAAGGCTCACCCGGACGTTTTCAACGTCCTCCTGCAGGTCCTCGATGACGGCCGCCTGACCGATTCGCAGGGCCGGACGGTCGACTTCAAGAACACGGTCGTGATCATGACGAGCAACGTCGGGTCGCCGATCATCGCGAGCTTCTCGGGCCGCGGCGAGGATCCCGACAGCTACGAAACGATGAAGCGCGCCGTCACGGACGAGCTGCAGCACCAGTTCCGGCCGGAGTTCCTCAACCGGATCGATGAGGTCATCGTGTTCCACGCGCTGACCGATGCCGACCTGGCCGCGATCGTCGATCTCCTGCTCGCGGACCTCCAGCGCCGACTCGCCGGTCAGGAGCTTGTCTTGGAGCTGACCCCGGCCGCCCGGTCGCTCATCGCCCGCGAGGGCCACGACCCGGCGTTCGGGGCGCGGCCGCTGAAGCGGACGATCCAGCGCCTCGTCGAGAACCCGTTCGCGAAGGCGCTGCTCGAGGGCCGCTTCAAGCCCGGTGATCGGATCACGGCCGACGGCGACGCCGTCGGGACGACGCTCGTCTTCTCGTCGGAGGGCGAGACGGTCGTCACAGATGCCGCTGAACATCGGGACGCCCGGCGGCGGAGCGACGAGCCCGTCGGCGCCGGCACCGGCGGGCGCAACGGCCGCCGAAAGTCCGTGCTCGAGCTGCCGGACGCGAACGGCGGCAAACCCAACGACGGCGGGAGCCGCCCGAACTGAGGCACGCCGAGGTCGCCTCGCGTCTGCGGCACTGGCCGGCGACCCTCCCGGCGCCGCCGCAGGCGCTCGTCCCGATCCGGGTCGACGGCGGCAAGTGGAAGACCCCGGATGAGGCTGCCGGGGCCGCGCGGCCGGCCGCCGTCCTCGTCCTCCTCGCGCCCGATGACGCCGGCGAGGCGCAGGTCGTGCTCATCGAGCGGACGAGCTACGACGGACCGCACTCGGGCCAGATCGCGTTTCCCGGCGGGGCGGCGGAGCCCGGTGACGCTGACCTGACGGCGACGGCATTGCGCGAGGCGAACGAGGAGATCGGGCTCGAACCCGAGGCCGTCGGCCTGCGGGTCGTTGGCGAGCTCGAGCCGTTCTGGATCCCGGTCAGCAACTTTCACGTCACGCCGATCGTCGCGCTCGCGGACCGGCTGCCGGAGTGGACACCCCAGGAGCGCGAGGTGCGGCGCGTCATCCACGCGCCGCTCGCGGCGTTCCTGCCTGATGCGCCGATCCAGACGTTCGAGCGCGACGTCCGCGAGTGGCGGATTCGCTACGGCGCCTACGCCCTGGACGCGATCTCGGACGGCCCGGCCATCTGGGGCGCGACAGCGCGGATCCTCGGCCAGCTCGGCGCCGTCCTGTCGGATCAGATCGATGGCTGAGCGGGGCGCCTGAAGTGCTCCCGGAGCACCACTGAGACCGATTCATCTTCGGAATGCGGTCGGATCCAGCAATCCGCGTCGCGATGTGCTGACAGAGCACCAATCGCAGCGGAATCCGGGTCAAGAGACGACTTCGGAGGGCCACGTCGTCGCAGTGGTGCTGCCAGCGCACAATCGCCTGACTAGGCGGGCTCGCCCTCCGCGTCGCGCCGCTCGTCGAGCTCCGGCTGCCGCGGGGCGAGGGCGCCCTCGCCGCGTTCAGCCTTCGCCCCCGAACCGAGCGCGGGCCGCGCCGTACCTTCGACGAGCCTGTCGTCCGAACCGGCGAATTCGATCACGATCGCCCGCATCGTCGTGTGGTCCGTCCAGGCGCCGTGGATCTCGCCCGCCGGCCAGACCGCGACCTCGCCGGCGGCAATTCGGATCTCCTCGTCGCCGACGGACGTCCAGCCGCCGCCCTCGATGACGCAGAAGAACGTCGTGTTCGGGTTCGAGTGCGGCTCGATCCTCCCGCCCCGGCTGAACACCAGCTCGGAAATGCCGCCACGCGCGTCCCACTGGATCGGCTGGCCGGTGAGTCCCGTCGAGCCGGGCGGCCCGTCGGGCCGGCGGTGGCCGACGCCGAAGCGACGAATCTCGATCGGCATCAGGTCAGGCGACCCGGCGGACGAGTGGCGCTGGGGCTAGCGCCGGCGGCGCCGTTTCGACGGCCGCGGGCCGACCTTCGCCCGGATCGTTGCCTCGGGCTTCGCGACCCGTGCCCGCTGGAAGTACGACTGCCGCGCCAGCTGCATCTCGTAGGCCTCGAACAGGGGCGGATAGCGCCGGAAGCGGACCCAGACCATGACTCCGACCCCGATGACGGCCGTCAGCAGGACGATCACGAAGTCGAACAGGAACACCGCGCCGACGACGAGCAGGAAGAACGTGATGATCCCGGTCCACAGGAGCCACTCCCACATCTCGGTATAGAGGCGGTGGCGATGGAGCGCCCGGACACGCAGGTTGTACATGATCACGAGCACCACGAGCAGGACGAGCGACGAGATCCAGATCGGGTCGTAGAGATCCTGGAAGTTCGACTTCGAGAACGGCTGGAAGAGGTACTCCCAGGGCGGCTGGGTCACGCGTGCTCCTCGGGCGTCACGGGCGGAAGGGTCGGACGGTCGTGGAGTATGCCATGGCCGGCGGCTATACTCGGCCGCACCAGCGGCGCAGCATCCGCCCGCGGGGACCGGAGTGAGCCCGGTGCGCCCCGTCGGCACGTGCCGAGCGACCGACAACATCGCCCGACACCGGAACGGAGGAGCCACCCGCGTGCGAGCTCTGCTGTCCGTCGCAGACCGCGAGGGAATCTCGACGTTCGCGCGAGATCTCGTGGGCCTCGGTGTCGAGATCTATGCGACAGACGGCACGCGGGAGCACCTCGCGGCCGATGGCATCACCGTCGCCGCGGCGAGCGAGCTGACCGGCGTCGCGCCGCTCCTCGGCGGCGCCGTCAAGACGTTCCACCCGTCGGTCTACGCGGGCATCCTCGCGCGCCGCGACAAGCCCGATCAGGTCGAGGAGCTCGCTCGCGAGTCGATCTCGCTCATCGACGTCGTCGTCGTGAACCTCAAGCCGTTCGGCGCGGAAATCGGGCGCCAGCTCGTCGGCCTCGACGAGGCGATGGAGATGATCGATGTCGGCGGCGCGGCGCTCCTCTCGGCCGCCGCGCGGAACGCGGCCGGCGTCGCCGCGGTGGCGAGCAGCGAGCGCTATCCGGCGGTTCTCGCGGACCTCCGCGAGCGCGGCCACATCAGCCCCGAGCTGCGAGCCCGTCTCGCGGCTGAGGCGTTCGGCCTCGTCGCGGCGTACCACGCCGAGATTGCCGCGTACCTGAACCAGATCTCGGGCAACACGTTTCCGAGCCGTCTCGCGATGGTCCTCGAGAAGGTCACGGACCTGCGCTACGGCGAGAACCCCCACCAGGGCGCGGCGTTCTACCGAGAGACAACCCACCGCTCCGGCACCCTCGCCGACGCGACCGTCGTCCACGGTTCGTATCCGTCGTTCAATAACCTCCTCGACCTCGACGCCGCCTATCGGGCCGCGACGGACTTCACGGCCCCGACGGTCGTCATCGCGAAGCACACGGAGCCGGTCGGGATCGCGTCCGCGGATGAGCTCGTCGAGGCCTACCGGAAGGCGCTCGAGACGGATCCCGTGGCCTCGTTCGGTGGCATCGTCGGCGTCAATCGCGAGCTCGACGGTGCGACTGCCCGCGAGATCGCGGCGAACTCGTACGAAGCCGTCATCGCGCCCGGCTACAGCAGCGCCGCGATCGGGATCCTGCGCAAGAAGGCGGGGATCGAGCTCCTCTCGATCCCGCCCGATCCCACCGAGGGGATGCGCGACTACGGCATCGCGAACCTCGACTTCAAGCGCGTCGGCGGCGGGCTCCTGGTCGAGACGATTGACACCGAGGAGCTCGACCGGAGCGGGCTCCAGGTCGTGACGAAGCGCCGCCCGACGCTGGAGGAGCTGACCGATCTGCTGTTCGCCTGGCGAACCGTGCGGCACGTGAGCTCGAATGCGATCGTGCTGGCCCGCAATGGCGCGAGCGTGGGCATCGGCGCGGGCCAGGCCAGCCGGCAGGTCTCGGTCGAGATCGCGCTGCGGCGCGCCGGCGACCGGGCGAAGCTCGCGGTCATGGCTTCGGATGCCTACTTCCCGTTCCCGGACGGCATCCACATGGCGGCCCAGGCCGGCGTGATCGCGATCATCCAGCCGGGCGGCTCCATTCGCGACGAGATGGCGATCGAGGTCGCCGACCGGCACCACCTGGCGATGGTGTTCACCGGCCGCCGCCACTTCCGCCACTGAGCCGCGATCCGACGATGCCTGCCAGCGTCAAGACCGTCGAGCAGCTCCTCGCCTTCGAGATGGTCCGCGTCACCGAGGCAGCGGCGATCGCCTCGGCGCGGCTCATGGGCCGGGGTGAGCGCGACGCGGCCGACCGGCTCGCCGTCGAGGCGATGCGCAAGGCCATGGACGAGGTCCACATGGTCGGCACGATCGTCATCGGCGAGGGCGAGCGCGACCAGGCGCCGATGCTCTACATCGGCGAGCGCGTCGGCGCCCAGGAGGCGCACGAGGACGATGCGGCCCCCGAAATCGACATCGCGGTCGACCCGCTCGAGGGTACGAACCTCGTCGCGACCGGCTCCGCGAACGCGATCACGGTTCTCGCAGCCTCCGAGCGCGGCGGCCTCGTCCACGCGCCGGACACCTATCTCGAGAAGCTCTGTGTCGGGCCGCCGGCGGTGGGTCATGTCGACATCGAGAAGCCGCCGGCCGACAACGTCCGGGCCATCGCCGCTGCGCTGGGCCGGCGTGTCGACGACATCACGGTCGTCGTCCTCGACCGGCCCCGCCACGAAGGGCTGATCTCGGAGGTCCGGGGGACCGGCGCCCGGATCAAGCTGATCTCCGACGGCGACCTCTCCGCGGCGATTTCCTGCGCGGTCTCGGGCACAGGCGTTCACGCTGTCATGGGCATCGGCGGCGCCCCGGAGGGCGTGATCACGGCCGCGGCGCTGCGCTGTCTCGGTGGCGAGATCCAGGCCCGGTTCCGCTATCGCAGTGACGACGAGCGCGAGCGTGGCGCCCGGATGGGCCATGGCGACGAGTCACGGGTCTACAAAACCGAAGATCTGGCCTCGGGCGACAACCTCGTCTTCGCCGCGACTGGCGTGACGAAGGGCGACCTCCTCGAGGGCGTGCGCTTCTTCGGTGGTGGCGCCCGGACCCACTCGCTGTATATGGCCTACCAGACGAAGACGGTCCGCTTCGTCGACACGGTCCACATGTTCGACCGGAGCCGGCCGCCGTCGGTCCGCCTCTGAGCGTGGCGCAGCCCCGGATCCTGGCGATGGGCGGCGCATCGCTGCTGCCCGGGTCGACGGACGACGCGCTGCACGAGCACTTCCTCTCGCTCACCGGTGCAGCGCGACCGCGGGTCTGCTTCATCGGGACGGCGAGCGGCGATAACCACGAATACGTGGCCGCGTTCTACAGCTTCTTCGCGCGACGGGCCGAGGCGAGCCACCTCGCGCTGTTCGATCGACGCGTGGACGACATCGCGGGATTCCTCGGTGCGCAGGACGCGATCTACGTCGGCGGCGGCAACACCGCGAACATGCTCGCGATCTGGCGGCTCCATGGCGTCGACAGCGCATTGCGAGCGGCGTGGGAAGCCGGCGTGCTGCTTGGAGGGCCGTCGGCGGGAGCGGTCTGCTGGTTCGAAGCCGGGACCTCGGATTCGTTCGGGCCGCAGCTGTTCCCATTGCGAGGTGGGCTCGGCCTCCTGCCAGGCTCTTTCTGCCCGCACTACGACTCCGAGGAACGGCGCCGGCCGCGCTACCACGACTGGGTCGGCTCGGGCGCACTCCCGTCCGGGTACGCCGCCGATGACGGCGTCGGCGTGCTGTTCGAGGGCGCTCAGGTCGCTGAGGTGGTCGCGGTTCGCGACGGCCCGCGCGCCTATCGCGTCGAACGCGATGGCGCCGGCGTCCGCGAGACGGCGATGACGCCGGGCGTCTCGACCGCTAGCCGGACTTCGCCACAGAGAGCGCGAACAGACCGAGCACGGGCAGGGCCGTGACGGCCGCCAGGATCCACGCTGCTCGCGACCGGCGGACGAGCAACGTCGCGAATGCGAGCAGGACCATCCAGACCAGCACGACGGTCAGGTCCCCGCCGCCTGGCTGGAAGATGGGTGCGATCGCGGGAACGCACGCGACCAGCGCTGCAAGGATGGCCGGGACTCTCGATACGTACCGCCGAGCAAGCCCGTACGCCTCGATGGCACAGCCGGCGGCGATGGCACCGAGCGCCAGCACGATCAACATCGCCGCCGCGTACGGGTTCGCAGGTCCAGAGAGAACCGCCGGAACGAGCGCCGCCGCCACGAGGAGCGTCCCGACGGCAACGAATCCAACCGCCGCCCACGTGCCCGCGTCAGTCGGCAGGCCTCCCCGTCGGTTGTCGGACCCTCCACCGCGCGGCCTGGCGCCGGCGTCAACTCCTTCGGGGGTCACCATCTCGTCGCTCAACGTTTGCGACTGTCACGTGAGGAACCGGGCGCCGTGTAGCCGGGCAGGAACCTGCGCACCGCTCTCGTCATCCAATCGGCATTCTTCGTTACTGCCTGATCCCACTCGGCTTCCTCGAATCCCTCCAACGGGCCGAGCGAACGATCTTCATGCTCGTCAACCGGGTAGGGCTGCGCACCGACCAGTGCCGCGAGGTCGCCAAGTGCCCCGCCCAGAGTGCGGTCCCGGACGCGAGAGCGAATTTCGAACGCTGGCTCCGTTGCCTTGAGCGTGAGGCGGCCAGCGCCATCCCGGTCGAGCATGACGAGTCCCGCAGCCGCGAGCCGCGGAAGACTGAACCGCACCTCGTCGAACGTCGGAATCGCGCGGTTAAGCCAGTCGGCACGGTTCACGAATTCCCAGAGTTGCGCAGGCTTGGCGCTCTTTCGGGTGTCCGTGAGCGCCCCGAGGAGCCAGGCATCGGTCCGGTTGAGGTGTGGAGTCAATTCGGCCCATGCTTAGTGTTCGCGAATATCACTCGTAATTGTGTCGCCCTCGATGACCTCAGCCGCGAGCGCCTGATCCTCGAAGCTGAGGTCCGCATTTGGACCGCCGCTTGACGGGCCCGGTCCCGACAACCACCCGACACCTGTGACCTTTGTCGGACGGCCCGGCAGTCGCGAGACCACGACCGTGTCGCCGGGTCGGACTGTTCCGGCCTTTATCCAGCCGTACGTGACAATCCCTCGGCGCTCGAGCTTGAAGGTGCCCGCAACCGCAAACTCAAGCGGTAGGCTCGCCCGAGGGTCCGTGCGCATGTCGAGCCGATGATATTCCGCAGCCACGCGCACAAGTCGCTGCGGAGATTGCGGCTGTCGACGTCGCTCGCGGTGATGTCATGAGTGCCACTTGCCGGCTTCTTCGTCCCACGTCCCGACGACCCGGACCGCATCGTCGTGCTCGAGGAGCGCCCGTTTGCGGCGCGCGGTGTCGACGGTCTCGCCCCAGCCGGGCGGCGCGAACGAGCCGGCGACGTCGGACCAGGGCTGCAGCACGAAGAGGCGTTTCGGGGCTTCTGGGTGCGGCACGACGAGGAGTCGCGCGGGCTCGGTTTTCGAACGGCCGGCCTTCGGGCGGGTGACCGAGATCTCGGCGCGGCCGAAGGCGAGCAGGTCGAGGTCGAGCTCACGGGGGCCCCAGCGCTTGCGCTGCTTTCGACCGAACGACAGCTCGAGCTGCTTCAGCGAGACGAGCAGCGCCAGGGCGCCGCTCTGCGGGTCGGGACCGGACGGCACGTCGACGGCGACCACGGCGTTGAGGAAGTCGGGCTGGTCTTCGACACCGACTGGCTTCGTCGCATAGAGCTTCGAGACCTCGCGGACCGTGTAGCCGGGCAGCTCATCGAGCGCGCGGATCGCCGCCTCGAGCGTCGCCTTCGCGTCGCCGACGTTCGCGCCAAGGGCGATGTGGGCCTTCGTTGCCACGACAGCCTCGATCAGAGCGCGGCGCACCCCTAGACTCGCGTGATGAGCCGCGTCGTTGCCATCATCCTCCACGGGCTCCCGTCGGGCATGCCGGGGCCCCTCGAGCAGTCCTTCGAGGCCACTCGGGCGGCGAATGCGCGACAGCAGGCCGCCGGGTTCGAGGCCGCGGGCGCAACCGCGCGGGTCCTCGAGGTGGCACCGGGCGGGGCGCCGTTCGGGGCGCGGCTGCGGCGGCTCGCCGCGCTCGATGACGACGCTGGCATCGTTATTCTCGGTTCTGGCAGCATCCCGCTCGCCCTGCCGGCCGATTGGGAGACGTTCGTGGCTGCGGCGCGACGCCCGGGCGGGCCCGTCGTCGCGAACAACCGCTACTCCGCCGACTGCGTCGCGATGCCGCCCGATGTCGACCTCCGCGACCTGCCCGATCTGACCGCGGACAACGGCCTGCCGCGGTGGCTCGCGGGCATGGGTCGCGACGTCCGCGACCTGCGGGGTCGATGGCGACTCCAGGTGGACCTCGATTCGCCGATCGATGCGTTCCTGACCGGCCTCGACGAGCCATCCGACGAGTCGTTCGAACGGGTTCGTGCGGCGGCCGAGGCGCTCCGGCGGGTCGCGAACAACCCGCAACAGGAGCTGCTCGTGTCGGGCCGTACTTCGTCGACGACCCTGCGCTGGCTCGAGCGCTCGACCGCGAGCCGCACGCGCAGCCTCGTCGAGGAGCGCGGCCTGAAGACGGCCGTGGCCGGGCAGCGACCCGTGCGCTCGGCGCTCGGGCTGCTCCTGGACCGAGACGGGCCTGGCGCGCTCGGCTCGATCATCGGGGAGCTCGCCGACGGCGCCGTCATCGACACCCGCGTCCTGCTCGCGCACCGGCTCGGCGTGGACGAAGCGGCCTGGCCGGCGGCCGAGGACCGGTTCGCCAGCGACCTCCTCCATTTCGCCGCCGTGCGCGACCCGTGGCTGCGGGAGCTGACGCGGGCCGCCAGCGAGGCGCCGATCCCGATCCTCCTCGGTGGGCACACGCTCGTGGGTCCGGGCCTGCGCCTGACGTTCGGCCGCACGAGGCCGGCCCGCGCCGCGTGACCTCCGAGGCCGACGCCCTGCCGGCCGACAACCCGGCGATCGCCCTCCGCCTCCGAAACGAGATTCAGCTCCGTGGCCCGATCACGTTTGCGCGGTTCATGGAGATCGCCCTCTATGACCCGGAGGCGGGCTACTACACCGGCGCCGAGACGCGCGCGGGCCGTGGCGGCGACTTCCTCACCGCCGCGGAGAGCCATCCGCTGTTCGGTCGCGCGATCGCGCGCCAGGTGGCGGAGGTGGCGGAGCGGCTGGGCCGGCCGGCGCGATTCGTCGTCCGCGAGCACGGCGCCGGCAGCGGCGCGCTCGGGGTGGCGATCCTCGCTGGACTGCGAGACGAGGCACCCGAGGTCGCGGCGACGGTCCGCTACCAGCCGGTCGAGACGGCGGCGGTGCGGCTCGCGGCGATCGAGGCGCGGCTCGCGAGCGCGGGTCTCGGGGAGTTCCTGGACCCCGCGAGCGGGCCGGTCACGGGCGTCGTCCTGGCGAATGAGCTCCTCGATGCGCTGCCGGCGCATCGCGTGCTTCGCGATTCGAGGGGCGAGCTGCGCGAGGTATTCGTCGGCCTCGACGCCGCCGGCGCGCTCATTGACGTCATTGCCGAGCCATCGACCCCGCAGCTCGAGGAGAGGCTCTCGGCCGATGGCGTCGGGCTCGAGCGCGGCCAGCGCGCGGAGATCTGCCTCGCGATCGACGACTGGGTCGCGGCCGCCGCGGCGAGCCTCGAGCAGGGTGTCCTCCTCCTCATCGACTACGGCTACCCGGCGGCGGCGCTCTACAACGCCGGCGAGCGACCTGACGGCACGCTCCGGGCGTACATCCGGCACCGCGTCCACGCTGACCCGTATCGCCATCTCGGGCGGCAGGACCTGACCACGCACGTCGATCTCACGGCCGTCGAACGGGCGGCTGTCGCCGCCGGCCTGACACCGCTCGGGGCGACGACGCAGGCGGAGTTCCTGATAGCGCTGGGCATCGGCGAGCTCCTGGCCGCCTTTGAGAAGGACGCCGGGACAGACCTCCAGGCGGCGCTGGAGGCGCGGGGTGCGCTCCGACGGATGCTCGACCCGCGCGTGACCGGGCGCTTCGCGGTCCGGGCCTTCGGCCGCGGAGTTGAGCCTGAACCGCCGCTCCGCGGGTTCGCGTTGCCACGAACGCCGTCGCTTTCGAGCTGATCTCCGTCAGATTGCCGTGTGGTGGCAGTTATGCGAGCCACCTGGCGACTTGATGCCGCCTGCCCGGCGCGGTCGTGCACGATCTCGGGGCAGAGTCGAGCCCGTGAGGCGCTGATTCGAAGGGGTCTCTGCATAACGGTCACCCGGTGAGAATCCGACGAAATGGGACGGTCCAAGTCGTTTCGGAGGCCGCTGAACGGGGATAGGGCAGGTTCCCTATTGCCTCGACAGGGGCCTCACAGCGACCGTTCGTCAGTGCCGCAGGGCACTCGCCGGGGGACGGCCGCGATCCTGCACGCGCGCTCGGCGCGGCTCGTCCCCCGACGGACTTCTTGCGGGATCGCGGCCGCGGCGGCCAACCTCCACCAACACGACTTCTGCTGTTCGCGCGCGCCCATTTCGGCCTTGCCGGCCGGCCCGGTTCCGAGGCGCTCCCCTGCTAGAATGCCGACGGGTGACGGCCGTTTCGGACGGTCGGTCGCGAACGCCACGCAGGGTCTGCGCCGGTCTCGCCGGGTCGCCGGCGAACGACGACGACCCGGTCGGAAACGCAGCAGTCGCGGGCGACGCCGGCCCGGTGCCGCCCGGAGTGAGGAACCAGTGACCGGGATCTGGTATGTCGTGGGCTTCGCCTTCGCGGCCGGGTCGTTTGCGTTCCTGACGTTCGGCGCCGCGTGGCTCCTGTCGCACCGCAATCGCGGCGACGTTCACAAGGGCCTGCCCTACGAGTCCGGCATCGACACCTACGGCGACACGCATGGCCGCTTTGGCCTGAGCTTCTACCTGTACGCACTGCTGTTCGTCGCCTTCGACATCGAGGTCGTGTTCATCTACCTCTGGGCGATCGCCTTCCAGGATCTCCTGCTCACCGGCTTCGTGAGCATGCTCGTCTTCGTCCTGATCCTGCTGCTCGGCCTCGCCTACGCCTGGCGGAAGGGCGTGCTGACGTGGAAGTGACGAAGCCCGGCCCCGGCACGGCGCTCGTCGTCGCACCGGATGACGCGCTGGTCGCGCCGATCGTCGTCCCGAACACGCTCTGGTCCGCAGCCGACCCGGCCGCGTACGGCGGCGGGCGGCCGCCAGAGATCACGCATCTCGCCCAGGTGGAGGCGTCGGGCATCGCGCGCCGGGATGACGCCCGCTGGTCCGGCGTCCTGGAGGCGATCCCGACGAAGGCCGACGTCGTGCTCGACCTCCTTCGCGCGAACTCGCTCTGGCCGCTGCTGTCCGGCCTCGCCTGCTGCGCGATCGAGATGATGAGCGCGGCAACGAGCAAGAACGACATGGACCGCTGGGGCATGTTCCCGTTCCGGGCCTCGCCCCGCCAGGCCGACGTCCTGATCGTCGCGGGCACGCTGACGACGAAGATGGCCGGTCCACTGGTTCGGCTCTGGGAGCAGATGCCGGAGCCGAAATGGTGCGTCGCGATGGGCGATTGCACGTGCTCGGGCGGCCGCTACAAGCGGAGCTACTCGACGATCGAGGGCATCGACCGGGTCATGCCGGTCGACGTCTACGTGCCCGGCTGCCCACCCCGGCCCGAGGGCCTTATCTACGGGATGATGAAGCTCCAGCAGCTCGTCCTGCAGCGTCGCGGCCAGTGGCAGGATCGGGCGATCGGGCCCACGGTTCCGAAGGACGTCTGAGTGGATCGTGCCCTGCGGCGGCGCCTCGAGGCGCGCTTTTCCGATGCCCTGACGGGACCCGTCCGCCAGCGTCATGACGAGACCGAGATCCGGATCGGCCCGGGCAGCGTCTCCGAAGTGCTGCGCGCGCTCCACGACGAGCCGGAGCTCAGCTTCCAGATGCTCCTCGACCTGACGGCCGTCGACACCGGCACGCAGATGCAGGTCGTCTACCACCTCTGGAGCCCGGCCAGCGGCGACTGGCTCCGGGTCATCGCGGACGGCCTGTCGCGGGACGATCCCCGCGTTCCGTCTGTCGTCGCGCTCTGGCCCGGCGCGGAGTGGCAGGAGCGCGAGGCCTACGACATGTTCGGCGTGACGTTCGAGGGCAATCGCGACCTGCGTCGGATCTACATGCCGCCCGATTACACGAGCTTCCCGCTGCGGAAGGACTTCTTCCTCGCGGACGACGCCGCCCGCTCGCCGGGCGCCGGCGTCCAGCACATGGAGCGCACGGAAGCGCCGGTCGGCGCACCGAAGGAAGCGCTCGTCCGGCGAACGAACGCGTGATCGAGCGATGACGACCACGATCCCGCGTCACGCCTCGGCCGACGACCCGCGGGTGCTCCTCGACGAGGAGATCGGTGTCTTCGAGCCGGTCCCGCCGTACCCGCCGCGGACCGAGCGTGAGGCCGAGTTCTACACGCTCCGCGACGGCGAGATGTTCCTGAACATGGGCCCCCAGCACCCGTCGACGCACGGCGTGCTCCGGATCGTCCTCAAGCTCGACGGCGAGCGCGTCGTCGATCTCGACCCCGTCCTCGGCTATCTCCACCGCGGCGTCGAGAAGCTCTGCGAGAACGCCGACTACCACCAGACGATCTGCTACACGGACCCGCTCGAGTACGTCAGCGCGCTGTTCAACGAGTGGGCGCCGTGCCTGGCGTTCGAGAAGCTCATGGACGTCGAGGTGCCGCCGCGCGCTGAGTACATCCGCGTCCTGTCGTCGGAGCTGCTGCGGATCGCGAGCCATGCCCTGTTCATGGGCTGGATGGCGTTGGACCTCGGCGGGCTGACGCCGATCCTGTGGTCGTTCATCGAGCGCGACGAGATCGTCGACATGCTCTCGGCGCTGACCGGCGCGCGGATGCTCTTCAACTACTTCCGGATCGGCGGCGTCAACGGCGACCTCAACCACGAGTTCATGAGCCGCCTTGGCGACTGGATGAGCCGCGCGACCGAGCAGCACGCCGCGAACATCGGACTGCTGAATGAGAACGAGATCTTCGTTCGCCGGATGCGCGGTCTTGGGACGCTCGACACCGCGACGGCGATCCGGATGTGCATGACCGGCCCGAACCTCCGAGCGACCGGCCTGCCGTTCGACATCCGACGCGCTCACCCGTACTCGGTCTACCCGGAGCTCGAGTTCGACATCCCGACTCGCACCGAGGGTGACTGCCTGGCCCGCTACCTGCTCCGCGTCGACGAGATCAAGCAGAGCCTCCGGATCATCGACCAGTGCCTCCACCAGATGCCTGATGGCCCCGTGATGGCGAAGCTGCCGCGGCTCCTGCGGCCGCGGCCCGGGCGGGCCTACGGCGCCGTCGAGGGGCCGCGCGGCCAGTACGCCGTCTACGCCGTCTCGGATGGCACGGACCAGCCGTTCCGCTTCCGGATCCACGACCCGTCGTTCATCCACCTCCAGGCGGTCGGGACGCTGATGCCCGGGAACCTGGTGGCCGATGCCATGGCGGTCATGGCCTCGCTCGACCCGATCATGGGCGGAGTCGATAAGTGACCGCTGTGTCGCGCGCCTGGGGCCGGCTGACGCTGCCCGGCAAGGTCGTCTTCACGATCGTCCCGCTGCTCGTCCTGCTGACGATCGCCCTGGTCGTCGCGATCGGCCTGTTCGGCACCCTCGTGGTCGACATCCTCATCGCGAACATCGGCATCGTCCGATTCGTCGTCGCCGTGACGATCATCCTGCTGCTCTCGCCGCCGATCGCGTTCGTGATCATCTACATGGAGATGAAGATCATCGCCCTGATGAACCTCCGGCTCGGGCCGGACCGGGTGGGGCCGTGGGGCACGCTCCTGTCGACGGTCCACGGGCTCAAGGTCCTGATGAAGGAGGACTTCACCCCCACCGGCGCCGATGCTGTCGTCTTCACCTGGGCCCCTGTCGTCGTGTTCGCCTCGACGATCATGGCGGTGCTCGTCATTCCGTTCGCGCCCGGTCTGTTCGGCCAGGACATGAACATCGCGCTGCTCTACTTCTTCGCGGTCGGCGGGCTGACGATCGTGGGCCTGCTGATGGCCGGCTGGTCGAGCTTCAATAAGTACTCGCTCCTCGGCGGCCTCCGCTCGGCGGCCCAGATCGTGAGCTACGAGATTCCGCTGACGCTCTCCGTCGTGGGTCTGCTGATCCTCGCGGGCACGATGAGCCTGAACCAGCTGGTCGAGCTCCAGGGGCCGCACCTCGACGCGGCGACGGGCCAGATGACCGGCGCGTGGTTCACCGACTGGTTCGTCTTCCGCCAGCCGCTCGGCTTCCTGATCTTCTTCATCGCCGCCACGGCCGAGGGCAACCGAACGCCGTTCGACCTGACCGAGGCCGACTCGGAGATCGTGGCTGGGTTCGGGACGGAGTACTCGGGCATGCGCTTCGGATTCTTCTACTTCGCCGAGTACATCAACGTCTTCGTCCTTTCGGCGCTGACGGTGGTCCTGTTCCTCGGCGGCTGGAACGCGCCGTTCGACATCAACGGCATCTTCGCGTGGCTCAACAGCGTCCAGTCCGTCGTGACGTTCCCGACGGCCTTCGCCTGGGACGTCAACCCCGCCGCCGTCGGGCTGCCGCTGCTCTTCATCGTCGCCCTGGCGCCCGTCCTGGCGACGCTCATCCTCGGCGCGCCGTTCTACCTGCTCCGGAGCTCGACGAAGTGGTGGCACGCGATCCTCATCGGCTTCGTGCTCTTCAACGTCCTCGTCGTCGGGCTGCTCCTCGTGTGGGCCTACGTGAACTTCGAGTGGGCGGCGGGCCTGTTCTGGTTCCTCGGCAAGACGTTCGCGTTCGTCTACCTCTTCGTGTGGCTGCGCGGAACGCTGCCGCGGGTTCGGATCGACCAGCTGATGGGCTTCGCCTGGAAGTGGCTGTTGCCGGCCTCGCTGCTCAACCTGTTCGTGACCGCCGCAGCGGTCCTCGTGATCGGCGGGTGAGGCGATGAGCTTCGTGCCCGGCCTCGGGATGGCGAAGGGCCTCTTCCTGACGCTTCGCCGCTTCTTCGCGCCGAAGGCGACGATCCGCTACCCCGAGGTCAAGGCGGACGTCCCGCACAAGTTCCGGGGCCGCCTCCAGCTGCTCTACGACGAGTGGGGCACGCTCAAATGCGAGACGTGCTTCCAGTGCGCCCAGGCCTGCCCGGTCGAGTGCATCGACATGGGCGGCATGGACACGAAGGGCCGTTACCACGTCCATTGGGGCGCGCCCGAGACGTACGGCGAACGACGCGAGGAGTCCGCGCTGCGGCGTTCCGGCCGGCCGGTCCCGGACCCGGCCTATGACCACTTCGCGCCGATCGACCTGGCTGCCGTGGACGCGGTCCTCGACGAGCACGACCACGACCCGGCGAAGATGCTCCAGATCCTCGAGGGCACCCAGGCCGCGTACGGCCACCTGCCGGTCGCTGCGCTGAAGCGGATCAGCGAGGCCACGGGCGCGTGGTACGCGATGATCTACGGCACCGCCTCGTACTACCGCCACCTGCGGTTCGAAGTGCCGGCTGCGGCCGCCCAGACGGCTGCGCTTGCGGAACGGCGGCCGTCCGAAACGGCGTATGGCTCCGCGCTGGATGCGGCACTCAGCGGCAAGCGGCCGAACTGACGATGGCGACGCTGCTGAAGACGCCGCGAAGCTGGCCGGCGATCCTGCTCCGGCCGGGCACCGACGACCCGACCGATCTCGATGCGGCCATCCGAGCCGGAGCGTTCGCCGGCCTTCGGGCGGCGATCGAGCAGGGACCCGATGGCACGATCGAGACGATCGCCGTAGCCGGGCTGCGGGGCCGAGGCGGCTCCGGCTACCCGACCGCCGACAAGTGGCGCACGGCGCGGGCCGCGGTTGCGCGCGACGGCGCCCGCCCGCTCGTGGTCGCGAACGGATATGGAGCTGATGCGGCATCGCGGACGGATCTCGAGCTCCTCGAACGCAACCCGATCGCGGTCATCGAAGGCCTCGCGATCGCGGCGATCTCGGTCGGCGCGGACGAGGCGATCGTCGCCGTGCGGGCCGAGGCGACCGAGGCGGTGGCTCGACTGACCGCCGTCATCGGCGCCGCCGAGGAAGCGAACCTCCTCGGCGAGGACGTCGCCGGCAGCGGCCTCGACGTGTTCGTGTCGGTTCGAACGGTCCAGGGCGCGTACATGCTCGGCGAGGAGACCGTGCTCCTCAAGGCGCTCGCCGGGAAGCGCGGCCAGCCCGAGCAGCGTCCGCCCCATCCCGCCGAGAAAGGCTTCGACGGGCGGCCAACGGTCGTCCAGAACGTCCAGACCCTCGCGGCAGTCCCATGGATCCTCGTCAACGGTGCGGCGGCGTTCGCGGGGATCGGGCCGCGGGATTGCCCGGGCACGATCCTCGTCTCCGTCCGGGGGCCGGGTGGAGCCGGCGTGGCCGAGGTTCCGTTCGGGACGACCCTGGGCGACATCGTCGCGCTCGCGGGCGCCCCGAAGGGCCCGGCGAAGGGCGGCACGATCAAAGCCGTGCTCGTTGGCGGTCCCTCCGGCGGGATCCTGCCGGCGGCGGCGCTCGACACGAAGTACACCTTCGGCGACCTGCGCGCGGCCGGTGCCCACGTCGGGTCCGGTTCGGTCGTCGCGGCCGATGAGCGGGCCTGCGTCGTCGACCTGGCCCGCGTCCTCACGCGCTACTGCGCGGACGAGGCCTGCGGCAAGACGATCCCCTGCCGGATCGGCACCACCCGCCTGGCGGAGATCAACGAACGGATGGCCGCCGGAACGTCGCGGGCCGGCGACGTCCAGCTCGCGACGGACCTGGCGACGGACATCGTCGGCTCGGGGCTGTGCGACCACGAACGGCTCGCGACGCTGCCGCTGATGAGCGGCCTGCGCTACTTCCGCGAGGAGCTGGATGCGCACGTCGAGCGGGGCGTGTGCCCGGCCGGTGTCTGCCGGCCCATCGCGCTGGCCGCCGGGGCGGCACACTGAGCGCCGACCGATGACCGACATGATCGTCCGCCCCGACCAGGCCCCCGAGCAGCCCGAGAAGCGCCGCGACACGCGGCCCGACAACCCCTCGAAGCTCGACACGATCAAGCCCCTCGAGGACACGCTCGCCGAGCGCCTGATCACGACCCAGGCGCCGCAGCGGCCACAGGCCACGCCGGCGATCCGGATCGAGGTCGACGGCCGCGTCATCGAGGGCCACGAAGGCCAGACGATCCTCGAGGTCTGCCGCGACAACGGCATCGAGATCCCGACGCTCTGCTACGAGCCCAAGCTGCCGGGCTTCGGCGCCTGCCGGATGTGCGTCGTCGACGTCGAAGGCGAGGAGCACCCGCCGATCTCCTGCTCGCGCTCGGCCGAGGCGGGCATGGTCGTCCAGACCCAGACCGACGAGATCCGGCGGCTGCGGCGGACGAACCTCGAGCTGATCTTCAGCGACCACAACGCGTACTGCCTGCCGCCGTGCCAGAACAAGTGCCCGAGCCACATTGACATCCCCGGCTTCCTCAAGCAGAACGCCGAGGGCGACTGGCGCGAGTCGACGCGGATCTTCAAGCGCACGATCCCGTTCCCGTCGGTGCTCGGGCGGGTCTGCCCTGCGCCATGCGAAGACCACTGCCGGCGCGACGAGGTCGACGAGGCGATCGCGATCCGCGACAGCCATCGCTACGCCGGCGACATGGTCATCCGCCAGCAGCTCGATGACGGCATCGATCCGCCGGTGCCGTTCGAGCAGCTGCACAAGACCGGCCGCCGCGTCGCGGTCATCGGCTCCGGGCCGACCGGCATGGCGGCGGCCTACTACCTGCTCATCAACGGCCACGACGTCACCGTCTTCGAGCGGGACCCGGCGCCGGGCGGGATGCTCCGCTACGGCATCCCGCAGTACCGCCTGCCGAAGGTCGAGATCCTCGAGGCGGAATACGAGTCGGTCACCCGGCTCGGCGGCGAGATGGTCTGCAACCAGGGTCTGGGCCGCGACTTCACGCTGGACGACCTGCGCTTCCAGGGCTTCGACGCGACCGTCGTCGCGATCGGCTGCTACGACACGAACACGCTGGGCATTCCGGGCGAGGACGCCGCCGAGGTCCTCGACGGCCTCGAGTACCTGCGCACGGCGACGCTCGGCCTGCCCTACCCGAACCACAAGGGCAAGCGCGTCGTCGTCATCGGCGGCGGCTTCACCTCGATGGACTGCTCGCGGACGTCGATCCGGCAGGGCGCGAAGGCGGTCACGCTCGTCTACCGCCGCGACATGAAGGACATGCCGGCCGCGAACGAGGTCCACGAGGCGATCGAGGAAGGCGTCACGGCGATCTTCCAGGCCGGCCCGAGCCGCGTCATCACCGACAAGGACGGCAATGTCACCGGAGTCGAGTTCATTCGCATGAAGCTCGGCGAGCCCGACGCCTCGGGTCGTCGCCGGCCCGAGCCGGCGCCGGGCACCGAGTTCACGATCCCCTGCGACCGGGTCCTCCTCGCGATCGGCCAGGGCCCCGAGCTCGACTGGATCGGGCCCGGATCGACGGGCGTCCAGGCGACCCGCAACAAGCGCCTCCAGGCCGACGCGGTGACGTTCGAGACCGGCCGGACCGGCGTGTTCGGCACCGGCGATGTCAGGATCGGCGCGTCGACGGTCGTCCAGGCCGTCGCGGAGGGCCGGCGCGCGGCCTATGCCGTTGACGCCTACCTGCGCGGCCACGACCTCGCCCAGATCAAGACGCGCCAGACGCTCGCCGAGCCGCAGCCGGAGTTCCTCTCGATCGTGCCGTTCACGTCCGAGGTCAAGGAGCCGCGCTACCGGCTGAAGGCGCTCGAAGCGGACGTCCGCAACAAGAGCTACATCGAGTACGAGATCCCGTACACGACCCAGGAGATCGTCTCGGAGTCGACGCGCTGCCTCCAGTGCACGTGCGAGGCGATCGGCTACTGCGATCTCCGCCGTCTCGGCATCGAATACGGCACGACGCTCCAGACCCTCGAGCCGAACTTCCACCAGGGCGCCGGCTTCCGGAGCGTCACCGAGAACCGTTTCACGGGCATCAACCACGACTACGTGCGCGACGACAGCCACGCGTTCATCCTCCGCGAGCCGTCGCGCTGCATCGACTGCGGCCGCTGCGCGAACGTCTGCGCCGAGGTCGTCGGCGCGGCCTGCTACGACTTCATGCGGATCGGCTTCGACACGCTCGTGACGACGCCGCTCGACATGAGCCTGAACGACACGCCGTGCGTCTCCTGCGGCCGCTGCGCGGAAACGTGCCCGACCGGCGCGCTCATGCCGAAGCCGCGTGTCCTCCAGAAGTACGACGTCGACGAGAGCCGCTGCATCCTCTGCGGCATCTGCGTCGATGCATGCCCGTACGACGCGGTCCGCGACGGCGGCGAGTTCGAGACCTCGCATACGAGCCGCGAGAACCCCGAGATCGACCTCATCGCCCTTGCCGCCATCGACCGCGAAACGGAGGTCACGTACATCCGCAAGGAACGCGACTGGCTGGCCCGGGCGATGGCCGAGGGTCGCGTCGTCGATGCGGCGCGCTCGTTGCCCGTCCTACCCGCGTCGATCGCCGGCGGCAACGGTCATGGCGGGAACGGCCATGGCAACGGCCACGACCACGGCGGTCACGCCCACGCCCAGCTCACGGCCGGTGACGAAGCGTCACGGCCTGGCGGCGGGCACACGCCGGCGTCCTAGGCCCGAACGCGGTGCGCGCCTGGCTCTACCTCATCGCCGCGGGTGTCGCGGGTGCGATCGTCACGACCCCGGCGCTGCTCGTGTTCTTCCTGCTCGGCGGGACGTTCGAGGATGCGCTGTTCGCCGCGCTGGCAACGCTGATGCTCGTCTCCGGGCTCATGGTCGTGACGATGCGCGACATCATCCGCTGCGGCCTCGCGATGATCGTCTGCTTCCTGGCCCTCGCGGGGATCTACGTCCTCGCCGGCGCGACGCTCGTCGCCGCGGCGCAGGTCCTCGTGTATGTCGGCGCGATCAGCGTCCTCGTGCTGTTCGCGATCATGCTGACGCAGTCGAAGGCCGGGCCCTCGGCGCTCGTCTTCCAGACCCAGCGGGCGCCTGCGACCGTTGCCGCGATCGTCCTCGCCGTCGTCATCGGCGTCGCCGTGACGGCGACCGATTGGCACGAGCTCGCGACGCGGGTGAGGATCGGCGCGAACGAGGTCGCCCGCGTCCTCTTCGACCAGTACGTGCTGCCGTTCGAGGTCGTCGGCGTGCTCCTGCTGGCCGCGGTCATCGGCGGCGTCTTCATCGCGAAGCGCGAACCGGACCAGACCTGATGGGCCTCGCCGACTCCCTCGACGCCTACCTCGTCCTCTCGGGGATCCTCTTCGCGATCGGGACCTTCGGGTTCCTCGCCCGGCGCAACGCGATCAGCATGCTCATGTCGATCGAGCTGATGCTCAACGCGGTCAACCTATCGATCGTCGCCTTCGGCTCGTTCGTCGCGGCGCTCCGCGCTGACGGCTCCGTCATCGCGCTCATGGTCATGGCCGTCGCGGCGGCCGAGGCGACCGTCGGGCTCGCGATCGTCATCGCGATCTACCGGAACCGGAAGACGCCGCTCGTCGACGAATACGACGCGATGCGCCAGTGATCGACGTCCTCATCATCGCGATCCCGCTGCTGCCGCTGGCGGGCTTCGTGATCACCGCCGCGATCGGGCGACGGCTCGGCGATCGGTCGTGGTGGCTGCCGGTCGGCGTCGTCGTCGCGTCGTGGGCCGCGGCGATGGTCGTCGTGATCACCGCGCTCGGAAAGGGCGCGCCGTTCGATGCCGAGGGCGCGCACGGCGTGACGCTGTTCGAGTGGATCCCGGCCGGCGCGCTGAACGTGACGGCCGGCTTCTTCGTCGACGGCCTGACGGCGGCGCTCCTGATCGTCGTCACGACGATCGGGATGCTCGTCCACGTCTACTCGATCGGCTACATGGCCCACGACCCGGGCAAATGGCGCTTCTTCGCGTACCTGAACCTGTTCATGTTCTCGATGCTCCTGCTCGTCCTGTCGGACAGCTGGCTCACGCTGTTCGTCGCGTGGGAGCTCGTCGGCCTGTGCAGCTACCTGCTCATCGGGTTCTGGTTCCGGAAGAACAGCGCCAGCCTCGCGGCGAAGAAGGCGTTCATCGTCAACCGCGTCGGCGACGTGGGCTTTGCGCTCGGGATCATGGCGATCTTCGTCAGCACCGGGACGCTGAACATCCGCGAGTCGCTGGAGCACATCGTCGAGGCCGTGGGAGCCGGCGAGCCGCTGGCGATCCCGGTCTGGATCATCGCTCTGCTGATCTTCGCTGGCGCCGTCGGCAAGAGCGCCCAGTTCCCGCTCCACGTCTGGCTGCCGGACGCGATGGAGGGCCCAACCCCGGTCAGCGCCCTCATCCATGCCGCGACGATGGTCAACGCCGGCGTCTACATGGTCGCCCGGGCGAACCCACTCTTCGGTGCGGCGCCGGATGTCATGGTCGTCGTCGCCGCGATCGGCATCTTCACGGCCATCCTCGCGGCGTCGATCGCGTTCACCCAGACGGACATCAAACGCGTCCTCGCCTATTCGACGCTCAGCCAGCTCGGCTACATGTTCGCGGCGCTCGGCGTTGGTGCGTGGACCGCGGCGATCTTCCATCTCATGACCCACGGCTTCTTCAAGGGCCTGCTGTTCCTCGATTCGGGCTCCGTCATCCACGCGGTCCACGAGGAGCAGGACATGCGCCGGATGGGCGGCCTCGCGAGGAAGATCCCGATCACCTACTGGACGATGTTCATCGGCTCGGTCGCGATCGCCGGCATCCCGCCGCTGGCTGGCTTCTTCTCGAAGGACGAGATCCTCGCCGAAGCCTGGAAGAACGGCTTTCTATGGGTCTCGATCACCGGCTTCGTCGTCGCCGGGATGACCGCGTTCTACATGTTCCGGCTCATGGGCCTGACGTTCTGGGGCAAGTCGCGCGTGGACCCGGCGGTCGAGCCGAAGATCCACGAGTCGCCGGGTTCGATGACCGTGCCGCTCATCCTCCTCGCGATCCCGTCCGTCCTCCTCGGCGCGGCGCTCGCGCTGCCGCTCGGTGACGGGACGATCAAGCACTGGCTCGAGCCGGTCTTCGCGGAGACGATCGAGCGGATGGGCGGCGAACACCCGTTCGCGCTCTTCGGCATCGACGGTGCACTCATCCTCGCCTCGGTCCTCGTCGCCGTCCTCGGCGTCCTCGCTGCGTGGCGGCTGTTCGGCGTCGAGCTGCCGATCCGCTCTCGCTTCTTCAACCAGGAGCCACAGCCGGAGCGGGTCAAGGCGCTGAGCGCCCGCGCACCCTTCCTCTACCGCGCCTCCCTGAACAAGTGGTGGTTCGATGAGCTGAACCACTTGCTGTTCATCGTCATCGGCGGCCGGATCGCCGCCGCGATGTGGTGGTTCGACGTCCATGTCGTCGACGGGACGGTGAACGGCATCGGCGCCGTCACGCGCCGCGGCGGAACGCGCCTCGCGCGGATCCAGACAGGCCGCGTCCAGAACTACGCGCTCGGGATCGCCATCGGGCTGATCGTCATGGCCGGCGCCTACCTCGTGTTCACGGGCACGTAGCGATGGACAAGCTGCCGATCCTGACGCTCGTCACGTTCCTGCCGCTCGTCGGGGCGATCCTCGTCGCGATCTCCCCGGCGCGGCTGGCGCGGAGCCTCGGGCTCGCGACCGCGCTCCTGACGTGGGTTGTCTCGCTGCTGCTCGCGATCGGCTTCTCGACGGGCCGCGGCGGGCTCTTCCAGTACGTCGAGGAGGTCAGCTGGATCCCGCTGTTCGGCATCGAATACAAGCTCGGCGTCGACGGCCTGTCGCTGCTCCTCGTCGTCCTGACGACGACGCTGATGTGGGTCAGCCTCCTCGCGAGCTTCAAGCCCATCCAGACCCGGATCAAGGAGTACATGGTCTCCTTCCTGATCCTCGAGGTCGGCTGCATCGGCGTCTTCCTCGCGCTCGACACGTTCCTCTTCTACATCTTCTGGGAGGTCGTGCTCGTGCCGATGTACCTGATCATCGGAATCTGGGGCGGCGCGAACCGGATCTACGCGACGATCAAGTTCGTCCTGTACACGCTCGTCGGCTCGCTGCTCATGCTCGTGGCGATCCTCGCGACGGCGTTCTCGTTCCAGGCCGCACACGGCGGCGACTGGACGGGGGCGTTCGACTTCGAACAGCTGCGCGCGTTCGCAACCGCGGGCGGCTTCGATCCGAACCTCCAGCTGCTCGCCTTCGCGGCTTTCTTCCTGGCGTTCGCGATCAAGGTCCCGATGTTCCCGTTCCACACCTGGCTGCCGGACGCCCACGTCGAGGCGCCGACCGCGGGCTCGGTGATCCTCGCCGGCGTCCTCCTCAAGCTCGGCGGCTACGGCCTCATCCGGTATTCCATCTCGCTCTTCCCGGACGCCGCCCACACGTATGCGCCGCTGATCATCGGCCTGAGCCTGATCGCGATCATCTACGGCGCGATCGTCGCCCTCGTGCAGCCGGACCTCAAGAAGCTCGTCGCATATTCGTCGGTCAGCCACATGGGCTTCGTGACGCTCGGGATCTTCGTGTTCCAGCCGCAGGCCCTCGATGGCGCGATCCTCCAGATGATCAACCACGGCCTGATCACCGGCGCCCTGTTCCTCGCCGTCGGCGTGATCTACGAGCGGACGCACGACCGGACGATCGCGAAGATGGGCGGGCTGGCGGCGTTGACGCCGGTCTACGTCGCGATCTTCGGCTTCTTCGTGTTCGCCTCGGCCGGGCTGCCGGGCCTGTCGGGGTTCGTCGGCGAGTTCCTGGCGCTGCTCGGGACGTTCGCGGCGAACCCGTGGGCGGCCGGGATCGCCACGATCTGCATGATCCTCGCCGCCGCGTATCTGCTCTGGATGTTCCAGAGGGTCGCGCTCGGCGAGCCGTCGTCGTTCCTGAAGGGCCTCGGCCACCACCTGACCGATGTCACGCCGACCGAGATCCTGACGTTCGCGCCGCTGGGGGCGCTCGTCGTCGTGTTCGGGATCCTGCCCGGCCTACTCCTCGACGTCATCGGCGGCTCCGTGGAATCGACGCTCCGTGACGCCGCCTCAGGTGACCCGATTGCGATCCCGGCGTGGCTGCCGTGGCTCGGCCTCGCGGCTGTGGCCGGAGTCGTCCTGCTGCGACTTCTGACGGTGTCGCGCGGTGGAGAGGCGGAGCCTGGAGCTTCCCAGGCTCCGAGCACGTCCGAGGCTCCGGCCGACGCGCCCGCGGAGGGCGCCGCGTGAGCTGGGGCGACCTCGTCACGATCGGGCCGTTCGCGGTCGCGGTCCTCGTCGCGATCGCCGTGCTGATCGTCGATCTCGCGCGGCCGGGTCGGAAGACCGCGCTGCTCGTCACCGCGCTGGGCGGCCTGGCGATCGTCGCGCTCCTGACGCTGTCGACGGGCGCGACGGTCGCGGACGCGTTCAACGGCGGGTACACCGTCGATCCGCTGACGACGTTCCTGGATCTCCTCTTCATCGCGATCGTCGCGCTGACGATCGTCTACGCGCCGGACTATCTCGAGCCGCGCGGCCTGCCGCTCGGTGAGTTCACGGTGGTCCTGCTGTTCGCGATGACGGGGGCGATGCTCATCTCGGCCGCGACGGACCTGCTGCTGCTCTTCATCGGCCTCGAGCTCATGGTCCTGCCCGGCTACCTCCTCGCCGGCTACCACAAGAGCGACGGCTACTCGACCGAGGGTGCGATCAAGTACTTCCTCCTCGGCTCGTTCAGCTCGGCGATCTTCCTGTTCGGCCTCGCGTTCACGTGGGGCCTGACGGGGACGACGCGCGTGGACGGCGTCGCCGAGGCGCTGCGAGGGCTGGGCGGCGGGCTCGCGCTCTCGCCGGGGCTCGCACTGGGCCTCGCCTTCATGACGACCGGCGTCGCGTTCAAGATCGCCGCGGTCCCGTTCCACTACTGGACGCCTGATGCGTACCAGGGCTCGCCGACGCCGGTCACCGGCTACCTCTCGGTCGGCCCGAAGATCGGCGCGTTCGCGCTGATCCTGCGGCTCTTCGTCGAGGCGCTCGGGCCGCTGAAGGCCGACTGGCTCGGGGTCGTGATCGTCCTCGCCGCCGTGACGATGACCCTCGGCAACCTCGTCGCGCTGACCCAGACGAACGTCAAGCGGATGCTCGCCTACTCCTCGATCGCCCACACCGGCTACATGCTCGTCGGGCTCGCCGCGTATGCCGGAGGCCGGATGGAGGGCCTCGAGGGGCTACTCTTCTACGGCGCGGCGTACACGTTCATGAACCTTGGCGCGTTCGCGGTCATCGCGGCCCTCCAGAAGCGCGCCGGCGTGACCTCCGGCCTCAACACGTTTGCGGGCCTCGGACGCCGAGAGCCGATCCTCGGCATCCTCATGACGCTGTTTCTGCTGTCCCTGACCGGGATCCCGCCGACCGCGGGCTTCGTCGGCAAGGCCTACGTCATCCTGGCGGCCGTACAGGGTGCCCAGGACGGCATCCCGGCGCTCGGCGTGCTTGCGGTGCTTGCGGTGCTGAACGCGGCCGCAGCGGCGTTCTATTACCTGCGGGTCGTGGTCTACATGTTCATGCGCGAGCCGCAGACCGAGGGCGAGCCGCTGAAGCATGGCCGGCTGCTCTGGGGCGGCCTCGTGGCGGCGACGGTGCTGACGATCATCCTCGGGCTCGTCCCGGGGCCGCTGTTCGAAGTGGTTGGCGAGGCGGCTCGGGCGATCGGCTAGCTCGGACGGGGCTCAGGACGGGCTGGGTGACGCCTCCGGCGGCGTGACCTCGACGCCCGGCAGGATCGTCTGCAGGTTGGCGGCCATGGCGTCGCCACCGATCGGCCCGAGGGCGCCGGCCTTGATCACGCCCGCGGCGTCGATCCAGAAGTGGACCGGGAGCACGGGCGCCTCCCAGGCCGCCTGGGCGGAGCCGTCGAGGTCGAGGCCGATCGGAAAGGCTGCGCTCGTGTCGAGCGCGAACGCGCTCGCTGTGTCCTCGTCCTCGCGGACGTCGATCGCGATGATGACGAGGCCCGTGTCCGCGTAGCGCGCGGCGAAGTCGTTCATCAGCGCGAACTCGGCCCGGCTCGGCGTCGCGTACGTGGCCATGAAGTTGGCCCAGACCGCCTGGCCGGCGAGGCTCGCCAGGTCGATCTCGCCGCCACCGAGCTGCGGCACCTTCAGCGCTGGCGCCGGCTGGCCGATGTGGAAGCCGGCGACGATCAGGCTCGAGCGGGGCGTCGGGCTTGGCTCGAGCGACGGCCCGGCGGATGCCCCTAGCGACGCCACCACCCCGTCGCTCGGGCTTGCGGATGGCTCCTCGCCGGCGGGCGCAGGCACGAACGCCGCAAAGCCGATGAGCAGGAGAAGAGCGACAGCGGCGCCCGCGCCGAGGCCGGCCACGGTCGCGGTACGCGGAGTCACGGCGCGGAGGGTACCAGTACGACCGCCCAGCGGCGGTTGCGGAGGCCCGCTGCTAGGCTGCCGCCCGTGAACGTCCTCGCCGAGCGCCTGCGCACGCGCGTCATCCCCGCGGTCATCACCGCGCTGGGGGTCACGTTCCTTGCCGCCGGCCTGCTCCAGTACACGATGCCGGTCGAGGCGCAGCCGGGTGCGAGCCCGTCGGCCTCGGTCTCGGCGGAGCCTTCGGCGAGCCCGACGCTCATCACGGAGTCCCCCGGCCCGACCGTCTCAAGCGAGCCGACCGCGACCCCGGACGTCGAGCATCGAACCGCGACCCGCGTCGTTGTTGGCGCGCTCGGGATCGATCTCCCGGTTATGAAGCAGCCCGATCCGTCGTACCCGTCGTGCGACGTCGCGATGTACATCGAGCAGCTCGGCCAGCCCGGCCAGGGCCGCGCGACATACCTCTACGCCCACGCCCAGAAGGGCATGTTCCTGCCGATCCTGAACGCCTCGAAGGTCAACAACGGCGCGTCGATGATCGGGATGATCGTCGAGGTCTACACGTCGGACGATCGGCTCTTCCTGTACGAGGTGACCGAGGTTCGACGTCACCAGACGGTCCTGACCGACGCGGTCAACGCGAAGACCGAGCAGATGTGGCTCCAGACCTCGGAGGGCGCGCGCCAGCCGCCGGGCGTCATCGGCCCGAAGACGCAGGTGATCGCGATGCCGCTGTCGGAGGGCCCTGCCGACCACGAAGCCGCGAACCCAACGCCCCACCCCCGGAAGTGCGGCTGAGCCAGCCGGCTCATCGCGGCTGAGCCCGCGGCTGAGCCCGCGCCAGAGCCCGTTCGAACGCACGGCCGCGCGCTACGCTCGGCCCGACATGGCCGACCGCCGATCGCGCTTCCAGCTGCCGCTTCGACCGGGCTCGCGGGGCAAGCCGGATCGGCCGCCCGAGCCGGCGCCAGAGGTCTCGATGGAGGCCCGGCCCGAGGACGTCGCGGCGCCCGTCGAGCAGAGCGTCGTCGACACGGCGATCTACCGCGCCGGCCACCGGATCGAGACGCCGCCCACGGTCCACGAGACGGCCGAGCATCTCCGCGAGCAGACCGGGACGATGGCCTGGATCGGCCTGTTCCGGCCGGCCGAGTCGCAGCTCCTGCCGGTCGCCGAGGACTTCGGGCTCCACCACGTCGCGGTCGAGGACTCGATCGTCGCCCACCAGCGGCCCAAGCTCGAGCGCTACGGCGAGACGTTGTTCGTCGTCCTGCGCGCCGCGACGTACCTCGATGACGTCGAGGAGGTCGAGTTCGGCGAGATCCACGTCTTCCTCGGCAAGAACTTCGTGATCACCGTCCGCCACAGCCGAACGCCCGATCTCGGGGTCGTCCGACACCGCATGGAGGACGACCCGGACCTCCTGGCGCGAGGACCCGAAGCCGTCCTGTACGCAATCCTCGACAGCGTCGTTGACGGCTACGCCCCGGTCGTCGCCGGCCTCCAGAAGGACATCGACGAGATCGAGACCCAGGTCTTTCGTGGCGATCCCAAGGTCTCGCGTCGGATCTACGAGCTGAGCCAGGAGGTCATCGAATTCCAGCGCGCCACGCGGCCGCTCCTCGGGATGCTCGACGGGCTTGCGGCCGGCGCCCTGAAGTACGGCACGGACGAGGAGCTGCAGCGACACCTGCGTGACGTCGCCGACCATGCGACGACGGTCGCGGAGCGTGTCGGCGGCTTCCGCCAGATGCTGACCGACATCATGTCCGTCAACAACACGCTCGTGACGCAGGCCCAGAACGAGGAGGTCAAGCGCCTGACCGAGGCGAGCTACGACCAGAACGAGGAGATCAAGCGGATCTCGGCCTGGGCCGCGATCCTCTTCGCGCCGACGCTCATCGGCACCGTCTACGGGATGAACTTCGAAGCGATTCCTGAGCTGCACTGGGCGCTCGGGTACCCGTTCGCCCTCGGGCTGATGATCCTCGTGAGCTTCACGCTGTGGCTGATCTTCCGGAAGCGCGGCTGGCTCTGAGCGCGGCCGCCTAGATCCAGTCGATCCGCCGCAGGAACCACGCGGCGCCGACGGCGAGGATGATCGTTGCCGCCGTGACCAGCCAGAAGCCGGCGGCCTCGCCCCCGGCGAAGGCGGCGCCCGCCTCGCTCATCCCGAAGATCCCGGCAACCGCGCCGACACCGGCCACGACCACGGTGACCCCGGTCAGGCGCTTCATGATCGCGGACAGGTTGTTGTTGACCGTGGACAGGTAGACCTCGAGCGTCGAGGCGACGAGCTCGCGGTGATTGTCGAGTTCGTCGGTCAGCCGGATCACGTGGTCGTAGACGTCCCGGAAGTAGATGATCTCCTCGGGGTCGACGAACGGCTGCTCGCGATTCGTCAGCTGGTTCAGGATCTCGCGGACGGGCGCGACCGCGCGCCTGACCGCGTGCAGGTCCTGCTTGAGCGCGAAGAGCCGCGCCAGCACCGCGCGGTTGGCGCCGTCCACGACCTCGTCCTGGAGCTTGTCGACCGCGTCGCCGACACGATCGGTGAACGGGAAGTAGCCATCGACCACCGCATCGCAGAGGGCCCACAGGATGTGGTCCGGGCCGTGCTTGAGGACGCTCTCGAGGCCGCCCCGCAAGTGGCTGATGTCGCGCGGCTCCCAATCCTCGTCGTGCACGCTGAGCAGGAAGTCCGGGCCGAGGACGAGGTCGAGCTCGCTTGCGACGACACGATTCGTGTACTCGAGGCTGAAGAGGACGATGTGGATCCGGTCCTCGGTCGTCTCGATCTTCGAGCGCTGGTTGCCCTCGATGATGTCCTCGACGATCAGCGGATGGAGGCCGAGGAGCTTCGCAACCTCTGCGACCTGGGCCGGCGACGGATCGGTGAGATCGACCCAGACCGCCGTGTCGTCTCGAGGCCCGCCGAGCGCGGCGAGAGCCTTCCCGCCCGCGAGGTCGAAGACCTTGCCGTCCGCCCAGACCGCGACGCGGATCGTGCCCTCGCGGCCGTCGAGCGGGTGCGGCGCGGCCATCTCGGCGGTCGGGGCGCCGTAGGCCGGCATCGCAGGGCGTTCGGTTCGGCGCTGGGCGGGGACCGTGAGCTCGGCGTGCTCGGCGTGGGCCTCGTGGTGCCCGGGGAGCGGCGTCCGCCGGCGGCCGGACGGGCCGTCAGAGGGCGACCGCGGTGCCTGTCTGCTCATCCGCCTCGAGGATACGCGCCCGGCGCATGCTCAGCGCCGGGACCGCGGCCACCGCGGTCACTCCGGCAGCGACGATGAAGATGCCGACCATGATCCGCGACGCCTCGCCGGCCGCCCAGGTCTCGAGCGCCTCGATAACGAGCCCGTCGCGCAGCGGCCGGTTGCGGAGCGCCTCGGGGATGAAGGCCTTGTACGAGTCCGGCGTGGCGTAGACGGCCGCGGTGAGGCGATCGATCGTCGTCGAGCCGTAGGCGGTCAGGATCGCGAGGCCGACGGCCATCCCGATCATCCGCGCGACCGTGACGGTGGCGGAGGCCACGCCGAACGCCGACCGTCCGACGGCTTCGACCGCCGCGGTCGAGCGGGGCGTGACGGTCAGGCCGAAGCCGAGCCCGAAGACCGCAGCCCACCCGGCGGCCGAACCGACGGCCGTCTGTGGCGTCCAGATGGACATCGCCGCGAGGGCTCCGGCGCTTGCTGCGATCCCGGTCAATGTGGTGATCCGCAGGCCGGCGCGCCGGAGGACGAAGCCCGAAACAAGGGCACCAGCGGCAGTGGCGCCGGCGAGGGCGCCGAGGACGAGCCGCTGGTCGTCCGGCCCGCCGTAGAGGACGCGGTCGACGAACACGGCGCCGCCGATGATCGCGGTCGCGAAGCCGTAGCCGGTCAGGAGCGACACGAGCGCCGCCGACGCGAACGCCGGGATCCGGAACAGGCGGAGGTCAAGGAACGGATCCTCGCCCCTCAGCGACCACCAGCCGGCGACGATGGTGGCCACGACCGCGGTCGCGAGGAGCGGCCCAGTCTGCGGTCCGGCCGTGTCATCGCCCAGAAGTGTCAGCCCGAGCAGGAGGAGTGCGATCGCGATCGAGAACGCGACTGCGCCGACGAGGTCGGGTCGGCCTGGTTTTCGAACGCTGTCGAAGCCGGCCGACGCGGCCCAGGCAAGGGTGAGGGCGACGAGGCCGATCGGGACGTTGACGTAGAAGACGAACCGCCACGCAGCGTCGAAGGCGTCTCGGAGCGGACCTTCACGGAGTTGCAGGCTGTCGAGCCCGTCCGCAGGGTGGATGCCGCTGATCACCGCCGCGCCGACGAACGGGCCCGCGGCCATGCCGAGGAACGTCAGCGCGCCGATGACGCCGAGGGCCCGGGGCCGCAGCCGGGCGTCGAAGAGGTGCGAGGCGGCGGCCGTACCGACGGGAACGAGGATCCCGCCGCCGATCGCCTGGACGAGGCGTGCCGCGATCAGCTCGTCGAGCGACTGGGCTCGGCCGGCCAGCGCTGAACCGAGCGTGAACGCGACCAGGCCCGCGTAGAACAGCCGGCGCACGCCCCACAGGTCCGCGAGGCGGCCCGCGAGCGGCATCGTGACGACGTAGACGAGCAGGTAGCCGTTGATGATCCAGGACGCCCGCCGAAGCTCGGTCCAATCGGCGAGGTCGGTCACGATCGACGGCAGGGCGACGGCCGTGATCATCAGCTCGAGCCCGGCGAGGAAGACGCCCGCCCCGAGGACGGCCAGCAGGACAAGCCGCGCGGTTCGCGTCATCGCCGCCGAGTGTAGGCGCCGCCCTTCGCCCTGCCGGCGACCCGCCGCAGACCTCGTGGATGCGTGCTAGAACTCGCCGAGCTGATGCCGCGCACTTCGACGGCCCGTCCGATCCCTGCCGCGTTCCTGGCGCCGGCCACGGTCCAGGCCCGGCGGCGCGCGGGTCGAGGTTTGCTCGCCTTCGGTGTCGCCGGGCTGGTGCTGCTCGTGCTCGCCGGCTGGCTGGTCCTCGGGACACTCGGCGCCCTGGGCTCCGCGGCCGCCGAGCTGGACACACAGCGGGCCCGGCTCATCGAGATGTTGCCGCCGACCGAACGCGCGCTTGACCAGGCAGCCGACGCCGCCTCGAACGCCGGTACGAGCCTGGAGGCCAGCGCGCGAGCGACTCGCAATGGGGCCAATCTCGTGGGCCAGCTCGCGCAGGCGATGGACGCGATGAGCGCAGCGGCCGAGCTCGAGGTCCTGGGCGTTCGGCCCTTTGGCGGCCTTGCAGATGAGCTCGCCAACGTCGCCACTCGATCTCGATCGCTCGCGGCCGATCTTGACTCGACGGCCGCCGCGCTCGATACGAACGTCACCGACAGTCGCGCCGCCGCGGACGACATTCGAGCCCTCGCGGATGAGCTCGCCACCCTCCGGACCCGGCTCGCATCGGACGCCGCACACGCTGGACGTGCGAGCGCATCGGAACGCGCGGCGTCGACCGAGGCCGCGATCAACCTGGCGGGCCTCGTCCTGCTCGGCCTGCTCGCATGGCTGGCCGTGCCTCCATCCATCGCCACGTGGCTCGGCTGGCGCTGGTGGCGCAGCTGACGCCGGTTCCCCGGTCATCTACCAGTCGGGGCGGTGGTAGGCGAAGTTCAAGCACCCGCAACGCATCGCGTGCTCTCCCGGCCGCTGGCCCCTCGCACGCGTGACCACGTCTTGGCGTTCCACCGACGCGTCTTCGGGCTCGAATCCCGCCTAACACCACCACCGGCGGTCAGTGACTGCATTCAATGCCGAATGGCCCTTTAGCACCGCCCGGGCTGGTATTTGACCAAGATTGGATGTGACCGAGCTGTGGACCATTGACACGCGGCGTCATATCAATCTAGATTGATGCATCAAGTCGCGTTGATGCGACCGCGGCGCGGAATCCACGCGCCGGCCCCGATGCGGAGCCCTGATTGAGCCCCTCCCCGGCGCGGATCCGCGCCACGATCCATTCGGTCGTTGACCAGCCCGAGGACCTTCGCGCCGTGCGCCTTGTCCACAAGGCGCTCGCGGACGTGAACCGTCTTCGAATCGTCCGGCGACTCGCGAGTGGTGAAGCCAGCGTCAGCGAGCTCATCGAACACGTCGGACTGAGCCAGCCCCTCGTTTCGTGGCATCTCGGGCGGCTGCGCCTGGCCGGCCTCGTCGAGACTCGCCGCAACGGCCGCGAGACCGTGATCCGCCTCCTGCCCGAGGCCTTCCACCGCTTCGCCACGTACGAGCGCCGTGTCCTCGGCCTGACCAAGTCGAACACCGAGGCGGCCTCGTGACGTCCAGCGGTGCAACGACCTTCCGAACACGCGTCCGCGGCCTCGCCGAGCCGATCGCTCGCGGCTTCGGCCGGCTCGGGCTCACGCCCAACCACCTGACGCTGATCGGGTTCGGCATCGCCATCCTGGCGGCCGCCGCAGCGGTCGGTCAGGAATGGCTGCTCGCTGGCCTGCTCGTCCTGTTCGGGGGGGCCTTTGACCTCCTGGACGGCGCGCTCGCCCGGGCCACCGGTCGGGTCAGCCGGTTCGGCGCGTTCATGGACTCCGTCTTCGACCGCTGGGGCGAGGGCGTGATCTACGTCGGCATCGCCTACGGCTGCGTCCTGGCCGGGTTCGGGTTAGGCGCAGTCCTCGCCGCCGCCGCTCTGGCTTCGGCCGTCATGGTCAGCTATACCCGTGCCAAGTCCGAGGGCCTCGGGTTTACGTCGGGGACCGGCATGGCCAGCGTGGGCCTGGCGCCACGAGAAGTCCGGATCGTCCTGCTAGCGCTGGGCCTCGTTGGGACGAGCGCGCTGGGCGGCCTGAACGTGATCTACGACACGGGATTCGGTGGCTACGCCTGGTTCGGCGTGCACGACGGTTCGCGGGTCATTGCGCTTGCCCTCGGCCTCATCGCCATCCTCGCCACCATCACCACGCTTCAACGCATCGTCCACGTCGTGAACCAGTCGAGAGGAGATTCGAACTCGTGAGCACCAACGGCAAGAACGGCGCGACGCCGACCAACACTTGGGCTGGTTCCGGCCGCCGCAAGGACGGCAAGATCCGCGTCGCGATCGTCGGCGTCGGCAACTGCGCGAGCAGCCTCGTGCAGGGCCGCTACTACTACGAGAACGCCAAGGTCGACGACTTCGTGCCCGGCCTCATGCACGTCAACCTCGGCGGCTACCACGTCCGCGACATCGAGTTCGTGGCCGCGTTCGACGTCGACAAGAACAAGGTCGGCAAGGACCTGTCCGAAGCGATCTACACGAAGCCGAACAACACGTACGTGTTCCAGCAGGTCCCGCACACCGGCGTCACCGTCGAGCGCGGCATGACCCACGACGGGCTCGGCAAGTACCTCAGCCAGATCATCGAGAAGGCGCCCGGCCCGACGGCCGACATCGTCGGCATCCTCAAGGAGCGCGAGGTCGACGTCATGGTCTCGTACCTGCCCGTCGGCTCCGAGGAGGCGACGAAGTGGTACGTCGAGCAGGCGCTCCGCGCGGGCGTCGGCTTCGTCAACGCGATCCCGGTCTTCATCGGCCGTGAGTCGTACTGGCAGCGGCGCTTCGCGGAAGAGGGCCTCCCGGTCATCGGCGATGACATCAAGAGCCAGGTCGGTGCGACGATCAGCCACCGCGTGCTCACCCGCCTGTTCATGGACCGCGGCGTCCGCCTCGATCGGACGTACCAGCTGAACTTCGGCGGCAACACCGACTTCCTGAACATGCTCGAGCGCGAGCGCCTGGAGTCGAAGAAGATCTCGAAGACGAACGCCGTCACCTCGATGCTCGACTACGAGCTCGACCCGGACGACGTCCACGTCGGCCCGAGCGACCACGTGCCGTGGCTCCTCGACCGGAAGTGGTGCTACATCCGGATGGAGGGCACGACGTTCGGCGACGTGCCGCTGAACGCAGAGCTCAAGCTCGAGGTCTGGGACAGCCCGAACAGCGCCGGCGTCATCACCGATGCGATCCGCTGCCTGAAGCTCGGCCTTGACCGCGGCCTCAAGGGCACGCTCGTTGCACCGTCGGCGTACTTCATGAAGAGCCCGCCGCACCAGATCCACGACGACATCGCGTTCAACCGCGTCGAGGCGTTCATCCGCGGCGAGGACAACGAGACCCTCGTCGGCACCGAGGCGCCGGCGGCACGCAAGCTGCGGAAGATGGCCGGTTCGAAGGCGAAGGTGGCGTCGGGCGCCCGGTGAGCGACGCCCGTCACGAGCTCGTCGCGCCGCATCGGCGGCGCGAGTCGGATCGGCGCGGCGTCGGGCGGGTCCTGACCCGCGTCGTCGAGCGGCTCGCGGTCTACGTCTTCCGTGGCGGCGCGTGGCTCATCGGCCACCTGCCCGTGTCGATGGCGCGCGGCCTCGTCCGCGTGCCCCTCGTCGCCTCGTATGTCCTCTGGCCGGCGAAGCGGGCGACGGTCAACGCGAACTTCGCGCACGTGCTGGGGCTGCCGGCTGGCCATCCGGAGGTCCGCCGCCAGGCGCTCGCCGCGTATGGCACGTATGCCCGCTATGTCGTGGAGCTCATGCGCCTGCCGCGGCTCACGAACGACGAGGCGGCCGCACTCGTCGATACCTCGAACCTGTTGCCGCTCGAGACGTGGTGGCGCGAGAACCAGCGCGGGATCATCCTCACCACGGCGCACATCGGCAACCTCGAGGGCGTCGCACGGGGCATTGCCCGCCACGGCTGGCCGATCGCGGCGCTCGCCGACGACACGAGCTTCCCCGAGCTCTTCGCGCACCTCATGCAACAGCGCCAGGAGTGGGGCGTGAAGCTCATCCCGTGGCGGAACCTGCGCGACATGTACGGGGTCCTGCGGCGGAACGAGGTGCTGACGCTCCTCGTCGACTGGGGCTACCGGTCCGACGGCATCCCGGTGCGCCTGTTCGGCTCATGGACGACGCTCCCGGCCGGCCCGGCGGCGCTTGCCGCGAAGACCGGCGCCGTCATCGTCCATATCGCGATCCGCCGGGCACCGGATGGCAAGCGCTTCATCGTGAACTACTCGGACCGGATCGAAGTGACGTCATCGGCGCCGGCCGATCTCGCCCGGGCCTCCCAGCGGATCGCCGACGAGCTCGAGCGCACGATCGGCGACGCACCCGAGCAGTGGTACAGCTTCAAGCCCTTGTGGCCCGCGAGCGACGCCGAGCAGGCCGAGCTGGAAGCCCGCGCGGCGACGATGCTCGCGCCGGCCGCCGGATAGCACGCCTGTGAGCCGGATGAAAAGCCAGCTGCGCTACCGCCTCCTGATCACTGGGGCGTGGCTCCTCTGCAGGATCCCTGAGCGTCCGCTGATGGCCGTGGCGGACCTCTTCGGCGGCGTCTGGTACCGACTGGCGCGAGGCCGCCGCCGGACCGCCCGCGACAACCTGGCGCACGTCACGCGATGGATGGCCGAGCACGAGGTCGGGTCCGAACGCGGCCGCGCCGCCGGCCGTGACCGGCGCGCCCTCGAGGCGCTCGTGAAGGCCGCATTCAGGCACTCGGTCCGCTACAACCTCATCCTCGCCCGCGGCCCGATCATGGACGCGAAGTACGTCGCGCGCTGGCTCGTCGTCGAGACCCCGGAGGTCATGGATGCGGCCTTGGCCGAACCGAACGGCGCGCTGTTCGTCGGGCTGCACATGGGTTCGAACGAGCTGCCCGCGCTGTACCTCGCACAGAAGACGGGACGGCCGGCCTGGGCGCCGACGCAGACGCTCGACGATCCCCTCCTACAGGCCTACATGGTCCGCAGCCGGGCAACGCTCGGGCTCCGTCTCGTCGAGCTCCAGTCGGCGCGGCGCGAGCTCGCCGAGGCGCTGCGCCGCGGCGACCCGGTCGGGATCCTCGCGGACCGCGACTTCACGGGCGGTGGGATCGAGGTCCCGCTGTTCGGGGCGAACGCTTCGCTGCCGATCGGCGGCGCCTTGCTTGCGCTCGAAACGGGAGCCGTGCCGCACGTCTACGGGGTCCGGCGCGACGACACCGGCGTCTATCGACTGCGCATGGAGCGGGTGCCGCTGCCGGCCGAGGGCAGTCGCCGCGAACGGGTGACGGGCTACCTGGCGGCCGAGGCGCACGCCTTCGAGCACTTCATCGCAGACGCACCTGAGCAGTGGTTCGCGATCTTCTTCCCGATCTGGAGCACCGAGAAGGCGCCAAGGCCCGCGGCAGCCCCGGCGGAGGCGTCGACGTGACCGACCGCGAGTGGTCGGTATGACCGACCGACTGGGCCGCGCCGACCTCCACATCCACACGCTCGCCTCGGACGGGACGGCCGGCGCGGTCGAAATCCTCGACCACGTCTCGAGGGTCGGCGAGCTGGACGTCATCGCGATCACCGACCACGAGCGGATCGATGCCGCGCTCGCGGCCCGTACGCTGGCACGCGACCGCGGGCTGCCGTTCGAGGTCGTCGTCGGCGAGGAGGTGACGACGCTTGGCGGGCACCTCCTCGGGCTCTGGCTGGAGAAGCCGGTGAAGCCGTTCCGGAGCCTCCGCAGCACGATCGCCGCGATCCACGACCAGGGCGGCGTCGCAATCCCTGCCCACCCGCTCGTGCCCTATCCGCTGTGTGCCCAGGGCTTTGCGATCCGCCGCCTCCTCGCCGATGCGCCGGACTACCGCCCCGACGCGATCGAGGCCTTCAACCCGACGACGCTGGGCCGGCCGTGGCATGCCCGCGTCGTCCGGTTCGCCGACGAGACCGGCCTGCCGAAGGTCGGCAGCTCGGATGCCCATTCGCTCGACGCGATCGGCGTCGGCTGGACGACGTTTCCGGGCCGGACCGCAGAGGACCTCCGGGCGGCGATCGCCGCCGGGACGACGCACCACCACGGCTCGTTCCACGGCCCCAGCCACCAGCTCGCGACGTTCGGCGCGCAGCTCCGCAAGTACGGCCGCGATGCCCGTGCCGGGTTCAACGGCCGCGTCCTGCGGAACGGTGGCGGCCGCGACCTCGGCTACCCGCGCGAGGTTCTCGTGCAGGCCGCCGCGGAGCTCGAGGCGGCGGCGGAGCTCGAGGCGAAGCGATGAAGATCGGCCTCGTCACGCCGTACGTCTATCCGCAGCCCGGCGGCGTCAACCAGCACGTCCGCTACCTGTACCAGAACCTCCGGCTGCGCGGCCACGATGTCCGGATCCTCACGACCTCGCACGGCCTCCAGCGCGCCTCCGAGGGCGACGTCATCCGGATCGGCAAGGGCTTCTCGATGCCCGCGAACGGGTCGGTCGGGACGATCACGCTCTCGCCGCGGTTCCTGTCCCAGGTCGGCGACGTCCTCGAAGAGGAGGCGTTCGACCTCCTCCACTTCCACGAGCCGTTCGTGCCCTTCCTCTCGCCAATCCTGCTGCGAATGTCGAAGAGCGTGAATGTCGCGACGTTCCACGCCTACAGCGGCTGGTCGTTCTCCTATGAGCTGGGCGCCCGGCTGATGGGCACGTATGCCCGCCGCCTCCACGGCCGGATCGCCGTCTCGGCGGCGGCGCGACACTTCATCGACCGCTACTTCCCTGGCGACTACAAGGTCATCCCGAACGGCGTCGACCTCGAGCGCTTCCGGCGCGCCGTCCCGATCTCGCGCTGGCAGGACGGCACGCGGAACCTCCTGTTCGTCGGACGGTTCGAGTCGCGCAAGGGCCTGCTCGAGCTGCTCAAGGCCTACCGGCTCCTGCGCCGCGCCGGTTGCCAGTGCCGGCTCCTCGTCGTCGGCAGCGGTCCCCAGGAGCGCGAGGCGCGACGCTACCTCATGACCCGGAAGATGGGCGGCGTGGAGTTCCTCGGGAAGGTCTCGGACGAGGTCCGCGACGCGCTCTTCAAGACCGCAGACGTCTACATCTCGCCGGCGACCGGGCGCGAGTCGTTCGGGATCGTCCTCCTCGAGGCGATGGCCGCCGGCACACCGATCGTCTGCAGCGACATCCACGGCTACAAGGGCGTCGTCCGTCGCGGCCGGGAAGGCCTGCTCGTCCCGCCGAAGAAGCCGAAGGCGATCGCCGCCGCGATTGCCCGCCTCCTCTCGGACGACGAGCTGCGGGCGCGAATGGGCGCATCCGGAATCGCCCGCGCCGAGGAGTTCAGCTGGGAGCGCGTGACCGCGAAGGTCGACGACTACTACGGCTTCGTGATCCGCCGCCTCGCGGCGCAGGGTGCGCTGCCGCCGGGTTACCGGGCCGACATCCCGGCCTCGCCGCGCGTGTCCAGCGGCGTCGCGTAGCGCTCCTCCGCCGCGCGCTCGGCGAGCGCGATCCGCCAGACCCACGCGCTGTACGCGAGGATCAGCACGGCCAGCGTCAGGGCGGCAAGGAGCAACAGCGGCCCGAGCGCGAACAGCTGCGGACCCGGACCGCTTCGATTGAGCGTGCTCACCGGGAACTGGAATGGATAGACGTAGGTCGGCAGCACGCCCTGGTAGGTGTTCGACATCGCGATGGGCAGCGGCAGGGCCGAAAGGTTCGGGTACCAGAGCACGAACCAGGCACCGATGACGAAGACGGCGCCGATCACGAACCGCCGGGCGTCGCGGGCGGTGGCGACATAGGCCGCGATCGGGAGAATGGCGATGAGCGCCACCCCGGCGATCGGCTCGACGGGGACGTTCGTCATCGTCAGGATCGGCGACTCCGGGAAGAACGCCCGGGCGACGACGAACGCCATCGCCACGCCCGCGGCGGCAACCCCGATCGGCAGCAGCCGCCGCAGACCCGCGAGAACGCCGCCCCCGTCGTCGCGCTCGAAGTCATCCTCGGATCGCCGTCCGAGCCCGGTCAGCAGCCCCAGAAGGATGAGCACGCCCACACCGACGACCGCGGCGATCGCTGCGGTCCGAGCCGTCAGCAGGAGATCCGGGATGAGGGTCGGACAGGCGCGCGACCCCGGGTTGACGCTCGTGACCCCGACGAGGCCGCAGAGCGGTCGGTGGAGGAGCCACAGCGCCGTCGGCGCAAGGACCGCCGCCCCGGCGGCCAGGCGGGCCACGAGCCACGTCCGCTGGGAGGCGCCGTTCCAGAGCTCGGCGATGAAGTAGGCGAGCGCGAGGATCACGAACGGCAGGCTCGTGTAGTAGTGGTACTGGAACGCGGCGCGATCGATCCGGGCCCAGGCCAGCCATTGGCAGGCGAAGCCGATGACGATGAGGGCGAGAGCCGGGCTGCGGCGGCTGAACGCCCACCACGCGGCGAACGCCAGCGCTGGGATGGCGAGCCACCAGGCGATGAGGTTGCCGGCGTCGTAGATCGCCGCCGCGGTGCCGCCGGCGAACGACTCCTGGTAGAACCAGACGGGCTTGAAGTCGAACGGCCAGGCCCACCACGGCGATGACGCCGCATGCGGCGCTGACAGCTGGTTGTGGTAGTCGTACATCGCCTTCGTCAGCTGGGCGAGCGTCTGGCCCTTGTGGCCTGGCGGCCAGGTGTCCGTGATGCGGTGGTCCTCGACGAAGGCCCACGGCAGGTACGACGCGATATAGACCGCGATCGGGATCGCGACCAGGCTGACGAGCGCCCACACCCCTGAGAGGCCGAAGCCGCTGCCGAGGTTCAGCCAGCCGCGCGGCGGATCGGCGGCAGGCTCGAGCAGGCTCGCCGGGTCGTCGGGCAGCGGTGGCGCGGCGAGTGGGCCGAAGCCCCAACGGCCCGCGACGACGAAGAGCGCATGGACGACGAAGGCGAGGATGAGCAGGGCGAAGCCGGCCTCGAGCGGCGTCACGGCGACGCTGCCGAGGACAAGGCGCGTCTCGGGGTTGATGACGCTGCGCGCGTCGGCGCCGCCGAGGGCAACCGCGGCGAGGGCTGTCAGCGCGCCCAGTGCAGCGGGTCCGTAGACCGCGACCCGGTATTCGGCCCGGGTCCAGGCGATCGGGTGGATGACGATCAAGGCGACCGCGGCGAGGGTCAGCGAGATCATGATCATCGCGAACAGGAGGTTGCCGCCGCTCTGGCCTTCCGGCACCGAGACGGCGAGGTAGCCGAGGACCGTCGTCGCGAGGATCAGGCCGCCGACGAGCAGGACTCGGCCGAGCGCGCTTCGGGTGAGGACGAGGATCCCGAGCGCCCCGATCGCGTACGCGGCCACCCACTTTGAGGCGAGCGCGAGCCCGAGGCTGACGCCGATCAGCGGCATGACGATCGCGAAGGCGAGCCAGCCCCGCCAGTCCCAGCGATCGCGCGTCCAGATCGCGGCGAAGAGCGTGTAGGCGAGGACGAGGAAGACGCCGACGTAGGGATCGTTCATGCCGATCCGGCTCGTGACGAAGAGCATCCCATCGACCGAGACGAGGAACGCCACGAGCAGCGCAACGAGCCGCCGTCGGAACAGGATGCGGGCGAGGATGTAGAGCAGGGCGCCCATGAGGACGCCGGCAAGCACGCCGGGCAGCCGCCACGCGAAGGCATGCCGGCCGGTCTCGATCGTCGCGACGTGCCCGCTCGCGTCGAGCCCGAGGAACTGCTGGCGATCGGTCGCCGGGTAGCGCTGGTTGTCGTCGAGGACAAGCGCGACCGGTGTCCCGATGTCGACGTGCGCGTCGGCGTAGACGGCATTGGCATGGGGTTCGATCACATAGATCGTGTAGGTGTTCGTTGGCGCCGGCGGGTCCGGGTGATCGATCGGAGGGCCGACGACGACGTCTGGCCGCTCCGCAAGGACGTGGACCATCTGCGTCGCCTGGTCGTAGTAGACCCACGACCCCCGGCTCGGGAGCTTGAACTGACCCTCATAGAGCGGGCCGTTCGCGGCGCTGGTGCCGCTGATCGCGATCTTCGCGACACGCGGGCCGTCCGTCGCGTCGTAGGACACGTAAAGCCGGTCGTGGTCCAGCCCGATGGCTCCAGCGACGCCGTTCGCGGGTCCGCCGACCGATACGGTCGTGATCCGGTCGCCGTAGGTCGGCGAGATGAACGTGACGCCATCGTCGCCAGCGATGGCGAGGCGGGTCAGGTTCGTGATCTCGATGCCCGGCAGCTCTCCGTCGGCGATCGACTGTTCCATGTTCGTCCTGGTCTCGCCGGCCGGAACCGAGCCCACGACGACGTCCAGCCGCTCGCGCTCGAGGAGCGCCTGGATCTCACCCGTCGGCCGGGCCAGGAAGATGGCCAGCCGCCGGGCGGTCTGCTCCCGATCGGTGAGCTCATGGGTGTGCGCGATCACGACCGGGCCGCTGCCGCCGTCGGCGAGCTGCTTCGGGCCCTTGACCGTGGTTCGCCCGAGCTCCGTGCCGCCGGCGTCGAGCGAGATGACTGTCCCGTCGTCGAGCGCGGCCACGAAGCCGAGGCCGTCGCTCGTCGCGGCCAGCAGATGGACCGGCCCGCCGAGCGGTTGTCCGATCGGCCGGAAGAGTGGTGGCACGCCCGGCGTCGGTGTCTCGATGAGCTGCGTCGCCAGGACCGTCAGTCGGCCGTCCCCGTCGCCGGCGATCACGCGGTGCCCAACCTTGTCCACGGCGATCGCGCGCGCGCCGGGAACCGCAAGGCGGATGACCTCGGCTCGCGTGGCGAGGTCGTAGCCGATGACCTCGCTGCCTGTCGCGACCCACAGCCGATCGCCCGTGCGCTGCTTGCCGACGTTCTCGTCCCAGCGCGGCTCGATCGCCGCCGCCGTCACCGGAACTCCGAGATCGCTGGTGGCGCTCGTCTCGTCCTCGCCCCACAGGACGATCCCTTCGGCCATCGCGTACTTCGCGAGATGGGGGTGCGTGTACTCGTAGATGTACTGCGAGATCCCGTAGCGCCAGTCCTGCAGGAACTCCATGCCGGTTCGGGCGTGATAGACCTCGTCGAAGTGCATCTGGGCCGGCTCGGCGAGCCGCCAGACACGCGTCGTCAGCAGGACGATGACGAAGACCGCGAGGACCCAGACGTCGAGGCGATCGAGCCGTCCACCGCGTTCACCGGCGACCGCCGCGCTGCGATCGGGGCGGTACGGGCGCTCGCGGAGGCGGCCGACGAACCACTGCCAGTAACCGGCCCGGGTCGCCTCGAGCCGCGGCCGCCAGGCCGGCCACAATTCCACCGGGGCGACGGCCGGAGCGGCAGACGCGGACGCCAGCGCGAGCGCCGGGCGAGGCGCGAGCGGGGCGGGCCGCAGGCCGGGTGACTGAAGGGCGGGCCCCCCGTCGAGGACCGGCGCGCCGGGCGCCAACCCTCGTTCGGGCGGCTCGTCAATCGGTTCTTCGTCTTCCTCCTCGCCATCCCAGGTCGCCTCGTCGGCGGTCGCGACGACCTCATCGGCAACGCGGCGCGTCGCGGACCGTCGTAGCTCTGTGAAGGCGAACCCAAGCGTGACGGCCTGGATACCGGCGCCGATCGCGACGCCCCACCACGACGTGACTTCGTCGCCGATGCCGAACCAGTCGCGGATGCTCGGGTTGTTCTGATACAGCGTCGTCAGCACGGCATAGAGGTTCGCGAGCAGCGCCGCGCTCGATAGGACGTAGACCGGTCGCCAGCGCCACGAGACCGCCGCCAGCGGCGCCGCGATCGCGATGAACGGGTAGAGGTAGCGCTCGTGGACCCGCGTCGGCAGGACGAAGAATGCGATCGCAAGGATCGCCAGGCCGACGAGGATCGTGCGCCGATCCGGCCGCCGTGCGACCACGATCGAGACCGCGACCAGGGCCGCGATGAGGAGCGCCGCACCAACCGCAACTGCCGGGATCGCCCCGAAGCTCAGGCTGTTCGCATAGCAGCCGCCGTAGTCGAATTGGAACGGTCCGAGATTGAAATGCCCTGCGGCCGCGATCTGGACGTCACAGAGCCACTGGCGGTTCGCCGCGACGCCGTCGCCGCGCACCGTAAACAGGGCCCACGGGTTGTAGGCGTTGACTGAGACGTACGGGTAGCCGCCAGCGGTCTTGAAGATCTGGCCAACGAGACCCGGCAGCGAGAGACCAAACGGCAACGACAGGAGCACGGCGGTGATCAGGCCCGCCGCGCCGGTCGTCACGATCCGGATCCAGCCGCGGGCCTCGCGCTCCCAGCGCGTGGTCGTCCAGCGCGGCTCGGGCGGCGGGTCGTCGCCGTAGGCGCCCTCGGGTCGAAGCGCCCGCCGGATCGTCACCGCGGCGACGATCGGAGCGAGGATCGCGAGCTGCGGCTTGATGAGCAGGGCGAGGACGGTCAGGACCGCGGATCGTTCGGGTCGGTCGTGCCAGAGCTCGCGCATCGCGAACAGCAGGACGACGACACCGACCGAATCGACCTGCCCGAAGAGGACGCTGTCGAACCACGAGACCGGGTTGAACAGCACGACCGCGGCACCGATCCGGGCCGCGCGGCGTCCCGCCCCCAGGTCCTGGAGCAGCAGCCAGACGATCCATGCGAGGCCGACGTCGGCGACGATCGCCGGGATCTTGATCAGGTCGCCTGGACCGTGGCCGGGATTGAGGAGGTTGCCGAGGCCGCCGATCAGCCAGAGGACATACAGGTAGCCCGGCGTGTAGTCGTGGAAGAACGGCCGATCGTAGAAGCCGTAGAGGCCGTTGTCGGCGAGGTTGTCCGCCCAGTACCGGAACGCGCCGAGATCGACGGAGAACCCGGAACCGGGGAGGAGGTATGCGATGATGACCCGCAGGGCGAGGCCAATCGCGAGGATCCAGAGGATGCCGCTCGCGGTGTCCCGACCTGCGGTCGTCCGCTGCGGCTCGCCCTTGCCCCGGTCGGGCTCACCCGCGGCGGGGCCTGTCAACCGGATCGGCCTCCTGCACGAGCGATGAGGGTGGACCGCAGACTAGCACAGGGTGCTTTGCGCACCCCCGACCGGCTGACGGCGTCGTGGCTCGACTGGTTCCCTGGCCCCCTCGTGGGTCTCGGGCTTGTGCTCCTGGCTGGGCTCGTCTACTGGTCGAGCTCCCCGGACCGCTACTACAACCACTTCGTGTGGCAGGCGCTCGCGTTCCTCGACGGGCGGGCCCAGATCGAGTACCCCGTCGGGCCGATCGGCGGCACGCCTGGCAACGACTTCTTCCAGGACGTGCTCCGGGTCAAGGGCCCGCATGGCGAAGCGACGGGCTACGGGCTGCTGCCGTTCCCGCCGTTGCCCGCGATCGTGCTCATGCCGCTCGTCGCGATCTGGGGCATCGCGACGGATGAGCGAATCCTCTCGGTCGGCCTCGGCGCGATCGACGTCGGGCTCGTGTGGTGGGTCCTCGGCCGGTTGCCGATCTCGCGCACGGTTCGCCTGGCGACCACGGTCTTCTTCGGGTTCGGGACGGTGTTCTGGTACGCCGCGCAGCTCGGGACGACGTGGTTCCTCGCGCACGTCGTCGCGCTGGCGCCGGCCCTGCTCGCGGTTGGGATCGCGCTCGGCGCGGATGGCGAGGCTTCGGACGAGGACCACGAGCCGCCCGAGTCCCCGGTCGACGACGTCCTCGACGCCATCCACGATCGCAGCCCGCTCCTCGACCGTCGCCAGGTTCTCGCCGGGCTCCTCTTCGGCATCGCCTGCACGGCCCGGCTCACGATCGCCTTCGGGGCGCCGTTCTTCCTGTTTGTCGGCGGCGGTGGCTCGTGGCTGAAGCGCGGTGTCTCCGCGGCCGTGGGAATGACGATCCCGATCGGGCTCCTGCTCGCGTTCAACCTGTTCACGACCGGGAGCTTCGTCAATCCGGCGTACGAGTACCTCTACCGGCTCGAGACGTACGGCTGGCCGGGCCTCCACTACAACCCCGAATGGGCGATCGAGGACCCGCGCTATCTGCCGCAGAACGCCGAGATCATGTTCCTGCGCTCGCCGCTCCTCCTGCCCGCCGAAACGCCGAACGCGATCGGCCCGGGCCGGCCGCTCTGTGAGGACACCAGGGTTCGCGGCCTCTTCGACCCGGACTGCCCGCTCGCGCTGCCCTCGGACGTCGGGATGAGCGTCCTCCTGACGAGTCCCGCATACCTGCTGGTCATCCCCGCGCTCCGGGTGATCCGGCGCTCGCGGCTCGTCTTCGGCGCGAGCCTCGCGATCGGCCTGATCAGCCTCGTGAACCTCATGCACTTCAGCCAGGGCTGGGTCCAGTTCGGCTACCGCTTCAGCAACGACACGGTCATGCTCGCGCTGCCGCTCGTCGCGCTCGGGATGACCCGGCGCGGCGGCGTCGGCCTGCTGGGTGCCGGGTTGATCCTTGCCTCGATCGCGGTCAACTTCTGGGGCGTGACCTGGGGCAACCTGCTCGGATGGTGACCGGCCTCAGTGCCCGACTCCAGCCACTGACATCGCTCATCCTGCCGGTCGCAGTCGTGGTCGTCGCGATCGCGATCATCGGGCCGGCGGTGATGCCCGGCCTTGGCTTCTGGGACACCGGCGAGTTCCAGACCGTGCCGCCGATCCTCGGGACGATGCATCCCACGGGCTACCCGACGTACGTCCTTCTCGGGTTCGTCGTGAACCTCCTGCTGACGCCGATCGGTGAGCCGGCCTACCGGATGAACGTGATGTCGCTCCTCTCGGTTGCGGCCGCGGCGGCCCTCGCGGCGAGCACGATCCGCGTTCTCACCGGCCGGGCGGTCGTCGGAGCGGCCGTCGGCATCGGCCTCGCCCTGACGCCGGTCGTGTGGGGCATCGCCACCCGGGCCGACGCCCATGCCCTCCACCTCGCCTTCGTCGCGCTGCTGATCGCGTTGCTCGTGCGCTGGGAGCGGGCCCCGCGGGACGAAGGCCGGGCCATCACCACCGGCGCAGACCGCTGGCTCATCGGCGCGGCGGTCGTCTTCGGACTCGCCGCGGGGAACCACTCGCTCACGCTGCTCCTCGCCCTCCCGATCGCGCTCTTCGTCCTCGCGGTCGAACCCGAGATCGTCCGCCGGCCGCGGCTCATCGCCGGCTGCCTCGTGGCCGCGTTCGGCAGCCTCGCGCTCGTCTACCTCGAGCTGCCGCTGCGCGCCGGTCCGTTCCGGGCGTCGCTCGTCTACGCCGACCCGGACACGTGGGACGGCTTCTGGTACATCGCCCTCGCCGAACAGTTCCGGGGCGTGCTCGGCAACCCGTTCGCGGACCTGGCCCCGAAGCTCGGCGGGCTCGCCGAGCTCGGGCTGCGCCAGCTCGGCAGCCTCGCGTACGCGGTGCCGATCGCGTTCGTTGTGACGGCCGCCCGGCTGCCACGATTCGCGCTCCTGACCGGCTCGGCGTTCTTGATCACGGTGCTCTTCAACGCGGCCTACTCGAACGCGGACCTCGGCCGCTACTACCTCGGCCCGGTGCTCCTGACGTGGCTCTGGATCGGCGTCCTGGCGGCGACGGTCGTCGACCGGGCGATGGCCATGGCGGACCGCACAGGCGAGCCGGGCGAGCCTCGCGAACCCAAAGAGCTCGACGGGTACGAACGGGATCTCGGGCGGCGACGCGGTGAGCTCGGCCTGGCGGCGACGATGGCGGTTCTCCTGCTGCTGCCGACCGCGTCCGGGTTCCCGACGCGCGCCGCGCAGCTCGATCGGTCGTCCGACACGTCGGCCGAGCGCTGGCTCGATGCGATGTTCGAGACCTTGCCCGAGGACAGCGTCGTCGTGACGTGGTGGAGCTACTCGACCGCGCTCTGGTACGGCCAGCACGTGGAAGGCCGCCGACCGGACATCATGATCATCGATGACCGCACCCTCCTCGACCTCCACCTCGGCGAGGCCGCCGATGCCGTGGCCACGTTCATGGACCAGCGACCCGTGTACGTGATCCGGGCCAACGGCCACGACCTCGAGCTCGTCCTCGAGCGCTTCGATCTCGAGGCGCTCGCGGACCCGACGCTCTACAACGTCTGGCACGTCACCGGCCGGCGGGCGCCGGCATGACGGCCGCCTCGACCGCCGTATCGACGGCGGCAGCTACCGCCAGGCTGGTGCGACTCTCGTACTTCTTTCCGGCCCACAACGAGGCCGAGAACCTCGAGCCGCTCATCGACGAGGCGCTCCAGGCGCTCCCGGTGCTCGCGGAAACGTTCGAGATCATCGTCGTGGACGACGGTTCGAGGGACGCCACGCCGGAGCTGGCGGACCGCCTGGCCGCCGCGCACCCCGGCGTCGTGCGGGCGGTCCATCACCCAACGAACCTCGGCTACGGCGCGGCGCTGCGGAGCGGCTTCGGGGCCGCCCGCTTCGAGCACATCGCGTTCACCGACGGCGACCGCCAGTTTCGCGTCGCCGATCTCGGCCGTCTGACAGCGCGGATCGCGGCCGCGGACAGCCCCGCGGTCGTTGCCGGCTTCCGGATCCGCCGAGCGGACCCGTTCGTCCGGAGCCTCTACGCGAACCTCTACCGACTCGCGAACCGGATCTTCTTCGGGCTCCGCGTCCGCGACGTCGACTGCGCCTGCAAGCTGTTCCGGCGCGAGGCGCTCGACGGCATCCGGGTCGAGTCCGACGGGGCGTTCTTCTCGGCCGAGCTCCTGATCAAGCTGCGCGAGTCCGGTCGCGCCGTCGCCGAGGTCGGGGTCCCGCACCACCCGCGCACGGCCGGGCGGCCAACGGGCGCGAAGCCGTCGGTCGTCTTCCGCGCGATGCGCGACTTCTGGAGCCTGCGCCTGCGACTCTGGGTGTCACCCCGCAGCGCGCTTGGCCGCGGCCGCGCCATCCTCGACGGCCCGTCCGGCGGCAAGTCCGGCGGCCAGACCGACGGCCCGTCCGGCGGCGCCGGCGGCTAGTCCGGCTTCTTTCGGCCGCCCCGGCCCCGGCCGCCGCCGCCGGCATCGGGGTCGAGCGAGTTCACGAAGTCGCGGAAGACGTCCAGCCGCGGATCGACGACCGCGTCCCCGAACGACTCGAGTGCCGGCCGGCCGCGGCGCCGGCTGCCGCCCGCGTCGGCGGTCTCGTCGTCGGTGTCGTCCGCGTCGTCACCGAGCACCGAGTCGGCCCCGAGCGCCGCCTGCTCGAGAACGCCCTCTGCGGCGTAGATCCGGGCGTTCGTCCGGACGGCCAGGGCGAGCGCATCCGACGGCCGGGCGTCGATCTCGACCTCGCCCTCGGGCCGCGAGAGGACGAGGCGCGCGTGGAACGTCTCCTCGGACAGGGCCGCGATGATGATCCGCTCGATGCGCACGCCGAGGGCGTCGAGTGCGGCCGCGAACAGGTCGTGGGTGAGCGGTCGCTCCGGCGTCAGGCCCTGGAGCCGCATCGCGATCGCGCTCGCCTCCCATGGCCCGATCCAGATGGGCAGGTACCGATCGCCGTCGGAGTCCTTGAGGATGACGACGTGGCGGTTGGAGAGCATGTGCACCCGGACGCTCTCGACGACCATCTCCACGAGGCCTGTCATGGGGGGATTATCCCATCCGTCCGGCTTGCGCTCTACCTCAGCCGTAGACGTACGGTGCGGGCGAGCGACGGCTCCCAGCACCGCGGTCGAAGCCCGTGAGCCGCAGGACCGCACCGACGATCATCCCGAACACGAAGCCGCCGATATGCGCGAAGAACGCGACCCCGCCCTGGGCGTTGCCGCCGCCGAGGGACGCGAAGCCGTCGATGAGCTGGAGGACGAACCAGTAGCCGAGCATGATGACGGCGGGCACGTCGAGCAGCTGGTAGATGATTCCGAGGAACACGAGCGACGTGATCCGCGCCCGCGGGTACAGGATCAGGTACGCGCCGAGGCAGGCCGCGATCGCGCCCGACGCTCCGACAAGCGGGACCTCGGACTCTGGTGCGATGAAGACCTGGGTCAGGGCCGCGGCGACGCCACCGGCCACGTAGAACACGAGGAACGTCAGCCGACCGAGGCGGTCCTCGACGTTGTTCCCGAAGATCCACAGGAACAGCATGTTGCCGAGCAGGTGCAGCCAGCCGCCGTGCAAGAACATGCTGCCGAAGATCCCGCGAATTGCCGCCGAGCTGTAGTCGCCCTCGTTCAGGGCACGCGTGATCAGGGCCGGGACGGCGCCCCACTCCGTGAAGAACCGTTCGAGCGCCGGGTCGCCGCCACTCGCCGTCACCGACAGCTCGATCGCGAACACGGCGAAACAGGCGACGATCAGCGCGAGCGTCACGACCGGCGTTCGCCGCGTCGGGTTGGCGTCGCGGAGCGGGATCACGGAACGGGCGAGGCCTGGCTGGCGCCGGGTGAGGCCGGCGGCGATTCGGAGCTCAGGTCAGGCGATTCGCCGGGCCCCAGGACCGCCGACTCCAGGAGCGCCCGCCGAAGACCGGTCGCGGTGATCCAGACGAGCGAGTCGGGCTGGTCGTCGATGCCCGGCTCGACGAACCAGCCACGGATGTCGGACCAGTCCGTCGCGCCGTCCGTGAGCCGGTACTGGGCCACGTACGCGCCATCGGACTTGCGCAGCGCGATGACCCGACCGTTCGGCGCGTCCCAGGCGTAGAGGAGTCCCTCTCGGCGGTCCGTGCCGGACGTCAGGCGACGGTAGACCGGCGCGGCGCGGAGGACCGTGTCGCCGGGCGCGCTCGCCGTCCAACCCTCCTCACGACCGCCGGCGAAGCGGACGATGCCGCCGCCGTCGGTGATGAAGATGTCGCCGTCGATGAAAAGGTCGTCGACCGTCGCCATCGGCCGGGTATGGGCGAGGCGGCCGGACGGCGGTTGCGGGAAGCCGCTGCCGTCCGCGGACGGCGCGTACGCGAGGATCTGCTCGGCCGAGGGATCCACGACGTAGAAATTGTAGAGACCCGCGTCGGCGTTCCGGACGAACGTCCCGACCGCCCGGATGTCGTCGCCCCACTCAGCCGAGCCCTTGATGTTGACCCGGTTCGTCGTCCCGCGGCCGGTCGCGTCGGCCGGCTTCCAGCGCCACAGCGTATTGCCGATGTCGACGATCAGGAGGTCCGGCCCACCGACCGTCAGGAAGTGCGGTGCGGCCTCCACGAGCGAGCCGACCTTCGTGCCGTCGCGATAGACGGCGACGGCGGTCAGGTCGGCGAGGTTGATCCGAAAGATCGTCTTCGTCATGTCGTCGAGGACGTATGGCGCGCCGTCAGGGCCGCGGACGAGGGCGGTCAGGTTGACGGCCGGGTCCACCGGAAACGTGAAGACCGAGACCGCACTGACCTCGACGACCCCGTAGAGGCGATCGAGTCCGGCGATCGCCGTGGCCCGCAGCGGGTCCGTGGTCGTCGTGGGAATCCCGGAGGTCTCGGCGGCGTCCAGCTGGGCGATCGCCTCGGTGAGGAGCTGGAGCGCCAGCTCCGGATCGTCGGCGATCAGGTCGATGCCTTCTCCGTCGACCCGGTTGAGGTCCGCCTGGGCGGCCTCGAGCGCGCGCTGGCCGGCAGTGAGCGACGAGATGACGTCGTCCGGTGATGGCCGGCCGCCGAGCAGGAAGATCAGGACGCCGAGGATCCCGACGACGCTGACGAAGGCGAGCGCGGCCGTTGCGGCCCGGCGCTGGTTCTCGCGGCGGGTCGAGAGCGAGGTCACCCGGCGCGCGCCCGGATTGCGGCGCGGCAGGACGTCCTGGACGCGGACGACGAGCCGGTCGAACGCCGTGCCGGCCATGGTCCGCGCTTTCCCTGCCGCCTCCTGGGCCGCCGCGACGCCACCACTCACGGTGTCGGCCAACGGGATCGGGGAGCGATCCGGGGCCCCGGCGAAGGGCTCGGATGGGCGCACCGGGACCAGCGTTGGGCCCGAGCGCATGACCGTGACCTCGGTCGCCTCGACGGCAAGCATGGCGTCGCTGCCGCTCCCGTCCTCGGCCACGAACCGGTGGTGGAGGTGCTCGATCGCGGACTGCGGGTGAAGCGTCACCATCGCGTCCTTGAGCTCGTCCGGGCCGAGCCGGCGCATGACGTTCGGCGAGAGCAGGATGAGCTGATCGCCAACGGAGATCTCGCCACGCCAGATCTCCGGCTCGAGGTTCGGCGCCGGCAGGCCCCGCTCGCGGTGCGGGTCCGGCAGCGTCGAGAGCCGGGCACCGCGGACGAGGTAGGCCTCGGCCGGGCCGACGGTGGCGACGTAGAGCTCGTTGCCGCGGACGACCGCGAGGCCGACGCCGATGGGGCCGCCGGTTCCGGTGTCGGCGACGCCGAGCTTGTCGCGGACGTGCCAGAGGCGCTTGTTCGCCGCGGTGATCGCCTTGATCAGGCCGCCGCGGATCCCGGCCGATTCGTCGTAGTAGTACTCGCTCCGGATCGTGTCGGCCACGAGCCGCGTCGCCTCGCGCATCCGCGAGCCCGGGTTGGCGCCGGTCACGATCAGGTAGAGCTGGCCCTTCGAACGCACGACCGAGCCAACCGTCGGCACGACGGCGATGACCCCGTCGGCGGAGTCAGGAAGGCGATCCCGCTCGGCGACGACGCCGAGCTTCATCTGGAGCCGGTGGGCCACGCAAGCCTCTCGTGCGACGTTGAGGGTTCAGCGACGCGCCACGGCCGGTACGCCGGGACGGCGACGCGCGGGGTGTCGGCTGGCAGGCGCGGGGATTATCGCATGCGGACCGTGACTCGCAGCTCGGTCAGTCGAACGCCGCCCGGTGCCGCCCGCAGCGCCGCCACGAGGTCGCGGGCATTGAGGCGCAGCTCCTGGGCGACGATCGGGGCGTCCGCTTCGACGAGGAGCGTGTCGCCGTCGACGCGGATTGCGCGGCAGGCACCGTGGGCGACCGGGACGCGTTCGGCGATGAGGGCGTCGAAGGTGGCGATCGCCCGCGAGTGGCGCAGCTCCTCCTCGAGGCCGAGCTGCCTGGCCGCGTCCGGAATGAGGTCGCCGATGCGGATCATCGGCCGGCGGCGGCTCGGCCCCGGACCGGTCATGACGGGGCCACCGGACTCTGGGCGGTGCTTCCTGCGCTTCCGGTCCCATCAGCCGTAGTTACCGGCAGCGACGGGCCAACGAGCTGCGCGCCGCCATCGCCCGGCCGCACCTCCCACGTCGTGGCGATCGCGACGAGGTTCGGGTCGAGGTCCGAGAGCGCGGTCGTCGTGATGAACGCCTGCGGCAGCGCCCCGATCCGGCGCACGAGGTGGGCGCGTCGCTCGGGGTCGAGCTCCGAGAACACGTCGTCGAGCAGGAGCAGCGGCGGCTGCCCGTGGTGGCTCGTGAGCAGCTCGAGCTCGGCGAGCTTCAGCGCGAGGATCGCGGTCCGCTGCTGGCCGCGCGAGGCGAACGCCGCGAGGTCTCGGCCCGCCAGACCGAACACGATGTCGTCGCGGTGCGGTCCGACGAGCGTCGCGCCGTTCCAGATCTCCTTCTCGGCGGTCTCAGCCAGCCGCCGCGCCAGCGCGTCGCGCGGCGTCTCGAGGAGGAAGGCCGACGCGTTGGTCTCGTAGTGCAGGCTCAGTGCGGCACCGGCCTCTTCGGGCGCGATCTCGGCGTGCGCCCGGGCGAGCGGCTCAGCCAGCGTCGCCAGGACGTTCAGGCGTTCCGCGACGATCTCGCCGCCGCTCTCGATCAGCGGCACGTCCCAATAGCGCAGCTCCTCCCGCTCCGCCTCCTCCTCGCGGATCGCCCGGAGCAGGCGATTCCGTTGGGCGAGCGCCCGGTTGTACGTCACGAGGGCCGCGGCATAGCCCGGCGTCACGGCCGCGGCGAGGTCGTCGAGCGCGGCCCGGCGCAGGGTCGGCGAACCGGCGACGAGGAGCATGTCCTCGGGTCCGAACACGACCGTCCGGAGCGCCTCGCCGAGCGACGCTGCCCGACGGCCGACGCCATTCACGCGGATCTGCTTCCGGGCGCCGGATTGGGCGACGACCGAGCCGCCGCGGATGAGCGCCACGTCGAGCTGGCGGCCCTCGAGGCCCGGCGCGACGGCGACCTCGCCGGCGGCCCGCGCAACATCCGCGCCCCAGCGGATGACCTCGGCGTCGGCCGTCGTCCGCTGCGACCGACCGGTCGCGAGCAGGACGATCGCCTCGATCAGCGTCGTCTTGCCGGCGGCGTTCGGACCCCAGACGAGCTGCGGACCGGGCCCGAAGGCCGCGTCGAGCTCGACGTACCCGCGGACGTCGCTGAGGCGCAGGGAGACGAGCGTGGCTGGGCCTCGCGATCTCGACGACTTAGGACGTCGTCCGGACCGGCATCACCACATGGACGTAGTGGTCGTCGCCGACTGGCTTGAACACGCCCGGCGCGAGCGGCCCCTGGAGCTCGAGCGCGAACTGGTCGACGGTGACGTTCGTGAGGACGTCGGCGAGGTACTTCGCATTGAACGCGATCGTCGTGCCATCACCCTCGACGGCGGCCTCGACCTGGCCAACGTGGTCGCCGATCTCGGCGTTGGCGCTCACGGTGATCCCGGCGCTGCCGTTCGAGGCGACCTGGAGCTTCACGATGTTCGCGGATTCGTGGGCGATGAGCGCGGCCGGACGGACGGCCCGGAGCAGCTCCTCGCGGTCGAGCACGGCACGGGTCGTCCAGGCCTTCGGCAGCACCTGCTGGTAGTTCGGGAACTGGCCGTCGATGAGGCGGCTGACGAGGTCGATGCCCTCGAGGTGGAACAGCACCTGGTTGCGCGACTGGGCGAGCACGACGTCTACCGGATCGTCGGTGTCGTTGAGCACGCGGGCGAGCTCGCTCAGCGCCCGCGCCGGGACGACGACGGACGTCTCGGGCACGGCATCGAGGACGGTGATCGTCTTGACCGCGATCCGGTAGTTGTCCGCGGCGGCGAGCGTGAGCGAGTCGCCCTCGAACCGGCACAGGACGCCGGTCAGGATGGGCCGCGCTTCGTCGGACGCGGCGGCGAAGGCCGTCTCGGACAGGGCCTGGCGCAGGACGTTCTGGGCGATTCGCGTGGTCGGTCGCTCGCCGGCCGCCTGGATTGCCGGGAACTCGTCGGCGTCGATGCCCTTCAGGTGCGATTCGAAGCGCCCTGAGGTCAGATGGAGCGTCTCGCCGGCGCCGAGCTCGAGGTCGATCCGGTCACCGCCCTGGAGCGACGCGACGAGGTCCGTCAGCAGCTTCGCCGGGACGGTGGTTGCGCCGTCCTGCTCGATCTTGCCGGGCACCCAGTAGGTGATCCCGATCTCGAGGTTCGTCGCGGTCAGCTTCAGGCCGGCGTCCTCGGTGCGCAGCAGGACGTTGGCGAGCACCGGCAGCGTGCTTCGAGCCGAGACGGCACGGCTGACGACCGACAGGCCCCGGGCCAGATTCTCCTGCATGACCGAGAGCTTCACGTGGGCTCCACCTCCAGATCGTGTGTATCTTCCCCCATTCTCACTTGATCCGTAGTCGTCATCATCAGCCTGTGGACCGCGTGGACGGCCCCGTTGCGGGCCGCACGAATCCAACGTTGACGAAGACCTGCCGACTCGGGGACGGGACCGCTCTCACGGCGGACGACGGACGGGACGAGCGGTGGATGGACCGGGGTCCCGAGCGCGAGGCTGTCCACAGCGGACCCTGCTTCTCCACGGAATCGGCGGCCTTATCCACAGGATCGAGGGCCAACAGCACCTGCGGGCGCGATTCGCGGTGCTGAGCGGGTGGCCGCTCAGTCGGCGTAGATCAGCTCGCGCACGGCCGCGATCTCGCGCCGCATCTCGTCGCTGGCAGCGGATTCGCGGTTGATCTTGTCGCAGGCGTGGAGGACCGTCGAGTGGTCGCGGTTGCCGAGCTCGGCGCCGATGCGCAGCAGGGAGACATCGGTCTCCTCGCGCATCAGGAACATCGCGATCTGGCGCGGGACGACGATCGCCTTGTCGCGCTTCTGGCCGCGCAGCGCGTCGAGGTCCACGCCGTAGTAGTCCGAGACCGCCTTGACGATCCGCTCGGGCGTGATCTGGCGCTTCTTCGGGTTGTACAGGACGTTCGAAAGGACGGCCTGGGCGAGCTCGATCCCGATCGGCATCGAACCCATCGCCGCGTAGGCCACGATCCGGTTCAGCGCGCCTTCGAGCTCGCGGATGTTGCTCACGACCTTGCGGGCGATGAACTCGATCACGTCGGATGTGATCGGAACGGCGCCTTCCTCGGCTTTCGCTCGGAGGATCGCGATCCGCGTCTCGAGGTCCGGCGCGGTCAGGTCCGCGATCAGGCCCCATTCGAAGCGCGAGCGGAGCCGCTCCTCGAGCGTCAGGATCGCCTTCGGCGGCCGGTCGCTCGAGAGGACGATCTGCTTGCCGTCCTCGTGGATCGCGTTGAACGTGTGGAAGAACTCTTCTTGGGTCCGTTCCTTGTCGGCGATGAACTGGATGTCGTCGATGAGGAGCAGGTCGATCCGCCGGTAGCGCGCCCGGAAGTCGTCGATCTTGCCCTGCTGGATCGAGGTGATGAACTCGTTCGTGAACTTCTCGCTCGTCGCGTAGACGACGCGCTTGCGCGGGAATTTCGCGATCACCTGGGTGCCGATGGCATGCATCAGGTGGGTCTTGCCGAGGCCCACGCCGCCGTACAGGAACAGCGGGTTGTAGGCGTGGCCGGGGCGCTCCGCGACGGACAGGCTCGCGGCATGGGCGAGGCGGTTGGCGGAGCCGACGATGAAGTTCGCGAACGTGTAGCGCGAATTGATGTTCGAGGCGCCGCCCTCGCCGCCGACGCGGGTCGGCTCGAGGCGGACCGGCTGGGCGGCCGCTTCGGCGGGCTTCTCCTCGGGGACCTGGACGATGATGTCGACCTGGACCGAGTAGCCGACGATCCGGGCGAGGGTCTGGCTGATCAGCGAGCGGTAGCGACCATCGAGCCAGTCCTTGGCGAAGCCGTTCGGGACGCCGATCGTGAAGCGGTTGTCGTCGACGTCGACGAGGCGCGTGTCACGGAGCCATGTTTCGAAGTTGGCCGGTGACAGCGAGACCTGAAGCTCGCCGAGTGCTGCACGCCAGACCTGCTTCGCGTCCATTCGGTCGATTCGATCATCCGTGGAAGGGCCGAATAAATGGGGCGACCATGGTCGCGATACCCGAGAGACCGGGGCGCGGGACGGGAAAACGGCGACGCCGGATGGCTCCGGTGTGCCGCCCCGGACCGTGGATCTCGGAGTGCTCGGGGGGCTGCGCCGCGGCGTTTCCCGGAGCCGAGGCCCGCGAACTTTAGCACCGCTGGCGGCCCGGTCGCAAGGCGGAATCGCACATACTCCCCCGGAGTATCCAAGCGGCGTCGCTGCCTCCGGGCGGCGCCGTTTCCGGAGCGGGTCGGGAGACCGCCGTTTGATTGACACCCTCAGGCGGCCCACTTATGATCCGCCGGACGACGACGCGCCGCGCGCTCTCGGGCGCTAGGTGCGTTTCGTGCCTTTCGGGGGCGATGACGGACGAGCCCCGAGGCCGATCGAGAGGATCAGACAGCCCCGATGAAGCGTACCTACCAGCCCAAGAAGCGCCACCGCGCCAAGGAACATGGCTTCCGCGCCCGGATGAAATCCACGGGCGGTCGTCGTGTCCTGGCCGCACGCCGGGCTCGTGGTCGGAAGCGGCTGACGGTCTGACAGGCGAGCGCGGCCCCAACTCGCCGCGTCTCGTGATGCTCTCTCGTCCGCAGGAGTTTGCGGCGATCCAGGAACGCGGGACCGTTCGGTCCCATCCGCTCCTCTTGACACGTGTCCTGCGGACCGACCTCGAGATCACTCGGTTCGGGCTGGCCACCGGGCGTGCGCTTGGCACGGCCGTGGTCAGGAACCGGGTCCGGCGCCGCCTGCGGGAGGCGTTGCGGGCGATGGCGCCGACGGTCCAGGCTGGCTGGGACGTCCTCATCGTCGCCCGGCCGGAGAGCGTCGCCGCCGGCCAGGAGGCGCTCGCGTCGACGCTGCGGGCGCTGCTGGAGCGGGCGGGCGTCGTGGAAGGGGCATCGAACAGGTGAAGGCGATCGGGATCGGGCTGATCAGGCTCTACCGGTTCGCGTTCGGCTGGCTGCCGTCCTCGTGTCGCTATGAACCGACGTGCTCGCGATACACGGAGCAGGCGATCCAGAAGTACGGCCTCATCAAGGGCTCCTGGATGGGCGCCCGCAGGATCGCCCGCTGTCACCCCTGGAGCCCCGGCGGCTATGACCCGGTCCGCTGAGCGCGGGCGCGCGGCCGTGAGCCTGCGCGGCCTGCTCGATCGGCCGCGGCCGTCGTGGCTGGTTCCGGCGTTGCTGCTGCTCGTGGCGTTCGTCGTCGCGGGTTGTCTCGGGGCCGCCGGCCCGACGCTCGCCCCGGGTCAGACGGCGACGCCAACGCCGGCGCCGACGCAGATCCCGCCGCTGGTGCCGGAGCTCAAGGCGGACCCGTTCAGCCTCCTGTCGTGGCTGTTCACGCCGATCTTCCAGACCCTGCTGATCCTGCTGATCGTCCTCTATCGGCTCACGCCCGATATCGGCGTCGCGATCATCGGCATGACGCTGATCGTGCGGACGCTGCTGGTCCCGCTGATGCGCCGCCAGATGGTCTCGACGCGCCGGATGCAGGGCATCCAGCCCGAGCTCGCGGAGATCAAGAAGCGCTACAAGGGCGACGCGAAGAAGCAGAACGAAGCAACGATGGCGCTGTACCGCGAACGCGGGATCAGCCAGTCGGGCTGCCTCGCGGCGCTGCTGCCGCTGCTGATCATCATCCCGATGTACACGGTCATCCAGTCCGGCCTCAACCACTGGGATCCGACGCCGATGCTGCGGCCGTTCGGGCTCGACCTCAACGTGTTCATCGGACTCCACTGCCCCACGGGCGAGGTCCTTGCGAATGGGCTTCAGGCGCCGTGCCTGAACACGAAGATCCCGTGGCTCTTCGGGCTGGACGCGCACACACCGCACGTCGACTTCCACATCCCGTTCATCGGGTTCGGGATGTCCTACCTCGCGATCGTCTACACGGTTCTCTCGCTCGTCGCGTCGCGGATCAGCCTGCCGCCGCACGACCCCAACAAGCCGCTCGACGCGTCGGCCCGCACCCAGCGCAACTCGATGCTGATCATCCCGCTGATCTCGCTGCTCTACAGCAACATCATCCCGGTCGGGCTGTTCCTCTACCTCCTCGTCTCAACCGTCTACCAGATCGCCCAGCAGTTCCTCACCACCGGCTGGGGCAGCATGTTCCCGCTGTTCGGCTGGACCCCGGCCTTCGCCGTCAACCATCAGCCACGTTTCCCGGTTCCCACCCCACCAGCGCCGACATCCGGCCCAGGGGCGAGCGGCGAAGCGCGGCCCAGTCCAACGCGACCCGTTGATCGTGCCGCCTCCGCCGCGGCAACGATCCGTCCGAAGGGCCGCACGAGCCGTCGAGGGAGACGACGCTGACATGAGCGCGTACCAGGAATTCACCGGCAAGTCCGTCGAGGAGGCCCTCAAGGCCGCACGCGAGACGTTCGGCGTGGGCCTCTCGGACCTGGACTTCGAGATCCTCACACCGGGCAGCCGCGGCGTGCTCGGCATGGGCGCCGAGCTGGCCCGGATCGTGGCAGCGCCGCGCTCCGAGCTTGGTGGCGCCGCGCCGAAGCGCGAGGCGGCCGAAGCAAAGCCGCTGCCGCCCCCGCCACCGCGCGAGGACCGCGGCGATCGCCCCGACCGCGGCGGCTTCCGCGATCGGGATCGTGGTGATCGCCCGGATCGAGGCGGGTTCCGCGATCGCGGACCGCGTCGTGACGCCGTTGCCGCTCCGGCGGCGCCCGCCGTCGGTGGCGGCGAAGGCGGCGAGACTCCAGATCAGGGCGCCTTCCGGGATCGCGGTCCGCGGCCCGAGCGCCGCGACGACCGTCCGCGCGGCCCGCGCCGCGACGACCGTCCGCCCAGGGGTCCGCGGCCCGAACGCCGCGACGACCGGCCGCGCAGCGCGTCGGCCGACCTGACCGAGACTGAGGCCGCCGAGGTCGCGGCCGCACGTGGCTCGCTCGCGTCAGAGCGCGCCGATCTCGAGGCCGCCGAGGCCTCGCCCGAGGCGCTCGCCGCGGGCAAGGCGATCCTCGAGGCCCTCATGGGCCACCTCCAGTTCGAGGTCCGGGTCGACGTCGAGTCGGGTGAGACGAGCCGCCTGAACATCGTCGGCGACGAGAAAGAGGCCCTCGGCGCGCTCATCGGCCGCAAGGGCGAGCGCCTGAGCGCGCTGCAGCACCTCGTGAACCTCATGCTCTCGAAGCAGATGGGTGGTTGGACGCGCGTCCTCGTCGACGTCGAGGACTACCGCGGTCGCCGCGAGCGGCAGCTCCGCGAGATTGCCCAGCGCGCCGCCCAGCGCGTCGCCGAGACGGGCCGGATGCTCCAGCTCGAGCCGATGCCCGCGCTCGAGCGGCGCTGGATCCACCTCGCGCTGCGCGATCACCCGGACGTGGCGACCCAGTCGATCGGCGAGGAACCGAACCGCCGCATCGTCCTGGTTCCGCGCGGCGGCTGACGTCACGTTGGGGGGTCTCCCGCGTCCCATTCGAGTCCGGGACGACTGGTTGCAACGTCCCCGTACTCGACGGCGACTGGTTTTGCATGATCCGATTGCTACGATGACGGCTCGATGGCGACCCTGACGGAGACGCCGGAAGCCCTCGCCCTGCCGGCGCGCCAGCCGTGGGGCCGGTTCGGCGCGGCGTTCGTCTTCGGGCTCCTGGCGATCCTGGCCGTCGCGACGGGCGCGATGACGGCGTTCGAACGGTCCTACGAGGGCCGGATCCTGCCCGGCATCCACGTTGGCTCCGTCGACCTCACGGGCCTCTCGACGGCGCAGGCCGCGACCCGCCTGAATGCCGCGTACGGCTCGCTCACGGACGGCGAGCTGGCGGTTGTCGGCGGCGACGCCTCGACCAGCATCAACTACTCGGATGTCGAGCGACGGCTCGACGTCGATGCCGTCATCGCCGAGGCGATGGCCGTGGGCCGCGCTGGCTCACTGGCCGAACGCATCGCGGTCGACCTTCGAACGATGGTCGGCGGGCACGACATCGAGCTCCGCGCGACCCTTGACGAAGCCAAGCTGCGGACGGCCATCGAAGGCGTCGCCCGCGGCCTCGCGATCAGCCCGGTCGATGCGGTCGTCGCGACGACCGAGACGGGCTTCTCGGTCACGCGAGGGATCGAGGGCCGAGCCGCCGAAGTGGATGCGGCGCTCGCCGCTGCTCTCACGGCGCTCCGCGATCCCGCGGCGCCGTCGCAGATCAGCGTGCCGATCGCCGTTCACAGCGTGACGCCGCGAATCACGACCGATGAGGCCGAGGCCGCGGTCGCCGAAGCCGCCCGCATCGCCCAGGACATCAGGCTGACCAACGGCAAGGTTTCGAGCACGATCGCTGCGGCCACGATCCGCAGCTGGCTCTCGTACACGACGACGGCCGACGGCACGCTCCGGCCGTTCGTCAACCGCGCCGGCCCCGAAGCGTCGCTCAACGCCTTCGCGCCGCAGATCGCCGCGAAACCCGTGGAACCCCAGTTCGTCGTCGACGGCAAGGCCGTCGTCGGGATCATCCCCGGCAAGGACGGCGCAGCCCTCGATACGTCACAGAGCTCGACGCGCGTCCTCCAGCTCCTTGCCGCCCGCTCGAACGGGAGCGAGGTCGGGACGTCGTGGGTCGTCGTCAACGCCGTCAAGCCGAAGCTCAGCGACCAGGAGGCCGCCTCGGCCGCCCCGCGGATGACGCTGATCTCGAGCTGGACGACGTGGTTCCCGTACGGCATCAACAACAACTACGGTGCGAACATCTGGATCCCGGCCCGCGACATCGACGGGACCGTGCTCGCGCCCGGCGAGACGTTCGACTTCTGGAAGCGGATCGGCCCGATCACGATCGAACGCGGTTACGGCCTCGGCGGCGCGATCATCAACGGCCATTCCGAGCCGCAGGGCGCGCTTGCGGGCGGGATCTGCTCGAACTCGACGACCCTCTTCAATACCGCGCTGCGAGCGGGGCTCGAGATGGGCGCCCGCAAGAACCACTACTACTACATCGACCGCTACCCGATCGGTCTCGATGCGACCGTCTTCAAGAGCGGCTCCGGTTCGACGCAGACGATGTCGTTCACGAACGACACCGAGTACCCGATCCTCATTCGCGGCTATGGCTGGAAGTCCGGCTCGAAGGGCTACGTCAAGTACGAGATGTACTCGGTGCCGACCGGGCGCAAGATCTCGTTCAGCACGCCGATCATCAAGAATCTCAAGGTCGCCTCGGACACGGTCGAGTACACGACAGCCCTGAAGCCGGGCGTGCGATTGCGGGTCGAGTTCCCCCACGACGGCCAGGATGTCTGGGTCACACGGACCGTCCGGGACAGCGCCGGCAACGTCATCCACACCGAGACCTACTACTCGCACTACGCGCGCATCACGGGGTTGACGCAGATCGGTGTCGCCCCTTCGCCGCCACCACCGTCCCCGAGCCCGTCGCCGTAGCCGCTGGCCGAGGGGCCATCTGGCCCGGCTCAACGGGCCGAGCAGCACCTTTCCCGGGCCCGCCGGCACGTTGAACCTGTCAGCGTGAGTCAGACCATCCGTGCGGCACCCGACGCCCTGACCGGCGTTGGGTCCACGCTTGCCCTGGGCCACGGTGCCGTTGCGTCCGGCATGCGCTGGCTGGCCACGCTGGCCAATGTCCTGGCGATTGCCGGCAGCCCCCGGTTCCGCGCGTCACAGCGCCAGCGACTCCGCGACGCTTCACGGCACGGCATGCTCCTCATCGTCGCGGCCGCGCTCGCCGACTGCGTGTGGCTCTCGCTCGTCCGTCCCGAGGCCGCTCAATTCGTGGTCGGCCTGAATGCGCTCGTCGCCCTGACGGCTACGGTGGCCTACGCGGCCATCGCGATGCCGCGTCACGGACGGCCAGAGCTCATGGTCCTCGCGGCGCTCGTCGTCATTGACGCTGCCACCCTCACGCTCGGGCTGACCCAGCCGACCCTGGCCGTCGTCGCTGCCGCGTACCTGCTGCTGCTGCCGACGATCGTGGCACTCGTCGTCCCTTGGACGACGACGGTGCACCTCGTCTGGCTTGGTCTCCACGGCGCTGCGGTGGTGGCGTACGCGGCCCTGGCACCTGCGCTCGGGCCAGGGGCGACGGGCCGAGGCGAGCTGCTCCCGCTCGTCGCGATGGCGATCCTGATCAGCCTGTTCGGTCATGCGACGGCGCTGCGGGCACGGATCGAAAGCTTTGTCCACATCGAGCGTATCCGCCGGCTGAACCGGGAGAGTCGACGCGATCAGTTGCGCCTTGACCGCGTGAACAAGATCCTCGAGCAGAGCGCGCGGACGGATGCGCTGACCGGGCTGGACAACCGCCTCAGCCTGACCCTCGAGCTCGCGGTCGTTCGAGCCCGGATCGCCCGCCATCGCGAGCGGTACAGCCTGCTAATGATCGATCTCGATCGGTTCAAAGCCATCAACGACACAGACGGTCACGTCGCCGGAGACGACATGCTCCGCTCTGTGGCCCGCCTCCTGGTCGGTGCGGTGCGACCGGAAGATGGTGTATTCCGCTTAGGCGGCGAGGAGTTCGTCGTGCTCGCCAGGACGGCTCGGGCACGCGACGGAATGGTCGCGGCCGAACGGATCCGACGGGTCATCGCGGACGCCGGCCTCGCCCATCCGCACAACCCACCCCATGATCGCGTCACCGTGTCCGTCGGCGTGACGTCGATCGCGGGCACGGACCTGGAACTCGATGATGACGCGTGGCTCAGTCGAGCGGACCAGGCCCTGTACCGAGCGAAGGCCGGCGGCCGGAACCGGTGCGAGACGCTCGACTCGACGGTCCGCTCCGGTTCACGACGCTCAACCACGCGGCCCGCCGCGGTCCGGTAGCGAAGAAGGCGAGCCAGCCTGCTCGACCCGGCACGATCCTCCGGGTGTGCAGAGGTGGTGGAGATGGGGGAGAGTCGAACTCCCCGTCCAGAGCCCTTCGGCGCCGACCAGCTACGAGCGTGTCCGATCATTTTCGTCAACCGTCCGGGCGAGGATCGGCACCCTCACGATCGGTCCAGTCACGTGTCCCTAGATCGGGCTTAGTTCCGGATTACGCGACACTGGTCCGGTTCGCAGCCCCGCTGAATGACGCTTCCACCACCCGCGGAGCTGAGGTGGCTTCCACGCTCACCTTACTGCCTAAGCAGCGAGGGCGAGAGCAGACTGGCGGTTGCCAGGTACTTCGTTTTGCTGCCTGATTAACGAGGCCTGAGCAGCATCCTCGGCTCGCGTTCGACGTCAGCTGGACCCTGTCGAAACCACGCATCCCCACAGGATCGAACGCC